>Ga0209536_100000203_pt1 | contig 92510 bp, 89 predicted proteins | sample DeeMarSeWOR28_12_FD_187461 | JGI IMG/M metagenome (GOLD analysis project Ga0209536, IMG submission 187461) | Marine sediment microbial communities from White Oak River estuary, North Carolina - WOR-2-8_12 (SPAdes) (version 2) | ecosystem: Environmental > Aquatic > Marine > Intertidal zone >... | reverse complement strand
GCCAACCGGCTCGTCCTGGCCGTGGGCGGCGGCGACAACGTCAAGCACGGCGACCTGTCCACCGACCTGATTGCAACCACGGCCGAGCACGACGTGCACATGGGCACCGACAGCCTGGACTTCAGTTGCGTCCGCTGCCATGGCGTGAAGCGGGATGCCGACGACAGGCTCGTCTCCCTCGGCATCGGCGGCATGCCCTATCACTCGATCGAAGAGGGCGACCTCAGGACGTGCGAGGATTGCCACGGCGGTGCCGCCGGAATCCGCGCCGGCACGTCAGCGCAGAATCTCGTCAATTCGCACACGGCGCTGGCCCGCCAGGTCTGCCACATCCCTGCGATCGCGCGGAAGGTCGCGACCAAGACCGAGTGGTACTGGTCGGAGGCCGGCGATGCGGACCGCGTGCCCGTGATCGATCCGGAGACGGAACGGCCGGACTACGACAAGATGAAGGGCTCCTTCGTCTGGAAGAAGAACGTGCGGCCGGAACTGCGCTACTTCGACGGGAAGTGGAGGAAGGCGCTGATCGGCGTGAACGACACCTTCCCGGCGACCGCACCGGCGGTGCTCGCCGAGCCCGCGGCCGACCGCTTCACGCCCGGCGCGAAGATCTATCCCTTCAAGAAGATGATCGGCGACCAGGCGGCCGCGTACGACGCGGGCACCGACACCTGGAAGTTCATCGTCCCGCATCTGTTCGGCCTGAAGGGCGGCCCGAACCCGTACTGGGTGGCGTACGACTGGGACCTCGCGCTCCAGGACGGGGCGCTCTACACCGAACAGGTCTACACGCCCGGCACGTACGTCTTCGCGGAGACCGAGATGCTGCTCTCGGTCAACCACGAAGTGGCGCCGGCGGAGCAGGCGCTCGGTCGCAACAACGGCTGCGAAGACTGCCACTTCTCCGACGTGATCGACTGGCAGGCGCTCGGCTGCACCGGTGACCCCGCGCAGCAGGTGGGCAGCTGCCCGTAGGCCGGTCCCTGCAGATCGGCCGGCCCTGGCGCCCGCGCCGCCGACGCGGGCGCCCCTTCTTCCAGCACCACCGGCTGTCCAGTACGGCGCACGAGTCGAAGTTCGTGGGAGCTACGGAGACGCGAAAGGCGACGTGCCGTTAGACTTCGCGCCATGAGAATCGCCGTCGCCGGGGCCGGGATCAGCGGCCTGACCACCGCCTTCTATCTCAAGCGCGCCCGCCCGCAGTGGGAGCTGACGATCTTCGACGCCGGCGATGCTCCGGGCGGCACGATGCAGACCGTGACGGTCGAGGGTTTCCGCTTCGAAGCCGGCGGCAACGGGTTCCTGACGAACAAGCCGGACAGCCTGCGGCTGGTCGACGACTGCGGGGCGCAGCATCTGCTGATGCCGAGCTCGGACCTTGCGCGCAAGCGCTTCATCTACGACGGCCGGCTCCACCGCTTGCCCGAGTCGCCGCAGGCATTCCTCGCGACCCGCCTGCTCACCTGGCCGCAGAAGCTGCGCGTGGCGGGAGAGTGGTTCGTCCGGCCTCGTCGCGACGGGAGCGAGGAGACCCTGCAGCAGTTCGGCTACAGGCGGGTGGGAAAGGGCCTGACGGACGTCTTTCTCGACGCCATGACCGCCGGCATATACGGGACCACACCCGCCAAGGTGTCGGTGAATGCCGCCTTTCCGCTGGTCGTGAGCCTGGAACGCGAGCACGGCGGCCTGTTCCGCGGCATGCTGGCCAGGCGCAAGAAGAGCGCCGGTCCCGGGGGCGTCCTGATGAGCTTCAACGGTGGCGTCGGGACGCTGATCCACCACCTCCGGCAGTGCATCGACGGAGACTGGCGCCTCGGGCAGCCGGTCGAGCGCATCGCGAAGGATGGGAGTCGCTGGCGAGTCGAGGCGGGAAGCTCGTCGGAGAGCTTCGACCACGTCGTAATCGGTGCGCAGGCGCATGCTGCCGCTGCGATGCTGGCAGGCGCGGAGCCGGAGATTGCCCGCCTCATGCGCGGCATAGAGTACACGCCGATCGCGGTGGTCGGCCTCGGCTACCGCGGCCTGGAGCATCCGCTGGACGGCTTCGGCGTGCTGACGACGACCGCAGCCAGGGCACCGGTGCTGGGCATCCTGTGGGACTCGAGCATCTTTCCGGATCGTGCGCCGGCAGGCTGCAAGGCGGTGCGAGCGATGATCGGAGGCCAGCGGAACCCCGAGCTCGCCGACCAGGACGACGAAGGCCTCGTCGCTACGGCGCTGCGCGGCCTGGAGCAGGTCATGGGAGTAGAGACGGCGCCCGATGTGACCTTCGTGCGACGCTGGGAAAGGGGCATTCCCCACTATGTCATCGGCCACATGGATCGGGTCGGCGCGATCTTCGATCTGCTCGGCCGGCGCCCCGGTCTGCATGCCGTGTGCAATGCCTATCACGGCATCGCCATGAACGACTGCACCCGCAATGGCCGCGAGCTGGCGGAGCAGATACTGGCGCAGGCGGACTGACATGACGCGACTGGCGCTTCTGGTCCTTCTCGCGATACTGCTGCTTGCACTCTGGCGCCTGCTGCGGCCGCCGCGAGACTGAAACGCCACGCCCGTCCTCGGCTTCCCGACCAAAGTCCGGTTGACCCTCGTCGGGGATCGGATTATGTGGAAGGTCGAAATCAGAATACCTGAACGGGGGAACTCCTATGACCGGCAAGGGCAGGCTGGCCTACGTAACGGGCGGCATGGGCGGCATCGGCTCCGCGATAACGCGCCGTTTGTGTCACGAGGGCTACCGGGTGGTGGCCGGCTGCGGGCCGGGGTCGCCCCGCAAGCAGAAGTGGCTCGAGCAGATGCGCGCCGACGGCCTCGAGGTTCATGCGTCCGAGGGAAACGTAGCGGACTGGGACTCGACCAAGGCGGCATTCGATGCCGTGAAGGCCGAGCACGGACCCATCGAGGTGCTGGTCAACAATGCCGGAATCACGAAGGATGTCGTCTTCCGCAAGATGACCTCCGAGCAGTGGCACCTCGTGATCGAGACCAACCTCAACAGCCTGTTCCACGTCACCAAGCAGGTGATCGACGACATGCTGGATCGCGGGTGGGGCCGCATCATCAACATCTCCTCGGTCAACGGCCAGAAGGGCCAGTTCGGCCAGACCAACTACTCGACCGCCAAGGCGGGGATACACGGATTCACGATGGCACTCGCGCAGGAGGTCGCCTCCAAGGGGATCACCGTCAACACGGTATCGCCGGGATACATCGGGACCGACATGGTCCGCGCGGTCAAGCCGGAGGTGCTGGAGAAGATCGTGGCGACGATCCCGGTGAAGCGCCTCGGCGAGCCGGACGAGATCGCATCAATCGTGGCCTGGCTGGCGTCGGACGAATCGGCATTCGCGACGGGGGCCGACTTCTCGCTGAACGGCGGACTCTACATGAGTTGAGCAGATTGCCGCTCGGCGGGGACGGCCCGGCGTCGGGCGAGCGCCGCCGCAGACGAGGTCGAGGGGCTTTCTGCGCCGGAACTCTGTAGTTTCACGGTTGCAGCCGAACGCCTGCCGCAGGACACTCGATGCGACCGCCATCGGATGGCGGGTCCTTGCGGACGACGCAATGGCGCAGGCCTGGGAGCACTTCGCGCACGGCGCGGACATCGGCGTCCGCGGTCGCGGTGCCACGCTCGCCGGCGCGCTCTCAGCCGCGGCGACGGCGATGACGGCGGTCGTGACGGATCCCGAAGCGGTCCGGCAGACCGATGCAATCGAGATCCTGTGCCGGGCGCCCACGCCCGAGCTGCTGCTCGTGGACTGGCTGAACTCACTCGTCTACGAGATGGCGACGCGGCGCATGCTGTTCTCCGGCTTCGAGGTGGAGTGCGAGGGCTCCGTGCTGCGGGCACGTGTCCGGGGCGAGCGCGTCGACGTTCGACGGCATCAGCCGGCGGTCGAAGTGAAAGGAGCCACGCTCACGGCCCTGGACGTCCACCGGGGCGAGGACGGTACCTGGGTCGCCCAATGCGTCGTGGACGTGTAGGACTTGCGCGGGCCGCACGCCGGGAGATGGACATGGAGTTGAGCCGTTTCGAGAGACACTCCGAGTACTGCTGGGCTCTTCCCAGGTCGTGCGCCATGAGGGTGCCGGCCCTTCTCTACGCGGACGAAGACCTGCTGAAGGACATGGACGACAAGGTCGGCGAGCAGTTGGTCAACGTCGCGAGCCTGCCGGGAATCGTCCATGCCGCCATGGCGATGCCGGACGCTCACTGGGGCTATGGTTTTCCCATCGGTGGAGTGGCGGCGTTCGATCCGGGTGACGGCGGCGTCGTATCGGCCGGCGGCGTCGGATTCGACATCTCCTGTGGCGTCCGGACTCTACAGACGGGCCTGCGACGGAAGGATGTCGAGCCGATCAAGGAGGGCTTGGCCCACGAGTTGAGCCGGCAGATTCCGGCCGGCGTCGGGAGCACGGGCCGAATTCGCCTCGACGAGGCAGAGTTCGATCGCATGTTGACGGGCGGGGCGCACTGGGCCGTACAGCGAGGCTGGGGGGAGCCCGCCGACCTGGAGCACTGCGAGGATGGCGGCAGGGTCGAAGATGCCTTGCCGGAGGCCATTTCCTCGCAGGCGAGGCGCCGTCAGCGGGACGAAATGGGGACGCTCGGGTCCGGGAATCACTATCTCGAGTTGCAGGAGGTGGCCGAGCTGTACGATGCGAAGGCCGCCGCCGTCTTCGGGCTCGGCGTCGGCGACCTCGTCGTCAGCATCCACTGCGGCTCGCGCGGACTCGGGCACCAGGTGGGGACGGAGTTCCTGCGCGAGATGGTCGTGGCGGCGCCGGACTTCGGGCTGGACCTGCCCGATCGCGAGCTCGCCTGTGCACCGATCGAGTCCGCACTCGGAGGACGGTACCTGGGGGCCATGAGGGCCGCGATGAACTGTGCCCTCGCCAACCGGCAGATCCTGACGCAGCTCACGCGCGAATCCTTCGAGAGGATGCTGCCGGGAGCGCGGCTTCGCGTCTTCTACGACGTGTCCCACAACATCTGCAAGGAGGAAGTGCACGACGCCGACGACGGCACACGGAAAAAGCTGTACGTACACCGCAAGGGCGCGACGCGGGCCTTCGGTCCGGGGAACCCCGCGGTTCCCGAAGTCTTTCGCCCGGCCGGCCAGCCGGTGCTGATCGGCGGCTCCATGGGAACGTCCTCGTACATCCTGGCGGGAACGGACGCCGGCGAGCAGCTGGCATTCAGTTCGGCCTGCCACGGCGCGGGCCGGGCCATGTCGCGCCACCAGGCGGCGCGTCGCTGGAAGGGACGCTCCGTCGTCGAGGACATGGCCGAAAGGGGCATCGTCGTGAAGAGCCCGTCCTTGCGCGGGGTCGCGGAGGAAGCACCCGGTGCATACAAGGATGTCACGCGTGTCGTGCAGGTCGCCGACGCCGCGGGGCTGGCCCGACGGGTGGCTCGTCTCGAGCCCGTCATCGTATTGAAGGGGTAGGAACAGGATGCGTGTCTTTTCCGACCGCAGGGAGGCAGGACAGGCCCTTGCACGGGCGCTCGAGTCCTTCAAGGCGCGTGACCCGGTGGTGCTGGGACTGCCCAGGGGAGGGGTGCCGGTGGCATACGAAGTCGCGAAGGCACTCGGGGCGCCGCTCGATGTCTTCGTCGTCCGCAAGCTCGGCGTGCCCTGGCAGCCCGAGCTGGCCATGGGAGCGATCGCTTCCGGCGACGTGCTGGTGCGCAACGAGTCCGTCCTGGCGGGCATGCGGGATGCCGACGAAGCGCTCGCGCGGGTACGTGAGCAGGAGCTCGCGGAGCTCGAGCGCCGGGAGCGGGCCTACCGGAGCGGGCGGCCGGCCATTCCCCTGGGTGGCCGCACCGTCATCGTCGTCGACGACGGTCTGGCTACGGGCTCCTCGATGAAGGCTGCCGTCAAGGCTCTGCGGGTCGCAGGGGCGGAGAGGATCGTCGTGGCAGTGCCGGTCGGGCCGCCCGATACGTGCCGGCACCTCGAAGCGCTCGCCGACGAGCTGGTGTGCCTGGAGCGGCCGTCCCTGTTCATGGCGGTCGGCCAGTGGTACGAGGACTTCGGGCAGACGCAGGACGAGGAGGTGAGCGAGCTGCTGCAGCAGGCGTCGGCCGGATGGGCCGCGCGGGTCTAGCGCGGCTCGACGCCGGGCGCGAACGGTTCGGGCTGCGCCTCGAGCGAGACGAGCACCTCCGGAAGCGGTCGATATCGCGCCACGAACTCCGGCGGCATGCGTCGGGCGCGGCCTGAGTCGAGGTCGATGCAGACGTAGTGAAGAAGCGCCCGCAGCAGCGTGCGGCCGTCCGCGAGTCGCCGGACGTGGAAACGCCGGTCACACCGCAGGCGGCCGTCCGTGCCGACGATCCACGTGCCGACCTCGAGCCGGTCCGACTCGAGGGCAGGCGCGAGGTAGTGCAGCTGCGAGCGCAGCACCGCCATGCCGCGGCGTGCCCCGATGCAGGCCTCGGGGGACAGGCCGAGCGCGGTCGAGTGGGACCAGGCCGTCTCGTCGAGCCACTTCAGGTATACGGCGTTGTTGACATGCCCATAGCCGTCGATGTCATCGCTGCCGGCGACGACCGCATGCACGTGCGGAGCGGGCAGGTCCCAGTCGTCCACGGCCGTCCGCAAGCCGTCAGCGATACAGCAGGCGCGTGACGATGCGGAACAGCCGGCCATAGGGAGGCCGCAGCAGGGCCGAGCCGCTCAGGCGATTGTCGTGGAAGACCGGCTTGGCGTTCGAAAAGGTGCGGAAGCCCTCTGAGCCGTGATAGGCGCCGATGCCGCTGGGCCCCACTCCGCCGAAGGGCAGGTCCTCCTGCGCGAAGTGCAGGAGCGTGTTGTTGACTGTGACGCCACCGGAGATCGTCTCGCGTAGCACACGCTCGAGTGCAGCACCTCCGCCGAAGTAGTACAGGGCCAGCGGATGAGAGCGCCCGCGGATGATGCGGATCGCCTCATCGACAGTGCCGTAGGGAAGCACCGGCAGGATCGGTCCGAAGATCTCTTCCCGCATTACGCGCATCTCTCCCGTGACCCCGCTCAGCGCAACCGGCGAAAACCGGCGGCGCTCGGGAACGCTCGCGTCCGGGTGCAGTTCGTGCACGGTGGCGCCGAGACGCCGAGCCTCCTCGACGTAGTCGCACAGCCGGTCGAAGTGGCGCTCGTTGATGATCGACGTGTAGTCGGTATTGTCCGCGAGCGTGGGATACAGCTCGACCGTCGACCTGCGGCAGGCCGCGATGAACTCGTCGACCGATCCTGCGGGGACCAGCGCGTAGTCCGGGGCGATACACGTCTGCCCGCCGTTGGCGAGCTTGCCGTGGACGACCCGGCTCGCGGCCTCGCGCAGGTCGAAGTCCTCGCCGACGACGACGGGCGACTTGCCTCCCAGTTCGAGCGTCACAGGCGTCAGGTTGGCGCTGGCGCTTCTCATCACGTCGCGCCCCACGGGGGTCGAGCCCGTGAACAGCAAGTGATCGAAGGGCAGGGAAGTGAAGCCTTTCGCCACCTCGATGCCGCCGTTGACGACGCTCAGTTCGGCAGGGTCGAAGCACTCCGCCACGACACGGGCAAGCAGTGCACCCAGTCGGGGCGTGAACTCGGACATCTTCACGATGACGCGGTTGCCCGCCGCGAGCGCGGGAATCATCGGTCCCACCGCCAGAGACAGCGGGTAGTTCCACGGCACGATGACGCCGACCACTCCCTTCGGCTGGTAACGGATCCGGGCCCGTCCCGGCAGGCTCCACCAGGCGACGCTGCGCCGCGTAGGTCGCATCCACCTGCGCAGCCGCGCGCGCGCGTGGCGAATGCCCTCGATGCAGATGAACTGCTCGAAGAGCAGGGTCTCCTCCGGCGAGCGATGGCCGAAGTCGCCCGAGATGGCTTCCGTGATCTCTGCCTCGTGCCGGCGAAGCGCCCGCTCGAGGCGTTCGAGTCGATCACGGCGCGTCGCCAGCGCCGGGTAAGGCTCGGCCATGAAAGCCGCCCGCTGCAGTTCGAAGGTCCGCTCCAGCGTCTGTATGTCCGTGGCGGTGATCAGGGGGCCAATGCGTTCCGCGGCCATACCATATTCCTGTAGTCGATCTCTGCGTGGTCCTGCGATGAAAGTATGCGCCCGGGTCGACTCTCGTGCATCCGGCATTCACTCGATGGGCAGCTCCGTCGAGCGACGGACTACACGCAGCGCGAGGCTCGACTGGACGCGTGCGACACCCGGCAGGCGCGTCAGGTGCTGGCTGTGCAATCTCTCGAAGTCGGCCGGATCCCGGCAGGCGACGCGCACGAGATAGTCCGACTCGCCGGTCATGAGGTAGCACTCCATGACCTCGGGGACGCGCTTGACCGCTTCCTCGAAAGCCTGGAGGTCCTTCTGGTCCTGGCGATGCAGTGTGATGTTGACGAAGACATTGGTCGCGAAGCCGATCTTCTGGGCGTTCAGGAGGGCCACGTAGCGATGGATCAGCCCTGCTTCCTCCAGTGCACGGACGCGGCGCAGCGCGGCCGACTCCGACAAGTGGATGCGCTGCGCAAGCTCGACGTTCGACAACCGTCCGTCGCGCTGGAGTTCACGCAGGATGAGGCGGTCTATACGGTCCACGACGCAATAAACTTGCTCAGACGCGTCTGACGGCGAAATTATACTTCACCTGGAGGCCTGATGTGCCTTCGAACGCAAGACAGTGCCGCGCTCGCCGGACTACCTTGGTTCCCGGTCCTGAACACCACGGCTTGCAGGGAGGGGGAGACGTCATGAGGATCGGTTGCCCGAAGGAGATTAAGGTTCACGAATATCGTGTCGGCCTCGTGCCCGCCGGAGTGCGCGAACTCGTTGCCGATGGCCACGAGGTGTACATGCAGACCTTGGCCGGGGCCGGAATCGGCATCGAGGACGACGCCTACGTTGCTGCCGGCGCGAGGATCCTTCCCGACGCCGCGGCCGTATTCGACACCGCCGAGCTCGTGATCAAGGTCAAGGAGCCGCAGCTCGCGGAGTGCGACATGCTTCGCCAAGGGCAGGTGCTGTTCACCTATCTGCACCTGGCGGCAGATCCCAGGCAGGCCGAGGGTCTGGTGAGATCGGGCTGCACTGCAGTCGCCTACGAGACTGTCGCGGCTCCGGATGGCTCGCTGCCGCTGCTCACCCCGATGAGCGAAGTGGCCGGACGCATGTCCATACAGGTGGGCGCCACCGCACTGCAGAAGGCCCATGGCGGGTTCGGCGTGCTCCTCGGCGGCGTGCCAGGGGTGCAGCCGGCCAAGGTCGTGATCCTCGGCGGCGGGGTCTCGGGCACCAATGCGGCGCAGATGGCAGTCGGGTTGGGCGCGCACGTGACCATCGTGGATCGTTCGTTGAGGCGCCTCCGTGAGCTCGACGTGCAGTTCGGCAACTCCATTCACACGGCTTACTCGACTGCCGAGACGATCGAGAAACTGGTTGCCCAGGCCGATCTCGTCATCGGTGCGGTGCTCGTAGCCGGCGCGGCAGCGCCGAAGCTGGTCACGCGGGACATGGTGCGGACGATGGAGAAGGGCGGCGTCCTGGTGGACATCTCCATCGACCAGGGAGGTTGTTTCGAGACGAGCCGGCCCACCACGCATGCCGAGCCGACGTACGAGGTGGACGGGGTCATCCACTACTGCGTGACCAACATGCCGGGCGCCGTGCCGCGGACATCCACGTTCGCGCTGACCAATGCCACACTTCCGTACGTACGGGAAATCGCGCGGCACGGCTGGCGGAACGCGCTCACCCGCGACCCGGGTTTCGCAGCGGGCCTGAACGTTCATGCCGGCCAGGTGACTCACGAGGCCGTCGCGCGCGACCTCGGATACGACTACAGTCCTGTCAGCCTTCCGTGACGTATAGGCCGACCTCCTCGGGCAGCCGGTATTCGGGTGACGCGACATGACGCATGAGGACCCGATCGTCCTGGCCCGGTCATGGATCGACCAGGCACGGGCCAGCGAGCCGGGCGATCCGGATGCGGCCGCGCTGGCGACGGCCGACGCCGTGGGCATGCCCTCGGTGCGGATGGTCCTCGTCAAGGCAATCGACGGTCGGGGATTCGTCGTCTACACGAACCTCGGCAGCCGCAAGGCGCGCGAGCTGGAAGCAAACCCGCGCGCGTCACTGTGTTTCCACTGGAAGACGCTCGAGCGGCAGCTGCGCGTGGAAGGACATGTGGAGAGGGTTTCCGACGAAGAGGCCGATGCCTACTTCGCGAGCCGTGCCAGGGACTCGCGCATAGGCGCCTGGGCGTCGCGCCAGTCAGAGGTGATGGCGGGGCGATTCGAACTGGAAAAGCGGGTGGCGAAGTATCTGGCCCGGTTCGCCGTAGGCGAAGTGCCGCGGCCCCCGTTCTGGTCCGGGTTCCGGATCGTTCCCACCCGCCTCGAGTTCTGGCGGCAGCGCCCCTTCCGGCTCCACGAGAGGCTGGTGTACGTCCGTGACGGCGACGGCTGGCGCATGGAGCAGCTCTTCCCCTGAGCCCCTGCGGCGTGACGGCCTAGAGCCAGGTCTCGTGCAAGGTCACCGTCGTGTCGTCGAGGCTCTCGAGCAGTGAGAGGAGGGGCTCGGTCCTGGGCAACTCGTAGCGGAAGAAGTAGCGGCAGGCAGCGAGCTTCCCCTGGTAGAAGTCGGCGTCGCTGCCGCTGGCGTCCTGAAGCGCCCGCTGCGCCACCCGTGCCGAGTCGAGCCAGCGCCAGGCCACCGTGAGATGGCCGAGGGCCTCGAGGTACAGGGTGGCGTTTGCCAGCGCGAGCTCGGCGCGTCCGCTTCCTGCCGTCCCGAGCAGCACCCGCGTGACGGCCTCGAAGCGCCGCGTGGCGACTGCAAGGCTGCGTGCGAACGGCGCGAGGGCCGGGATCGAGCCGGCCTGTTCGGCCGTACGCAACATTCTCTCCGCGAGCTCCGCCCATCCGGCACCCCCGTGCTGGGGCAGCTTCCGACCGAGAACGTCGAGCCCGTGGATTCCGTATGCGCCCTCGTGAATGTGGTTCAGGCGGTTGTCGCGGTACAGTCTCTCGACCGGATAGTCCCTCGTGTAGCCGTAACCCCCGAGCACCTGGATCGCGAGCTTGTTGGCCTCGAGACAGAACTCCGATGGCCACGACTTCGCGACCGGCGTCAGCAGCTCGAGCAGCTGTCCGGCTCTCCCGCGCGCCACGTCGTCAGTGGCAACTGCCATGTCGTCGACGAGCCTCGCGCAATAGAGCACGAGCGCCAGTCCTCCCTCGGTCCAGGCTTTCTGTGCTAGCAGCATGCGGCGCACGTCGGCGTGCCGGATGATCGGTACCGGCGGACTGGCAGGGTCCTTGTCCCCGATCGGGCGTCCCTGCACGCGTCCGCGGGCGTACTCGAGCGACACCCGGTATCCGGCCAGCCCCAGGCCGACCGCGCAGACGCCGACGCCGATGCGGGCCTCGTTCATCAACCGGAACATGTAGGCGAGGCCGCGGTGTTCCTCGCCGACGAGATAGCCGGCACAGTCGCCGCGCTCGCCGAAGGACAGGACGGTGTTCACCGTGCCTCGCCAGCCCATCTTGTGGTTCACGCCGGCGAGGGCGACGTCGTTCCACTCCCCGAAGCTTCCGTCCGGCCGAATCCTGCGTCGCGGAACGATGAAGAGCGAAATGCCCCTGACGCCAGCGGGTCCCCCGGGTACGCGCGCAAGGACGAGATGGACGATGTTCTCGGCGAGATCGTGCTCGCCCCCGCTGATCCACATCTTGTTGCCGGTGATGCGGTAGCTGCCGTCCTGCTGCGGCATCGCGATCGTGCGTACGTCGGCGAGCGACGACCCCGCGTGGGTCTCCGACAGGCACATCGTGCCGAAGTAACGACCCGCGAGCATCGGGCGCGCGTACAGCCGCTTCTGCTCCTCGCTGCCGAAGGCGAGGATCACGTTGGCGGCCCCCGCCGTGAGCATGGCGTAGGCATGAAACCCCACGTTTGCCGAGGCAAATACCGCGCTGCAGGCCTGCGCGACGGTCATCGGAACCTGGAGCCCGCCGTCCGCCGCATCGAAGGGTGCCGCAATGAAACTCGATTCGTTCAGTGCGGCCAGCGCCTCGCGGGTCTGGGGAATCATCTCCACGCGCCCGTCCACGAACCTCGGCTCCTGCAGGTCGGCGAGGGCCGCAAAGGGCAGGAACCGCTCCGCCGCGATTCGATAGGCAGCGTCCAGCACGCCGTCGAAGACGTCCCTGTCGTGGTCCGCGTAGCGAGGCTGCTCGCACAGCCGACCGGCGTCGAGAACCTCGTAGACCTGGAAATCGACCTCGCGGCGAGGGATGAGCATGCAGGCAGACCACTGCGCAGCCGGAGTTCGGATCATTCTAATCGCTCGCTGGCGCGCAGGATCCCCGTCCGGAGATTGCCGCTTCGTCGAGAACAAGGCAGGATGCGGCGACCGCGTGGCGCGGCACGGTCATCCGTGCCTGCGCGCAGGAATCGGGCCGTCGCAGGCACGGCCGCCGCGATGCACCATCAGTGGAGCAGGGAATGAAGGACGATTTGTTCAGTCTCGAGGGACGGGTTGCGCTGGTCACGGGAGCGAGCCGGGGGATCGGTCGGGCGGTTGCTCTGGCGCTCGCCGGACGAGGAGCCCACGTGCTGGTGAGCAGCCGCAAGCTGAATGCCTGTCGCGAAGTAGCGGACGAGATCAGCGGGCAGGGCGGCAGCGCCGAGCCTCTCGCTTGTCACATCGGGGACCCCGAGGGAATCGAGCGCGCGTTTCACGTCATCGACAAGCGCCACGGTCGACTTGACGTGCTCGTCAACAACGCGGCGGCCAATCCGTACTTCGGGCCGGCGCTCGAGATGGACCTCGCCGCCTACCAGAAGACGGTCGACGTGAACATCCGTGGTTACTTCTGGGCGTCGGTGCAGGCGGGTCGGCGCATGCGGGAGCGCAAGCGAGGCGTGATCGTCAACGTGGCTTCGGTCAACGGCGTGCGTCCCATGGAGGGGCAAGCCGTCTATTCCATGACCAAGGCGGCCATCGTCAACATGACGCAGGGACTCGCGAAGGAATGGGGTCGATTCGGAATCCGCGTGAACGCCCTTCTGCCGGGGATCACCGAGACGAAATTCGCGGCCGCCCTGCACGAGGACCCACGAACCCGTGCCAGCGTCGAAAGAGTGCTGCCGCTCGGCCGCATCGCGCAACCCGACGAGATGGCGGGTGCCGTCGTGTATCTCGTCTCCGATGCTGCGTCGTACACGACGGGCTCGAGCATCACCGTCGACGGAGGCTGGCTGGCCTGACCGGCAGACGGCCCTCCGGGGCGGTGGCCGGCTCGGGAACGTACTCAGGATGAGCGCGCTCTACCTCGTGCGGCACGGTCAGGCGGCTTTCGGGACCGAGGACTACGACCGCCTGACTCCCCTGGGGGAGGAGCAGTGTCACGCTCTCGGCCGCCACTGGGCGGCCCTGGATCGGCCGTTGTCCGGAATTTACTCCGGCGCGATGCGGCGCCAGCGCCTCTCCGCGGAAATATTCGCCGCTGCGTCGGGCGTCCACGCGTCCACGAGGCCGGCGGTGAGGGTGGTCTCCGGGCTCGAGGAGTACGATCACGAGATACTGCTGGAACAGTATGCAGGCGCGTCGGATGACGGCCTGCCGCCGGCTCTCGGTCAGGACCGCAGGACCTTTCATGAGTTGCTCACGAGGGCGCTGCGGGCCTGGCTCGACGGGCGGATACCGGGCCCCGAGCCGTTCACCGCGTTCCGCGCGCGTTGCGAGGCGGCGCTCGAGGAAGTGATCCACAGTGTCGGCCGCGGCGGGTCGGCCGTCCTGTTCGGCTCGGCCGGATCCCTCGCCGGGGCGATCCAGAGGATACTCGGCGTGGGCGACTGGGATCTGCTGCGACTGAAACTCAATTTCTACAACTCGGGCGTATCCAAGCTGCTGTTCAACGATCGGGACAGGGTGATCGAGTCGATCAACTCGATCGCGCACCTCGAGCAGCCCGCGACGCTACGCTTGATCACGCACCGCTGACGGCGGCTGGGGGCCATCGATGGATTTTTCGCTCGACTCCGAGACCGAGGCGCTCGTCACACGGTACCGGGAATTCGTCGACGACCGGCTCGTTCCGCTCGAGCCGCAACTGCTCGAACAGGGCATCGAACCGCTGCTGGGGACGATCGCCGACCTGCGGGGCGAGGTGCAGGGGCTCGGTCTCTGGGGACCGAACTTGCCGCGGGAATACGGGGGACGGGGGCTCGATCTGCTGACCCACGGGCTCGTCTCCGAAGCCCTCGGGCGCTGCCCACTCGGACACTATGTCTTCGGCTGCAATGCCCCCGATGCCGGCAATGTGGAGCTGCTGCACCTATACGCGAACGAGGACCAGAAGCGTGCCTGGCTCGGGCCTCTCGCACGGGGCGAGATCCGCAGCTGCTTCGGCATGACCGAGTCCGACAACAGCGGCGCCAATCCGCTGATGCTCTCGACGACTGCCGAGCTCCGAGGCGACGAGTGGGTCATCAACGGCAGGAAGTGGTTCACAACCGGTGCGGATGGCGCCGCCCTGTGCATCCTCATGGCGGTGACGGACCCGGAGGCGCCGCCACACAGGCGCGCCAGCATGATCCTCGTTCCCACGGACACACCCGGCTACCGGCTGCGACGGAACACCCCGATCATGGGACACGTCGGCAAGGATCTCTTCTCACACGGCGAGATCGAGTTCGAGGACTGCCGCGTCCCGGCCGACAACCTGCTCGGTCCTCGGGAGGAAGGGTTCAAGCTCGCGCAGGCGCGCCTGGGTCCAGGGCGAATCCACCACTGCATGCGCTGGCTCGGGATCTGCCAGCGCTCCCTCGAGCTCATGGTCCGGCGCGCGGACAGCCGCGAGATTTCACCCGAAGGACGGAAGTTGTCGGACAGCGACCTGATCCGGGGATGGATCGCGGAGTGCGCGGCGGAGATCAAGGCGGCCCGGCTCATGGTGCTGCATGCGGCCTGGCGCATCGAGCATGCCGGAGCCCGGGCGGCGCGCGACGACGTGAGCATGATCAAGTTCTACGTGGCGGGCGTGCTTCAGCGCGTCGTCGACAGGGCCCTGCAGGTTCACGGCGGGCTCGGGGTGACCGACTACACGGTCCTCGCGTGGTATTACCGTGAGGAACGGGCCGCACGGATCTACGACGGGCCCGACGAGGTGCACAAGCTCTCCGTCGCGCGCAGGCTGCTCAAGACGCTGGCCGGATGACGACCGGGGAAGACACCTCGCCCTTGCGGGCAGGCGAAGGCCTCGATGTTGCTGCCCTTGCGCGCTACCTGGCCGAGACGATCGAGGGTCTCGTCGAGCCACTGACCGTGCGCCAGTTTCCCGCCGGGTTCTCGAACCTGACCTACCTGGTCCGGTCGGGTAGCTCGGAATGGGTATTGCGCCGCCCGCCGCACGGCACACGCCCGAGTTCGGGCCACGACATGGCACGCGAATTCCGTGTCCTCTCGGGCCTCCTGGGCCGCTACCCGTATGCGCCGGAACCCGTACTGCTGTGCGAGGACGTCTCCGTCATCGGGGCTCCTTTCTATCTGGCGCGCCGCATCCGCGGAGTCATCCTGCGACGGGAGTATCCTCCCGGGCTGCCACCTTCGTCGACGCTGGTGCGTGCACAGCAGGAAGCGCTGGTGGATGCGCTCGCCGAACTCCATCGCGTGGACTTCGTGGAGGCGGGCCTGGCCTCGCTGGGGCAGCCGGTCGGCTACGTCGAGCGGCAGGTCCGGGGCTGGGGCAGCCGGTACGATCGTGCGCGCACTGACGATTCGCCTGACAGCGCCTCGCTGCTCGCCTGGCTTCAGGCAAACCGACCAGTCTCGGAGCACGCCGCAGCCCTCCTGCACAACGACTACAAGCTGGATAACGTCGTATTCGACGAGCGGGCGCCGGATCGACTGATCGGCGTGCTGGACTGGGAAATGGCGACGCTCGGTGATCCGCGCATGGACCTGGGTTGCTCCCTGGCGTACTGGATCGAGGCCGGGGATCCCGACTGGCTGGCCGCGACCCGAACCTTGCCGACGCACCTGCCCGGCTCGCTGACGAGATCGGAGGTGCTCGCGCGATACGAACGAGCCACGGGCCTGCCCCTGACGGACATGCGTTTCTTCCATGCATTCGGCCTGTTCCGGCTGGCGGTCATCGCCCAGCAGATCTACCTGCGGTTCGTGCGCGGCCAGACCCGGGATCAGCGTTTCGCGGTGCTCGGCCAGATGGTTCGGGCCCTGTTGCGCGCGGGCGAGCTCGTCGCTGCCGGGCGCTTCGGCCCGACCTGACAGGGGCGAGGAGCTTGGAACAGGAACTGGTCGTACTGGCAGGCATCGTGGCCGCCGCCGGTGTCTTCGCAGGCTTGCTTGCGGGGCTCCTCGGCGTCGGGGGCGGGATCGTCATCGTTCCCGTGCTCGAGTTCGCCTTCGGGGTCGTCGGCGTACCCGAAGATCTCCGGATGCACCTTGCAGTCGGCACCTCTCTGGCCTCGATCGTGCCAACCGCCATCTCGTCCTCCCTGGCTCACCGGCGTCGAGATGGCATCGACGGTGCTGTGGCCCGGGCGTGGTCGGTCGCGATAGCATTGGGGGCTGCATCGGGTGCCTGGCTGGCCTCCCGGGTCGGCGGCAGCGTGCTCGCGACCGTCTTCGCCGTGGTGGCGTTGGTCGTCGCCCTGCGGATGCTCACCGCCAGTGAAGTGCCTCGGCCCGTGTCGAGGGGCGACCCGGCCGCGCCGCGCTGGCTTCCGATACCCGTCGCGATCGGGGGCATATCCGCGATGATGGGTATCGGTGGCGGCACGCTCAGCGTACCCGTGCTGTCGGCATTTGGGCTGCCCATTCACAGGGCCGTCGGCACCTCGGCGTGGTTCGGTTTCTGGATCGCCACGGCGGCCGCAACGGGCTTCGCCTGGCTTGGACGGGGTGTGAGCGGGTTGCCGCCCGGGAGCGTCGGTTACGTGAATCTCGTCACGCTGGCGGTCCTGCTTCCCACGACGGTGCTGACCGCTCCATGGGGTGCGCGGCTCGCACACAGCCTGAGCCGCCGGCAACTGCGCATCGCCTTCGGCGTGTTCCTGCTGATCACCGCGATCCGCATGCTGTACCGGGCGCTCTCGCTGTGAGATTCACCTGGCGTTCAGGCTTCCCGGGCGAGGCTATCGGCTGAAGACAGGCCGTCGGGGACGGCAGTACACTCGCGCCAAGGGGCTTCACGGTAACGGAGGGAGGTCGCATGCCATCGAGACACGTCCGCCTGTCGGCTCTACGACTGTCCCTGTCCCTTGCGTTGTTGGCGGCGGGAACGCCGGCCCTCGCGTCGGAAGCGACTCCGCAGGCCGACGAGCAGTGCGTCATGCAGTGCGACGAGGCCTCCGACCGGTGCATGGCGGAAGCGGGCGCGGACGAGAAGAAGCAACAGGCCTGCGACGACGCGTACGCCGAGTGTCTCGAGCGCTGTAAGTAGCTGAGCAGCCAGCCTCTCGTGCCCGAAGAACGACCTGGAGGTGGGGCACAGCCGGTCGTGACCCTCACGACGGACTTCGGCCTGAGTCAGCCCTTCGTGGCGCTGATGAAGGCGGTCATCCATCGCCGCTGCCCGGACGCCCGGGTGGTCGACCTGACCCACGACGTTGCGCCCTTCGCCGTGGCCGAGGGCGGCTTCTGGCTGGAGCGCTGTCACGGCTATTTCCCGCCAGGCAGCCTCCACGTTGCGGTCGTGGACCCGGGTGTCGGCTCTTCCCGGCCGATCGTGGCACTCGAGTGGGCCGGGCACGTGTTCCTGGCACCGGACAACGGCCTCCTCGGACGGCTTGCCCGACGGCCGGGCGCGCGGGCGCGCCGGGTCACGGATGAGGTCCTGGCGCGGCACGGGCTGCCGCAGGTCAGCGCGACCTTCCACGGACGCGACCTGTTCGCGCCGCTGGCAGGCGACCTGGCGGCGGGCCGGCTGACCTGTGCGGATCTCGGACCGACGGTGGCCGATGTCCGGCCGTCACCTGTAGAAGCGGCTTCGCGGGAGGGCTCCACGTGGCGTGGCGAGGTCGTGCTGGTCGATCATTTTGGTAATTGTTTCAGTAATGTGGAGCTCTTTCCTGATTCCGTATCGAGAATTAGAGAGGCCCGCTTCGGCAGCCGACGGTTGCCTGTCGTACGGACCTACTCTGACCGGCCAGCAGGCAGCGTCGTGGCGCTCGTCAACGCCTTCGGCGTGCTGGAGGCCGCCTGCGTCCAGGGCCGGGCCGACGCCGTGCTCGGACTGGCGGTCGGAAGCCCTGTCGAGGTGCTCGTCGTACCTTCGCCCGGAGGGTTCCCGTAGGACGCGGGAAACAGTTGATCTGGCCAGCGGTTGGTATATATTCCGACGCCCGGAACGCGGCAGCCTGGGGCACGCAGGCATCTGAGTCGACACGGATTTTCCGCGGATGAGCAATCGCGACGAGTTCAGCCTGGACGACGAGTTCGGAAGGGACGGGGAGGACGACTCCGACCGGTTCATCGTCATTCCCGATGGCAAGAAGAAGATGGCTGGCCGGAAGCCCTCCCAGGCTGCCTGGAGCAGGCTCGAGGACGTGCTGGCCGAGCGCCGCCTCAAGCGCGAACTGAGCGACTACCTCGACGCGGACGACGCCTGACAGGCGGGCCCGGCCCGAGTCACGCCGCTCGTGCGGACGAGCGTACGGGCGAGCGGCGACACGCAGACGGGACATGACTCGCGCTGCAGTGCACAATCTCCCTTTGCCTGAAGTCGACCGCCAGGAGAGCGATCGATGGTCCTGACGCGCGGTACCCCGTGGGTGGTGCTCAAGTTCGGTGGCACGAGCGTTTCCTCGCGCCAGAACTGGGACCACATCGAGGGCATCGTCCGCACGCGCCTCGATGCCGGAGAGGCCCCGGTCATCGTGCACTCCGCGCTCTCGGGCATCACCGATACGCTCGAGGCTCTGCTCCGTGAAGCCCTCGAGGGCCGGCACGCGGAAGTGCTGGCCCGGATCCGGGAGCGTCACGTAACCCTCGCCGAGGCACTCGAAGTCGAGGTTCCCCGGCACCTGCTCGAGCACCTCGCGGACCTGGAGAAGATCGCAGGCGGCATCGCCCTCGTGGGGGAGGTCAGCGACCGGGTGCGTGCCCGGGTGATGGCCGCGGGGGAACTGATGGCGACGGAACTTGGCGCGGCGTTCCTGAACTCCCGTGGGACTCCCACCACGCTCGTGGACGCCCGCCAGATCCTGCGGGCCGAAGGACGGGTCGGCGTCACCGATCGCGCCTCCCTGCTGGCAGCCACCTGCAACTTCGATCCGGACCCGGACCTGAGCGAGGGGCTGGCCCGCCACGGCACCGTCATCCTGACCCAGGGATTCGTCGCCTCGAACGAGCAGGGGCAGACGGTCCTGCTCGGCAGGGGCGGTTCGGACACCTCGGCGGCCTACGTCGCCGCGAAACTGGCGGCTGCGCGCCTGGAGATCTGGACGGACGTTCCGGGGCTGTTCAGCGCGAACCCGCGGGCCGTGCCCTCGGCCCGACTACTGAAATCCCTGCACTACGACGAGGCGCAGGAGATCGCAACGAACGGGGCCAAGGTCCTGCACCCTCGTTGCATCATGCCGGTCCGGCGCCACCGGATCCCGCTGCACGTCTACGCGACACAGAGTCCCTCTACACCCGGCACCGTGATCAGTGCTGGACCCGCCGACAGCGGCGCCCAGGTCAAGGCGATCGCCATCCGCAAGGGCATCACGCTGGTGTCGATGGACAGCCCAGGGATGTGGCACCAGGTGGGCTTTCTCGCCGATGCTTTCCAGGTGTTCAAGCAGCATGGCCTGTCGGTCGACCTCGTCTCGACGTCCGAGACGAACGTGACCGTCACGCTCGATCCCCAGGCCAACACCCTCGACCAGGCAGTGCTCGCCGCCCTCGTGTCCGACCTGTCGGAGTTGTGCCGGGTTCAGATCATCGGTCCTTGCGCGTCGCTGTCGCTGCTCGGCCGCAACATCCGCGCCATCATCCACCAGCTCGGCGAGGCGTTCGAACTGTTCGAGGAGTACAAGATCTACCTCGTCAGCCAGGCGGCCAACGACCTGAACTTCACGTTCGTCATCGACGAGGCACAGGGCGACCGCCTCGTCTCCCAGCTTCACGACCTGCTCATCCGGGCTACCGAGGACGACCCGGTCATGGGTCCGACTTGGGAACAGCTCTATGCGCCGCAGAAGTTCGCCCGCGAGGCGCGCCCCTGGTGGCGGGAGCGCCGCGAGGACCTGCTGGCCACGCTCGGCGACGCCGATGCTGCCTACGTCTACGACCTGGCTACCATCGAGGCCCAGGCCAGCCGCCTGGCCGGCATGCGCTCGCTTTCGCGGGCGCTCTATGCCATCAAGGCCAATTCCAACGCGGGGGTGCTTCGGGAAGTGGCGAAGGCCGGCCTTTCCTTCGAGTGCGTCTCGCGTTCCGAAGTGGAGCGAGTACTCCAGGTCGTGCCCGGCCTCGACCGGGACCGCATCCTGTTCACGCCCAACTTCGCCCCCCGCGCCGAGTATGCCTGGGCGCTCGCGGAGGGAATCCGGCTGACCATCGACAGCCTCTACGTCCTGCGGGCGTGGCCCGAACTCTTCGGCGACCGGGACCTGCTGGTCCGTATCGACACGGGTCTCGGCCACGGGCATCACCAGCACGTGCGCACGGCCGGAGTGCACTCCAAGTTCGGTGTACCGCTGTTCGAGATCGGCGATCTGGTCACCGCCGTAGACGATGCCCGGGCCCGGGTCGTGGGTCTGCACGCGCACACCGGCAGCGGCAACTTCGACGTCCAGATGTGGATCGACACCGCGAAGACGCTGGCCGACGTGGCCAGGCACTTCCCGGCCGTCCGGTCCCTAGACCTCGGCGGCGGGCTCGGCGTGCCGGACCGGCCGGGACGGCCGCCGCTCGACCTCGCGGAGCTCGACGCTGTGCTAGGGCGCTTCCGCGAGTCGTTCCCTCAATACGAGCTATGGCTGGAGCCCGGCCGATACCTCGTGGCCACCGCGGGCGTGCTGCTCGCACGGGTCACTCAGCTCAAAGGCAAGGGAGCGGTGCGCTACGTCGGCATCGCCACCGGGATGAATTCCCTCATCCGTCCCGCGCTCTATGGCGCCTACCACGAGATCGTGAACCTGACCCGGCTCGGGTCGCCGGCCGAGCAGCTATTCACCGTGGTGGGCCCCATCTGTGAAACCGGGGACGTCCTGGCGCATGACCGACTCATGCCTTGGAGCGAGGAGGGCGACGTGCTGCTGCTGGCCAATGCGGGTGCCTACGGCTATGTCATGAGTTCGCGGTACAACCTGCGCGAGCCGGCCCGGGAAATCGTGATCTGACCGGCCTCCCTCAAAGCGGGAATGGGCTGTTCCTCGCGCGGGGAGCCCTGCCCCGTACCGTCATCGTCCTCGGTCTCGTCTCGCTGGCAAACGACGCGGCGAGCGAAATGATCACGCCCTTGCTGCCGGTGCTGCTGACCGCGACACTCGGCGCTGGCCCGGCGATCGTCGGCCTGGTCGAGGGCGTGGCGGAGGCCACGGCGAGCGTTCTCAAGGTGTTCTCGGGAAGGCTCGCCGACCGGGGTTTCGGTGCACGGCGCCTGGTGCTCGGCGGCTACGGTGCCTCGAACCTCGCGCGGCCGGCGATCGGCCTCGCCCTGGGGTGGACCTGGGTGCTCGGGCTGCGGTTCCTGGATCGTTTGGGTAAGGGTCTGCGGACGGCGCCGCGGGACGCGATGATCGCCGCGGCCGTGTCGCCCGGCCTGCGCGGCCGGGCTTTCGGATTTCACCGGGCCATGGACCATGCCGGCGCGGTGCTCGGCCCGTTGCTGGCTTTCGGGCTGCTGGCGATGGGCTGCTCCGTTCCGCAGGTGTTCGCCTGGTCCCTGGTGCCCGGGCTGGTCGTCCTGGCGCTGATCTGGAAGGGCCTCGAGCCCGACGAGCCGGCCAAGCCGATTCGGCCCCCGCCGATTGCGCTGCGGTCGCTCGACCCGCGTCTCAGGGGCCTGATCGGCGCGGCCGGCTTGCTGTCGTTGAGCGCGCTGCCAGAGGTGCTGATGGTGCTCTGGGCGACTTCCGGCGGGCTACCGGTCACGGGCGTGCCGCTGCTCTGGGCCGCAGCGAGCCTGGCCAAGATGGCCGTCGTCGTACCGGCAGGCGCCCTGACCGACCGCCTCGGTCCCGTGCCGGTGCTCCTGGGGGGATGGTCCCTGCGCATCGTACTGCTGGTCGGGCTGGCAGTGACCGCGCCCGGTGCCACCGGGATCTGGGCCGGGTTCATCGCCTATTCGGTTGCGCTGGCACTGACCGAGGCACCGGAGCGATCCCTGATCGGGGACGCGGCGCCGGCCGCGCTTCGCGGTACGGCATTCGGCGTGTACCACCTCGCCATCGGGCTCTTCGCGCTGCCGGGAGCAGTGCTGCTCGGCCTGTTATGGGAGCACGCAGGCTCCCGCGCGGCGTTCCTGGCGGCGGCGGGGCTGACCGCCGTCGCGGCCGGCCTGATGTTGTTCTCGGCTGGCCGACCCGCGGGCAGAACGAGCGGGTGACAGGCGATACGATCAGTCGGCGCGCGGCTCCTCGGGAGGGCGCGCCGGACCCTCGCCGGCGTCGTCCTCCCGACGCCTTCGCCAGGCCGCGAACAGGAGGGTCAGCATCCCGAGCAGCAATTCGTCGAGGAATGGCAGGGGATCGGGGACGACCAGGCTCGCGACGAAGAGCAGCGCGGTCACGACGAGCAGCCAGGGGAAGCGCAGTCGCGAGGCGAGTCCGAGCAGGGTCGCCCGCATCTCAGTCTTCTGCCGGGCCCGACACCCGGCGTCCAGCGTGCCGAAGCTCGAGCTCCGCCGCGACCTCGGCCAGGGACAGGCCGCGCTGCCGCAGCAGCAGGACGAGGTGATACAGGAGGTCGGCGGATTCACCGACGATCTTGGCGTCGTCCTGCCCGACGGCGGCCAGGGCAACCTCCACGCCTTCCTCGCCTATCTTCTGCGCGATGCGGCCCGGCCCCTGGGCGAACAGTTCGGCGGTATAGCTTCCCTCCGGCTTCTGCGCGATCCGTTCAGCAACGATGTGCTCCAGACGGACCAGGAACGCCAGGCGTCCGGCGGCGGTGCGCTCCGAGTCGGGAAAGCACGTGGGCGTGCCCTTGTGACAGACCGGGCCGGCCGGGTGGGCCTGGACCAGGATCGTGTCGGCATCGCAGTCGGTGCTCACGGAGGCGACCTCGAGGAAGTGACCGGAGGTTTCCCCCTTGACCCAGAGGGCCTGGCGGCTGCGGCTGAAGAAGGTGACCCGGCGGCTGGTCAGCGTGTCGCGAAGGGCCTGTCGATTCATGAATCCGAGCATCAGTACCGCGCCCGTGTCCACGTCCTGCACTACGGCGGGAAGCAGTCCCGAACCCTTGTCCCAGTCGAGCTCGCCGAGCTGCTCGAGCTTCATGGTCTCACCTCGATGCCCTGGGCGCGGAGATAGGTCTTGAGGTCGTGGATGGCGATGGCGCCCGTGTGGAAAACGCTGGCCGCCAGCGCCCCGTCCACCTGCGCCTGCCCGAATACCTCTTTGAAGTGTTCCAGGGCGCCCGCGCCGCCGGAAGCGATCAGCGGCACCGTCGCGACCGACCGGACAGCCGCCAGCTGCGGGAGGTCGTAGCCCTGTCTCACGCCGTCCACGTTCATGCAGTTGAGCACGATCTCGCCCGCACCGCGGTCCTGCGCTTCGCGCACCCAGTCGAGTGTCCGCCGCCCGGAGCCTACGGTGCGGTCGGGATCACCCGTGTACTGGTACACGTGCCAGGTCTCCCCCGAGCGCTGGCTGTCGACGCCGAGTACGACGCATTGCGACCCGAAGCGCCGCGCCAGTTCGTCGATCAGCGCCGGATTCTCGAGCGCAGGCGAGTTGATGGAAATCTTCTCGGCGCCTTCTGCCAGGACGGCCTCGCCGTCGGCAATGCTGCGGATGCCTCCGGCCACGCAGAACGGGATATCGAGCACGCGGCCGACCCGGGCAATCCAGCTGCGATCGACGGAACGCCCCTGCGGGCTCGCCGTGATGTCGTAGAAGACGAGTTCATCGGCGCCTTCGTCCCGGTACCTCGCCGCGAGTTCCAGGATGTCGCCGACGACACGGTGGTCGCGAAAGCGGACGCCCTTGACGACCTGGCCGTCGCGGACGTCGAGGCAGGGGATTATGCGCCGGGCAAGAATGGCTCGAGCTCCTCTGGCTTCATGCGACCTTCCAGCAGGGCCTTCCCGCTGACCGCAGCCGCGACGCCGGTCTCCGCCAGAGCCTGCAGGTCCGCAGCGTGCCGTACACCTCCGGAAGCCTGCCACCGGATCCACGGAAAGCGCGCCACGGCCTCGCCGTAGAGACGGAGATTCGGGCCGGCCAGGGCGCCGTCGCGTGCCACGTCGGTGCACAGGACATGCGTCAGTCCAGAGCCCTCGTATCCATCCAGCACGTCCCACAGGGCCAGCGCCGACTGCTCGCGCCAGCCGTGGGTCGCGACCCGCGGGACACCGTCGGCGCCGAGCCTCACGTCGAGCGCAAGAACCAGCCGGTCGGCCCCGAACTCGTCGAGCCACACGCGCACCTCGCCGGGCTCGGTGACGGCGAGGCTGCCGATCACGGCTCGATGAACGCCGACCGCCAGCAGGGCCTGGACCGCAAGCGAGGACCTCAGACCGCCACCGCACTGGATGGCGAGCGTACCCAGGTCCGCGAGCTCGGCCACGAGGGCGCGGTTGCCCGCCTGCCCGTCGCGCGCGCCGTCGAGGTCGACGACGTGCAGGTGTCTGGCCCCGGCACGCGCGTACCGGACGTAGAGATCGGCCGGGCCAGGGTCATAGACGGTCTCGGCGTCGAAGTCGCCCTTGAACAGACGTACGACGCGACCACCCCTCAGGTCGATGGCGGGGATGAGCTCCATCACGCCAGCTCCAGAAAATTCTGCAGCACCGTCGCGCCGACGCCGGCCGATCGTTCGGGATGGAACTGGGTGGCATGGAAGTTCCGGTGGCTGACCGCCGCAGATAAGGACTGACCGTACTCGCAGGTGGCGATCGTGGCTGCCCCGGCCGGCAGCGCGTAGCTGTGAACGAAATAGGCGTAATCTCCATCCTTCACCCCGCGCATCAAGGGGTGAGGACGGGTGGATTCCAGCTGGTTCCAGCCCATGTGCGGGACGGGCCGTCCGGGTGCTGCAGCGAGGCGCCGCGCTCGGCCGGAAATGACCCCCAGACACGACGTATCCCCTTCCTCGCTCGAGTCGAACAGCAGCTGCATGCCCAGGCAGATTCCCAGCAAGGGCTGCGTCAGCGTCGGGATCACCTCGGCGAGCCCGGAAGCGCGCAGGCGCTGCATGGCATCGGCGGCCGCGCCGACACCCGGCAGGAGGACACGTCCTGCGGTACGGACGACGTCTGGGTCACGCGTGAGCGTGGCATAGCAGCCGAGCCGCTCGAGCGCATACCGGAGCGATGCGATGTTGGCCCCGCCGCTGTCGATGATCGCGAGCGCGGTCACAGAACGCCCTTGCTGCTCGGCAACTCGCGGCCCTCGATCCGTATGGCCTGCCGCAGCGCACGCCCCACGCCCTTGAAGCAGGCCTCGATCATGTGGTGGTTGTTGTCGCCGCGGACCTGCACGTGGATGGCGGCCCCCAGGGCCTCGCCCAGCGAGCGGAAGAAGTGGGGCACCAGCTCCGTCGGCAGCTCGCCGACGCGCTCGCGGGTGAATCGGCCCTCGAATACGGCGAAGGGGCGGCCCGACAAGTCGAGCGCGACCTGGGCCTGTGACTCGTCCATGGGCAGCAGGAAACCGAAACGCGCGATGCCTCGCTTCTCGCCGAGCGCCTGCCTCAGCGCCTGGCCGAGGGCAAGGGCACAGTCCTCGACCGTGTGGTGCTCGTCCACGTTCAGGTCCCCGTTGCACTCGAGCTCCAGGGCAAAGCCGCCGTGCCGGGCGATCTGCTCCAGCATGTGGTCGAAGAATCCGAGGCCGGTGGAAATGCCCACTGGCGACTCGCTGTCGAGGTTCAAGCGGACCGAGATGTCGGTCTCCCGCGTGGTCCTGCGTGTTTCTGCCCGGCGTGGAGGCGTCCCGGTGAGGCGGGCGACGATTTCCGGCCAGGTGGCCTCGTCGTCGCCGCCGCGCAGCACCCGGAGCGCAGCGATGCCCAGGTTGGCGCCGAGCTCGAGATCGGTGTCGCGATCGCCGATCACGTAGCTGCGGGCGGCATCGATCGGCGAGCGGCCGACGTACTCGTCCACGAGTGCGGTCCGGGGCTTGCGACAGTCGCAGCCCTCCTGCGGGAGGTGCGGGCAGATGAGCACCGCGTCGAAGTGCACCCCCTGTGAGTCGAGCACCTGCATCATCAGCGAGTGCGGTCCCCTGAACGACTGCTCCGGAAAGCGATCCGTTCCGAGCCCGTCCTGGTTGGTGATCATCACGAGTCGATAGCCGGCCGCCTGCAGCGCCAGCAGGGCGGGAATGACGCCAGGCATGAAGCGGAGCTTTTCATATGCGTCGACCTGCTCGTCGGCCGGCTCCTCGATGAGGGTACCGTCCCGGTCGATGAACAGCGTCGGCTGCGGAGCGTTCACGCTGCCCCCAGGCTCTCGAGGAGGCGGTCGTTCTGTTCGGGGCTGCCGATCGTGATGCGCAGGCAGCGCTCCAGGGCCGGCTGGCGCCTGACGTCGCGGACGAGGAGACCGCCGCGGATCCCCGCCTGCAGGAGTCGCCCGGCATCGCGGCTCGAGACGAGCAGGAAATTGGCCTGGCTGGGCCAGACCTGCTCCACGAGAGGGATCCGGGCGAGTCCTTCGAGCATTCTGGTGCGCTCGGCGCGGATCGCAGCGACCCGCGCGCGAACGGCCTCGAGTCGATCCGGATGCAGTGCGTCGAGGACTGACTCGATCGACTGGACCGTTAGCGCGTAGGGCGGGATCACCCGCCGGAGGAGTCCGATCACGTCAGCAGCGGCGAGCACCGCACCGCAGCGTGCGCCGGCAAGGCCATAGGCCTTGGAGAGCGTCCTGAGAATGACGAGGTGGGGATACGCCGCCAGCCAGTCCACGAGGCTCGGTCCCTCGGCGAACTCGACGTAGGCCTCGTCGACGACCACGATCGCTCGACCCGCCAGCGCGTCGAGCACTTCGCGCACGGCATCATCCGGGAATCTGTTGCCGGTCGGATTGTTGGGCGAGCACAGGAACACGAGCTTGACCGTCGGATCGCAGGCGGCCTTCAAGGCGGTCACATCCAGATCGAATCCCCGGGCGGCATCGAGCGGCACTTCGGAAACCGCAGCTCCCTGGACGTCCGCCGCGAATCGGTACATTGCGAACGTGGGCGGGCAGACGACGACGCGGTCTCGTCCTGCGGCGCAGAACGTCCGCACCAGCAGGTCGATGCCCTCGTCGCTGCCGCGCCCGACGAGCACCCGGTCGGGCTCGACGCCGTACAGGCACGCGAGCCGCTGGATCAAGGCCGACGACTGCGGCTCCGGATAGCGGTTCAGGCCGTCGCGGGAGCGGTCGGCCTCGCTGCGCCACGGGTTCTCATTGGCGTGCAGCCGCACCAGCGCCGGGTCCCATTCGGCGTGCGCGTAGGGCGCGAGAGCGAGGATCTCGGGTCGGGCCAGGTGGAGCGCGCCGGTCACTCTTCTTCCCGCGGCAGGTGAGCGAGGCGGACTGCGACCGCGTTGGCGTGCGCATCGAGCCCCTCCAGCATGGCCAGCGTCTGGGCGACCGGGCCGAGGCCTGCGATTCCCTGCGGAGTGAGTTCCTGGACGGTCATGCGACGGTAGAAATCCGTCAGCGAAAGGCCGCTGAAGGCGCGCGCATAGCCGTAGGTGGGCAGTACGTGGTTGGTCCCGCTGCAGTAGTCGCCCATGGACTCGGGCGTCCAGGCCCCGAGAAAGACGGATCCGGCATGCCGGACTCGCGGCAGCCAGTCGCGTGGCCGCTCCGTCTCGATGATGAGGTGCTCCGGCGCATAGGCATTGGCCACCTCGAGCGCGGTAGGCAGGTCCGGAACCAGGATGAGGTGACTGCCGGCGAGCGCTGCGCGGATGGTCGATGCCCGCGACAGGCGGGCCAACTGACGTTCGACTTCCGCGGCAACCTGATGTGCCAGAACCCGCGAGTTGGTGACCAGGATGACCTGCGCGTCGACGCTGTGCTCGGCCTGGGCCAGCAGGTCGGCGGCGACGAACTCCGGGTGGGCGGCGTGGTCGGCGACGACGAGGACCTCGGAGGGTCCCGCCGGCATGTCGTAGGCCGCGCCCTCCGCATCCATGGCCACGATCAGCTTGGCCGCCGTGACCCAGGCGTTGCCCGGACCGAAGATCTTGTCGACCTTCGGTACGCTGCGTGTGCCGTAGGCCATCGCTGCCACTGCCTGTGCGCCGCCCGCCTTGAAGACGTGTGTCACGCCACAGGCCCGCGCGGTGTACAGGACGGCCGGGTCGGCGCGTCGATCGTGGCGCGGCGGCGTGCACAGGACCCGCGTCTGGCAACCGGCGATCTGCGCCGGAACGCCGATCATGATCGCGGTCGAGGGCAGCGGGGCGGTGCCGGCCGGCACGTACATGCCGATTGCCTGCAGCGGGACTTCGACCCGTTCGCACAGCACGCCGGGGGCGGTTTCGACGCGCACCGGCGAGGAGGCCTGGGCCTCGTGGAAGGCCCGCACCGTGCCGATCGCGGTGTCGATGGCCCGCTTCTCGTTCGGCGAGAGTGCTGTTCCCGCGTCCTGGAACTCGGCCTCGGTGACGGCCAGCGAGTCGAGTCGAACCTTGTCGTGCTGCTCGGTGAGCGCGATGAGCGCGGCGTCCCCTTCCCGGCGGACCCGGTCGATGATGGCGCGCGCCCCGGCGAAGGTCTCGTCCTGGTCGCGCTGCGCCGGCCGGCGCAGCAGCTCCCGGCGCGCAGCCGGGTCCAGGCGCGACCATTCATGCACCTTCAGGCCACTCGAGGTCATGCCAGCATCTTCTCCACGGGCAGCACCAGGATCGCCGAGGCGCCGGCCGCCTTCAGGCTCTCCAGTGTCTCCCAGAATACGTTCTCGCGACACACGGCGTGAACCGCGACTTTCTCGTCGGTGCCTTCGAGCGGCATGATGGTTGGATGCTCGCTGCCGGGCAGCAGCGCGGCGATCTCGGCCAGGGCCGAGCGGGGCGCATGCAGCATGATGTACTTGCTCTCCCTGACCTGCTGCACGCCGTCCATGCGCTTGAGCAGCTTGTTCATCCAGCTGACCTTTTCCGCAGCCACGGGCACGGGCGTGCGGATCAGGACAGCCTGGCTCTCGAGCACGGTCTCGACCTCCCTGAGGTGGTTGGCGGCCAGGGTGCTTCCGGTCGAGACCAGGTCGCAGATCAGCTCCGCCCGGCCGAGGCGCGGGGCAATTTCGACGGCTCCGGAGAGCGTGACCACCTCGGCCGCGATCTGCTCTTCGGCCAGCCAGCGCTCGAGAATGTTCGGATAGGTCGTGGCGATGCGCTTGCCGGCGAGCGAGCTGCGTCCCTGGTACGAGAACTCCTCGGGTACGGCGATGCTCATCCTGCACCGTCCGAAGTCCAAGGTCATGACCTGCTCGAAGAGCGGGGCGATTCCGGCCGCAAGGAAGCCGAGGCGCTTCTCTTCCACGACGTTCAGACCCACGACACCGAGCTCGCAGACGTCCTCCTGCACCAAGCTCGGGATGTCGTCGTCGCGCACCAGCAGGACGTCGAGCGGCATGTTTTCGCCGAAGCAGACGAGCTGGTCCTTGCCGCGGCTGTACTTGAGTCCGCAACGCCCGAGGAGGTCGAGCGAATTCTCCGTGAGGCGACCGGACTTCTGCACGGCCACCTTGATCCGGGTTCCCGACTCCACACTCACGGCTGGCGTCCCGGATGCATGCGCTGGGCCGCGAGGCGGTAGCCGCCGTTTCCGGCTGTCAGGTAACGCGCGACACGACCGATAGTCGTGACACTGACTCCGGTGAGCCGGTGGATCTCGCGATAGGGCAGGCCCTTCTCCAGCAGTTCTACCACGGCCCACCGGTCGGCCATGGCCTGCAGCTCCGCCGGTGTGCACAGGTCGCGGAAGAACGCCCGGGCTTCCTCGGGTGTTGCCAGGCCGAGGATGGCCTGGTACAGCGCCCGCTCGTGGAGCGCTTCCTGGCGCGGGGTCAGGGGCCGGTGGATCTTCATGTGCCCAGCAGTGTTATAACGTATTAACACACTAATACATTCATACAAGCGCCGCAACCCTTCGACGCATCCACGACTGACTGCGCGTGATTCTTGACCGCCCTGCCCGGAGCACCCTAGACTGGCCCGGCTCATCGAGACCGGCCGAGGGACGAGGCCCTTTGACGCCGGGGCAACCGCCGGGCCCAACCAACCCGGAAAGGTGCCAACTCCTGCGGAGGGCTGCGAGCCCGCCGGCAGATGAGCCGCCGCGCAGGCGGGTGGCACGGCCCGCAAGGGCGCCGGCAGGCCCGCCCAGGCGGGCTTCTCCGCAGGACCCCGGTGATGCGTTCCTGTCAGGAGAGCCTTCGATGATCCCAAGTTGCGACGCCCGGTGCGCCCCGGCCGAGCCCCTCGTGACCCGTCGACCCGCAGCCGAGACAAGCGGTGCGCAAGAGGCGTCCGAGGGCATCTTGCGGCTGCCCGGGGAATTTCGGCTGCACCACGGCGGCTCACTGCGTGACGTGGAGGTCGCGTGGCGTCTCGAGGGCGCCCGCGGTGCCCCGGTGGTCGTGGCCCTCGGGGGGATTTCCGCGCATCGTCGGGTCTTCTGCGTCGAGGATCGGCGAGCCGGATGGTGGTCCGAGCTGGCCGGACCGGGTCTCCCCCTGGACGCCGGCTCCTACCGCCTGCTCGGCTACGACTTTCTCGGAGGCAGCGGGCAGAGCACGGCTCCCGTGCGGGGAGCAGCTGCGTTCCCGCCCGTCAGCTCCTTCGACCAGGCGGACCTCTTGAGGGTACTCTGCGACGGACTCGGTATCGGCCGGCTGCACGCGATAGCCGGCGCGTCGTACGGCGGGATGGTTGCCCTGGCCTTCGGCCAGCGTTACCCGGATCGGGTCAACCGCCTCCTCGTGATCAGCGCGTCGCACACCGCGAACCCACTGGCGACGGCCTGGCGGAGCGTCGAGCGGGAGTGCGTCCGCTTCGGGCTGGCACGGGGCGACGGGCCGGGCGGGCTGCGCCTCGCACGGGCGCTTGCGATGGCAACCTACCGTACGCGGGCCGAGTTCGACCAGCGGTTCTCGCGCGAGGCGCGCCGTGTCGACGATCGCATGCTCTTTCCCGTGGAGGAATACCTGTTCGCGCGCGGGGACGCCTACGCAGGCCGTTATGCGCCGGAGTCGTTCCTGTGTCTCTCGGAATCGATCGACTTGCATCGCGTGGACCCGGAACGGGTCGCGGTGCCCGCGACACTGGTCGGCATCACCGGGGACCAGTTGGTCACGATCGAGGAGATGCGGGAACTCGAATGCCGGCTCGCCGGTCCCGCGAGGCTCTACGAGCTGGACTCCCTGTTCGGACACGACGCGTTCCTGAAGGAGCGGGAGCGGCTGGCGCCGATCTTCCGCGAGGGACTCGAGGGAGGTGCCTCGTGACTGACCACCCGGATCCCAGAACCGTCGCAGTCAGGGCCGGCCTCGACTCGGACGCCGAGCACGGTGCCGTCGTGCCGCCCATCTACCTGTCCTCGACATATACGTTCGAGGGGCTGAACCGCCGACGACGCTACGACTACTCGCGCTCCGGCAACCCTACCCGTGATGCGCTCGGAGAAGCGCTGGCCGCGCTGGAGCACGGCGCAGGCGCGGTCGTCACGGCGACCGGCATGGCCGCGGTCCACCTGGGGGTCGTGCTGGCACGCCCCGGGGAACGGATCGTGGCGCCGTACGACTGTTACGGAGGCACCTACCGGCTGCTGGCGGCCCTGGACCGGACCGGGCGCGTCCACGTCGATTTCATAGACCTGACCGACCCCGCGGCGCTTGCGGGAGCTCTCGATCACAAGCCCCGGATCGTGTGGATCGAGACGCCGAGCAACCCGCTGCTGCGCATCACGGACATCGACACTGTCGCCAGGGCGGCGCACGAGGTCGCGGCGCTGGTAGTCGTCGACAACACGTTCCTGAGCCCCGGATGGCAGAACCCGATCGACCTGGGGGCGGATCTCGTGGTGCACTCGACGACGAAGTACATCAACGGTCACAGCGATGTCGTCGGCGGTGCAGTAGTCTCCCGCGACGAGGGCCTGTACGAGGAACTGGCCTGGTGGGCCAACTGCCTCGGCATCACCGGCGGCGCCTTCGACGCCTTCCTCACCCTGAGAGGCCTGCGCACGCTTCACGCGCGCCTGCGGTTGCACGAGGAGAACGCAGCCGCCGTGGCCCGGCTCGTGTCCACGCACCCGGCGGTCAGCCGCTCGTACTACCCGGGTCTGCCCGGGCATCCCGGCCACGCGCTGGCGGCCCGCCAGCAGAGCGGTTTCGGGGCCATGGTGAGCTTCGAGCTGGCAGGCGGAGTTCGCGCGGTCGCCCGTTTCCTCGACGGGCTGCAGCACTTCTCTCTCGCGGAATCTCTCGGGGGAGTCGAGAGCCTCATCGCTCATCCCGACACCATGACCCACGCAGCCATGGACCCGGCGGCAAGGGCCGAGGCGGGCATTACCCCCGGACTGCTGCGCCTGTCGGTGGGAATCGAAGCCACCGAGGATTTGCTCCGCGACCTCCAGGCCGCGCTCGACCGGGCTGTGGCGGGCTGATCGCCACGGGCGAGGCGGCTAGGTCCGCGGCGGGTCACGCGTCCGTCATGCGATCCGATCGACGACTGCCGTGCCGGCTTCCCGGCAGGTCGCGGGCGCGGCGCCCTGCCGCGCCAGGTCCGAGGTGAGCACGCCGGCCGCGAGGGCACCGGACACCGCACGCTCTACGGAAAGTGCCTCGGTCTCGAGACCGAGCGAATGACGCAGCAGCATCGCTGCGCTCAGGATCGCTCCATACGGGTTTGCGATGCCCCTGCCGGCGATGTCGGGCGCGGAGCCGTGGATGGGCTCGTAGAGGCCGCCTCTGCCGCTGCCGATCGATGCCGAAGGACAAAGTCCGAGGGAGCCCGGCAGCATCGCCACCTCGTCGGTCAGGATGTCCCCGAACATGTTCTCGGTCACGACAACGTCGAATTCGGCCGGCCGGCGCAGCACGTGCATGGTCGCGGCGTCGATGTACATGTGCTCGACGGCGACGCCCGGGAACTCCTGCGGAACGACACGGTTCACGATGCTTCGCCAAAGTCTCGATGTTTCGAGGACGTTCGCCTTGTCGACCGAGGTCAGGCGGCCGCGCCGGCCTCGGGCAAGCCCTGCCGCGAGCCGCACGACGCGCTCGATCTCGGCCGCGGAGTAGCTGCAGAGGTCTGACGCAGAGTCCTCGGTGCGGGTCTTGTCGCCGAAATAGATGCCGCCCGTCAGTTCGCGCACGACCAGGATGTCTACGCCGCCCAGGAGGTCAGGCCGCAGCGGGGATGCGTGGTACGCGGCGGGATGGGTCACCGCCGGGCGCAGGTTCGCGAACAGCCCGAGCTCGCGCCTCAGGCCCAGGATGCTCTGCTCCGGCCGCACCTTCAGGGAGGGGTCGGAGTAGCGCGGATCGCCGATCGCGCCGAACAGCACCGCATCCGCACGCCTGGCCAGGTCCAGCGTCGCCGGGGGAAGCGGATCCCCGGCTCGGTCCATCGCGGCCGCCCCGACCGGGGCCTGCTCGAGCACGAAATCGTGTCCGAAAATCGCCGCCACGCGCTCCAGGCAGCGCACGGCCTCGGTCGTCACCTCGGGACCGATGCCATCGCCCGGCAGGACCGCGACGAACGCTCTCATTTGGCGTGCGTGCGCTCGTAGTGCTCGATGTCCTCCTTGCGGGACAGCAGGAACCCGAGCTCGTCGACCCCGTTCATCAGGCAATAGCGCGCGAAGGGTTCCAGCGGGAAGCTCACCTCGCGACCATCCGCAAGGGCGACGGTGCACGTCTCCAGGTCTATGGCGATCTCGGTGCCCGGGTGAGCCAGCAGCCAGACGTGGGTCTCCTCGTCCACAGTGACCGGCAGGAGCCCGTTCTTCAGGGAATTGTTGCGGAAGATGTCGGCGATCTCGGTGCTGATGACTGCGCGGAACCCGTAATCGATGAGCGCCCAGGGCGCGTGCTCCCGAGACGAGCCGCAGCCGACGTTGCGCCCTGCAACCAGCGCCTGGCAGCCTGCAGCCTCGGGCCGGTTGAGGATGAAATCGGGCCGTGGGTTGCCCGCGGCATCGTAACGCCAGTCCGCGAAGAGCGCCTTGCCCAGGCCCTCACGCGTGGTGGTGGTCAGGAACCTCGCGGGGATGATCTGGTCGGTGTCGATGTTGGTCGACGGCATCACGACCGTGCGCGACCGGAGTTGTGTGATAGGTTCCATGCGCTCCTCCCGCCGGCCTCAGCCGAGGAATTCCCGTGGATCGGTGACCCGGCCGGTCACCGCCGCCGCCGCAGCCGTCAGCGGGCTGGCCAGCAGCGTGCGCGCTCCGGTGCCCTGGCGGCCCTCGAAATTGCGGTTGCTGGTGCTGACCGCGTACTTGCCGGCCCCGACGGTGTCGCCGTTCATGCCCAGGCACATCGAGCACCCGGACTCGCGCCACTCCGCACCGGCCTCTACGAAGATGCGGTCGAGCCCCTCGGCTTCGGCCTCCTTCTTCACCTGCTGCGAGCCGGGCACGACGAGCATGCGGACTCTGCGCGCCACCTTGCGACCATCCATCACCCGCGCCGCGGCGCGCAGGTCAGAAATCCGGGCGTTCGTGCAGCTGCCGACGAACACGACGTCGATGGCCTTGCCGGCGACGTGCTCGCCGGGCTCGAAACCCATGTAGCGGAGTGCCTTGCGGAAGACCTCGTCGCCGGACGAAGGGATCGCGCCGGAGAGGGGCAGTACCATGCCGGGGTTCGTGCCGTAGGTAATCATCGGCTCGACGTGGCCGGCATCCAGGACCACCTCCCGGTCGAAGCGTGCGCCGGGATCCGACGGCAGCTGCCGCCAGGTGTCGACCGCGCGTTCCCACAGCTCGCCCGCGGGGGCCCTTGGCCGACCCTCCAGGTAGGCGAAGGTGGTCTCGTCCGGCGCCACCATGCCGGCCCGGGCACCCGCCTCGATCGACATGTTGCAGACGGTCATCCGTTCTTCCATGGACATGGCGCGGATTGCCTCGCCGCGGTACTCGAGCACGTGCCCGGTGCCTCCGGACACCCCGATGCGCCCGATGATGGCCAGGATCAGGTCCTTCGCGGTGACCCCCGGACCGAGCCGGCCCTGGACCTCGACCGAGAACGTCTTCGGCTTGCGCTGCAGGAGACACTGCGTCGCCAGCACGTGGCCCACCTCGGTCGTGCCGATCCCGAAGGCAAGCGCCCCGAAGGCGCCGTGGGTGCTGGTGTGGCTGTCGCCGCAGACGACGGTCTTGCCGGGCTGCGTCGCCCCGAGCTCGGGCCCTATGATGTGGACGATGCCGCGCTGCGGGCTCTGCAGTCCGATCAGCTCGACCCCGAACTCCGACGTATTCCTCTCCAGCTGCTCAACCTGCTTGCGCGCCGACTCCAGCCTGATGGGCACGCCGCCGAAGATCTGGTCGTGATCGGTCGGTGTGGAGTGGTCCATCGTTGCGAGCGTCCTGTCCAGCCTCCGGACGGGGAGCCCCCGCTCGCGCAGCACGGAGAAGGCCTGCGGGGAGGTGACCTCGTGCGTGAGGTGCAGGTCGATGTACAGGATCGCCGGCGTGTCGGACGTCTCCGGCACGACCTCGTGTGCGCTCCACACCTTCTCGAACATCGTCAATGCGGCCATGTTTTCTCCAGTCGGGCGTCCGCGGTCACACGGCCGCCTGCGCCACGCGCGCCTCGCTGCGTCCCTCGCTTCCGGCACGGCCGCTCTGGCGACCGAGCTCGATGCGGTTGATGACTTCGAGGAATGCCCTCACGCCGGACTCGACGATGTCGGTCGTGACGCTGCTGCCGCGGTGCAGCCGGCCGTTGTACTCGACCGTCACGAGGGCTTCGCCCTGGGCGTCCTCTCCCCGGGACACGCTGCGGACCTCGAACTTGCGCAACACGACCGGCGTTCCGGTGAGCTCCTCGATGGCCTTGAAGGCGGCGTCGACCGGGCCGTCACCGGTACAGCGGCGCTCGAGGCTTCCGCCGTCGGCGTGGCGCAGCCGCACGAGCGCCGAAGAACTGGCGCCCGTCCTCGAGACGGCATCCAGCACCTCGAGGAACCAGGGTCCGCCGGACTCCGTGTCGAGGTTCAGTACCAGCGCCTCGATGTCGCCGTCGAAAAGTTCCTTCTTGCGGTCGGCGAGCGACTTGAAGCGCTCGAACACCCGGTTGAGCTCCGCCTCCTCGAGCTCGAAGCCCAGCTCCTTGACCCGCTCGCGGAAGGCGTGACGGCCGCTGTGCTTGCCGAGCACGAGGTTGGTGCGCGACAAGCCCACGTCCCGGGGTCGCATGATCTCGTAGGTGGACGCATGGCGGAGCATGCCGTGCTGGTGGATGCCCGACTCGTGTGCGAACGCGTTCTCGCCGATCACCGCCTTGTTGCGCGGGATCGGCATTCCGGTGATGGACGACACCAGCCGGCACGTCGGGTAGAGCCTCTCGGTGTGAATGCCGGTGCGGACACCGAAAACCGGCTCGCGCGTGCGCATGGCCATGACAACCTCCTCGAGGGAGCAGTTGCCGGCGCGCTCGCCGATGCCGTTGATCGTGCACTCGATCTGGCGCGCGCCACCCAGCACGGCGCTCAGGCTGTTGGCTACGGCCATCCCTAGATCATCGTGGCAGTGCACGGAAAAGGTCACGCGGTTGGCGCCACGGACGTGGCGGCGCAGATGGGCGAAGGTCTCGTGGAACTCCTGGGGCGTGGTGTAACCGACGGTGTCGGGCACGTTGATGGTCGTGGCCCCCGCATCCACCGCGGCCTGGACCACTTCGGTCAGGAAGTCGAGCTCGGTCCGGGAGGCGTCCTCCGGAGAGAACTCGACGTCCTCGCAAAGTGACCGGGCAAGCCCGACACCCTCCGCAGCCGTACGGATGATCTCCTCCTTGGCCATGTTCAGCTTGTGCTCGCGATGGATTGCACTGGTCGCCAGGAACACGTGTATGCGCGGCCTGGCCGCGTCGCGCACCGCCGTCCAGGCCTTCTCGATGTCGTCGCGGTTGCAGCGGGCGAGACCACACACGATCGGACCGCGAACCTGCCGCGCGATGGCGTTCACCGACTCCCAGTCGCCACGCGAGGCCGCCGGGAAGCCGGCCTCGATCACGTCCACGCCGAGGTCCGCGAGCGCCCGGGCCACGCGAAGCTTTTCATCCGGCGTCATGCTGCATCCGGGCGACTGCTCGCCGTCGCGCAGCGTGGTGTCGAAGATGATCACTCGATTCGGGTCGCGGTCAGTCATCGCACAGTACCTCGGTCAGCGCCGGCCTCGCCGGCTCGGTGTCCCTGGACGCGGGCTCGCGGAGCCCGGTCCGCTTGGCCTCAGCCGGTGCCTTCCTGGAGCCACGGCATGCGGGCGCGGAGCTTCCTGCCGACCTTCTCGATCGGGTGAGCCAGGTCCTTCTCCAGAAGTTGCCGATACTTCTTCCGGCCGCGGCGGTTCTCGCTGATCCACTGCCGGGCGAACTTGCCCGACTGGATCTCCTCCAGGATCTTCTTCATCTCCCGCTTGGTGTGCCGGTCCACGACTCGCGGCCCGCGGGTAAGATCGCCGTACTTGGCCGTCTCGGAGATGAACTGGTGCATCTTCGCGATGCCGCCCTCGTGGAGCAGGTCGACGATGAGTTTCAACTCGTGCAGGCACTCGTAGTAGGCGACCTCGGGCTGGTAACCCGCCTCGGTGAGGGTCTCGAACCCCTTCAGGACGAGTTCGGTGGCTCCCCCGCACAGCACGGCCTGCTCGCCGAAAAGGTCGGTCTCGGTCTCCTCGCCAAAGGTCGTCTCGAGCACGCCGCCCCGCGTTCCGCCGATTCCGTCCGCGTAGGCCAGCGCCTTGGCGTGCGCCTTGCCGCTCGCATCCTGGGCCACGGCGATGAGGCAGGGAACGCCCCGTCCCTGCTGGTACTGGCGCCGGACGAGATCGCCCGGTCCCTTCGGGGCGATGAGCACCACGTCGAGGTCCTTGCGCGGCTTGATCTGGCCGAAGTGGACGTTGAAGCCGTGGGCGAACAGGAGCGTCGCGCCTACCTTGAGCGACGGCAGGACTTCCTTGTACAGCCCCGCTTGCGCGAGGTCCGGCGCCAGCATCGCGACGAGGTCTGCGCCCGCAGCGGCCTTCGCGGGCTCCGACACGGCCAGTCCGTCGCGCTTGGCTTTCCGCCAGCTAGGACCCTTGCGGACACCGACCACCACGTCGTAGCCGCTGTCCTTGAGGTTCAGCGCGTGGGCGCGGCCCTGGCTGCCGTAGCCCAGGACACAGATCCGTGCCCCCTTCAGCGCCTTTCGGTCGACGTCCTTCCTCGAGTAGATCCGCATCGGTGTTCCCCTGTGTCAGTCCGGTGGCCTGTCTCTTGCCGGGCGCGCCCGCTGGCCGCCCTCCCATAAACGAAAAACCCCGCCTCGGAGCCGGTCCGGTGCGGGGTTCCCTTGTTGATCCGTTTCTATTCCGGTCTCAGCCCAGGCACCCGCACCTCTGCCTCAGGAGCAGGAGGTTCAGGTCAAGAAGGCCGGCGAGCACCGCGCAGCCACCCGCACCGCGTGTGTCCGTGAACCGGGCCTGGTCGCATTGATTCGCGTGCATCATCGCTTGGTGCGGTGCAAGATGCACGGATATCAGCACAGCGTGCGCGTGGCTGTCAACCAGCGGCCGGGTCCGCGACGACGCAAGGTCGGCTGCCCGCGGGGGGAAATCGATGAACGAAGGATTCACGCTCGGGCGCGAAAGCGGTTCGCGGCCCGTCTGGCTCCTCACGGCAGGCCAGGTCGAGCACTGGCGGGACACGCTCGAGCCCGCTACCGCGAACTGGGCGAGGGTTTCGGGCTTCGGGGGTGAGAAGCACCGGTTGCTGCTTCTGCCCGGTGCGGACGGAAGCGTCCGCGGTGCGGCATTCGGTCTCGGCGACGTCGACTTCCCGCAAGGCATTGCGCCGCTCTCGGTTGCACCGCTGGCCGACAAGCTTCCGCAAGGTCACTGGCATGTCGAAGCGTCGCTCGAGCCGGAGGTCGCGACCCGCGTGCTGCTCGGATGGATGCTCGGTCGCTACCGCTTCGACCGCTATCGGACCCGCGGGGGCAACTCGCTGCGCTCGGTGAGCCTGGCCGCGCCTCCGGGCGCCGACGTCGACTTCGTGCGTCGCGCCGCCGCGGCGGACGCGCTGGCGCGTGACCTGATCAATACACCTGCGGCAGACATGGGTCCCGCAGAGCTCGGATCTGCAGCCGCACAGCTCGCGACGCGCCACGGCGCCGAGTTCAGCCAGCTCGTCGGGGACGCGCTGCTCGAGCAGCGTCTCGTGGCCATTCACACCGTCGGGCGCGCCGGGCCACAGGAGCCGCGCCTGCTGGATCTTCGCTGGGGTGACCCGGACCGGCCGCGGCTTGCGCTCGTGGGGAAGGGCGTCTGTTTCGACACGGGCGGGCTGGACATAAAGCCGTCGCAGAGCATGGCCCTCATGAAGAAAGACATGGGTGGCGCTGCCTGTACCCTCGGACTCGCCCACATGATCATGGACGCGGGCCTGCCCGTTAACCTCCGGGTGCTGGTGCCGGCGGTCGAGAACAGCGTGGACCGGCGAGCCTTCCGGCCCGGCGACGTGATCCACACCCGCAAGGGGCTGACCGTGGAGGTGGGCAACACGGATGCAGAGGGCCGCCTCATCCTCGCCGACGCGCTCGCCCTGGCCGACGAAGAGGGCCCCGACCTCGTTCTCGACATGGCCACCCTGACCGGAGCGGCGCGCACCGCCCTCGGACCGGAAGTGCCGGCCATGTACAGCAACGACGAGAAACTGGCTGTCGCGCTGGCCGCCGCATCGCGGCGGGAGTGCGACCCGCTCTGGCGCATGCCCCTCTGGCAGCCTTACGACGAGGACATCAACGGCAAGGTCGCCGACCTCAACAACATCTCGGGGCACGGTTTCGCGGGCTCGGTCATCGCGGCATTGTTCCTGCAGCGCTTCCTGTCCGCAGGTCGGTCCTGGGCCCACATCGATCTGTATGCCTGGAACGGGCGGGACAGGCCCGGGCGCCCCGTCGGCGCCGAAGCACAGTGTATCCGCGCCTGCTACCGGGCGATCGAGCAGCGTCTGGAGACGTCACCCCGCATATGACCACGGTCTCGCGGCGGGACCTCCTCCTGCTCGTCGGCATTTGTGCGATCTGGGGCTTCAACCTGGTCGCCATCAAGGCCGGCGTGGAACGCATGCCGCCGGTGTTCTTCTCGCTCCTCCGATTCATCGTGCTCGCGATCGCGGTGGCACCGTTCCTGCGGCCGAGGCGCGGCGCAGTAGGATGGCTCCTGCTTGCATCCGTCTGCAGCGGCGGCCTGCAGTTCGCGCTGATGTTCATCGGCATTTCCATGTCCGACAGCATGTCCTCGGTCGCCATCGTCGGCCAGCTGGGGGTGCCCTTCACGACGATATTGTCCATCCTGCTGCTGGGCGAGACGGTCCGCTGGCGACGCTGGTCGGGCATCCTGCTGTCATTCGCCGGGGTGATGGTGCTCGGGTTCAACCCCATCGTGTTGCAGTCGCTCGGCGGACTCGGGCTCGTCGTGCTGGCCGCCCTCGTCGGCGCTATCGGCCTGGTCGCCATCAAGCGCGTACCGGCCATCCGTCCTCTGGAGCTGCAGGCCTGGTTCACCTGGACCAGCCTGCCGGTGCTGCTCGCGCTCACGTGGATCCTCGAGGACGGCCAGCTCGAGAGCATGCGGACGCTGGATCTGACCGGCATCGGTGCGGTCCTCTTCACGGCGCTCGCCTCGAGCCTCGTCGGGCACACGACCTTCTTCTGGCTGGTGCAGCGCTACCCCGTGACCAGCGTGGCGCCGGTGACGGTGCTGGCGCCGCTGTTCAGCGTAGTCTTCTCGGTTCTGCTGCTCGGCGACGTCATCGACTGGCGAATCCTGGCCGGCGGCGCCATGACGCTCGCCGGGGTGGCCATCATCTCTATGCGGGAGCGGGAACTGCGGGATACCGCGACGTGACGGAAGGGGCGGGCGTGGCGAGAATGCCCGTATCGACGTTCAAGGGGTAGCCATGAAGACCAGACGCAAGCGCAGGCAGGCGGATGCTCGGCCGCATTCGAGCGTCGTCGTCGACGGGGTGGAGCATGCGCCGAGCAGGGCGATGTTGCGCGCCGTAGGCTACGCAGACGCGGACTTCGCGAAGCCCGCCATCGGCATCGCGAGTACCTGGAGCCGGCTCACGCCATGCAACATGCACATCGACCAGCTGGCGAGGCGGGTGGCCGAAGGTGCGGACCACGCCGGCGGCAAGAGCACCGTGTTCGGCACCATCACGGTGTCGGACGGCATCTCGATGGGCACCCCGGGCATGCGCTACTCGCTGGTGTCGCGGGAAGTAATAGCCGACTCGATCGAAACGGTCGTGGGAGCGCAGGGTTTCGACGGGCTGGTGGCGATCGGCGGCTGCGACAAGAACATGCCCGGCTGCATGATGGCGATAGCGCGTCTGAACCGGCCGGCGGTGTTCGTCTACGGCGGCACCATTCGTCCGGGCGCCGGCCACACCGACATCATCTCGGTGTTCGAGGCCGTCGGCGGGCATGCCCGCGGCGCGGTGTCCGACGACGAGCTGCATCGCATCGAGTGCAAGGCCATACCGGGCCCGGGAAGCTGCGGCGGGATGTATACGGCGAACACGATGGCTTCGGCCATCGAGGCGATGGGGATGAGCCTCCCGAACAGCTCGGCACAGGAAGCCGTTTCGCGTGCGAAGCGTGACGACAGCCGCCGCGCCGGAGAGGCCGTGGTCAGCCTGCTGCGGCTCGGCATCAGGCCTCGGGACATCATGACCAGGCGCGCCTTCGAGAACGCCATCGCGACGGTCATCGCCCTCGGCGGAAGCACCAACGCGGTGCTGCACCTGCTGGCCATCGCGCACTGCGCCGGCGTCAGGCTGAAGCTGGACGACTTCACGCGGATCGGGCGCAGGGTGCCCGTCCTCGCGGACCTGCGTCCGAGCGGACGCTACCTAATGTCGGAGCTGATCGCGATCGGCGGCATCAGGCCACTCATGCGGACCCTGCTTGAGGCGGGGCTGCTGCATGGCGAGTGCCTCACCGTGAGTGGACGGACGATGGCGGAAGAATTGAGCGATGTCGCTCCCTACCCCGACGGGCAGGACGTCGTCCGTCCGGTGGAAGCACCGATCAAGCCGGACAGCCACCTGGTCGTGCTCTACGGCAACCTAGCCCCCGAAGGCGCCGTGGCTAAGATCACGGGCAAGGAAGGACTCGCTTTCTCCGGCAAGGCCCGGGTCTTCGATGGCGAGGAGCGTTGCCTGCAGGCGATCCTCGACGGGCGGGTGCGGGAAGGCGACGTCGTCGTGATTCGCAACGAAGGGCCGGTCGGCGGTCCGGGAATGCGCGAGATGCTTTCGCCGACCAGCGCCATCATGGGACGTGGCCTGGGGGACAAGGTGGCGCTGATCACCGACGGGCGTTTCTCCGGCGGCAGCCACGGCTTCGTGGTCGGGCACGTGACTCCCGAGGCCGCCGTCGGCGGCCCGATCGGCCTCGTGCGCAACGGCGACCGGATCACGATCGACGCGCGATCGAGGCGGGTGGTGCTCGAGGTAGACGCACGGGAGCTTGCCCGACGGCGCAAGGCCTGGCGTGCGCCGCGGCCATATGCGCGCCGGGGCGTCCTCGCTAAGTACGCGCGTAGCGTCAGCAGCGCGTCGCTGGGAGCCGTGACGGACCTTCACGAAGATTGACCCGGAGCCGGGCTCCGGGTCGTTTATTGGACCGGGCAGAGCGCGTGCTCGGCCGGCGCGTCGAGACTGCATGCAACGCTTGCAGTTGCAATGCGGGGCGGCTATGGTTTCGCCCTGCCGCGGCCGAGCGCGGGGCGTGTTTATGCCCGCTTCACCGTCAGGCGGGGTCCGATTCCCGGCTTTAATCGGCCCAAATTACGGGGGATCGTCTGAGTTATGGCGAATATCTACGCAGGGGGTGGCGGGTCGAGGCGCACGGCGGTCTTCGTCGGGATCATCGGCTTGCACCTGCTGTTTTACCTGGCCCTGGTGAGCGGCCTGGCCCGGGAAGCCATGCTGATCGTGCAGGACATCGGCATCGTCGATCTGCCGCCGCCGCCGCCACCACCACCGGATGACCTGAAGGAGCCGCCGCCGCCGCCGCCGACGGACTTGCCGCCGCCGGTCGTGCCGCCACCGCTCGTGGACCTGCCGGCCTTCACCGGGCCCACGACCGCCATCACCGCGAAGGTCACCGACAAGCCGCCGGCGCCTGCGCCGAAGGTGGCACCACCGCCGCCGAGACCTGTCGAGATCACGCCGCCGAGTCCGGCCTACAACTCGCGCGCCCTGGCGAGCGCGCTCAACTCCTGCTACCCCTCCGCATCGCGTCGTCTCAACGAGGAGGGCCGCGTGCTGGCCGTCGTCACGATCGGCACGAACGGCCGCATGACGGACATCAGGGTGGCGCAGAGCAGCGGTTTCGAGCGGCTGGACGGCGCAGCCGAGTGCGTGGTTCGCAAGCTCAAGTTCAACCCTGGCAAGCGTGATGGTCAGGCGGTGGAGGCGCAGGCCTCGCTGCCAATCACGTTCCGCCTCGAGTGACCGGTTTTCGAGTGGTAGGTCGGGCTAGTGGCCGGATGCCGGCCGGGCCCGGGATGTTTGCTTCAGTCAGAGGTAACTAGAAATGGGCAGTGACAACCCGTATGGCATTCAGGCGCTCTGGACCCAGAGCGACTATGTCGGCAAGGGCGTATTCGTGATCCTCGGCGTCATGTCGCTCTGGTCGTGGTGGGTGATGATCAACAAGTGGCTGGACCACCGCAGCCTGAAGAAGATCGCCGCCGACGCCGAAAAGAACTTCTGGAACTCGGCGTCGATGCAGGAGGGGATCAGCAAGCTCAAGGGCAAGGTGAACCCGTTCCGTGACATCGCCGAGGACGGCCTGCGGGCGGTCGAGCACCACAAGAAGCAGGTGAGGGACGTCACCGCGCAGATCGAGCTCGGCGACTGGATCGAGACGCACGTGCAGAAGCGCACCGACATGCTGCAGTCGAGCCTGCAGAGCGGCATGGTGGTGCTGGCGTCCGTCGGCGCGACGGCGCCTTTCGTCGGACTGTTCGGCACCGTCTGGGGCATCTACCACGCGCTGATCAGCATCTCCATCGCCGGCCAGGCCTCGCTCGACAAGGTCGCGGGCCCGATCGGCGAGGCGCTGATCATGACGGCCATCGGTCTTGCCGTGGCCGTGCCGGCCGTGCTCGGCTTCAACGCGCTGACCCGCGGCAACAAGTCGCTCATCGAGCGCGTCAACTACTTCTCGCACGACGTGCAGGCCGCGCTCGTGGCCGGCTCGCGTGTCGATGCGGGTGCGGCAGGGAGGAAGTAAGCCATGGCAGTCTCGGTTTCCGGCGACAGCTCGGACCCGATGGTCGAGCCGAACGTCATTCCGCTCGTCGACATCATGCTGGTGCTGCTGATCATCTTCATCATCACCATCCCGGTGATGACCCACGCCGTGAAGATCGATCTGCCGCGCGAGACCAACCAGCCGACCGTGACGAAGCCGGAGAACATCAATCTCTCGATCGACTTCGACGGCACGATCTACTGGAACGAGAGCATGATCGATCACTCGACCCTGCTCAATTACATCCTCCAGGAGGCCGTGAAGGACCCGCAGCCGGAGGTTCACATCCGCGCCGACAAGCGCGTCCGCTACGAGTACGTGGCCGACGTGCTTTTCAACCTGCAACGAGGCGGCCTGATGAAGATCGGCTTCATCGCCGAGCCTCCGCCGTCCGGCTGAGTTCCGCCGGCCGTTACGCAAACATCCCTACTCGATGGGCCCGCTCCAGCGGGCCCTTTTTTTTCGTTCATGCGGACCGGTGCGACGGCGCGGGAATCCCGGCTGAACGGCAGCTGAACGGCGGCGCATGTGAGGGGTATTTCTGGAGTTCCGGAACCTTCGGGAGTCGGCCCGGTCTTCCGACAGTACGGGGACGCAGAAGACACGAGGGGGTCTTATGGGGTATAAAAGTGGGTTTACGTTTTCGGGCCGGATCGAAGCCGGCACATCTGCGAGGTGACCAAGACATGACCTATCCGACGAGGCTGTCGGCGATCCTGCTCGGCGTGGCGGTGTGCCTCGGCGCACAGGTGGCGATCACGCCTGCGAAGGCGGCCGAGTCCGGCGAGGAAGCACAGCGCGAGCCTGAGTACAGCAAGGCATTCCGGAAACAGGCCGGCAAGATCCAGAAGAGCGTCCAGGACCAGGACTGGGAACAGGCCCTCGAAGGCATCGACAAGCTGATGCAGGAAGAAGGCCTGACGCCCGACGACTTGCAGGTGCTCTATAGCTGGCGCCTCGCGGGGCTGCAGGCCACGGGCCAGCGGGAGGCTTTCATGGCCGCCATCGAGTCGTATCTGGACGGCGGACACGCCCGGCCGGACCAGATCGGCCCGATGAACCAGCAGCTAGCGGCCTGGTACAACAGTCAGAAGGACATGGAAAAGACGCTGCTGCACTACCGCCGGTTCGTGGATGCGACCGAGGACCTGACCGCCCAGGAGATGGACACGATGGGGCGCCTGTACCTGCAGGCAGGCGACGAGCCGCAGGGCGTGGAGTGGCTGCAGCGGGCGATCGACACGGCCAAGGCGGCGGGGGAGAAACCCGCGGAGGTCTGGTTCCAGCTGCTCGATCGGTCCTTCGTGGACATGGAAGACGGCACGAGGCGTCTCGCCAACCTGGAGAGGTTGGTCGCCTACTACCCGAAGCCCGAGTACTACAGCCGCGTTCTGGCGCTCTACTCGCAGGCAACCGACGATGACCGGCTCGTCATGTTGAACGCCTACCGCCTGGCGCTCGAGGATGCCGGCCTCGAGACGGTCGGGCAGTACCTGAACTACGCCGATCACGCCCTCGTGCTCGGGAGTCCGGGCGAGGCGGCCCGCGCGCTGCAGCACGGCATGGACGCGGGCATCGTCCCTTCCGAGGGCTCCAACCAGCAGACCCTCAAGGACGCACAGACCGCGGCCGCCACGGATCGGAAGAACCTGCCGAAGGACGCCGAGACGGCGGCCAAGAATGCCAAGGGAGAGATCGCCGTCAAGGTGGGCCTGGGCTTCTACAGCGTCGGAGACTGGGAGCGGGCCGTCGAGCTGGTCAGGCTGGGCCTGGAGAAGGGAGGGGTCCAGCGCCTCGATGATGCGAACCTGCTGCTCGGTGCAGCGCTCGTGCAGCTCGGTCGCTACGACGAGGCGCGGGACGCGTTCGCAGCAGCCGCTGCGGCATCCGGCAGCAGTGCCTACATGGCCCGGGTGGCCGGGCTTTGGGCGGCTTATGTCGACCGCAAGGCAGGCGGCACCGCCGAGGGCTGATGGCTTCGTTCGACGGCTATCTGGTATAAGTTTGGCCGCGGGAACCGCGCCGCCAGGAGCGGTCCGGCATGCGAAGGAGACCGACAAGGTGTTGATTCGTAAATTGAGTGCCCCATTGCTGGCTTCGGCGTTGGCGCTGGCGACGGGTGCAATCGTGACCGCCCTTCTGCCCGCGCCCGCCGTGGCTCAGGAGCGGCAGAACGGCTGGCGCAAGGAGACGGCCGAGAAGGCTCAGGCCGCCCAGGCGGCGGGCCAGAAGGGCGACTTCAAGGAAGCGATCCGCCTCATCAAGGAGGCCAAGGCGATGGGTTCGCTCTCCCCGCAGGAGGAGCAGACCCTCAATGAGCTGTTGATCTGGGCCGCGAGCAGCGCCCGGGACTACCAGCTGCTCGAGAAGACCATCGAGGAGCGCATCGCGACCGGCCGCGTCAAGGGTGCGGACCTGGTCAAGAAGCTCGATGTCCTGTCCAAGACCTATTTCACGACGCGTGACTACGCCAAGGCGGCCGACGCCGCCGAGCGCCTGATCCAGGCCCGCGGCTCGGCGACCGCTGACGACCTGGTGCTACTGGGCCAATCGCAGTTCCTCGTGAAGAACTACGCTGGTGCCGCGAAGACGCTGGAGATGGCCTATCCGGCCGCGCGCCGTGCGGGGAAGCCGGTCAAGACGCAGGTCCAGATCCTCGAGACGCTCAATGCGGCGCACTACGAGCTCGGCAACGAGCGCAAGCGGGTCGAGACCCTCCACCAGCTCATGCTGGTGCAGCCCAAGACCAGCGTCTTCGAGCAGCTCGTGAGCCAGTACCAGAAGGAGCAGCTCGATTCCGTCGGCATGATCAACCTGTTCCGCCTCGGGGCGGAAGAGAACGTATTGGCCAAGGACCACTACGGCAAGTACGCGGACGCCGCCCTCGACCTGCTGAGCCCTGGCGAGGCAGTGGCCATGATCGAGAAGGGCATGGCAGCCGGCGGCATCAAGAACGACGATCGGAACAGCCGCCTGCTCGCCGACTCGAAGAAGCAGGTGGAGAGCCTGAGGGCCAACCTGTCGCAACAGGAGGCAGAGGCCAGGGCAATTCCGACGGGCGAGTCGGAGGCCAAGCTCGCGACGACGCTGTACACGCTCGGTGAGTACCAGAAGGCTGTGGACGCGGCCAAGAGGGCGCTCGACAAGGGCAAGCTGAGCCGGCCCGACAGCGTTCAAATGCTACTCGGCGTCTCGCTGATGAAGATCAAAAAGAAGCAGGAGGCCAGAACGGCCTTCCAGGCCGCCGCCAAGTCGAACCCGAAGATCGAGGGCGTGGCTGACTTGTGGGACGACTACGCGGCGAGCTGACGACGCGGCGTCGACTGAAACGACCCGACGGCCGGGCGCGTGCGCGACCCGGCCGTATTTTTGTCCGACCCGGCGGCGCCGGTGCGGTTCTAGCCCTGCTTGAGTTCGGCGATGATCCGGGTGATTTCAGGCATGTCGGCGGCCGGGGCCAGCGACGTGCCCTCCGGGGTCAGCACGCGGAACAGTCTCTCGATCGTCCCGCGGCGCCGCGCCGCGCGCTCGGCCGTTGCGGCTTCGTCAGGGACGAAGCCCGCCACTTCCCCGGGTGCCAGGATGTCACGAGCGACCAGCAGGCGCTCCAGTGCATCGATGCGGTCCCATGCCACGGACAACTCGCCGGCCAACGCCAGGAGCACGGCGTACAGCTGATCGATGGCCGGGTCGTCGAAGAAGTAGGGCCTCTCGCCGCTCGCGCGCCGCGGAATGTCGTCTGGCGTGCCCATTCGTTCCATCCCCCCGATGTCAGCCGTGCGACTGGCCGGCCGGCAGCGCGCCGAGATAGGACTCGGCGTCTTCCAGAGCGACGACCTCCGCGTACTTGGCCTGAAGGTCGAACAGGTTCGCCTCGTGCGGCTCGGGCGCCCGATCGCCGACCGCCTCGCGAACCACGAGCGGGACGAACCCGTGCTGACAGCAGTCCACGGCACTGGCCCGGATGCATCCGCTGGTGGAGACGCCGGCGATCAGCAGCGTGTCACGTCCCAGCGCAGTCAGGGTCGAGGCCAGGCTCGTGCCGAAGAACGCGCTCGCGTACTGCTTGGTGATCACGGTTTCGCCTTCGGCCGGCTCCAGGCCCTCGGCAAACGCAGCCAGTTCAGGATGTCGTCCGCGCTCGAAGCAGGCGAGCGCCGGCACCTTGCGGAAGAACACGCCACCGTTGCGCCCACCGACGTCGAACTCGACGTTGGTGTGCAGCACCGGGATGCCGGCTTGCCTCGCGGCGCGGAGCAGCCGGACCGCTGCGCGACGAGCGTTCTCGCAACCGGTGCCCCCGTAGAGTGGCGAGTCCTCCACCAGATAGGCACGGACGAAGTCGATCACCAGCAGGGCAGGACGCAGGCCCGGTGCCAGCCGCCGCGTAAAGCCACCGCGCGCGTAGTTGTCGGTCAGGGACTCACTCACGGCGTGCCACTCATATCACCTTGCGCGAGCGCAACTGTTCGTAGCGCTCGCGGTCGATACCGAGCAGCTGGAGGTACACCTCCTCGTTGTGCTGCCCCAGCGCCGGCGATGCGGCGCGGATGGTTCCCGGGGTCTCGGACAGCTTCGGCGCGATGTTCTGCATGCGGAGCTTCCCGAAGTGCGGATGGTCAATGGTGACGATCGCATTGCGGGCCGAAAAGTGCGGGTCCTCCAGCATCTCCGGGGCCCGGTAGATCTGCCCGGCGGGAACGCCGTGCTTGTCCATCAGGTCCAGCACCTGCCTCGTCGTCAGCGTCCGGGTCCAGTCGCCGATCAGGTCGTCCAGCTCCCGCTGGTTGGCGCCGCGCGCCTGATGACTGTCGTAACGGGGGCTGGCTGGCAGTTCGGGCCGCTGCATGGCCTCGCAGAGCCGGCCGAAGACCGTGTCCTGGTTCGCGGCGATGAGCACCAGCCCGTCCTGCGTCGGGTAGACGTTCGAGGGCGCCACGTTGGGCAGGATGGCCCCGGTTCGCTCACGGATGTGACCGGTCTTGTCGTACTCCGTAATGAGCGACTCCATCATGTTGAGGACCGCCTCGTAGATCGCCGAGTCGACCACCTGGCCACGACCGGTCTTCTCGCGATAATGAAGCGCCGACAGCGCTCCCACGGCTGCAAAGGTCGCCGCCAACGAATCACCGATGGAGATTCCCATGCGCGAGGGGGCTGTCGACGGGTCACCTACTACGTAGCGCAATCCCCCCATGGCCTCTCCGATGGCACCGAAGCCCGCCTGGCGAGAATACGGCCCCGTCTGGCCGAATCCGGAGACCCGAATCATGATCAGCCGGGGATTGATGGACGACAATTCGCTCCAGCCGAGGCCCCACTTCTCCATGGTGCCGGGGCGGAAGTTCTCCAGCACGAAGTCGGCCTTCTTCACCAGGTCCCGCAGGAGCTCCTGCCCCTCCGTCTGGCGCAGGTCCAGCGTGACCGCCTTCTTGTTGCGGGCGACCACCGGCCACCATAGCGACGGCTCGCCCTGCTTCTGCCGTCCCCAGACTCTCATCGGGTCGCCCTGGTTCGGCGGCTCCACCTTGATGACCTCCGCGCCCATGTCCCCCAGGATCTGTCCGCAGAAGGGCCCGGCCAGCAGCGTGCCCATCTCGATCACGCGCAGGTCTGACAGAGGCCCGTTCTTGAAACTGGTGTCGGCCATGGCGGTCTTCCTTGCAGCAGAGGAAACACAGGTTCCCCGGAGCCGGGGACTGCGGCATTTCGTGTATACAATCGCCCCTTGGGGGCGTCAAGGAGCCTGGCAAGGGTGGGAAAGGAAGGTCGGGCTGTATACAATCTGGACATACCGTCACTGACGCCGGAGAACCCGATCGTGCGGCCGGAGCAGGTGGAAATCGTCGAGGTCGGTCCCCGCGACGGACTGCAGAACGAGTCGACCGTCTTCCCGACGGAAGCCAAAGTCGAGTTCATCGAGCGCGTGGTGGCCGCGGGAACGCGGCGGGTCGAGGTCACGAGTTTCGTCAACCCCAAGCGTGTCCCGCAGATGGCCGATGCCGAGGAGGTGCTCAAGCGCCTGCCGCGGTCTCAGGGCGTCTATTACGTAGGCCTGGTGCTCAACCGTCGCGGGTTCGACCGCGCCGCCGCAGCGGGCTGCAACGAGATCGGGATGGCGGTCGTCGCAAGCGACACCTTCAACCAGCGCAACCAGGGCGTCACGACGGAGGAGTCCGTCAAGGCGTGGCTGGACATCGCGGCGGCGGCGCATGCGGCGGGAATCCGGCCGCAGGTCACCGTGTCGGCGGCGTTCGGCTGCCCGTTCGAGGGCGAGATCGCCCCGGAGAGGGTCGTCGAGGTAGCGCTGCGGGTGGCGGACGGAAGTCCGTGCGAGATCGCCATCGCGGATACCATCGGAGTGGGAGTGCCCAGTCAGGTCACCGACCTTCTGGGGCGACTTCGCCAGGCCCTCCCGGGCATGCCTCTGCGTTGCCACTTCCACAACACCCGCAACACGGGCCTGGCCAATGCCTACGCGGCGGTCGAGGCGGGGGCAACCGTGCTCGACGCAAGCGCGGGCGGCATCGGCGGATGCCCGTTCGCGCCCGCTGCGACCGGCAACATCCCGACGGAGGACCTGCTGTACATGCTGGAGAGGATGGGGGTCCGGACGGGCGTCGACCTCGAGCAGACGATCGCCACCGGTCGCTGGCTCCAGGACCGCCTCGGGCGCCCCGTTCCCGGGATGCTGGTGAAGGCAGGATCGTTTCCAGCGACAGCCACGCGCGCGGCCTGAGGCCGGTCGACGTGGTCGCGTTGCCTGTCCCCGACCAAAACCCGATACTCGAGGGCGCAAGCCCTCCCGCCGCAGACCCGCTGCGCGGAATCCTCATTCACGGCCGGGCGCGCGCGCAGCGGAGCCGCGACCGGCTTGGCACAGACCGCCAACTGAAGGTGACCTGATGACATACCGACTTGGCGTGGACGTAGGCGGAACCTTTACCGACCTGCTGCTCGTCGACGAAAAGAATGGCAGGACCTGGAGCGCCAAGGTGCCGAGCACGCCGGCGGACCAGTCGATCGGCGTGCTGAACGGCCTGGCACGTGTGTGTGACCAGGCGGGCATCGACCCGAAGCTGATCTCCCACGTCATGCACGGGACGACCGTGGCCACCAACACGGTGCTCACCAGCTCCGGCGCGCGTGTCGGGCTGGTCACGACGCTCGGCTACCGTCAGGTGCTGCAGATCGCGAGGTCCTTCGTCCCGGGCGGACTCGGAGGCTGGGTGATCTACAACAAGTCGCTGCCGATGGCTCCCCTAAAGCTCACGATCGAGGCGGACGAACGCGTGAGTTCCCGCGGCGAGGTCGTCAGACCGCTGGACGAGGCCGGGCTGCGCCAGTCCCTGAAGGAACTCGGAAAGCACAGGATCGAGGCGCTCACGGTCTCGCTGATCAATTCCTTCGCGAACGCCAAGCACGAGCAGCGGGTCAAGGAGATCGCCGCCGAGATTCTGCCCGGCGTCCCGGTCTCGCTGTCGTCCGAGGTCGTGCCGGAGATGCAGGAATACGAGCGGACCGTCACGACGGTGGCGAACTCCTACGTCAGGCCCGTCGTCCAGCGCTATGTCCACAGCCTGCAGACCAAGCTGGCAGCGAAAGCAGGCTCGGTGAAGATCCACATCCTCCGCTCCGACGGGGGGCTCTCGTCAGCGAAGTCTGCCGAGGACTATCCGGTCAACCTGCTGATGTCCGGGCCCGCTGGCGGCGTCACCGGGGCCCTGTGGGTGGCGGTTCAGGCGGGCTTTCCCAATCTTCTGACCGTCGACGTCGGCGGCACCTCCACCGACGTCGCGCTCATCAACGGCGGCGAGCCGAGGCTGCGGCGCGAGACGACGGTTGGCGACGTGACCGTTCGCGCCTCATCGGTCGACATCCGGACGGTCGGTGCGGGGGGCGGCTCCATCGCGCACGTGCCGGAGCTGACCGGTGCGCTCCGCGTCGGACCCCAGTCCGCGGGGGCGGATCCGGGGCCGGCGGCGTACGGCCGCGGGGGCGAGGAGCCGACCGCAACCGATGCCAACGTCGTGCTGGGCAACCTGCCAGAGATACAGCGGCTCGGGGGCGACCTGGAGCTTCGGCGCGACCTGGCCTTCAAGGCAGTCGAGAAGATCGGCAAGGCGCTCGGAACGTCCACGCGCGATGCCGCGCTCGGCATCTACGACATCGTGAACGAGAACATGGTCGGCGCTCTGCGGATGGTCTCGGTGGAGCAGGGTCACGACCCCCGCGAGTACGCGCTGATCGCCTTCGGCGGCGCGGGCCCATTGCATGCCAATGCGCTGTCCCGCCTGCTCGGGTCCTGGCCGTCGATCATCCCGCCCGGGCCAGGCGTGCTGTGCGCGCTCGGCGATGCCACGACCGCCGTGCGCGACGAGGCTGCCCGAACCTACATTCGGAAGTTCTCGGAAACGACCCCGCAGGAGATCGAGAAAATCCTCACGCGGCTGTCGAATTCCGCCGCGAAGGCGCTGGAGCGCGAGCGGGTGCCGCAGTCCGAGATGCAGAGGCACTTCCAGGTCGACGTCCGCTATCACGGCCAGGGACTTCGGCTCACCGTGGACGTCAAGCTCGCCGAGCTGAAGAAGCGCGGGCTCAGGGCGATCTCGGATCCCTTCGACGAGGAACACAAGCGCCTGTTTACGTTCGCGCTGCCGCTCGAGCACGAGTTCGTTGCGTTGCGAGCTGTCGTGCAGGGCCGAGGCATACGGCTCACACCGCCGCCGATCAAGGCGGGCAAGGCGGATCCCGCGGCAGCCGCCGTGGGCAGTCAGAAAGTCTACATGGACGGTCGCGAGCGGACGGCCACGGTATACGATCGTGCCGGGCTGCAGGCGGGTAATCGCATCGCCGGGCCAGCCATCGTGGTGGAGATGGACTCAACGACCGTCGTGCTGCCCAAGCACACGGGGCTGGTAGATCGTTACGGCAACATCCTGATCTACCCGGACGGTCACAAGGCGCTGAAGGGCCTAGGCAAGCCTGCCGCCAGGAAGCCGGCGAAAGCCAGGTCCGGCGCCAAGGCCAAGACACGGGCCAAGGCGAAGGCCGGAAAGAAGACCAAGGCCAGGAAGTAAGGGCTCAAGGGCCTGGATACGGACACGGAGTACAGAGCAATGCCCGCCAAGATCATTGAGACCAGCAAGAAGCCCTTCAAGAAAGTGAAGGTCGACACGGTCACCATCGACATCATCGAGAGTGCGCTGCGCAACGCGCGCTTCGAGATGGACACGGTGCTGTTCCGCACAGCGATGTCCCCGGGCATCCGGGAACAGCACGACGAGTTCCCGATGATCGCCAACCTGGAAGGCAAGATGGTCGTCGGTCAGTTCGGCTCCTTCATCTGGGGCTTCATGCAGGGCTACGACGGCACCGTGGAGGAGGGCGACATCTTCCTCACGAACGATCCCTATTCGGTGAACGGGGCGATCAGCCACGCGAACGACTGGCTCATGCTCATGCCCGTCTACAAGGACGGTCGCGTGATTGCCTGGGCCGCCATGTTCGGCCACATGACGGACGTCGGCGGAAAGGTGCCCGGATCCTTACCTACCGATGCGCGTACGATCTACGAGGAAGGCGTCGTCGTTCCGCCCGTGAAGATCATCCGCCGGGGTGAGCTGCAGGAAGACCTGCTCAGGATCGTACTGCACAACTGCCGCCTTCCGACCTGGAACTTCTCCGACTTCAATGCGATCGTAGCGGCACTACGGACTGCAGCGCTGCGCTGCGTGGAGATCTCCCGCCGATTCGGCGACGACGCCTTCTATTCGGCGATGGATGCCATGCTCGAGCGCAACAAGCGGGCGATGCGCGAACTGATCCGTCGCACGGTTCCCGAGAAGAAGCAGTACTTCGAGGACTACGTCTGCGATGACGGCATGAACATGGGTCCGTACAAGATCGCCTGCACGATGTGGCGGGAAGGCGACAAGTGCATCTTCGACTTCGCGGGCACCGACCCGCAGTCCATTTCCTCCATCAACTTCCTGTTGAACGAGGAGATGTTCAAGATGTTCGCCGGCGTGTACATGATCATGGTCTTCGACCCGCAGATCCTGTTCAACGACGGCTTCTACGACCTGATGGAGGTCAGGATCCCGCCCGGCACGCTGCTCAAGCCCTTGAAGCCCGCTGCATTGTCCTGCCGGACGCACGCGCTCGGCCGCATCTTCGACGTGCTCGGAGGCTTGCTCGGCCAGGGGAATCCGGCCTTCATGTGCGCCGCCGGCTTCTCGGACAGTCCGCACTTCATGTACTCGGGCTACGACAAGGACGGCGAGTGGTACCAGCTGTACCAGATCACCTTCGGCGGAATCCCGGGCAAGCCTTTCGGCGACGGCCCGGACGGCCACTCCCTCTGGCCGTCGTTCACGAACGTCCCGAACGAGTTCCTGGAGAGCTACTTCCCGCTGCGCATAGAGACCTACGAGACCATCGTCGACTCGGGTGGGCCGGGGAAGTTCCGGGGCGGCAACGGGCTGCGGATCGGCTATCGCTTCCTGGAGGACGGCGAGATCTCGATCCACGATGACCGCTGGCTGACCTATCCGTGGGGCGTGAACGGCGGCCTGCCGGGCCGGCGCAGCAAGAAGACGCTGGTCCACAAGGACGGCTCCGAGGAGCTGCTGCCATCGAAGCTCGACCACGTGAAGGTCGAGGCCGGCGATCTGCTGATCTCCGATACCTGGGGCGGCGGCGGCTGCGGCGATCCGCTCGAACGGGACCCGAGCTTGGTCCTGTTCGACGTCGAGGCGGGTCTGGTGAGCGTGGCGGGTGCCCGGCGCTACGGCGTGGTGATCGAGGGCGACAAGGTCGACGTTGCGGCGACCAAGGGACTGCGTGCGCAGATGGCCAAGGAGCGCGGCCCGGTGAAACTCTTCGACCGGGGCTTCGACACCGTCGAGGAACTGAAGGGGCGCTGCAAGGACGAGACCGGGCTCGAGCCCCCGTCGCAGCCCCGGTTCACGACCTGGGCCAAAGCGCGGGCGGAGAAGGCCGCCAAGGCGGCCAAGTCCCGCAAGGGCAAGCGCGCTGCGGCCTGACGGATCCCGAGGCACGGTCGGTCCTGACGGGGGCGCGGGACGCCCCCGTCGTTCATCGGGGAGCCACGCATGACCGATTCCGACGCATATCGACAGGCGGGCTACGGCTCATTCGAGATCGGACTTGGCAATCACCCGGCGGTGCTGGTCGTCGATCTCCAGGTCGCGTTCACCGATCCGCAGTACCCGCTGGGCAACCTTCCGATGATCCACGCCGCGACCGAGCGGACGGCGGAGCTTCTCGAGGTGGCGCGGTCCCGCGAGGTGCCGGTCGCGGCCTGCTACACGGCTTACGGCAGCCAGCGCGACATGCCGCTGTGGAAGGTGAAGGCCGTGCGGGAACAGTTCACCTACGGCCATCCTTGCACTGCCATGGATCCCCGCATTCACCACCCAGACGACTTCACCTACTGCAAGAACGCCCCCTCGATGTTCTTCCAGACGCCGCTGATAACCTTCCTCGTTCGGCAGAACGTCGATACGGTGATCGTCACCGGCTGCACCACCAGCGGCTGCGTGCGCGCCACCGTGGTGGATGCATTCTCGTTCGGCTTCCGGGTGCAGATAGCGGCCGATTGCTGTGGCGACGCAGACCCTGGGCCCCACTCGGATGCCCTGAGGGACGTCGGTCGCCGCTATGCAGACGTCACCGACGCCGCTCGGATGATGGAGTACCTGGAGGTGCTGTGAGCGGTTCGCCGCTTCCTAGTTCTTCCCCAGCCAGTCGAACAGCGTCTTCGCGAAGCGGATCTTGAGCTCCTTGCCGGCGACGACGTGCGCAAGATCGGGCCAGGTCTCGCCCGTGGCTCCGGGAATGCCCTCCTGGATGGGAAGCGTGTTGCGCGGACTCGTGACCACGTCGAGGGCTGCGTGGAGGATGAACGAGGGGCACCGGATCCGGTGCAGTCGGTCCCTCGAATGGAAACCGACGCACGCGTCGATCAGCCTCGAGTGCGCTTCGTATCGGCCGTTGAGTTCCTTCCATCCTCCGTCGGGTCCAAGCAGCTTGTCCTTGTTGGCATCGTAGTAGTCGGGCGTGAAGGACAGGAGCGTCACCGCCTTCTGGAAGGCCAAGAAGCCGCAGTCGCGGTGGATCCAGCGGAACATTTCGAGCTGGTCGCGGAGAAAATCATCGACCTCGCACCATGCTCCCGTATTCAGCATGCTGCGTGCCAGATCGGGGCGCCGGATCGCGATCTCCTGGCAAATGCAGGCACCCATCCCGACGAGCCCGACTAGATGCACGTCGCTCAGACCGAGATGGTCGAGCAGGCCGATGGCGTCGTCCGCGTGCAACGCCATGGTGGAGGCCACGGAGAGGTCGTCGCCCGAGTCACGAATGCCTCGATAGTCGAACAGGACGACGCGATAGCGCTCGGTGAGACCACGCGGCAGATGGGAGTGGTTGTCGTGGCAGAAGGTGCCCCAGCCCCCCATCAAGAGCAACGGGTCGCCGTCGCCGAGCACCTCGTAGTACATGTCGTGGTCGTTGATTCGCGCTCGGGGCATCAGACACCTTCGGTGGGCATCGGTGGGTCGCCTAGAGACCCGGCGACGGTGCGGAATGATTCCACAGCGGGCAGGCACCCGCAATGTCCGGACAATCCCTTCGCTCCCGGGCGCGCGAGGTCTGGCCCGGCATCTCCGATGGGGGCGGGGTGCGGGCCAGAGGCGGCCGGTTGTGCGACCTTCGTCCACCGTTGTATACAGTGCTGTTCCCGGGGGCGTCCCCGGGGCGTTGGAGGTGCCCGTGCGAGCCGTCGACAAGGCCTACCAGACCGTCAAGCAGGGCATCCTCGCCGGCCGTTTTCCACCCGGTTCGCGCATCACGGAGCACGAGATCGCCGCGGCCGCAGGCGTCAGCCGGACGCCGGTGCGCGAAGCGCTTCGACGGCTGCAGGCCGAAGGGCTGGTCGACTTCACTCCGAACTTCGGGGCCGTCATCACCGCCTGGAGCGACTCGGATGTGGACGAGGTCTTCCAGTTGCGCGCACTGCTGGAGTCCCACGGGGCGCGCCGGGCGGCAGCGCTCGCCAAGCCCGAGCAACTGGCCGAATTGCGTCGACTCGCGGAGGAACAGTTCCGCGAGTCCACCGAGCGGCGGGCCGGCTACCTCGATCGTATCGCGGAGCTGAACAGTCGTTTTCACCACGCGCTCCAGAACATGGCGTCGAGCCCCCGGCTCGCCCGCGCACTGGCGGCGCTGATCGAGGCGCCGCTCATGATGCGGACGTTCCACAAGTACTCTCCCGACGACCTGCAGCGCAGCGCCATGCACCATCTCGAGATCTGCAGCGCCCTCGAGGCCCGCGACGGGGACTGGGCCGCCTCCGTGATGGCCTCGCACGTGCATGCGGCGCGGGGCGCTCTCGGGCGTGAGTAGCGCGGCCTGGCGCAGCGGTCGTTCTGAACCGGCTGCCGCAGTGCGGGTCGAAGGGAAATGGCCGTGACCGAGACCGTCGGCGGACTTGAATATCGCCTCGTCCATGGGGCAATCCGCTATACGCACGACGAGCGCATGCGCGGCCACGAACGCTTCACTATCTCCGTCCACCGGGACGGCTCGCGGATCCTGCGGACGTTCAGCGAGATCTTCGAGACGCGCGTCGTGCGTGACGTCTCCATGCGCGTGGACGACAACTGGCACCCGCGTGACGCCTTCGTCAGGGTTACCGTCGACAACCGCTTCCGGGGCAGTGGCTGGTTCGTCTTCGACGAACACGAGGCCCAGGGGGAGGCCTTGCACGCGCCGGCTTCACGCCTGAGCCAGCGTGTCAGGCTCGACGCACCCGTGCGCTCCTTCGGAACCCACCCGATCCTCGGAGATGGCTGGCACACCGCACTGTTCGACATGGCCGGACCGCCGCAGCAGTACTTCGAGCAGATCATGATGAGCTCGTATGCGTTCGATGGCTCGACGGGGCCGGAGCTCCTGCCGGTCAGCTTCGGCATCGAACTCGTCGGCCGCGAGCAGATCGAGGTACCGGCCGGCGAATTCCGGACACGTCACTTCCGGTTCCTGCTCGCCCGCAGTGCATTCGACGACCATCCGCCCTACGACGTCTGGGTCACGGACGACGGGGACTACGTCATGGTGCGGGCGTACGTGGGCGACCCTCGTCACCTGCTGTACGAGCTCGAACGTTACGAGGCCGTCAGGCGCTGAACCGGGCGGCTCCTCCGCTCAAGCGGGAACCCGCATGCCTCGCTGTACGCCCGGTCGCGCTCCGACCCGGTCCGCCCACGCGGCGAGGGATGGATAGGCGTCCAGAGTCCCTGGATACCGGCGAACGGAGGTCGCCGTGACAGGGTAGGCAATGATGTCTGCGATCGTGTACTCCCGGCCGGCGAGGTAGGGGCACTGGCCGAGCCTGTTCTCGAGTACCAGCAGCATGCGTTCCACCAGTCTGTCGTAGAACTCGACAGCCCACGGCATGCGCTCAGGCGCCAGCATGCTGAAGACGAATTGACCCGAATAGGCGGGTGCCACATCGCTTGCGACGACTCCGAGCCACATGTACACCGCTGCGCGTTCCGCGGGATCTGCGGGCATGAAGCGGCCGGTCTTCTCGGCGAGGTACTGCAGTATCGCCTGCGTTCCGTAGACGACGGCCCGCCGGCCATCGCCGGAATCGGGATCGACGATCGTCGGAATGCGTCCGACGGGGTTCAGGGCGAGGTAGGCCGGGTCGAGGTTCTGCCTCTCGATCAGGTCGTAACTCACGACCCGGTACTCGAGGCCGCACTCCTCCAGCATGATCGACGCCTTGTAGCCGTTGGCCGTCGCGCTGGTGTGAAGGTCGATCACTTCGTTTCCGCCGCGGTCTGTCTGCCGAGTTCTTCCCCAGTCACCCGGCACCTCACTCCCGATCGTCGCGCCCGAGCCGGCGCAGCGCAGGCGGGTCCACGGGGATCGTGGTCGTCTTCAGTTCCGTGAAGAACTCCGCGCTCGAGCTGGCGCCGTCCCGCCCCACGCCCGACTGCTTGAAGCCGCCGAACGGGGCACGGAGTTCGCGCATCATCGGCGTATTGATCCAGACGGTGCCGGCGCGTACGTCCCGGCTCACGCGCATGGCGGCCTGCAGGTCGCCCGACCACAGGTAGCACACTAGTCCGAAGGGCGAGTCGTTGGCGATGCGGATCGCCTCGTCCAGCGAGTCATACAGCAGGAACGTCGCGAAAGGCCCGAAAATCTCCTCCTGACAGACACGAGTACCGTTCGAAGGGGCCAGGACGGCGGTGGGCTGCATGTAGTAGCCCGGCCGCGCCTCTTCGACCCGCCTGCCCCCGACCAGGAGACGCGCCCCGTCGGCCCGGGCGACGTCGACATAGGAGAGCACGCGCTCGAGGTGGGCCTCGTAGGCGAGAGGCCCGATCTCCGTGCCGGGATCCATGGGATCGCCGATCCGCAGGTTGCGGGTGCGCTCGACGAACCGGGCAATGAAACGCTCGGCGACGGCTCGATGCACCAGTATCCGCGAGCCCGCGAGGCACTGCTGGCCGTTGTTGGAGAAGATTCCGAGGAGCGCACCGTCGAGGGCCCGGTCGAGGTCTGCGCCGCAGTCGATGATGCTGGCCGACTTGCCCCCGAGCTCCAGGATGCACGGCTTCAGCTTGGCGCCCGCGGCCTGCATGATGGCTCGCCCGGTCGCCGTGCCGCCGGTGAAGCCCACCATGTCGATGCCCGGATGCGCTACCAGCGCCGCTCCCGTCACCGCGCCGCGCCCATTGACCAGGTTGACGACGCCGGGCGGCAGACCGCACTCGTGCATCAGCTCGACCATGCGCGCGACCGCGACCGGCGTGTATTCGGACGGCTTGAGCACGCAGGTGTTGCCGAAGGCGATGCAGGCGGCGATTCTCATCGAGGACAGCGCGAGCGGTGCGTTCCACGGCGAGATGAGCGCCGCCACGCCCTTCGGTTCGCGCGTGACGTAGGTGAGATAGCCGCTGGTCTGGGTGTACGTCTCGCCCGACAGGGTGCTGGCCACTTCGGCAAAGAACTCGAAGTTGCGCGTCATGCGCTGGACCTGGCCCTGGACGTGGCTGATAGGTATGCCCGTGTTCAGCACTTCGAGGTGCGCGAGCTCTTCCGCATGGCCGCGGAGGCGATCGCGGATCGCGTAGAGGATGTCCTTGCGCTGGTTGACGTCCATGCGCGACCAGGGCCCCTGGTCGAAGGCCGCGCGGGCCGCCGCGACGGCGGATGAAACCTCGGCCTCGTCGGCCTCCCTCAGCAGACTGATCGTCTCGCCGCTGGCCGGGTACACGACCGGCAGGTCGCGGCCGTCGCGCGAAACCGCGACAGGCCTCCCGTCGATGATGCTGACCACGCGGTCGGGGCAGCCCAGCGGGACTCGGTCGGCGGCATTCGGGCTCATTGGCGACCTCACTGCAGCGCTTCACGACGCACCGGGATGCGCAGCCGCATTCCCAGACCGTCGCCAGTCAGGTTGGCCGCGAGCACGGCCAGCACGATGGCACCGGCCGGCACCGCGAGCATCCACGGTGCATTGAACAGGTACTGGCGGCTGTCCGCCAGCATGTTTCCCCAGGTGGCAACTCCGACGGGCGCGCCTATCCCCAGAAACGACAGCGCGCTCTCCGCGATCAGCATCTCTCCGAAGTGGAACGCTCCCACCACGAAGAGCGTGGGCCCGACGGCCGGCAGGACGTGCCCCCGCAGTATCGAGACGGCGGACGCGCCCGTGAGCCTGGCGGCGAGCACGTAGTCTCTCGCCAGGATGCCGCTGGCCTCGGCAAACACGACGCGTGCAAAGACCGGCCAGGTCAGCAGGCCAAGGGTCAGCACCAGGGGCCAGAATCCCTGCCCGAGAACCGCCATGACGCAGATGGCGACGACCAGGCCGGGAAAGGCCATCACCAGACTGCTGGTCTGCCTGACCACTGTTCGCAGTGCGCCGGGTCGCTCGGCGGCGAGTAGTCCGAGCAGGCTGCCGATCGCCAGGGCCGTCGCCGTCGCAGCCAGCGCGCAGCCGAGCGACCAGCCGAGTCCCTCGAGCACGCGGGACCAGAGATCGCGACCGAGATGGTCGGTGCCGAGCCAATGCCCCGCAGTACCGGGCGGTGCGAAACGATCGTGCAGGTCGATGCGCGAGGGCTCCGCCGACCGCACCTGGTCGCGAAGCGGGATCAGTACCGCCATCAGTCCTGCGAGCCCGAGCCCGAGCGACAACTCAAGTCCACCGCGGAGGCGACGGCCGAGGCCGCGTCGCAAGCCACGGACCAGCGGGACGCTCATACCTGACTGCCGGCCGCGGACAAGCGCGGGTCCAGCTTCAGCAGGAGCGCGTCCACGACCGTGTTGAGCGTGAAGACCAGGGTCCCGACCACGAGCGCGACGGCCTGCACGACGGGGAAGTCGAGAGTCCGGGTGGACTCGATCAGCAACCAACCCACCCCGGGCCAGGCGAATATGAACTCGATGACCACGACACCGGACACGAGAAACGCCAGCTGCGTGCCAGCGAGGGCCGTGGCTCCCAGCAAGGCGTTGGGCAGGGCATGGCCGAACAGCACCTCCCGCGGTCCGGCACCGCTGGCGCGCGCGGTCCGGATGTAGTCCTCGCTCATGGCCTGGGCGACGTTGGTGGCGATGACGCGGGCCAGGCGAGGGGCGAGAAACCCGGCGAGCGACAGCATGGGAAGCAGCCACGTGGACGGGCCGCCGAAACCGAGCGCCGGCAGCATTCCGAGCCGGATGGCGAGCCACTGGACCAGGACCAACGCGATGACGAATCCGGGCACGCCCTGCAGGAAGAACAGTAGCGAGGCAGTCGCGCGCCGTGCCGGCGTGGGCCAGTGTGCCCCGAGCCAGGCCCCGAGCGGCACCGCGATCGCGAGCGTGGCGGCCATTCCCAGCCCGGCCAGGGTGAGGGTCGCGGGCAGCACCTCCAGGACGGCGTGCAAGGCAGGCCTGGCCGAGATCAGGGACTCTCCCAGGTCGAACCGGGCAAGCCGCGCGACGTAGGACGCGTACTGCTGCCAGGCGGGCCTGTCGAGGCCGTATGCGGCACGCACCTCCGCAAGTTGCTCGGCCGAGGCGTCGGCCCCTGCGATGACGACGGCCGGGTCGCCTGCAAGGCGCAGCAGGAAGAACAGCAAGGTCGTCAGGCCGAGGAGCAGGATCAGAAGATCACGCAGGTGCACGGCGGCAAACCGGGTCCAGCGCAGCGCCACCGTCCTGCTCACCGGGACGGCCTCGTCCAGAGCAGGTCCTCGTAGACCGGAACGCGGTTGGCGATCTTGAATCCGCCGACGCCCGCGTCCATGGCGAACACGTCGACCGTCTCGACCAGGAAGATGGCCGGCGCAGCTTCGCGATAGGCTCGCGACAGCTCGCGCAGCAAGGCTGCGCGGCGCTCGGGGTCGAATTCCTCGTTCACGGTCTCGAGCCGGTCGGCGAGGACCGGGTCGCAGAAGAACGGGTTTCGCTTGCGGCAGGAGAAGTACTCCATCGGCCGCGTGACGTCGTTGTAGGGCGCGCTGTTCCAGGAGAGGCCGAATGCATCGGCCTTCCACGCACCACTCAGGTAGTTGCGGAGCCAGTCGCCGAAGGTCCGCGCATGCAGCGTCGTGCGTACGCCGACGTCGTTCAGGTCCTGCTGCACGACCTGATAGATCGCACCATCACCGCCGGCGCTGGTGACCACCACGTCGATGTCGAGCTCGAAACCATCCGCGTATCCGGCCTCTGACAGGAGCCGGCGGGCGAGCGCCGGGTCATGCCGATAGGGAAGCAGTTGCGGGTCGTAGCCGACGGTCACGTGCGAGGCCGGCTGTCCGGCCGGCCGGCCCAGACCGCCGAGCAGCTTGTCCGCAATGACCTGCTTGTCGACCGCATGGTTGAGCGCACGCCGCACCCGCGGATCCGCAAGCGGCGACGGCTGGCCGGTCCCGGTGATCAGCGCAATCGACATCACCTGCATCGCCGGCGCACTGGCGCTGCGGAGACCACGCGCCCGCAGGTAGGGCAGGTCGTCCACCGCCGCGTCACTCAGGTCGATTTCGCCCGCCACCAGCGCCTGGAGCCTGACGGCGTTGTCCGGCATGACCCGGAATTCGAGCCTGTCGAGCCTGGGAGCACGCCAGGAGTCGGGGTTCGCCCGCAGTACGGCCCGCTTGTCGCGTTCGCCCCAGTCCACCAGCGCAAAGGGACCCGTGCCGACCGGCTGCTTCGCAAAGCCCGCGGGCCCGAGTTCCGCCCAGCTCGCAGGCTCCACGATGAGCACCGCTGCGAGCCGTGCCGGCAGCGCGGCGTCGGGCCGTCCGGTGTGGAACGCGAGCGTCCGCGGACCGCGAACCTCGACGCGGGTCACGTTGCGCAGCTCGTTGCCAATAACGGTGCGGCGCCCGGCCTCGCTGCCCAGCCACTCGAAGGTTGCGGCGACGGCCTCCGCGTCGGCTACGCGGCCGTTGGAGAAGCGGACCCCGGGTCGAAGCTCGAAGTGCCACTCCGTGGGCGAGACGGCCTCCCACCGCAAGGCGAGCGCCGGAGCCAGGTGGCCCTCGTCGTCGAGGCGGGTCAGGGCATCGAACAGGGCGTACCAGATGAGCGTCCCTGGCGTGCCGTTGCCGCCGTACGGGTTACCGTAGGTCGGCGGCACGACGGTGATGCCGTAGCGCAGGGTTCCTCCTCCCGCAGCAATGGCCACCGTCGCCGGTGCGGCCAGGAGGCAGGTGAGCGCAAGCGCGGCGATCCGCCCCTGCCACGCCCGGTGCATCACGCGACAGGCTTGCGCGCGGTGCCGACGTACCAGGGGAGCGATCCCTGGCGCTGGGGCAAGTGGCCGGTATGTACCTCTTCCGGCGGAAAGCCGGCTGATTCGAGGTCTGAACGCAAGTCAGCGGTCGCGTAGACCTCCCAGAAGGGTTCGTTGTTGTACAGCGCGTCCCATGAGAGGTCGAACTTGCGGAACTCGTCCAGCCCCTCGAAGCGCAGTGGCACGTCCTGGTGAATGCAGACTCCGCCCGGCCGGAGGAGACGGAAGCTCTCGCGCATCGCGCCGCGACGCGTGCGATCGGATACCTCGTGCATCATGTTGTGCGAGACGATCAGGTCGAAGTGGCCGTCGGGGAAGTGCGTCGCGGCCACGTCCATCTGGTGAAAGCGGACCCGGGCGCCGAGCGCTTCGGCACGGGCGTGGGCATAGCGCAGCATCCCCGCACCCACGTCGATCCCGTGCACCTCGGCTTCGGGAAACTCGAGCGCGTACGGCACTGTGGCGGACCCGGCCGAGCAACCCATGTCCAGGATCCGGCGCAACTCGAGGTCGGGGTAGCGGTCGCGGAGGAAGCCCTGGACGTGCGCCGCCTTGCTGTCGCGGCGACCGATGCCCTGGCCGAAGGCGTAGAGGTTCCCGCCCGACTCGTAGTACGCTCCAGCGAGCACGTCGTCAGGCCCGAGGTCCAGCGCGTAGCCGCCCGGCTGCAGGTGGACCTCCACCTTCGCCATGCCGCGGGGAACCTCGAAGGCGGGATCCAGGTTCAGCGAGCCGCCCCGGGGAGGGTCGGCCATGATCCTGTGGGCTGTCGCCTCGAGCCGCGGGCGTTCGCGTGCCAGAGTGTCGGCGAGCGAGTCCCACATCAGCTCCTGGGCGCTGCGTGCAAGGGTCGACCACGTCCGGTAGTGCCGGTTCGCGAGCATGGCCTCGCGGATCTCGCGCCGGTTCTCCGGCGGGCGACCGTGCTCCCGCTCCCACGCAGGTGCGGCCTGCTCGTCGAATGCCCGGCGATTAGCCGGCCGCAGAGAGCGATTCAGATGCTGCTTCACCGCCACGACGAACTGCTGTCGAGCCGCCTCGTCGTGATCGGGCGTCGCGAGCATCTCGTGCTGGACGCTGCGTACCATGTCCGTGAGCCCCGTGCCTCAACAGCCCCAAGATTAGCGCGGGAAGCCGGACGGCGCACGGGCCGCCCGGCTGATTCCGGCCGTCAGAAGCGGAGGGACGCCGTCAGACCGACCTGGCGACCCCGCGGCAAGGTCAGCGCAAAGCCGCGCGGGATATAGCGGCCGAGCGCGATGTACTGCGGAAAAGTCTCGACGCCCTTCAGGTCGATGTAACGCAGGATGTCGGTGGTCGTCGTATCGTCCGTGAGGTTCTTGCCCCAAAGGGTCACGCTCCAGCGCTCGCCGGTCAGGCCCACCCGAGCCCCGAGATAGGTCCGGTCTCCCGTCTCGATCAGGTTGTGAACCTGCGCGAACTTGCTGCCCTCGTAGGTCACGTCGCCCGCGACGAACCAGCTCAGCCGGTCGCCCAAGGGAAACTGGACACGGGTGGCGAGAAAAGCCTGGTTCTCGGGCGCGCGGGGCGGACGCTTGCCGGACACGTCGCCGAAGGTGGCGAGATCCTGTGCCGCGAGCTCGGCGCAGGTCGGCTGACCGGCGCCGCCGCAGTTGGGTGGCGCGAAGGCGCTCGATGGCTGGTCCGAGTACAGGTCGGCCTGGTCCTGATTGAGGTATTCCTTGATCTCGGAATCGTTGTACGAGTAACCGAGCTGCAAGTCCCAGCTTTCCGTCAGTTGCAGGTTGAGCTCGAGTTCGAAGCCCTTGGAAACCGTCTTGCCCACGTTCTCGATGTAGGAGTTGGCCACCGAGCCGGTCGGCGTCTCGACGAAGGCCGTCTGCGTGAGCTGCTGGTCAAACAGGTCGACGTAGTACAACGCCACGTTCAGCGAGGCCCTCCCGTCCAGCAACAGGGTCTTGGCGCCGACTTCGTAGTTCCTCGACTGCTCCTCATCCACGGCCTCCGGCACTCCCGGCACCGACAGCACCGCACCGGAATTGAACGTCCCGGGCTTCGCACCCTCGGCATAGTTGGCGTACAGAGTCACCTCCGGGTTCAGCTTCCAGGTGAGCGTGGCGCGGGGCAGGAAGTTGCTGAAGTCGCCCTGCTGGGTCGCGACGACCTCGTAGTCCGTTCCGCCGCTCGGGATGTCGAGACTGCGCTGTTTGACCTTGTCCTTGCCGTAGCGCCCTTCCAGGGTAAGGGTCCAGCGATCTGAAATGTCCCACTCGAGGCCGGCGAAGACCGCCTCGTTCGTCACGTCGCGCTGGGTCAGACCCCCGGAATTGGGGACGATGTCCCCCGACGGCAGCACCTTGAGGTTGCGGGTCGTCTCGAACTCCGAGTCCCAGTAGTACACGCCGGCGGTGACGCGGAGCGGACGATCTTCCGGCGACCGGAGGCGGACCTCCTGTGAGAAGTCCTTGGTTCCCTCGCCCTCGAGCCGCCAGAATGCGCCCGGGTTGAACAACGCGGCGAACGCATCGTAGCCAGCATAGGACACGTCCGTCTCCGTCTCCTCGCTGACGTCGCTGTACGCCGTCACCGAGGTGAGGGTCCAGTCGCTCAGGAGCCAGTTCAGGGTCAGCGACCCCCGGATCCGGTCCCGCTCCAGTCCGCCCCCTTTCGGGAACAGGTCGGTCCGCAGCTCCACCGGAAGGTCTGCCGTGTCGACGGCCTCTCCACAGTAATAGCCGCGGGAGCGCGGGTTCGACGGTCCGCGCGGCAGGCAGTTGTTGAAATCCCTTCCCTGGAAAGTGAGTGCGACGTGATTGTCGTCGTCCTCGGAGTAGCTCAGCAAGCCGATCGCCTCGAGGTTGTCCGTGATGTTCCAGAGGAGCTTCCCGGAGAGGCTGTTCGTCTCCTCGGCACCGACCTTCCTGCCCGTCAACTGGTTCGTCCACTCGCCGCCGTATTCCCAGTGCCGGGCCGCGACGAAGAACAGCAGGCGGTCGTCGACGAGCGGGCCGGACGCCCACGCCGAAAGCTCGTACTCGCCATGTTCGGCACCGGTCGCCCGCACCTCGCCCTCGAGCAGGTTCGTCGGTCGGCGGGTCACGTAGTTGATCGCACCGGCGAACGTGGCACGCCCGTAGAGCGCAGCCTGCGGTCCCTTGATCACTTCGACGCGCTCGAGGCTCGCTATCTCGGTGGACACGCTCGGCCCGCTGATATACACACCGTCCACGAAGAAGGAAGCGTTCGGCTCGCCGAGGATGTTGGACTGGCCGCGGATGACCGGACGTTCGCCGTTGCGTCGACCGAAGGCGGCGGTGTAGGAGAAGCCCGGCGTGAACCTGGCGACGTCCTCCACGTTCTGCAGGTTGAGCTCGGAGATGCGCTCGTCCGAAATAGCCGTCACGGCGATCGGCACGTCCTTGAGACGCTCCTCACGCTTGCGCGCAGTAACGACGACCTCCTCGAGGGCACGGGCCGACGGGCCGCCCGACTGAGCAAGAACGAGCGGCGAGGTGGCCGCTAGCACGGAACCGGCGAGCGCGACCCGGACGGCCGCGGTGAGACGGAATGAACGCATGATGCCCCCCTGACCCGGAATGGTTCTGCTGCGCAGGGCACGTGACCCGGCAGCACATCGGATTGTAGGAGCGCAGGTCATCATGTCAATATGACGACTTTGGCGGAGCACCGGAAGGAACGACTTGGCTCGTCAGGCGCTCGACTTGCGGACTTTCCTGGCGACGCGAGAGCGATCGGTTGCCTGCGTCGATGAGCCTGTCGACGCGCGGCACGTGCTGACGGCGCTGCAGCATCGCCTCGACGCCGTGGCCCGTTACCCGATCCTGCTGGCGCGGCGCGTGCGACTCGCAGATGGTGCCGAGAGCCCCGTGCCGGTCGTGACCAACCTGACGGCCAGCCGGGTGCTGGTCGCCGAGGCCCTCGGTCTCGACGATCACCGGCGAGCGGCCGAGTGGTTTTCCGGGCGCAGCCAGCGTGCCGTTCCCCCCGAGGTCGTGCCGCGAAGCGAGGCGCCGGTCCAGGAAATCGTGCTCGACGGCGATGCTGCAGACCTCGGTCGATTGCCCGTGCTGACCCAGCACGACCTGGAGCCCGGGCCTTACCTGACTGCGGCGCATGCCACGACGCGTGACCCGGTCAGCGGCCTGGACAATACGGCGATACAGCGCTGCTGGGTCCAGGGGCCGCGCAGGATGACCTGGTTCCCTTACCCCTCGAGCCACAACGCCCGCAATCTCCGCAAGTACCACGAAAGGAACGAGCGCTGTCCCGTAGCTTTCTGGATCGGGCACCACCCCGCAGTCCTGATGGGAACACAGGCCAAGCTCGCCTATCCGCAGAGCCACTGGCAGGCCGCCGGCGGGGTGCTTGGCGCGCCTCTCCGCATCGTGCCTACGGTCACGCACGGGGAACGGATCATGGTTCCCGCCGATGCGGAGATCGTGATCGAAGGATGGGCGGCGCCGGGCAGGGAGTCGGCAGACGGGCCCTTCGGCGAGTACACGGGCTACCTCGGGCCGCAGGTCCGGGCGCCGGTCGTCGATGTCACCTGCATCTCGATGCGCCGAGAGGCCATCTACCACGACTACGGCTCCGGCCTAACCGACATGCTCGTGCCCGACAACATGGCGATGGAGGGCAAGCTCTACGGCATGATCAAGGCGGTGGCACCGTCGATCGAGAACGTCCACGTGCCCGCCTCCGGACGCCGCTTCCATGCCTACCTCCAGCTGCGGGAGCCGCCACCCGGCGAGGCGCGCGATGCGATCACAGCCGCCCTGGCGTACCGGCGGTTGAAGACGGTGATCGCCGTGGACGAGGACATAGACATCTTCGCCTCCGACGAGGTGCTGTGGGCGGTGGCGACGCGGGTCCAGTGGTCGCGGGATTCGGTTTCCCTCGACGGGCTGTCGACGTCGATTCTTGACCCCTCGCTGGACGGTGGCGCCCGGACCGGCTCGAAGCTCGGCATCGACGCCACCCTGGCGGCGCGGCCCCGGTCCGGCGCACCGCGGCCGGTCCCCCCGCGCGCTACGGTGCCCGCCGGAGCCGATCGACGTGCCGCGGAGATCCTGGGCCTGCTCGACCCGGCGGGCTGGCCGGTCGAGTAGGAGGATACGACGTGCAGGTGGCAGCGCGCCTCGGCGCATGCGAAAAGCAGGGCAACACCGTATGGGTGTGTTGCCCGGATTGTGCGGGCTGGTTCCCGGTGTCTCCAATCATGCTCGGTGACGGTGCACCTCCTTGCATCTGCCCGACTTGTCATGCCGAGTTCCGGCCGGGGACAGCAACCGGAACGGCCTGACCCGGCCTTGCGGCCGTCCCGAGCCCATATTGCAGTCTTGCAGGAGAGTGATTCATGGACCAGTTGATGAAACAGAGTGATTTCTACGCGGCGCTCGAGGCGGCGCGCCAGCCCAAACACGGTGGCGGTCACCCCTTCAGCCGGGCCTGGGCATCGGGCGAGTTGAGCCGTGCGCAACTCGGGCGTTGGGCGATCCAGCACTTCTACTACATCGACGCGGTCCCGCAGCAGTTCGCGGCCCTGTATGCGCGGCTGCCGGACCTCGACGCGCGGCAGCACCTGCTCGAGAACCTGTTGGGCGAGGAGATGCCGCAGGCACCGGAGAAGCGCCATCCCGACCTGTGCGCCAAGTTCGCCGTGGCCTGCGGCGTGCCGAGGGAGGAGTTGCTGACGGCGGAGGAGCGTGGAGACGTGCTGCCCACCACGAGGGCCATGCGCAGCTGGGTCTGGGAGCTGGCCACGGTCCGCACGCTGGGCGAGGCGTGTGCCGGGATCATGGTGGCCCTGGAGGGCCAGCTGCCCACGCTGTATCCGAAGTATGTCGAGGCGATGCGCAAGATGGGGTTCTCGGACGACGACCTCGAGTTCTTCCACGTCCACATCGAGGGCGATGTCGAGCACGCGCACGTCGGGCTCGAACTGACCGCCCGGTACGCCACGACGCCCGAGCTGCAGCGCAGGGCGATCGCCGCGGTGAATGCCTCGGCACAGGTCCGCTACAGCATGCTGGACGGAATACACCAGGCCATCGTGCTGAAGCATGCCGCGTGAGACACCGGTCGCCTGGGTGACCGGCGCCGCCGGCGGGATAGGGCGGGCGACGGTCGCCCGGCTTCGACGCGAAGGATTCCTCGTTCTCGCCAGCGATCTTCCCGCCGCCCTGCCGCAGGATGGCGGGGAGGAGGGCGTGGTCTGGCACGCGTGTGATGCCACGGACGAAGCTGAAGTCAGTGCGGCCGTCGGCGCGTGCCTCGGGCACTACCCGCGGCTCGACGCAGTGATTCACCTTGCGGGCACCGTCGGAGCGGGACCGCTCGCCGAGACGTCCCTGTCCGAATGGCGCACCGTCGTCGATGCCAATCTGACCTCGGCTTTCCTGGTGGCGCGTGCGGCGCATGGCGCGCTGCGTACTGCTCGAGCGGGTTCCCTGGTACTGATGTCCTCCACCAACGCGCTGAACGGAGGTAGCGCCCTCTCGGGGCCGGCGTATGCCGCCGCCAAGGCCGGCGTGCTCAATCTGACCCGCTACCTCGCGCGCGAGTGGGCGCCGGACGGGATACGGGTCAACTGCCTTGCCCCCGGCCCCGTCGACACGCCCATGCTGAGACGACTCGACGCTCGCACGCTCGACGCGCTCAAGGCCAAGGTCCCGCTCGGACGCCTCGTGGCAGCGGAGGAGGTTGCCGATGCCATTGCCTACCTGTGCTCGAAGGGTGCCAGGTGCCTGACTGGCACGGTTCACAACCTCAGCGGCGGCCTGGTGCTCGACTGATGATCGCTTCGCGCCGGCGGCCGCGCGACCTGCCGGGATCGCCCGTCAGCCGGGATCTCAAGGCACCGCGCTATCACCAGGTGTACGTGGCGCTCCGGGACTGGATCACTGGCGGCCGGTTTGCGCCCGGGTCGCGCATCCCGAGCGAGGCGGAGCTATGCGTGGCGTTCCAGGTCTCACGAATCACGGTGCGCCGGGCGATCGACGAGCTCGTGGGAGAGCGTCTCCTCGTCCGGCGCCAGGGGAGCGGAACCTTCGTACCGGATCGCATTCCGGGCCAGACGGTGGCGCTCGACTTCAGGGAGATCACCACGCGCGTCGCCAACCTGGGCCGCACGACCGAGGTAGTCGACCTGAAGGTGGAGTGGCTACCGGCCGATGCAACGACCGCCAGCGCACTGCAAATTGCGCCCGGCGCCCGGGTGCACAAGTCCTCGCGCGTTCGGACGCGCGGTCGGCAGCGGCTCGGCTGGGTCACGACCTGGCTGCCGGAGGACATCGGCAAGCGGCTCGCCGGGCGCGAGCTCCGCCGTCGCACCGTGCTGGAATTGATCGAGCGCGCCGGAATCTCGATCGATTCTGCGGAACAGTCGATAGGCGCATCGCTGGCAGGAATCGATGCCGCGCGCGCGCTCGGGGTGGCCGTCGGCGTGCCGCTGGTGCGGATCGAGCGGATCGTGCGGGACACGGAGTCCAGGCCGATCGAGCGCGTCGAGGCGTTCTGGCGCGCCGATTGTTACGAGTACCGCATGCGGCTTCGGCGCGAGCGCCGGGGTCGACTGTCCGGGTGGATTCCGGACTGACGCAAGAGGGGCCAGTCTATGCAGGCCGGTGTGGAGGGACGGGCGGAGTTGCCGCCGGGCTGGTGGCATCAGAAGCGCTGGTGGGTCGCCATCATGCTGTGCGCCGTGACCATGCTCGGCTACGTGGACCGTCTGGCCCTGTCGGTCGCGGCACCGGTGCTGAAGCAGGAATTCGGCTTCGCTAACGAGGATTACGGCAGGATCACACTCGGATTCCTGCTGCTCTACGCGATCGGCCAGTTGCTCCTGGGACCGCTGATCGGGCGGCTCGGCAGCAAACGGTCGCTGTCCCTCGCGGTCGTCTGGTGGAGCGTCGCCTCCGTGCTGCACGCCTTCGGCAAGGGCGTCGGCAGCTTCTTCGCTGCCCGTGCCTTCCTGGGCATCACGGAGTCCGTCAATTTCCCTGCCGCCTTCCGGGTAGTGGCCGAATGGTTTCCGCGGGCCGAGCGGAGCCTGGCCGCCGGGTTCATCACGGCGGGCGCGGGGCTGGGTTCCATCGTCGCGCCCCTCGTCATCGCACCGCTCATCGCCTGGGTAGACAGCCTGCACGCCGGCGGAGTGTTCCCGATCAACGGCTGGCACGCAGCTTTCGTCGTGCCGGGCCTGCTCGGGTTCGTATGGGTCTGGATCTGGAACCGGCACTTCCACCTGCCGGAGGAACACCCGGACATTTCCCCCGCCGAGCGAGAGCTGATCCTGGCAGACCGTGAACCCGTCCCGAGGGAGGAGGGCCTGTCGGCCGGTATCGCCCGGCAACTCCACGGCTACTTCGGTCGCCTTGTCTACTGGTTGCGCTTCCGAGAGACCTGGGGGCTGGTGCTCGCCCGGTTCACCGGCGACGGGGCATTCTACTTCTTCGCATTCTGGATCCCGTTGTACCTGCGCGATGAGCGTGGATTCAGCATGCTGAACATCGCCTGGGCCGCGGCGCTGCCGTTCCTGTTCGCCGACCTCGGGTCATTCGCCGGCGGCTGGGCCGGCCAAAGGCTGATCAAGGGGGGCATGTCGGTCGATGCCTCGCGCAAGACCATGATCTGGATCGGTGCCTTGCTCGTGCCGCTGGCCCTTCCCGCGGTCTACGTCGAATCCTCGTTGCTGGCCGTGATCTTCATGGGCCTGGGGGTTTTTGCGATCCAGGTAAAGTCGTCCTCGCTGTTCGCCATCCCGACCGACCTGTTCCCTGCCAGGGACGTCGCGACCGTCTGGGGTATGAGCGGGGCCGCCGGGAGCGTCGCCGCGGCACTGTCGCAGCCGGTCATCGGCTTGATCATCGATCGCGCCGGGTCGTACGAGCCGGCGTTCATGATCGTCTCGTCCATGCACGTGGTGTCGGCCCTCTGCGTCACGCTGCTCATCCCCCGAATCGCGTCGATTCCCCGGTAGGCGGCGTGTTCCCGACGGGCCACGTGCCCGCATCCGGAGCGACCCCGTTCGTTCCTCTCGGTGTATACAATGCCTGGGCAGGCGGGCCGCCGTCCTCGGTGCTGCCGACCGAACCGAATCGGAGACGTAAGGGGATCCCGTCATGACGAGCAAGCCATTCGACCTGCTGATCAAGAACGTCCGCGTCGTGCGGCCGGGGAAGAGCTCCGTCGACTCCCTGGACGTCGCCGTAAAGGATGGGAAGGTCGCTGGCCTCGAGGCCGACATCGCTCCGGGCCGCGCAGCGGAGGTGGTCGACGGCCGCAATCGGCTCGCCTTTCCGGGGCTGGTCGATCCGCACATGCACTGCGGAATCTACTCACCGCTCGCCGAGGACGCCGTGACCGAGAGCCGGGCCGCTGCTCAGGGCGGCGTGACCACGAGCATCAACTACTTCCGGACCGGCCAGTATTACCTCAACAAGGGCGGTCCCTACGCGGACTTCTATCCGGAGGTCCTGGCGATCTCCGGCGGCAAGTTCCACGTCGACTACGCCTACCACCTGGCGCCGATGGACACGACCCACATCAGCGAGATCCCGATGCTCATCGACCGGCACGGCGTGACCTCGTTCAAGATCTACATGTTCTACGGCGGCTACGGCCTGCACGGGGCCTCGAGCCACCAGCACGAGTTCCTGATGATCGACGAGGAAGAGAAGTACGACATCGCTCACTTCGAGTTCGTCATGCGCGGAGTCCAGCGCGCGATGGAGCAGTTCCCGGAGAAGCGCGACGCGATCTCCCTGTCGCTGCACTGCGAGACCGCGGAGATCATGGCCGCCTACACGAAGCTGGTGCAGAGGGAAGGCAAGCTCAAGGGGCTGCGCGCGTACAGCGCGGCGCGCCCGCCACACAGCGAGGGGCTCGCGATCTGCATCGCATCGTATCTCGCCCACGAGACGGAATGCCTCAACATCAACCTGCTGCACCTGACCTCCCGCAAGGCGGTCGACGCGGCCATGAAGATGGCGGAGGCCTTCCCGCACGTGAACTTCCGCCGCGAGGTGACCGTCGGCCACCTGCTCATGGACTACGACGTGGAAACGCAGGTGCTCGCGAAGGTGAACCCGCCCATCCGGTCGCGGGAAGACGTCGAGTACCTCTGGCAGGCCGTACTGGACGGCAAGCTCGACTGGGTGTGCAGCGACCACGCCTGCTGCCGTCACGAGATGAAGGTGAACGGCGAGAAGCCGGACGAGATCTTCCTCGCCAAGAGCGGCTTCGGCGGCACCGAGTACCTGCTGTCCGGACTCCACAGCGAGGGCCGCAGGCGCGGCCTGTCGCTCAATCGCATGGCGGAGCTGTCGTCCTGGAACGCGGCGCGCCGATACGGGCTCCCCAGCAAGGGCGACATCGCGCCGGGCTACGACGCGGACATCGTCCTGTTCGATCCGGACGTGACATTCACGGTCCGCGCGGCCGAGTCCGAGTCCACGCAGGGTTACACTCCCTTTGAAGGGCAGGAACTCACGGGCAAGGTCACGAGCACCTACCTGCGGGGACAACTGATCTACGACGACGGCCGGGTCGTAGGCCCCGCCCGTGGGCGGTATCTGCACCGGCCCTGCTGACACGCGGACGGCCAGGATGCGATAGCATTTTCCGGCCCGGTCTGGCCCACTTAGGGCCCCGAAACGAGCGAGGAGGAACTGAATGACCATCAAGGCAGGCGACAGGATCCCGGCGGCGACCCTCACCGTGATGACTGCGGACGGCCCGAGCAAGGTGAGCACGAACGAGTTGTTCGGCGCCGGCAAGGTCGTCATGTTCTCGGTGCCCGGTGCTTTCACGCCGACTTGCAGCGCCCGGCACCTGCCCGGGTTCGTCGACCACATCGGAGACATCAAGTCGAAGGGCGTGGACCGCGTGGTCTGCATCGCCGTCAACGACGTGTTCGTCATGGACGCCTGGGGCAAGTCCGCCGGAGTGGGCGACAGGATCGTCATGGCCGCCGACGGCAACGGCGAGTTCACGCGCTCTCTCGGGCTCGAGCTCGATGCAAGCGGATTCGGAATGGGCAAGCGAGGTCAGCGCTTTGCGATGATCGTCGAGGACGGAGTGGTCAAGACGGTCGACGTCGAGGGCCCCGGAGAGTTCAAGGTCTCGAGCGCCGAGCACGTTCTCGGTCAGCTCTGACCCATGCCCTCCGACGACACGCCCGGAAGCGCTGCCACCGGCGTGGGTGCGGTGACCTCGGCGGACGGCCGGGTTCCTTGAGGAACCACCGTATCCTGCTCCGTCGGGTCCCGAGTGGGCTGCCGACGCCGGAGGACTTCGACTCGGACGAGGTGGACGTCCCGGCGCCCGCGGACGGTCAGTTCCTTTCCCGGACGATCTGGCTGTCCCTCGATCCCTACTACCGCAACATCATGAAGGGCAGCCAGTTCTACGCGGAGCGGCTGACGCCCGGGGATCCCATGTGCGGCGAGACCGTGGCCCAGGTCGTAGAGTCGCGTCATCCCGGGTTCGCCGGGGGCGACTACGTCGTCGTGCGCAACGGCTGGCAGGACTACGGGGTCTCCGACGGGGTCGGCGTCCGCAAGCTTGACCCCTCCGCCGCCCCCCTGTCGACGGCGCTGGGCGTCCTGGGGATGCCGGGACTGACCGGGTATGCGGGGCTCGTCTATCTCGGGGAGCCCAGGCCCGGCCAAACGGTCGTGGTTTCCGCGGCGACCGGCCCGGTCGGTAGCACGGCGGGCCAGGTGGCGCGTCTCGTCGGGGCGCGTCCCGTCGGCATCGCCGGGTCCCCCGAGAAGTGCCGTTACGCGGTCGAGGAGCTCGGCTACAGCGCTTGCGCCAACTACCGGGATGGCAACCTGCGGGAGCAACTCGAGGCGATGTGTCCGGACGGGATAGACGTCTACTTCGACAACGTCGGCGGCGACACGCTCGGTGCGGTTCTGGCAAACCTCGCGAGGGACGCGCGAGTCGTACTGTGCGGGATGATCGAGGCCTACAGCATGGACCAGCCGCCGCCGGGGCCCTTCCTGGGGCCGGTGGTCGCCGCCCGCGCGACGCTCAAGGGGCTCGTCGTCTATGACTGGTTGCACAAACAGGCCGAGCAGCAACGCGTCGTCGCTGCCTGGATCCGGGACGGCGTGTTCCGCTATCGCGAGGACGTGACCGAGGGCCTGCAGGGCGCCCCCGGGGCTTTCTGCCGCCTGATGCAGGGTCGGAATTTCGGCAAGGCCCTGGTGCGGGTCGCACCCGAACAGCGGGCCTGAGCGACGCCACAAGGAGACACCGATGCCATTACCGGTCACGGCGCTGTATGCAGCCCTGTCGGCGCTGCTCCTGCTGCTGCTTGCGTTTCGGGTCGTGCAGGCGCGGTGGAAGTACAAGACCTCGCTCGGTACCGGTACCGAGCCCGGCATGGAGCGCGCGGTGCGCGTCCACGCCAACTTCGTGGAGTACGTGCCGCTCGCGCTCCTGCTGATGGGCCTCGCCGAGGCGAATGGTGCGCCCGCTGCGGGCCTTCACGCGGCCGGCGCTGTCCTTCTCGCGAGCCGGGTCCTGCACGCCTGGGGACTTTCCAAGGTTTCCGGACGATCCTTCGGCCGGTTCTACGGGACCGCGGGCACCTGGCTCACGCTCCTGCTGCTCGCCCTGGGCAACCTGCTGCTCCTGGCCGGGTTCGGCGGATGAGCGTTCTGCCGCCGGCGGGTGACGATGGGTGGGGGCGGGCCGCGGCCCGGGCGACTGCCCCGGGACTCACGGTGCATCGAGGCCAGCGCCGTTAGTGTGAGATGGGTCCGGACCTGAGCCTCGATCCTGGTGTATCCATTGCACCCGGGGCTCGAACTGGAAGCCCATCGACACCACGAGGGATCAAGAAATGAGTCTCGTCGAGCGCGTACTGCTGGAGAAGACACCTGAAGAGCGGGCCGCGGCCCAGCAAAGCGATGCCATCAAGGCCTTCCGGGTGCCGGTTCGCCATGTCAGCGACTGGAAGATCAGTGCTGACGCCAAGAATGGCGCGCGCGTGGACCTCGTCCTCGAGGGCGTGCCGCTCGCCACGCTCCTCGGCATCGTCAACGAGCTGAGATCACTCGGCCTCGGCAGCTAGCTCGCCGGAGGCTCGCCCGACCGAGCCCGGGATCCCGGTGAGCGGGATCCGCGGGCGCACGGCAGCGGGCGAGGACATCCGGCTTCGCGTCAGTCGCGATTCGGCGGAGACTCCGCAAATCGCTCGCAGCTCCGTCGCAGGTACACGATGGGAGCGAGCGGTGCCTCCACGTACTGGATGAATCGCCAGCTGCCGTCTCGGCGCCGCAAGACCGCCGCGACGCGCGTATCCCCGCCGATCGGGCGCGAGTAGCCCGCAAACTCCCCGATCCAGCGCAGGTCATAGATCGCCGAGGCCAGTTCGGCCCCGAGTGGCCGGGCATGCAAGTTCCAGGTATCGAGCCGGATGGACGAGGTCGACTGACGGGTTGCCGACCAGTACCGCTCGATCGAGTCCCAGCCGATGAGCGCCTGCCCGACCTCCTCGGCCAGGTACACAGGCTCCGGCTCGGCCGGGTCCCAGAGGGACTTAAGTCCTGCGAAGTCGAGCCGTGTCCAGCAAGAACGATACATTTGTATCGTTAATTCAATCTCTTGTGCAAGAGTCTTTATCTCCATTCTAGGTTGGCTTGCCTTCCGTGTCGGCGCCACCCCGGGTCGCGGGCACGTCGAGCCGACCCTGAGGCGGCCCGCCGATCCAGGGTCCCCGGCACACACAGGCCATGCGGGTACGAGGAATTCAGACCAGCTTCTCGAGCTCGGGCAGGATCGCGAATAGGTCTCCGACGAGACCGTAGTCCGCGACCTCGAAGATCGGGGCGTCCGGATCCTTGTTGATGGCCACGATGGTCTTGGCGTCCTTGATGCCCGTCATGTGCTGGATCGCACCCGAGATGCCGATGGCGACGTACAGTTCCGGGGCGATGATCTTGCCGGTCTGCCCGACCTGCAGCTCGTTGGGGGCGTAGCCCGCATCGACCGCGGCGCGGGAGGCGCCGACCGCCGCTCCCAGCTTGTCGGCGAGCTGGTAGATCGACTCGAACTTCTCCTTGCTGCCGAAGGCGCGGCCCCCGGAAACCACCCGGCTCGCCGTCTGGAGGTCCGGACGACCGCTGTCGGGTGCCGATACCGAGACGAAGCGCGTGTGCCTCGGCAGGGCCGAGTCGAGCGCGATGCTCTCTACCGGCGCGTCCCCTCCCTCGGGGGCCGCGTCGTAGGAGGCGACCCGCACGGTGCAGACGAGCTGCCTTCCTGCCGGGACCTCCACCGTGACGATGGCGTTGCCCGCATAGACGGGTCGCCGGAACCTGTTGGCCGACTCGACCGCCATCACGTCGGAGAGCTGGGGCGCGCCCAGCAGGGCCGCCACCCGCGGCATCAGGTCCTTGCCGAAGGTGGTCGAAGTCCCGAGCACGTGGCTGCAGTCCTTGGCGAGGGCGGCGACCTGGGGTGCCAGCACGGCCGCCAACGGCTGTGCATTGGCCGGGTTGTCCACCAGCAGGACCTTCGAGACACCCTCGAGCTCCGCGGCCTGGGCCGCGACGCCGGCGCCCGAGTCCGAAAGGACGGCGACCGTGATTACGGCATCCGGGATGCCGCGGGCACAGGTGACGCACTTCGACGTGGCCGGGCTCAGCTGCCCACCGGAGTGCTCGGCGACGATCAGTACCTGGCTCATCACAACAACCCCTTCTGCTTCAGCGCATCCACCAGTTCCGCCGCGTCCTTCACCATCACGCCCTTGGAGCGCTGCGGTGGCGGGTCCCACTTGAGCACCGTGACGTCCTCCGAGACGCTGACGCCGAGCGCCTGCAGGTCGGTGGCATCGAGCGGCTTCTTCTTCGCCTTCATGATGTCAGGCAGCTTGACGTAACGCGGCTCGTTGAGCCTCAGGTCGACAGTCACGACTGCCGGCAGGTCCACCTCGTTGACCTCAAGTCCCGCATCGACCTCGCGCGTCACCCGCAGCCAGTCGCCCTGGACCTCGATCTTCGAGGCCGCGGAAGCCTGCGGTCGGTCCCACAGGGCAGCGAGCCGCTGACCGGTCTGAGCCGCGTCGTCATCGATGGCCTGTTTGCCGAGCAGTACCAAGTCCGGCGACTCCTTGCGGACCAGCGCCATCAAGGCTTCCGACACGGTCACCGGATCGAGCCCTGCGTCGGCCTTGACCAGGATCGCCCGGTCCGCGCCCATGGCCAGAGCGGTACGCAACTGCTGCTGTGCGTCGTCGGGTCCCAGGCTGACGGCGACCACCTCGGTCGCCTCGCCGCGCTCCTTGATGCGCAGCGCCTCCTCGAGCGCGATCTCGTCGAAGGGGTTGATGCTCATCTTGACCCCCTCGGTGACCACGCCGGACCCGTCGGGCTTGACCCGGACACGTACGTTGTAGTCGATCACGCGCTTGACGCAGACCATGATCCTTTGCATTCGATTGTCTCCTTCGACCGTCGTCCCGTGTGCGTCCAGAAACTCAGATCAGGCCGGCCCTGGCGAGCCGCTCTATCGCCTCGCGCTGCGTGGTGATGAAGTGCGAACGTTCCGGCACCCGCGTCGTCCCGTCGGCGACGAGCATCGTGTTCGCGGGATAGATCGAGCCGGAGTAGGTGTCCGCGAACAGCTCCAGCCGCTGCCGCGAGAGCATATTGCCCATCCCGGGCCGGCGACGATAACGACGCAGGGCCTCGAGGTCGATCTCGGCGCAGGCATTGGCGGATTCGCCCGTGGACGCCTCCGCGCGGACCTCGCCCAGGTAGTCGACGATCTTCGACATGCCGTCGGCGGATCCGCCTGGCATGTCCACGTTGGCGATGCCGCCGGTGTTGGCCGATACGACGTAGCACAGGTTCTCGATCGCCCGCGCCCTCTTGGCGACTTCCTTCGGCGTGAGTCTCGGGGAACCGGCCTCGCTCGAGCTGTGCAGGAGGACCTCCGCTCCGCGCAGCGCCAAGGCCCGCGCGATCTCCGGGTAGAGGATCTCCTCGGAGGCGATGGCGGCGAGTCGACCGATTCCGGTGTGCGCCACGGGAAACACGCCCTCAATGCCGTACACGTCGAGATACCGCTCCCAGACGTCGTGCGGAGTGGGCGCGAACATCGATATCAGGCGGCGGTAGCGCAACACGACGCTGCCGGAGGGGTCGATGCAGAAGCTGGTCTGGAAGTACAGGCCCGGGAAATGCGCGTCGCTCTCGTAGGCATTGCCCGCCAGGAAGACGTCGTGCCGCGAGGCGACGCGACCGAGCGCATCGTATTCCGGCCCGGTGGGCTCGAGTGCCGCCTTGTCACGCCATCCCGGGATGCTGTCCCCGAGCGGATAGCTGGTGAGGAGATACTCCGGCAGCACCACCAGCCGGAGGTCCGGCCCGTGGAATGCCTTGGAGCCGCCCACCGCGCGGTCCATCCGCGCGATGTTCTCCTTCATTCGCTGGCGGGCCGCGGCACGGTCCGGACAGTCGTTGATCGCGTGGCAGGTCAACTGCAGCGCGAGCGCCCGATACGCCGTGATCTGTCCGGACATGGAATCCTCGTACTGGGCCACCGGCGGCGCTCACCGCAGGGGCGGAGGCCGGGGCCGCGACCAACCGACGCGCCGGCTCTTTTTGCAGTGCGCAAGCTACGCAATGGCCGCCGGACTGTCAAACCCGGCGGCGTCCTCATCCGGGCCGCCGATGCCCGGGGGCCGAGCGGCGGTCGGGCCCTCATTCCGGCCGCGCGTCGTGCTGCTCGACGAAGCGCTGGCGGATGGCCCGGCCGGCTTCCTGGAGCTTCGGCAGGAATCGGTCGAGCGCGACCTTCATCGGCACAGCACTGGCCGAGAAACGCAGTGTCAGGCACGCGAGCACCCGATCCTCCAGGAGGATCGGAACCGCCAGGCTGATTTCGTCCGAGACTCGTCTCGCGCGGATGGCCGAGGCATAGCCCTGGGCACGTGTCTCGTTCAGGATCCGGCCGAGCTCGCTCGGATTGCGCGCAAGCTTGTCCTCTTCGCGTGCCGAGCGGGCCAGGATGTCCACCAGCGCATCACGCTGCTGCGACGTGCAGAACGCCAGGAAGACCCTTCCCGCAGCGCTCGCCAGCAGCGGAACCCGCGAGCCTGCCGCGTAGCGCTCGACGGCGAGCGGACTGCGGTGATCGGTGGTCTCGCGGACGATCATCGCTGCGCCGGACGGCGTGGCGATCGCCACCGGCCAGACCACGTCGCGGCACAGATCGTTCAGCACGGGACGGGCGATCTGGCCGATCCAGGCTTCGTCGTCGAAGCCGTCGGACAGTCCGCGCACCTTGATGGTCAGGCGATAGCGATCGTCAGCGGAGTCCCGAAAGACATAGCCCGCCTCGCAGAGCGTTTCGAGCACGCGGTAGGTCGTCGTGCGCGGCAGGCCGATCTCCGAGGCGACCTCGGAAACCGTGGCACCGTTTCGCAGGTTCAGGACGGCCAGCGCGTCCAGGCCGCGCATCAGGGCCCTGATCGGGCGGGTGGAATCCGGCATCCGGTTGTTTCCGCTGCGAGGAGACTCGGGGCACACGCAGTGTAGAAAAACCGTGGAGGCGATGTCCAACAGGTGGTCATTCTGAGTATGACGCCTGGCGATCAGCCCCGTGTCTGCGGTTGTGCCTTCGACCGCTTTCCACGACTATTTCGGCCGACAATCGACAGGATGGGAGTCGGCACCGATGAGCACCACGGCCCGGGAGACGCACGACGCCGCCAAGCTGAACGCCCAGTTGGCCCATGTCGTGGGTCCCGGCCAGGTCCTGACGCAGGAGGAGGACCGGGAGTTCTACGGCCAGGACGTGCATCATGCCGGACGTGCTCCCATCGCGGTCGTGCGACCGGGTTCGGTCGAAGAGCTCTCCAGCGTCGTGCGGCTATGTGCCGAAGCCGGGATTGCGCTTCTTCCGCGTGGCGGTGGCCTTTCCTACACCCAGGGATACGTGTGCGACACGCGGGACGGGGTCGCCGTGGACCTGGGCCGGCTCGACCGTGTCCTGGAAGTGAACGCAGCCGACGGCTACGTGACCGTCGAATGCGGGGCCACCTGGAAACAGCTCGACGACGCGCTCGCGACCCACCGCATGCGCACGCCATTCTGGGGAACGCTGTCGGGCCTGCGCGCCACGATCGGGGGAGGGCTGTCGCAGGGAGCCATCTTCCTCGGCTCCGGCACGCACGGCGCCGCAGCGGAGAGCCTGCTCGGCCTCGACGTCGTACTCGCCGACGGGACCGTCGCGCGCGTGGGCGCGCACGCGAACGCCCGGGGCAAACCCTTCTTCCGCCAGTTCGGGCCCGACCTGAGCGGAGTATTCACGGGGGACTGTGGCGCCTTCGGGATCAAGGCACGCGCGACGCTGCGACTGATCCCTCGGGAGAGCGAAACCCGCTTTCTGTCCTTCAGCTTCAGGGACGGCGCGACGCTGCTGGAGTGCATGGCCGGCATCGCCCGCGCCGGCGTCGCCTCCGAGCTGTTTGCCTTCGACCCCGGCATGCAGAGGGTGCGGATGAAGCGCGTGAGCCTCGCCGAGGATGCGCGCGCCCTCGGGCAGGTGATGAAGGCGGCTGGCGGCGGCATGAAGGCCCTCAGGGAAGGCACCAGGATCGTGATGGGAGGACGTCACTTTCTCGACGAGGACGAGTACTCGGCGCACGCCAGCGTCGACGGGCATGACGCGGCCGATGCGGACGCGAAGGCGGACGTCGTGCGGCGCCTCGTCGGCAGCAAGGGCCGCGAGGTCCAGAGCACCATTCCGCGGGTGATGCGATCGAATCCGTTCGCGGAAGTGAACAGCATGATCGGTCCGTCGGGCGAGCGTTGGGTGCCGGTTCACGGCTCCGTTGCCCTCTCGGAAGGTCCCGCGATGCTCGCCGCGCTGGAGGCGGTACAGGAGCGTCACCGACAGGAGCGCGAGCGCCACGACATCGCCCACGGCTACCTGCTGTGCAGCATCGGTGACCGCGCCCTGCTCATCGAGCCGGTGCTGTACTGGCCGGACTCACGCCTGCTGTTTCACGATCGCGTGCTGGATCCGGAGTACCTGGCGCGATTGCCGTCCTACGACGAGAACCTGCCGGCACGCGCCGCGGTCGACCGCATCCGGGCCGACCTTGCGCGCTGCTTCATGGAACACGGGGCCGTCAGCTTCCAGCTCGGCCGCTTCTATTTCTACCAGGAAGGACTCGATCCCGGCGCGGCCAGTCTCCTCGCGTCGATCAAGCAATTGCTCGACCCCGCGGGGGTCATGAACCCGGGCTGTCTCGGTCTCGGCTGATGTCTCGCGTCGGTCCGGTCGGCCTGATCCAGTTCGAGGCGGCCTGAGCCGCCTCAGCGAAACGACGGCTGCACTACGCCGAGCAGCGCGATGCCGGCGACCAGCAGCCACAGCAGCAACGCCCAGCGCTCGGCGCGCCTGGCCGCTACCTCGATGAGCCTGTTGCCCAGCCCGACGTCCTCGCCGGAGTCGACCAGCCGCATGCCGCGCAGCCAATCGGCCAGAAGCACCCGTAGCAGGACGCCGATTCCGACGACGGCCGCGTACAGCAGTGCCTTGAGCGCGAGCCAGCGCGAGTGCAAAGGTCCGAGACCGGCTAGTGCGGCGAGGCCGCCGGCTGCGAAGAACGCGATGACGGCAAACCGGATGCCGAGGTCGATGAGTCGCCAGGGCTCGACCCAGGCGGAGTTGCCCTCGGCAAGGTGCAGCCACCAGGTGAGCGCGAGCCACGCGAGACTGGCTGCCCACACGAAGCCGACGAGGCCCATGTCAGCCGGCAGCCAGCCGCCCCCGACCGCGAGCGTGAACCCGGTGGGCACGACCAGGATGAGCGCCGTCCGTGGCCCCATGTCGAGCAGCAGCGCGAGGCGCAGGAAGCGGTGACGCTCGGCCGGTGAGAGGGCACCTCGCGCCGCGTAACGCGCCGCGTAGAACACCCCGAGGTCCGCCCCGAGCCAGTACACGAAGGCCAGGAGGTGCGCGTAGCGGAACAACGGGTACCAGTCGGCCATCAAGACCCCGAACGACGTTCGTACATCAGTAACTGCGCATGCGTCTTGCGTTGCAGGAACGAATTTGCTTGCCGGCTGCACCATCGGACGCTAGGTTGGGGCGAGGCGATCGTCCGGACGAGGGAACCACTCCGCCGACAAGCACAAGACAAAGCGGGGTTCGAGGGGAGCACCTGCTTGACGCTGAGCGCGCAGGTGCGTGATGGAAGCGGCTTCCGACGAAGCCGCTTTTTTTTCGGGTGCCCGCGTTCATTTCAGCCAGGAAGCGCCTCCCGTCCAGGTACCGGCGGCCGCGACGAACGGCCGGAATCTCACCTCTCGCCACACGCCTCCCGAGCAATAGGGGTCACGCGCGAGGAGTTCCCTGGCAGCGCTCTCGTCCTCGGCCTCGAGCACGTAGAGACTCGCGCACGGGCGGCCCTGCTCGTCCTTGAGCGGTCCCGCGACCCGGATGTGGTCCATGGCCCCGATCACCCAGTCTAGGTGCGCCTGGAGCAGTTCTTCGCGCAGTCGAGGCGCGTCGCTCGAGTCCTCGCCGAGAACCACGAAAAGCATGGGCGGAGCACCTCCGGGCGCGCGTTGACACCGCTTTCGACCGGTCTCTAGACTCCGGGCGATCCGAGTCGTCGCGGATCCGCAGCCAGCATGCAGACTGTCGTCGCACTGTTCAACCTCGATCCGACCTGACCCAGCACCGCCCCTGCGCAGGCGTGCGGGCACCGGAGGAACCCATGCACGCGCAATCGGGATGGCGCTTCTACGGATGGTGGGGAATCGTCCTGCCGGCCTTCATCGTCATCTGGGTCACCAATACCCTGACGCTGACCGGCATCAACGTATTCGACCGCCACATCCTGGACGAACTGGCGATCTCGCGCGGCACGCTGAAGTTCGGTGACACCTTGCAGCTGCTCGCCGCCGCGATCCTGGCTCCTGTGGGGGGTTGGATCGCCGATCGCTACGGCGTGCGGCCCGCCATGGTCGGCGGCGTCCTCCTGCTGGCGCTGGCCCTCTTCCTCTTCGGCACGGTCGATTCGACCGCCGACGTCTACCTCCTGCGCATCGCGATGGGCGCCTCGCTGGCCGGCGCGGGTCTCGTGATCTGCGTCACCATCGTGTCGCGATGGTTCGTCGCGCGTCGGGGGCTCGCGCTCGGGCTGATGCTCTCCGGCACGAGCCTCGGCAACGCCGTCATCCCGCAGTTCAATACCTGGATCATCGGGGAAATGGGATGGCGCGACGCATTCGGAGTCATCTGCCTCGTCCCGCTCGCGCTCCTTCCGCTGGTCCTGCTGGTCATCAGGGAGTGGCCGGAACGGGTCGGCCTCGAGCCGCTCGGCGGCCACGCAGCGACGGGCTTGCCGAAGACCGCACAACCGGGATACGAGTTCGCGGTCGCGCTGCGCACCGCCAACTTCTGGCTGATCGGCACGGCGGCGTTCTGCACCTTCTATTCGATCCTCGGATTGTCCGGAAACCTGTTCCTGCACATGCAGGACCTGGGCTACGACGATCGCGGGGCTGCACAGGCGTTCTTTCCGCTCTTCTTGATGGGACTCGTCGGCAAGATCGGGGCGGGGGCGCTGTCGGAAGTGCTGCCGCGCAAGGCCGTGTTCGCGACCTGCCTGGTCCTCATGCTCTGCGGTGCCGCGATGCTGGCGACGCTGGACCCGGAACTCGTCTGGCCGGCCTTGTGGCTGTTCGGACTCGGCTGGGGCGGCAACTACACCTTGCTCCAGACGCTCGTGGCCGACGTGTTCGGACCGCGATCGTTGGGCAGGATCCTAGGTGCGATCACGTTCATCGACGCTTCCGGGGGCGCCATCGGACCTTGGGCCACCGGCACGACCTACGATGCGACCGGTAGCTACCAGGTCGGCTTCGTACTGATGGCCGTCCTGACCGGCGTCGCCCTGGTCTGTGTCATGCTCGTGCGCGCTCCGCCTCGGTCTGCGCGCTGAGCGGTACGGGACGCGCCTTGGTCGGCTACGCGCTCAAACGGCTGCTCGGTGCGATCCCGACGCTGGCGGTGATCGTCGTCGTGACGTTCCTGCTGGTACGTCTCGCGCCTGGCGGCCCGTTCGACGAGGAGCAGCCGCTTCCGCCCGAGATCAGGGCCAATCTGGAGGCGGCCTACGGCCTGGACCAGCCACTGACGGTTCAGCTGGCCCGTTACCTTCGCGGCCTGCTTCGGGGCGATTTCGGGCCTTCGTTCAAGTTCAAGGACTTCTCGGTCACCGAACTGATCGCCACCGGACTGCCGGTGAGCCTCACGCTGGGGTCGGTCGCGATGCTGCTCGCTGTCCTCCTCGGGGTGCCGCTCGGAGTCGTCTCGGCGCTGCGGCACAACCGTCCCACCGATCACCTGGTGATGGGCCTTGCCGTTCTCGGCATCGCGGTGCCTGTATTCGTAGTGGCCCCGCTCGCTGCGCTCGTGTTCGGCATCTACCTCGACTGGCTGCCGGTGGCAGGCTGGACCCCCGGCGAATGGCGGGACATCGTGCTGCCGGCGACCACCCTCGGGCTGCCCGTCATCGCCTACGTCGCCCGCTTGACGCGAGGCAGCATGCTGGAGTCGCTGCGTTCACCTTTCGTGCGCGCCGCCTGCGCGCGGGGCGTGCCGCGGACACGCCGAATCTGGCTGCACGCGTTGCCCGCCGCACTGGCACCGGTCGTCAGCTACCTCGGACCCGCGGCGGCGGCGGTACTCACCGGCTCGCTCGTGGTAGAGACGATCTTCGGACTTCCCGGGCTCGGGCGCTATCTCGTCCAGGGTGCCTTGAACCGCGACTATACGCTGGTGATGGGCATGGTCATCGTCTACGCCGCGATGATGATCCTGCTCAACCTGCTCGTGGACATCGCCTATGCGTGGCTCGATCCGCGCGTGCGGCCCGGGACACGGCATTGAGGGCGGCAGCACAGCGTGGCCTGTGGTCCGATGCACTGCGGCGGCTGCTCGCCAACCGCGCCGCCGCGACGAGTCTCCTGGGCCTGGCACTGCTTGCGGGCATCGCCATCGTGGGACCCGGGTTGAGTCCGTATGCCCCGGACCAGCTCGACTGGTCGATGATGGGCTCGCCGCCGGACTGGGCGTCACGCCACTGGCTCGGCACGGACCGGCTCGGGCGCGACCTGTACGTGCGGACGCTGCACGGTGCGCGGGTCTCGCTGGCGATCGCGCTGCAGGCGACGCTCGTCAGCCTGCTGATCGGCGTCACGTGGGGCGCGATCGCGGGCTACGCAGGGGGCCGCATAGACGAGGTCATGATGCGCTTCGTCGACGTCCTCTACGCCTTGCCCAACATCTTCTTCGTGATCATCCTCACCGTGGTGTTCGAGCGCAGCCCGATGCTGCTGTTCCTCGCGATCGGCGCAGTCGGATGGCTGACGATGGCAAGGGTCGTACGGGGCCAGGCACTGAGCCTCAGGCACCGCGAGTTCGTCGAGGCGGCCGTGTCCTGCGGCGCGGGACCGGGGAGGGTAGTGTTCCGTCACCTGGTGCCCAACCTGCTCGGCCCGGTGGTCGTCTATGCCACGCTCATGATCCCGCAGATGATCCTGATCGAGAGCTTCCTGAGCTTCCTGGGCATCGGGATCCAGGAGCCGCTCGCGAGCCTCGGCAACCTGATCTCCGACGGCGCGGCAGAGATGGAGTCCGCGCCCTGGATCCTGGCGGTGCCTGCGACCTGCCTCGTGCTGATCGTCTTCTGCTTCAACTTCCTGGGCGACGGGCTGCGCGATGCGCTCGACCCGCGCGAATACTGATGCCGCTGCTCGAGGTGGACGGCCTGAAAGTCCGCTTCGCGACGCCGGAGCGTGAGGTCACCGCCGTGGACGGCGTCGATTTCTTCATCGACGCGGGGGAGTGCGTCGCGATCGTCGGCGAGTCGGGCTCAGGCAAGAGCCAGACGCTGCTTGCCTGCACGGGGCTGCTTGCCGCCAACGGCCGGGTCACGGGACGCGTGCGGTTCGACGGGGCCGAACTTCTCGGGGGCGACGAGCGGGGCCTCGAAGAGGTTCGCGGCACCGGAATCGGGTTCGTGTTCCAGGACGCGCCGGGCAGCTTGACGCCCCATCTGACGGTGGGGAGACAGCTGGTCGAGGCCGCCGCCGTCCGGATGGGTACCGATCGCGTTCGGGCTCGCGAGGAGGCTCTCGGCATGCTCGAGCGGGTGCACGTGCCCGACGCCGAGTCGCGATTGCGGCAGTATCCGCACGAGCTTTCCGGCGGAACGCGCCAGCGGGTCGCCATCGCCGCAGCCCTGATGCCGCGACCGCGGCTGCTGATCGCCGACGAGCCCACGACGGCCCTGGACGTGACGGTCCAGGCGCAGGTCTTGGAGTTGTTCCGGGAGCTGCGTCGGGAGTTCGACATGGCACTGGTGCTGGTGACGCACGATCTCGGCGTCGTCGCAGGACTCGCGGAGCGGGTGATCGTCATGTACGCAGGCCGCATCGTCGAGGAGGCCCCCGTTCTGTCGTTCTTCCGCTCACCGCGGCATCCCTATTCCGCCGGGCTGCTCGAGGCGCTTCCCCGCCTCGACGACGAGCCCGGCAGTCCGATGCGCACGATCCCCGGCGCGCCACCGCGCCCCGGCGAGAGCCGGGGCGGCTGCCCGTTTCAGCCCCGCTGTGCGCGAGGCTCCTCGCGCTGCGAGAAGGAGGAGCCGGCCCTCGTGGCGGCAGCAGCGGGACGGATTGCCTGTCATCACCCGCTCGATCCGGGACCGAATTCGTGAACGCGCCGCTGCTTCAGGTCACCGGCGTTTCCGTGCGCTACGCCCTGGGCGGTTCCAGCTCGTGGTCGCGTCGCTGGTTGACGGCGGTCGACTCCGCCAGCTTCAGCCTCGCAGCAGGCGAGACACTCGGGCTGGTCGGCGAGTCCGGTTGCGGCAAGAGCACGCTCGGACGCGCGCTGCTCGGCCTGGTACCTGTGCATGCCGGTTCCGTCCTTATTGCGGGCGAGCGTATGGACCAGGCGACGGGTCGGCGGCTGCGGGCCTTGCGCCGGAACATCCAGATGGTGTTCCAGGATCCGCTGGCGAGCCTCGACCCCAGGATGACGGTCGGCGAGAGCATCGCCGAGCCGCTGACGATCTACGAGCCGGAACTCGGCCGCAAGGCGCTGCGCCTCAGGGTCGCCGACGTGCTGGAGCGGGTCGGCCTCGCACGCGCTCATGCCGACCGTTACCCGCACGAGTTCAGCGGCGGGCAATGCCAGCGGGTCGGGATCGCGCGCGCCATCGTGCTGCGACCCGGAATCGTCGTGTGTGACGAGCCCGTCAGCGCCCTGGACGTGTCCGTGCAAGGACAAGTGGTCAACCTGCTGGCGGAGTTGCAGCGCGACCTCGGTCTCGCCTACCTGTTCATCAGCCACAATCTCGCCGTGGTCCGCCACGTGAGCAGGAACGTCATGGTGATGTACTTGGGCCAGACGATCGAGGCGGCCTCGCGGGACGCGCTGTACGAACGGCCGCTGCACCCCTATACCCGCGGTCTGCTGGACTCGGTTCCGGCACCCGAACCGGGACCGCAGCGAACCGGGGCGGCTCCGCTCGGGGGCGAGTTGCCGTCGCCGCTTCGACCCCCGCTCGGCTGCGTCTTCAGCACGCGGTGCCCGATGGCACAGGCGCGGTGTCGCGAGCGGCGCCCGGAGCTGGTCGAGGCGTCGGCCGGGCACCGCGTGGCGTGCCACCGCTGGCCGGAATGGCCGGACGGGCTGAAGCCGGCGTCTTTTTCGTGAGATGATTTCGGCACAAATCGAAGCGAGAAACTACAGACATGCAAAGTCTCGACGGCAAGGTGGCGCTCGTGACCGGCGCAGGCCGGCCCGGAGGGCTGGGGGAAGCCATATGCCTTCGCCTCGCCGCCGCGGGCGCGCGCATCGTCGTGACCGACCTCGGCCGGGCTCGCGAGAACGTGGGCGCGGCGCACGTCGGCAGCGCCAGCGATACGGAGGCGGTCGCCGCGCGGGTGACGGAGACCGGGAGCGAGGCCATTGCCGTCACCCTTGACGTCCGGGACGAGCACCAGGTGCAAGCCGCCGTCCGACGGTCCGTGGATGCCTTCGGGCGGCTGGACATCCTCGTGAACAATGCAGGGATCGGTTACCTGATCTCCCCGCTGGTCGAGACGCCCGCCGAGCAGTGGCGGACGGTGCTGGAGGTGAACCTCACGGGCGCCTTTCTCTGCACCAAGCACGCGGCGGCACAAATGATCCGCCAGGGACAAGGGGGGCGCGTGGTCAACGTCGCGAGCCAGGCGGCGAAGTCCGGGCACCGGCACATGTCGGCCTACACGGCGTCCAAGCACGGCATGGTAGGGCTGACCCGCAGCGCGGCGATCGAGCTCGGACCGCATGGGATCACGGTCAACGCGGTGTGTCCGAACCACGTGACCACGGGCCTGGGCACCGTGCAGAACGAGTACTTCGCCCGCCTGAACGGGCAGACGGTGGAGGAGTACCTGGCCGCGATGCGCGAGCGCATTCCGCTGCGTCGAGTGGGCCTCCCGGCCGACACGGCGGGGGCAGTCGCCTTCCTGTGCTCGGAGGAGGGTGCCTACGTCACCGGCGAGGCCATGAACGTCAGCGGCGGCGTGGAGATGCACTGATGGCGGCGGGCAAGAAGACGATTCGCGGCGAGGGGAGGGAGGTCCGACGCTCCCGGAGGGCGGTGCAGCTGCCCCGCGATACGAGTGTTGCCGAGGCCATCCGTCTGCCGCGGGACCCGAAGGGCCGGCGCGCGCAGTTCTACGACGACCCGGCCATCGACCAGCTCATGGCGATCGTCACCGCTCTCACGGCGGAAGTCTCGGTCGCGTTCGACCGGATCGACACGCTGGAGCGGCTGCTCGAGCGGGCCGGGTCGCTGCGCGAGTCCGACGTAGAATCCTTCGTGCCTGACCCGGAGGCTGCGGCCACCCGCGCACGAAGGCGCGAGGAGCTCATCCAGCGCGTCTTCCAGGTCCTCAGCCGGTATCCGGGCCGTGACTGAGGCCAACGGATCGTCGTTCAGGCTCTGAAGCATCCCGGCGAGCAGCAGTCGCTCGTCGGCATGCTCAATCGTATGAGCGGATTGGGACAGTGAGGCTCCTCTACACGCCGATCGCAGGTTATGTCCACACCGTCGAGGCAGTGGTCAACTATTCCGGGCTGAGGGAACGTATCCGGCCGGTTCCCACGAAGCCCTTCGACCCGGACACCGGCCTTCTGGAGATCAACCCGATCGGCAAGGTGCCGACTCTCATACTGGACGACGGCGAATACCTCGCCGGCGGTCCGGTCGTCTACGAGTACCTCGACAGCTTGCACGGCCAGCCGAAACTGTACCCGCCGTCGGGCCGGCGCAGGTTCACCGTGCTGCGCCAGGCCTGGATGGCGGATGCGCTGTTCGACCAGTTCGTGCTGCTGATCGTAGAGGGCTGGATCGAGCTTGGGGCGCAACGGCCCGGGTACGTCCGGCGGTGCTGGAACAAGGTCACTGCGATCCTCGACCGGATGGACGTGGACGCGGCCAGTTTCCCCGATCGCGAGCTCGACATTGCGCAGTTACGCGGCGTGGGAGCACTGCGCTTCCTGGACCTGAAGATGGGCCAGGTCGGCGAGCAGGTGAGGGACCTCGACCCGGCCTTCGATTGGCGGCAGGGACGCCCGCGGCTGGCCGGCTGGTATGACCGGACCGCGCAGCAGACGATTTTCGCCTCTCCGCTCCTGCCCTGGCCAGCCGCAAACGATGGGTCTCCGTCCGACTAGCCCGGCCGCACCTTGAGTGTTGTGATCGGCAGACACGTAGTGCAAGCACACGTGCCCGGTGCTAAATTCGGCCCATTCCCATGTCGCGGTGACGCGACGATGCGGATAGTGGATACACCGTCATTCGTCCCAGGGGGAGTCCATGAAAGAGTTGAGCAGAGTCGGGCTGGCCGTCTCGGCGGCATGTGCAATGGGCCTCGCCACGCAGGCCGAGGCGCAGCGCACGGTAGCACTCGAGGAGAT
>Ga0209536_100000202_pt1 | contig 92662 bp, 72 predicted proteins | sample DeeMarSeWOR28_12_FD_187461 | JGI IMG/M metagenome (GOLD analysis project Ga0209536, IMG submission 187461) | Marine sediment microbial communities from White Oak River estuary, North Carolina - WOR-2-8_12 (SPAdes) (version 2) | ecosystem: Environmental > Aquatic > Marine > Intertidal zone >... | reverse complement strand
TTTCTCTACAATCAATAGCAGTCCGATATCATCATTAATAATACCATCACCCACCATTGGTTGATGTCCAATTTCCAATTGAGCGACATCTCGCAGAAAAACCTGCTTTCCGTTTCGAATAGCCACAGGAATCTTGGCCAAAGGTTCGGCGCTCACTTCATCGGATTTGTAAACGATCGGGAGTATATGCCTAATCGGGAGTCGTTGATTGGGCGTATCCACCCACCCTCCGGTGCTGATAATATGGCCTTCGGAAAATTGAAGCAGACCCACATCAAGAGCATCAGCGGTAGCCTCCTTGACCTCATCCAATGAAATCTTATATTTTTGAAGCAACTCCGGTATCACATTAACCTGAAGCATCTCTATCCTCTCACCCCATATGGCAACATTGGCCACACCGGGGACCCTCAATATTCGTTGCCTAATGGTCCAATAGGTGATCATGGACAGGTCAATTACTGAGAGGGTTTCCGAGGAAATCCCAATCTTCATACAGCGGCTGGTTGCCGATAGAGGGGGCAGCATTACCGGAGGGCTTGCCCAGGTCGGTAAACCGGGAGTCGCAAGTGAAACTCTTTCCTGCACCAACTGCCTTGCCAGCAGCAGGTCTGTGCCGGATTCAAATATCATTTTCACTGATGACAACTGAGGAACCGACTTGGAATACATGATATCAAGTCCCGGCACACCGGCAAATGCCTGCTCCAGCGGAATAGTCACCAGACCTTCGACCTCCTCAGGAGAAAGCCCCAGACAGGGTGTCTGAATCTCAACCGTTGGTGGGGCAAATTCCGGAAACACATCCACCGGCATTTTTTGAAGTTGCCCGAGGCCGAAATACAACAACCCTGCTGCGACTGCAATCACAAGGTATCGAAACCTCAGGCTCATACCAACAATCCTACGCATCATTTTTTAGACCTCCTTATTTTTTTGATTTTACCAGTTTTTTGTGGTTAACTTCCTTTAAGCTGTCTCATACCAAATTCTCAGCTAATTGAAACCACTCCCTTCGAGTAACAAATACTCACTTGAAAAAAATCTGACAAACTGATAAAAATCAATGACCGATGCAAAAACGAATTAATGTCCCATTTCAAATTCAGTACCGTACAACTCAGCCGCTCCAACCGCCACAACCTCTGTTCCAACGGGCGGGCCGGCAGCCAGATAGGCTTGCTCCCCATCAATACGATCAATCCTTACCAGGTATCGTGAAAATACCAATGGTTCGGGACTGGTGTAAACCCAGGTATCGCCATAGGAGTCGTATAAAATGGCAGAATAGGGGACTACTTTAAACTGGGTTTTGGCGTCATCCTGAACCGAGGCAGTTTTTATATCAAGTCTTTCAGCTGCTTTTTCAGTTAAAATGACACGACTCAGTTTAGAACCATCAATATGCTCCACATGGGCTGGTGCCGTATGCGTCGGTGTATTGGAACTCCGCTGGCATGCTACGAACAGCACGCCGGCAACAATTAATACCACGAAATAAATCCGCTGCTTATTGAACTTCATGGTTTCCTCCTTTAAAATTTGGTTTTGTTCAACGAGATTCATTTTCCATTATTAGTTATAAATTCATTAAATACTTTTAATTAACTTTTATCCTGTTACTAGCTGTCTGCACCGTAATTTATTTTGCGGTGACGAAGCCGGTATAGCAAAATTGTTCCAAAAAGCAATAAGATTGGTCCTCCAAGTGCTAGCGGAAGAACACCCGCCGGATTGAGCTTGGTATAAGCGCTCACCGTTAAATGAATTCCGGCACTGGTATAGGCGATGCTGGTGTTTTCCGGGCTTTCCGGCTCCGGAATAACTACCATATAAACCATGTAATCACCATCCAGAATTGGATTTATCCTCCAGGAGTGCTCAGCAGATGCTCCGGGAGATAATGAACTCAGGTATTGGGTCCGTTGGGGGGACCAATCCTCCGGATCAACCACCTCTCCTGCAGCATCCAGATTGATGATGTTCATCGCAACAGTGAGAGGAGGTGACTTCTCAAGACTATTATTTTTTATAGATGTTTTATAGAATACCGGCGTTCCGGCATTTACGATTCTGTAGTCCGTGTCTATGGATATCTCAAGAGGAGATTTCCCGGAGATTGTAGATAAACCCTCTTCAGCGACAACTGCAGAAGATGTAAATGAAATTATAAAAATGGCCAACACTGCTGACATTCCGGTTGTACGGCTCCAAAACGTCCATATTTTATCCAGCTTGCCGGACTCAAGACAAAGACTGTCAGCCAAGAAAAATAGCATCACAATGGTAATGGTCGAAAGAATTGCGGGAGATACAAACCATGGCCACATATCGGCGAATGAATGACTGCTTATCATTATCTTTGAAAGAAAATGACTCGCAGCCGTCATGGGATTGGTCTGTTGAACAAACAGTCCGATTACTCCGGTTTGGGCAGTTGCCGGTAATTGGGTCGGGAGCAGTAATAAGATGAATAGACCCAAACTGACCAACATACTTGTCTTATTGGAATTCGACCATAGACTGCACAACACACCAATACCGGCAAAGGCCGGAGCGAGCAAAGTACCGACTAATCCACCCCAGACAATTGCCTGGCCAAAAACTTCATCACCCTGCGCCAGAATCATCCAATAGGGAATGGTAACCACAAAGGCAACCGGCCATGGAGATACTGCCGCCAGGAATTTTCCAATCACAATCTGCCTTCGACTCACCGGAGCCAGCAGAAGCCCTTCCAATGTGGATCGTTCGCGCTCGCCGCTGATACTGTCTGCGCCGATAATGAGACAAATAAATATGCTCACTGCGATGGCAGCCTTTAGCATCTCAAACACCATTTCTTTGGGCGGGATCAGGCTGAGCTCGCTATTGCTCGCCAGCACGTATGACCAAATACCCAATAGAACGCTATAAATAAGTATCAAGAATAATGCCTTTCCGCCATACCACAGCTCACTCAGCTCCCTCATCAGAACGATCCACCAGGTCGGTGCTGCTGACCGCGGTTTTTCAGTACTGTTGTAATGTATTATTTGCGTATTGCTCATTTTTTTGTTTGCTCCGTAAAGTGGAAAAATACATCCTGTAATCGATGTCCTTCCTCTTCGAGACTTAAAACAGGAATTTCAGCCTGGATAAGCGTTTTCATGAGTTTATTGTTGATGTAGGGATCTGCTTCCAGGGTACCGTTTCCGGAATCCGCAAGATCCACTCTCAGCCAACCTGAATTTTCCTTTGTCGGAACCACCCTTAAGACATCCGGCATTCCCTCCAATAACCGCTGAGTTTCCATAATTGAAAATAAGGGAACGCGGAGGCGAATACCTTTTTGGTAGTCTGCATGTCGCTTTACCTCGCCAATGATGTCCGGTACTGCTCCCGCTGCAACCACTTCACCTTCATTTAGAATCACAACATCATCACAAATCCCTTCTACTTCCGAGAGGGCATGGCTGCACAGAATAATCCCGACATTGTGCTCTCTGGCAATCCGCCGCACAAGGGTCAGGAAATTCAGTTGACCTTTGGGATCCAAACCCAGGGTAGGTTCATCCAGGAACGCGACTACCGGGTCGTTCACTAGGGTCCGGGCAATTCCCAGTTTTTGTCGCATGCCACGGCTATAAGTCCCAATCAAGGATCTTGACCTGCTCGTCAGGCCCACTTCAGCCAGAAGCATTTTGCTTTTATCAGCGGCTTCGGCGGCAGATTGCCCATAGAGACGGCCAAAATAGATCAGATACTCCATGGCAGTAATTTGGTTGGGAAATCCCAGACTTTCCGGGAGAACGCCAATTTTGCGGCGGATTATCTCCGGACTATCCGAGCCAATGCCATCCACATAGAAGGATCCTGACGATGGTTCCAGAATTGTGGTCAATATACGGATTGCAGTTGTTTTACCTGCCCCATTGGGACCCAGAAAACCTAAAATCCGGCCGCATTTCAGGGTAAAAGATAATCCCTTAAGCGCCTCTCTGGGTCCATAGGATTTCCGCAGATTTTCAGCCCACAATATCCGGCAATCAGATCTTTCCGATGTTGATTGGCTATTTTGACTCATTAGATTCATTGTCATTGACTCTTTTTTTGCAAAGTGCGAATGCCTGATATCCTAATTTCAAATTCCTCTAATCATTTTCTTTTATCTTGCATTATGCAAATGCTTCTTCTTCATACCCTGTGATTGGAATCGGCTCACGTTCTGCGCCAAATATCAGGTAAATTGCCGGGACACCAAATAGCGTAAACAACGTGGTAGAGATGAGACCACCCACCATGACCATTGCCATGGGATGCATGATCTCCAGCCCGGCGATGCTACCCAAAATTGCCATAGGCAGAACGGTCAAGATGGTTGTAGCTGCAGTCATCACGATAGGTACAAATCGTTCCTGTGTGACCCTCTGAACCAAATCGGCACCGAATTCTTCACCATGTTCTTCATAATACTGATAGCGGCTTACAAGTGTAATACTGTTGCGTACCGCAATTCCAAAAATTGCGAAAAATCCGATGATTGACCCAAATGAGAGTATACCTCCGGTTGTGATTATTACCGTCAATATCCCGCCAACCAGAGCCATGGGCAGGGTTAAGAAAACGGTTGTTGCCATTCGCCAGCTTCTGAAGAACGCCTGCAATAATAGGAAAATTCCAATAATTGCGGCAATTGCAAAAGCCCTCATACGGTTCTGAGCCGCCAAACGTTCTGCATATTCTCCTAATAACTCGGCGCGATACTCAAGCGGAAATTCGATTTGTTGAATACCAAGTTCCACATCGGCAGCTACAGCGGCGAGATCCCGTCCATGCACGTTTGCTGTGACATCCATTCGCCTTGCCACTGCATCTCGATTGATCACAGTGGGTGATGGTGTGATACGTACGTCGGCAACATCCATTAGCCTTACGTGGCCGCCATCCGGAGTGTTGATCAATAGTTCCTTGATGCTTTGTACACTGTGCCGGGTTTCCGGTGTGCCAAAAACTACCACATCAAATACTTTCTGTTCCTCAAAAAGGCTGCCGACCAAAAGGCCCGATACCAACGTTGTTGCCGCCCGTCGAACATCACCGGGTTTTAGCCCGTACTGTTTGGCTTTGTCGAGGTTTACTTCGATTTCCAAAGTAGGCATCTCCTGGGGGTACTGCACTGCGGCATCGACAACACCCCTTGTGGTGACAAGCATTTTCTGTACCTCTTCCGCTTTTTGGCGAATGACATTCATTTCTTCACCATAGACGCGAACAATGAGCGACTGGCCGGTTCCGGACAGTTCATCTCTGACTCTTGACTGTAAATAGGTTAGAACCTCAGGAGAGAGACCGGGATAACCTGCAATAATCCCTTTTACGGAAGCCACTGTCGCATCGTAATTCGCTGAAGGATCAATGCTGACCCATAACTCTCCTGAATTAATGTTATTTCGCTTGTCGGACATGATGGCACGGCCCACATGTGCGCTCACATTGCTAACACCGGGAAGAGCCCGAAGCTCGCGGCTGGCCATTGTGGTAATACGATGCATTGCCGGGTGGGAAGCACTGGTACTGCCTTCCCAGCGAATCACCAGGTCGGTTTCTTTTAATTCCGGAAGCAGTGTTTCCTGACGTAGTAATGGGAATGAAATAATGCTAATAATCACCAGCACACACACAACCGCGAAAACCAGCCGTGGTTTGGTGATCATTCTGGCATTCATCTTGTCGAATATGTTCTGTAAAAACCGCGCTAAAGGTGAACCATTACCATTTTCCAGATTTGCATTTCGCAGTAATAAATAACACAATGCAGGCGTAACCGTTAATGCGACTGCCATCGATGAAAATATTGCCAAAATGAAAGAGAGGGCAACCGGCTTAAAAAATGCACCGGATACACCTTCCAAGAAAAATATTGGGGTAACCACCAAAGCCATGATTATCCCGGCATAGAGGATGGGAGTACGCATTTCAACCGCTGCCTCATAAATGAGGGTTCCGGTCGATCTGGCATTTCCCTTTTCTTTTGACTCGTTGAAGCGCCGCACAACGTTTTTGACGTCAATAACCGCATTATCGATGATGGCTGCGAGTGCGATGATAAGTCCGGCAATAACCATAATGTTGATATCCACCTTGCTCAAGTAAAGTACTGTTCCGGCAGTAATCACAGAGAGCAGGATCGATACCGTGCTGATGAGTGCACTTCTCCAATTAAAGAAAAAGGCAAAAAGAGCTATGAACATAAAAACCGCACCAATAATCAGAGCAGTGGAGAGATTTCGAAGTGCTATTTCCAGGAAAGTTGCCGGTCGGAAAAGAGTGGGATCCATCTCTATGCCCGCAAGACCGGGACGAAGTGCATTTAAAGCCTCTTCAACGTCTTGTGTCACCTCGGTGGTATTTGCCCATGGAAATTTCTCCACCACCAGCATCAGGGCCGGTTCGTCATTCACAAAAGCATCCCCTATAAGCGGTTGGTGGTTTTCAACCACCGTAGTCACATCAGCCAACCGTTTTGCGGGGGCACCTTCAATTGTTACTTGTCCCAAATCTTCCGCTGTGCGGATTGGCAGGATATGGCGAACACCTAACCGTTGATTGGGTGTATCAATCCAGCCGCCGGTGCCCGGTGTAGAGGCTTCCAGAAAGCTCAAGGGTGATACCCATAAGGCATTACCGGTGGTTTTGATGATTTGCATCAAGGAAATCCTTTCCTGCTTCAATTGCTCCGGATCCACCAGAACCTGTAACTGTCGTTTCCGTTGTCCCCAAATCGATACATTTGCCACACCTTTAACGCCCATTAAACGTGGAACAATTGTCCAGCGCGCCAACACCGACATTTCAATCAGTGACAATTCGTTGGAGGTTAATCCTATCTCCATACAGCGACTGGCCGATGAGAGTGGATTGAGCATGGTCGGCGGGGTGGATACGTTTGGCAGGGCGTGTACTGCAATTAACCTCTCCTGAACCATTTGGCGGGCACGCATAATATCAGTTCCTTTTTCAAAGACCAGAACGATGGACGAAAGCCCGGGAATGGATTCCGAACGGATTTCTTCCACCCATGAAACACCGTTCAGTAAATCCGCTTCCAGAGGTGTGGTAATGAGGGCCTCCACCTCCTGTGCAGAAAGTCCGAGAGCCTCTGTCTGAATCTCCACATACGGACGGGAGAATTCTGGCAGGGTATCTACCGGAACTTCATTCAGCTGCGTAAATCCAAAAACCAGGAGTAACGCAGCAATTCCAACAATTACGAGCCGTAGCCTTAAGCTCGACCCAATTATCCAACGCATCATTTTAGACCTCCTTTATTTGGTTAGATTATGCGTTTTATTCAAGTCCTCCCTGAACCTGACTTCTAAAGGTATGTTTTTTTTATTACTAATTGATTCCATCGAAAGCATCCTTTTAAAAACGCAAGGTATATTGCACCTTAATCGGTAATTCATTGGAAATGAATTCCCAACGATCATCCTCTCTCCTGCGAACAACATTGTGATTATAAACGATGAATATATCACCCAGAGGATGAAAGGTCCACCGAAGGCGGTTATTGGTGCCTAACTCCCTGCTTTCTGTATCATACTGGGTGAGACTGCTGAATTGCAGATTCGGAGAAAAGTTTATCTGTATTCTCACGCCGAACAATTGCTCCAGGTAGTCTTTTTGGACAACTATTAATGTGTCTTCTTCTTCTGGATCAAAATCTTCCGGTAACGCCATCGCCTTGCCATCATTCCTTTCCCCGGTAAGTTCCAGGGTGAGCAACGCGGATGGTTTAAAAGCTATTCTTCCCTCAAGAGTACTCAAATCGCCATTATAGTAATCGCCGAACTCCCAGAGTATATTTCCACTCAAAATGCGTTTTTCCGCTGCCCGTACCTCCACGAAATAGCGTGTCCATTCGTAAGATCCGGCGGGAATATCAACATTGCTGGCCAGCTCAAAAGCCTCCGGCGGCCGGTCGCCCTGCGGAGTGATGCCACCGTTAAAACTGTCTCCGCTTTCCAAAAGCCAGTCTATCGGTTTTATGGTCGCCTCGTAGCTTTCCCATTCTGTATTGTCCGTATTGTTGTACAACACACCGGATAATTCATGGAACATTTGTCTCACCATGCCCCAGGAGGGACGGGGATTATATTCCCCACCGAATTGCCAGATGTGGACGCTATTTCTTGGGACAAAGCTGAGTGAAGGATTAAATCCTTCCCCGATGTGTATGGATTTAAAATTAAGGTCGATTAAATCGTTGGGATAGTTTACGGTAATACCATATGACGATTTTCCGTGGAAGCTAATCTTCTCTCCATCCAAGCTGTCCAAATCCTCACGGTCGTTAAATAATCCCCATACGCCCACCTGAAAATTCTTTTCATTCAAAAAGTTGGAAGTACGGTAGGTCAAATCTGCACCGGCCATCCAGCTGTCCTTTCGCCCCAATTGATCGCCGAAAGTACCAATCACACCTATCGAAGATTCCTCGAGTATATTCTGGTTGATCCTAACTGCTCCCATGGTAGTTTGAGGTACGTGAATCTTGATATCTTCATCCACATCGCCAATATCAAGGCTGTCAACCTTGCGGGTATTTACAACCAGTGCGCCAAGGTTTGTACTGCCAACCCGTCCGTTTATTTTACCACCTACATTAATAGGGATTTCCGGTTGATCTTCTATGTCCAATCCCAGCAAGCCAACCCGCCGGCTAAAGAAGGGAATAATATTATCCTCATCCAAACCTGCGCCAAATTCGAAAATATCTGAACCCTGTAGAAAAAATGTTCGTTTTTCTGGGAAGAAAACCGGAAACCGGGTTAGATTTATTTGTCGCACATCCACTTCTGTTTCTGCAAAATCGGTATTAACCGTCAACGCCGCAGTAAGATTAGGCCCCAACCTCTGGGTTACATCCAGGCTAACGTCTCCCTCTGTATAAGTACTATCACTGCCCACTTTGCCAAGTCTGCCAACCAATGATGGGCGCACACTCAGCCCGATACCATAATCAAAATCCTCAGGCAGATCTGTTAGTAGACCGGACCTGCTGACCTGGATAATATCATAATCCTGACTTGCGCCTGACCAGCGGCTGACTTCCTGCAAACGCTGCACCCGGCGCTGGACATTAAAACCCCACTCGGAAAGCCCCTTTTTGAAACTAAGGCTTTTGATGGGTATGCGAATCTCAGCGGACCAACCATTGCCATCTCTTGAGGTTTTTGCTTCCCATATTGTGTCCCAATCTATGTTGGGTTCGTCGCTATGTGGCTCCACGAGTCCGTCAACCCGTGCTCCACTGGGATTCACCTGAAAGTAATAGCCGGAACGGGCATCCAGAAAAGTATCGAAAACAAGGGTAATATGATCCTCCTCCTCAAGCTCGGCGTCCCTGGCTTTCGAAAATGCTACAATTCCTTTTGGATTGTCATCGTAACAACGTACAGCCACGACAATATCAAAGCGATCAACAAAAACTTTGACAACTGTTCTCCCTTCTGGCTCGCCACCTTCTTCCGGTTCCACTACTATTAGGTTAGAAATTGAGTCGGCGGCATTAGTCCAGACTGACTCATACAAATACCCATCAAATCTAAAAGCCGAAGATAGTTCACTGGCCTGTAGCGAAGGCCTCTCACCAATCATCGCTTCTTCTTCTTCCTCTTCTTCCTGAGCAAAAACGAAACCTCCCCAAAGCAGAGTAATCACGAGAATAATAAACCAACAAAAACCAATTCCATTTTGTACTTTCATATTGAACTCCCTAATACAAGTTGTGGTAACATGGATTCTACTGCTGATTTTAATATTGTTGGAAAATTCCAATTTGACTTTGCATTTCCATTTATTGAAGAAAATTGATCATCATCTATGACTATAATAATTTTTGAATCCGGTTTACGATTTTGAAATTCCATAGCAATTTGTAATCCAGAGCTGTCGGGTAAAAGAAAATTGATAATGATTACGTCAAACATTTTTTTTGCTAACCTTTCCATCGCTTCTTCTCCGCTGGATATCACCTCAAAAGAATCAACACCGTAGATGAGGAGGTGATTTATTACAGATTCCTGAAAAATTGTATCGGAATCAACCACCAGTACAGACATGTCACCTCACCTACTTAAAAAAGGATTAATAATTTCGTCAACTATTCCTGCGAGCAATGTTTGGTGGATCCGTCTAAGCTTACCTTATGAAAATTCTGGATACATTCTATGGTATCGAATGCAATGAATTCTTTCTCTCCTTGTATCATTCCACCAAACACATTGTTATAAAAATCCAGTTATATCTACACTAAGACAATTCCTGTGCCAGCTCACTGAGTGGCACTTTATTTTTTTCACAATTCTTAGTTTTTACAGCATGTTACAATTGATAACAGATTCTATTCAGTCTGCAAAAACCGGGAAACGAAATCATAAGAAATATGATGGAAAGTGCCTCGATTAAAGATGAACATCATGATAATGTTGATTTGAAGCTGTCTCATAATTTCTATGACCAATCACAATTTTTATGATTCCGTTGAGTTACCAATTAGCCCGGAAACATATCGTCTTTTATCCCGGTAACCTTTGGTATCTCACTTCACCGATTTCTTGATTTTTTCACCTGCCCCCGCAATCAAATCCCATTGTGGATGGAGATGTACAAAATATATTTACAAAGATCAGCTGATAGATGATCACGGTTAAAAATGGTTATTTACTGCCACCCATTCCAGGTTGCTCAATAGGTTTTGTATGCGCATAAACATCTTTACTGCGCTTATAAGCGTCTTTCTCTAATTCAAGCGATTTCTTGCGCACTTCGGCCAATTCTTCCGGGCTTAGTTCTTTAAGTCCAACCAACTCAAGTGTCTCTTGTTGTTCTTCATCTCCTCTCCAGCCAACTCTTACATGCCCCACACCTCGGGCATAATATTTTTGCTTAAAACCCGGCTCCTTATAGTTGAACTCATCCATAATCAATACATCCTCGTAACAGTCTACAGGCACACAGGTTTTCTGACCCATCTTGTACACCTGAGCCCGATCCGTCCAATCAACCGCTGGTCCCCAACCCTGAGAATAACTGGGTGTCCCCTCTTTCGGATCTGCCTGCATCATGATTCCTGGTCTTGCATCTTGGAGTCCAGCTATCCAGGTTGGAGCTTCTACAAGTATACCATTCTCATAGGCTTCAGGATACTCACCAAACAACCAGACATTACCATCATTATCCTGTGCAAAGAAAGCCACTTCCTTTTCAATCAGTTCTCCCTTTCTGTAATCAACAATCCAAACAACCACCGTTTGTACACCATCAATTTCCTTGGTCAGGTCTGTGATCGTGAGCTCGATTCTATGATGCACTCGTTCTCCTTCTTCAAGCGATGTACCCTCGTGGGCCAATTGTTTTCCTGGTTTCATGGGCATCCACTCGTTGTCAATTTTTGTTGGATTGTCAAAATTAGTGGGGTCGAAATCTTCCCACTCTTGCTGTGGTTTTCCACTGAACTGTGAGATCACCATTCCGCCTGAAAAAACAAGCAGTGTGAGCACAGAGAACAGTACCAACAATGTTGGGGTAATTGCCAATATTCTCCTGCTAATACCAGTTGAGATAAATTCCTTCATCTTTTTCTCCTTAAATTAGATTAAAGTTTGAAATGACTTGGACAATCTTATGGATATAAATATTTTGCAGTAGACGTTTAATTGAAGATTGCCTTTTTTTACTTGAGACACGTGTTTCATCCCTGAAGATGTTTCGTTTATGTTTATCAATCTTAAATATCTTGTCACACAACAACCGTGCCAGCGATTAAAATGTCAAATCTTGTCTTCTGTAAGACTTTGTTTTAAATGAAATTAAAGCCTTAATCCACTCTGTTGTCAGGGTGTAGAGTCGGATGGGTCGATCATAAAAATTATGAGGGAATTGGGAGAAAAAATTACTTAAATGCAATAGACAATTAAAGTTAGAAGTGATCTTAAAAATTATGATCAGGTTATAAGAATTATGAGTGGAATTTGTGCGGATTAATTTCAGTTGAAGACAACTATAAATCAACTTCTACACCGTAAATACAGTTAACCGAAGTGGAGAGAAAGGGTGTGGATCTGAGACTACTCGCCGGTATGATCCGTATCAATCAGATGATGCTTCCGCAGCAGATACGAAAAGTTTCGCGGGTCAATATGAAGCATTTTTGCAGCCTGTTTTTTTATACCATTTGCACGGTTCAGAGTATCCAGAACAATTTCTTTCTCGAGAAAATTAAGCCTGTCGCGTAAACTGAGTTCCGTCATATCCGGTAAATGGAATCCACCCGATGACTCTGACTGCTGCTTATCATAATGGTCTATTCCAAAGTTTGAGGGAAGGTGCGAAGGTAAGATCACCGGATCTTTTGCAACAATGACGGCGTGCTCAACAGCATTTTTTAATTCACGGATATTGCCAGGCCAATTGTATTGCATCATTAACTCAAGGGTTTCCGGACTTATTTCTGTGATTTCCTTGCCAATTGTCAGGTTATATTTTCTCAAAAAGTGCATTACCAGAAGCGGGATATCTTCTTTTCTTTCTCTCAATCGAGGCATCGCTATTGAAAAGACATTTAGCCGATAATATAAATCTTCGCGAAACCGCCCTTCTTCAACCGATTGTCTCAAATTGACTTTACTCGAAGCAATAACCCGTACGTCAACCGGTATGGTAATCGAACTCCCAACCGGCTCAAACTCCCGTTCTTCTAAAACTCTCAATAATTTTGCCTGGCCGCTTAAAGACATGCAGCCGATTTCATCAAGAAGAATTGTACCGCCATCCGCCTGTTTGAATCGACCTTTGCGATCACGAATAGCCCCGGTAAACGCCCCTTTTACATGGCCAAATATCTCACTTTCCAATAAGGTCTCCGAAAGCGCTGCACAATTCACCCTTACAAATGGGCCTCCAGAGCGGGCACTGTGGAAATGAATTACCTGTGCCACAATTTCTTTACCGGTGCCACTTTCACCCTGAATAAGAACCGTACAATCAGTCTTGGCAACCTGCCCGATAAGATGACAAATTTCGCGAATTTTTTCGCTCTTGCCAATAATGTTAGGAAATCCATCCTCTGGTTCCGGGGGTTCGCTGGCTACCCTCAAGGAACGTTTATTAGTAAAATATTGTCTTAAGGCTTCCAACCTGGCTAACTCATCCTGACCGGGTTTGCGAATTACCAATAGTACCTGTGGTTTCTGGCCCATTTGAATCGTATGGGCACTCAGTTCAACCTCAATCGAAGATCCATCTTTTTTTCTGAGAAATGCTCTTGGCATTCCGTTTCCATTTAATGAACGCAATGCCACTTTCTTTAGCAGAATATTTTGTTTTGGAACAAGTATTTCAAAATTTATTCCCTGTAATTCTGACAACTGATAACCGGTCAACGCCGCCGCAACACCATTCGCTTCAAGTATATCCCCACTTGAGGAGTGCACAACAAATACCGCATCGCCAGTCTTCTCAATTATTGCCCGCTTCTTCCCCTGAAGTTCCAGCAGTTTTCGATACATATCTTTCGAGTTCTGAGCCAATGATGAATTTTTTATTCCGTTGTTACTCCTATTCATAGAGATATCCCTTTCCATTGAAAACCTCCTTTCAGAGGATGGATTAGATTAAGTTTCGAAAAATGATAAAGAACAAGTTAGCTATTACTTCTTTGGTATTGAGATTAACTCCTCTGCCAGTAGTTGTGGCAAGGTGTGAGTTACAAGTGATTTTAAAATCGTCGGAAAATTCAGTTTTTCCAAAATTGTACGGTCAGGTCCTTGTTGTTCACGGTCGTCAACCATAAGATAAATCTTTGTATTCGGTGCATGTTTGTTGATTTCCTGAGCAAGTTCTAATCCGGACATGCTTGGCAGGGACAAATCAACCAAAGCAAAATCAAAAAAGGTAGTTGTAATCTTTTTAAGGGCTTCAGAATTTCCTTCAGCAACTTCAAATTTATCAATACCGGAAAGGAGCAGAAGGTTTGTAACAGATTCCCTAAAAGACTGGTCTGCATCCACGATTAGTAAAGTCATTTGTTTTCTCTTCATTTTGAGGTAGACGTATTAGTTGAATTCGGAAATACAAATAGCTCTTAACGATAACACAACTAGCATCCAATGTTAGACAATAACTATGCCAGAAATAAAGAAGTAAGATATATTTTTGCATAGTTCATTGTTTTTTTGAGGATTAACTCATTTGATTTCAATATTAATAAATGGGTTTATAAATATTGAGTCGTAAAATTTATGATTCGGAATAAAAAACTAAGCGACCGTAAGTTGATTGTCTACAAAAGTTATGAAGAAAGAAATCTTAATTTGGCTGGAGTCGTAAATTTTACGACCTTTATTAAATTTGATGTTTGTTAAGCAAATGACTCAAATTCTTAGGGTCGACTCCTAGCATTTGTGCTGCTTTCTTTTTCACACCTTTACTCTGGGTCAACGCCTCCAATATCAGACGTTTTTCATAGAGGTTTAATTTATCTCGCAATGGTAATTTTTGATCTTTATTGAAAATTGAGCTAGATGCGGAATCTGAAGCAATAGGCAAACTTCGCGGTTGAATGCTATTGCATGTCTCCACAATGAGCGCATGTTGTATGGCATTCTCCAGCTGCCGGATATTGCCTGGCCATTTGTAATTCACACAAATGTTTAATGCCTCTGGAGAAATACCCAGGACTTCTCGATTCAACCCTTTATATTTACGAATAAAATGTTCAACAAGAAGCGGTATATCCTCTTTGCGCTCTCTGAGGGAGGGCATAAATATTGGAAATACGCACAATCGATAATATAAATCTTCTCGAAAAGTGCCATTGTGTACAGCTTCTGCAAGATTGGTATTATGCGTTGCAATAACGCGCACATCAACCTTTGATGTAGCGGATGATCCAACCGGCTCAAACTCCCCTTCCTGCAGAACGCGCAAAAATTTTGCCTGGCTGGCAATAGGCATTGCACCGATCTCGTCCAGCAGGATCGTTCCCCCATTGCCCTGTGCAAACCGCCCTTTGCGCTCTCGTACTGCTCCGGTGAAAGCACCCCGAACGTGTCCAAACAATTCACTTTCTATTAACGTCTGTGTGAGGGCAGCACAATTCACTTTTATGAAAGGTTTTTGAACCCGAAGACTATGATAATAGATGGCCCGAGCGACCAGTTCTTTCCCGGTCCCACTCTCTCCTTCAATCAACACGGACGAGTCTGTGGAGGCCACCTGAGCAATACGCCGACAAACATTACGAATCCTTTCACTTTTTCCTATCAGCTCGGGAAACTCGGCATTAGTTAACGGCAACGACAAAGATGAATTTTGCTCTCCATTATTTTGGATATCAACTTGCTTGCTGACTCCCTTCAGATAGTCAGATTTGGTGAGAATTAAAGTTACTTCGTGGCCATTGGCAAGAACCGGAAGCGCATCCTCCAAACTTTTTTGTAACACGATGGCTTTTTTGTTTCCAAGAGATTCATTGAGGACGCTCTGAATCTCTTCCGGTTGACTATCAATTAGTAAGATTTTCCTCATCATATTCCTCCATGAAGACTAGATTCCCAAAATTAAAATCGCTGCTTCGTTCAAAAAATATCGTTTTGTATAGGTTAGCATTACTGCTTCGCCACTTCTGCAAAACTTGGAATTGGACCTTATTTAAATGAACAAGTTGAGACTTTAAACACAGTCAGACAACAAAATATATTTGTGAGATCAAAAAGCCGCGCTGAAGAGAAATCGCGGTTTTATTTTATAGAGAGCAGCAACAAAATAAGAAAATCAACTAATTCTTATCATGTTTCTAAAACTCAGGAAGCTGGAAGGAAATGTAACTGACAACCCGCACGTACGCACTATAATAACAACCAAGGGAACAGTAACTATAGAATTACTAAACTTTTCAGCTACCCTCCAGATGAGTACGGGAATGGCCGAATCCAAATAAATCCCATCTACCCATCACTATCAAATAACCAAGAAGGTTTAGTTGGTAAACGCTAAAATTAACCAAACCTTTTTAGTTTACTGAAGTTTTTAAAATTATGCAAGAGTTATTTTGTGATCCTGATCAAATCTTCAATCAGGAACTTCGAGTGGATACCTTTTACATATAAAGAAATGTGGTATATTATAATAAATGATGCTTATTCTAGCAACTTTTTCAAAATCAACTCTCGTATGGTTTGCGGATTGGCCTTGCCTGCCGTCTCTTTCATTACCTGACCGACCAGAAAATTGACCGGTTTGGCTTCTCCCCGTTTTATCTGAGATGCAACTTTTTGATTTTCAACAATCACTTTTTCTAATTTGCTTTCTATAACCGAAATATCCTGGATGGTTTTCAGCGATTTTTTATTCACAATTACACTTACCTGTTCACCGGTTTTAAATATTTCTTTTAGCACAGACTTGCCAATCTCTTCTGTTATCTCTCCTTGAGAAATCAAATTTATAAGACCAGCGAAATTTTGAGGTTTAATACCGGAATCATGAATACTCACTGAAGACTCATTCAACAATTTAAACAAATCATTGATAATCCAACCGGCCAGCTTTTTAATATTCATGCAATAGGGTATGCATGCTTCAAAGAATTCTGTGATACTTTTTTCTTTCGTTAAAGTAAGGGTATCATATTGTGAAAGTTCATATTGATCCACAAATCGCCTGATTTTTTGATCCGGTAATTCAGGTAGGCTATTTTTTATGCCTTCAATAAATTCCTCATCAAATTCAATCCTGTTTAGATCCGGGTCCGGGAAATAACGGTAATCGGGTGCATCTTCCTTTGAACGCATGGGTAAAGTTATCTTCTTGGTTTCATCAAACAACCGAGTTTCCTGTTGAACTTCAGCCCCGGATCTCAGAATTTCAGTCTGTCTTTTAATTTCATATTCCAAAGCCTCGATGATAAATCTGAATGAAGCCATATTTTTGATTTCTGTCCGATTCCCAAAATGCTGTGAATCCCTTTGGCGGAGCGAAATGTTTACATCACAGCGAAACTGGCCTTTTTCAATAATACATTCACTTATCTCAATATAACGGATAATCTGTCTGAGTTTTTCCAGAAAAGAACGTGCCTGTTTTAGAGATCCAATTGGATTCCGCTCGTGATCACAGACAATTTCCAGCAGCGGAATTCCGGTACGATTATAATCTACATAGCTGTAATTTTCTGAATCAGCAACGGTGAGAGAATGCAGAAGCTTTCCGGCATCCTCCTCCAAATGAATACGTTTTATACCCACCGGAACTGAGGAGCCATTTCTATCTTCGATTTCCAAAAATCCATTTTCACAAAACGGTAACTCATATTGAGATATTTGATATCCTTTTGGAAGATCCGGATAAAAATAGTTTTTTCTGGCAAATCTTGATTCACGGTTGATTGTGCAATTCAATGCCAATCCTGCGCGGACACAATATTCTACCGCCTTTTTATTTAATACCGGTAATGTCCCGGGTTGCCCGGTGCAAACAGGACAAATATGGGTATTCGGATTTGCGCCATAAGTCACCAAACAATCGCAGAATAACTTTGTCTCTGTTTTCAATTCAACGTGAGCTTCAAAACATATGACAGGCTCGTATTGCACTATTGCCGATCCTTATCGAAATTTTGGATAAACGTTTCGTATGCATATCCGGCTCTTAATACAGTTTCTTCATCAAAAGCTTTTCCAATAATTTGAAATGCCACAGGAAAACCATCGATTTTACTGCAATTTAGGCTCATTCCTGGCAAACCTGCCATATTCAGAGATACCGTATATACATCCATCAAATACATCTGCAGCGGGTCAGCCAACTTTTCCCCCAATTTAAAAGGAAGTGTCGGGGTCACCGGGGCAATGATAATATCCACCACTTCAAATGCATTATCGAAATCATTTTTAATCAATGTTCTTACTTTCTGGGCTTTTAAATAATATGCATCATAATATCCGGCAGAAAGGACGTACGTGCCCAGCATAATTCTTCGCTTCACCTCTTTCCCGAATCCATGATTCCGCGTTTCTTTGTACATTTCAATACTGTTGAAAATATTTTCTGTGGCACGAAATCCGTATTTTACACCGTCATATCTGGCAAGGTTGCTGCTTGCTTCTGCTGTGGCGATGAGATAATAGGCACTGACCGCATATCTGGTATGGGGAAGTGAAATATCAATAACTTCCGCGCCATTTTGTTCATAAAGCTTAATGGCGTTTAAGATTTTATCATTTATACCCGGATCCAATCCCTCTACGAAATACTCCTTTGGCAATCCTATTTTCAGTCCTTTAATATCCTTCTTAAGTGAATCAAGATAGTTTGGATTCTCAATATTCACCGAGGTCGTATCGTATTTATCAAATCCACAGATTGAATTTAATAAGATGGCGCAATCTTCCACAGTCCGCCCAATTGCACCGATCTGATCCAGCGAAGAAGCATATGAGATTAGCCCGTACCTGGAAACTCTTCCGTAAGTGGGTTTAATGCCAACAACGCCACAGTACGCTGCGGGCATTCGAATCGATCCGCCCGTATCCGTCCCAAGAGCCAGAATGGCTTCACCACAGGCCACAGCCGCAGCAGAACCACCACTGGAACCGCCTGCAACATAGTCTATATTTAAAGGATTCCTTGTTGGACCGAAAGCCCCGGTTTCCGTAGAAGATCCCATCCCAAATTCGTCCAAATTTGTTTTACCGATTAACACCGAACCATCCTGAAAAACCTTTTTTCCGGCAGTGGCATCGTAAGTGGGAACAAAATTCTCTAAAATTTTTGAACCGCAAGTAGTCGTTATTCCCTCGGTACAGAGATTATCTTTGATAGCGATGGGTATTCCATTCAAAGGTGAAATTTTAGAGTTTTTACTAAATTTTTTATCGACAAACTCCGCCCGTTTTATCGCCTTGTCACGAATCAGGGTGATATAGGCGTTAATTTGCTGTTCTTTCTCATCAATTCTCTCAAAAACAGATTCGGTTATTTCTTTTGAACTGATTTCTCTTTTTCGAAGTAGAACACTTAATTCTGATGCTGTGAAGTCACATAATTCCATTTATTTGCCTTACAAAATCTTTGGGACTTTAAAATAGTTTTTTTCTGATTCCGGAGCGTTTTTAAGAATTGCCTTGGATTTTTTCTTGTTCCTGGGTTCATCTTCCCGCCAGATATTTTTGCTGGGCAGAACATTTTGCAATGGTGAAATATGCTCAGTATCTAATTCTTCCAGCATGGCCACATAATCAAGGATGGAACTTAATTCTCTTTTATATGATTGGATTTCTTCATCGCTCAATCTCAGCCGGGAAAGTTTCGCAACATGCTGAACCTGATCTTCAGTAATTTTCTCCTCAGGTTTGGGTTTTCCTTTATCCTGTCCATTTTCCAAGTGTTTCCCCTGTCCTGGAATCATTGTTTGAAAATTGGAAATAGCATCGCCCCCAAGTTCTCGGAGTTGTTGCATATCCACCAGTGAGGGTGCTTCGGTTAATGGACAAAAGGCGCTTCGATTTTTTGGAAACGCAATTACCTCTCGAATCGAGGGAACCTGAAGAATCATCGCAATAACGCGATCTAGACCCAATGCCAACCCCGCATGAGGAGGAGCCCCATATTCAAGTGCCTTCAAGAAAAATCCAAATTTTAGCTTAATGTCCTGTTTGCTTAAACCAAGGGCTTGAAATATCTTGTCCTGAATTTCCATCTGATGGATTCGTATGCTTCCCCCACCTAATTCCTCGCCATTCATAACCAGGTCATAGGCCCTTGAATTTAACGAGAGTAAATCCTGTAAATTAGTCGGATCAAAATCGGTGCGATCAGGCATCGTGAAGGGATGATGCAAGGAGCTGATTTGGCCATTTTTCAATTCAAATAATGGAAAATTTGTTACCCATAAAGCGCAGAAACTATCCTCAGGGATTAATCCAAGCCTCTTTGCAAAATCAAAGCGAAGTTTAGAGAGAATCTGATTTAACTTGTCAGCGGAATTTTCAGCAATCAGGATGATCACATCACCATCTTTGGCTTTAAATCGATCGAGAAGCTTTTTTTGTTCTGTTTTGCTGAAAAATTGAACAATATTGGATTCGAGTGTATTTTCCACCACTTTCATCCAGGACATCCCCCTGGCACCAAAAGAAGGCGCGATTCTGGCAGAATATTCATTTTGAAGTAGATTCTTACTTAATGTGTGTGATTGACCTTCGATGCAGAATCCTTTTACCTGACCTTTCTGGTCAACGATTCGCCGGAATACCGAATATTGTGTTTGCTTGAAAATATCCGTCACATTTCTAAAAGACATTCCAAATCTCAGATCCGGTTTATCCGAACCGTATTGATCCATTGCCTCAAAATAGGTCATACGTGGAAATGGTACGGTTAATTTGATATTTCCTAATGCAAACATTTTTACCACAAGTTGTTCGACAATCTCATAAATAAATTCCTCGTCGATAAATGAGGCTTCAAGATCCAACTGTGTAAATTCGGGCTGACGATTGGGTCTCAAATCTTCATCGCGAAAACAGCGAACTATCTGAAAATAGCGATCCATACCGCTAATCATAAAAATTTGTTTAAACAATTGAGGCGATTGAGGCAAAGCATAATAATTGCCCTTGTAAACGCGGCTTGGAACCAGATAATCCCTGGCTCCCTCGGGGGTACTTCTGGTCAGGAAAGGGGTTTCCAGCTCGATGAAATTTTGTGAGTCCAGATATTGTCGGATCACTTTTGTAATCTGATACCGCTTGACAAATAAATCCTGTATGGAAGGACGGCGAAGATCAAGGTATCTGAACTGAAGCCGCAATTCTTCATCCACATGGGTAGGTCCGGATTGTACCTCCCCACCAAACACCATTGCTTTTTCCGAAATATTGAACGGCAAATGAATTGATTCAGACAGGATGGTGAGCCGGGTAGCCATTACCTCGACATCACCGGTTTTCAAGTTCGGGTTTTCAGTTCCCCTCGACCGTAATTGAACTTTTCCGGCCACCTCTACAACAAACTCTTCCCTCAAGTTGGTTGAAGTTTCATAACTTTTCTGGCTATATTTTGGGTCAAATACCACCTGAACAATTCCGCGAATATCCCGCAAATGGATAAACAAAATATGCCCGTGATTTCTGATGGCATCCACCCAGCCCATGAGCAGAACATCATTCCCAATGAAAGTTTTACCTAAGTCACCGCTGTATACTCTATTTTTCCAGTCCATTTTCATTTTTGTTATTAAGGTAGGTTTTCGCGCATATTCTTTGAATTTTATTTCCGATACTGCCTCAAGGTTCTGTTTACAAATCGCTCCGATTATGGCGATTCTTTTTGACAGCAGGCAAATTCAACTATTATTCTTTTCTTTTTGACTGAAAGCAAGCAGAAGTTCATAATTCTCAGGTGTGAACATTATTGTGGTCATTATTTGCCTCTTAGCAATATGATTCATTTAAATATAACAGATACACCTATGTCTAATTATGATTCGAATATGACAATTTACTTGCTACAATTTCATCAATCTTCAAAAGATTTATTTCATTAATTCGTTTATTGTTCTATTTTTCTACTTAACTGGACTATTTCTTCAGCAAAACGTCGCCCAAGTTCTATGACTCCCATAGTGTCATAGTGGGCAGTATCGGAGTAGCCATAATTGTCTGTTTCGGAAACCAAAGCAGCATATTCATCTCTTTCAACAAACGCCCTTTGAGCATCTCGAACAATTTCTGAATAATTCCAAACTTTGCCGTCAACATCTTTTCCGGAATCGGATATTTGACCAATTACAACTGGAAGAGTTTTTACACCAATATCAATCCTCATTTGCTTTATCAATTGTTTCAAATTGTTCTCATATCGTCGAGCAATTTCTTCACTGTAGGCCGCATCACTCTCGCCCTGCATCCAGATAATTCCTGCCGGCTCAAGAATGTCTTTCTGACCATCATTATCAATGTCTTCCACCGAGAGGGCTTGCCTTACGGTTGCCAGAAAATGATCGTACTGATTCATCCCTTTACCATCCTTATACCCTGAATACCAACAGCCGAATCCCATCGATGCTTCGGGGTCAATAGAAGTCCCGCTACGGGCATACTTTATCAACGCAACATTCTGTTTAGGTTCCAATTCTCTTAATGCTTGCGCGAAAGCTAATTCAGGACCAAACAGGTCAGAATAAATATTGCCGGTGCCATCTGTTGAAAATCCATATCCATGGCCGGGTCTCAATGATTCCCAGACGCCAAGGCCATCGTAATCCATGTCATCAGGCGCCGAATTGCTATGATAAATCATTACTCCAGTTACAATTCCGGTTCTCTCTTTTGGCAATTCACTAACCCTACCCAATCCTTCCATATTTGACTGGCCAGCCAAAAAATAAAGCCGATAGGTAGTTTGAGCATTAGCGGGTCGTATTACAGATAAAACCAGCAAACTTAAAAACATTAACCATCTTACTTGTTGAATCATTTCCAATTATCACCATTAAAATTATTGCGGATTGAATCTCTTTCATGTTTAAGACTGCATACACCCGAAACTCCTTGAATTACTTCGTGGTTGGATTTATATCCCCGTATTGTTTTTGCAATTTATCCATTTCTTTTCTTAACGATTTTTCAATAATCGCGGACTCGGTCTTTCCATAAATGTTATTTATTTCCATGGGATCCTTCTCTAAGTCGTACAATTCCCAGGCATCGATGTTATCATAAAAATGAATCAATTTATATCTCTCTGTCCGAATTCCATAATGTTTTCTTACATCATGCCAGCCGTGGGGAAACTCATAATAATGATAGTACATGGATTGACGCCAATCTTTGACGCCTTCGCCCTGAAGAATTGGTCGAAGAGATCTTCCCTGCACATCGTCAGGAATCCGGATTCCGGCATAATCAAGAATTGTTGCACAAAAATCGAGATTGAGTACCATATTTTTCGTGACCGTTCCGGCTCTTATCTCGCTAGGATATCGAATCAGCAGCGGGATCCCCAAAGACTCCTCATACATAAATCGTTTATCATACCAACCGTGTTCCCCTAAGAAAAAGCCCTGATCGGAAGTATATAGAACGATTGTATTCTCAGCTAAGCCTTTTTGGTCCAGGTAATCAAGGAGTCTGCCAATATTTTCATCCACCGATGCGACACAGCGAAGATAGTCCTTGATATAACGCTGATATTTCCACACTGCAAGTTCTTTACCGGATAAATTCGCATTCATGAAGGCTTTATTTTTGGATTCATAGGCGGCATCCCACATTTCCCGTTGATATTCAGTCAGAGAATGATAGGTATTATTCCAGGAACTTATTGCATCAAAATTTTTATTTCCACCTGAATATTCCGTTGAGTCACCGTCGGGATTTATTTTCATATCCATGGAATTATACAGTTTCACGATTTCCATGTCCTGTTCCTTAGCTGCTGCAGAACGAGTGCCATAAGTGTCGAAAAAAGTCTCCGGTACCGGAATATCAGAGTCATCATACATTGATAAATGCTTCAAATCCGGCATCCAGTTTCGATGTGGTGCTTTGTGATGATAAAGCAGACAGAAGGGTTTTTCTTTTTCAAATTTATCGATAGTTTGAATGGCAAAATCAGTAATCAGGGTGGTGGAATAACCTTCAGATTTTACGGTATCACCCATTTCAATGAAAGTGGGATTATAATAGGAACCCTGTCCCTGCAATATCTTCCAGTAATCAAATCCTTCTGGTTTTGTCTTGAGATGCCATTTCCCAATCAGGGCTGTCTGGTAGCCCGCTTCTTGGAGCAACTTTGGGAATATCATTTGGCTACCGTCAAATTCATCCCTATTGTCTCTTAATCCGTTTATGTGACTGTATTTTCCGGTAAGAATGACCGCCCGACTAGGCGCACATATTGAATTGGTTACAAAACAGTTTTCAAATCGCATCCCTTCTCTTGCGATGCGGTCGATATTCGGAGTTTGGTTGATACAGCTTCCATAAGAGCTAATCGCATTTTTTGTATGATCGTCAGCCATTATGAAAATAATGTTAGGACGGACGTTTTGAGTTTCCTGTGCAAAAAGTAAATCTGAATGATATAATAAACCGAAAGTTAGCGATAAACATACAATGAATAAAAAAGCTCTCATTTTATCCTCAAAACTCAATTGTTACCTTATATTGATTAGTAAGGAATTACTGCAATTATATCATGGTCTTGGGATCCAATATTTTGTCCAGCCTCTCTTTTGGCAGAGCATTTTCTTCCTCAGCAACTTCGCGCACCGTTCTGCCGGATTGATACGCTTTTTTTGCGATTGCAGCCGCGGCGTCGTATCCGATTTCCGGTGTAAGGGCTGTAGCCGTTGCCAGGCTTTGCTCAAGCATTTTTTCAATCTGTGCGTGGTTGGCTGAAATTCCACTGATACATTTTTCCGCAAGTATTTTTGAGGCGTTGCTTAACAACTGGATTGATTCTAATAAATTGTGGGCAATCACCGGCATCATAACATTTAGTTCGAGATTTCCGGAAAATCCTGCAATCGTAATTACCGCATCATTTCCAATCACTTGCACACAAACCATGCACACCGCCTCGGCGATCACCGGATTGACCTTACCCGGCATAATGGACGAGCCCGGTTGTACCTCAGGTAAAATGATTTCGCTTATCCCACATCGGGGTCCGGAACTCAAGAACCGAATATCGTTGGCAATCTTCATCAGGCCGGAAGCCACAGTTTTCAAAGCACCGCTGGTTTCAACCACTGCATCTTTGGAGCCCTGAGCCTCGAAGTGATCCTCAGCCTCCCGGAAAGACAATCCGGTCATTTCATTTAATTTTTTGATTACCACTGCTGAAAATTCTGGGTGCGCATTAATACCGGTGCCCACTGCCGTGCCTCCTATCGCCAGCTCTTCCAAATGACGAAAACAATTTTCCAGCCGGGTAATCCCGTGTTTAACCATGGTTGCATATCCGCCAAATTCCTGGCCCAACCTTAGTGGTATAGCATCCTGAAAATGTGTGCGTCCAACCTTAATAATATCATGAAATTCTTTCGATTTGTTATTCAATGCGGTTGCGAGGGTGACTAGTGAGGGCAATAATTCTTTTTTGATAGAACCCAGAGCAGAAATATGTATACAGGTGGGAATCACATCGTTGCTGGACTGACCTTTATTGACATGATCGTTGGGATGTACCGGAAATTTCAATCCCCGTTTCCCGCCAAGAATTTCGTTGGCACGGTTTGCGATAACTTCATTGGCATTCATATTTGTCGAAGTTCCGGATCCGGTTTGAAAAATATCCAGAATAAACTGGTCGTTATGTTTCCCGTCCATCACCTCGATTGCTGCCTGAATAATTGCGCTAGCAATATTTTTTTCCAGGAGACCCAACTCAAGGTTTGCCTCTGCAGAGGCACGTTTTACCCTTCCCAATGTTTGTATAAAATTGGGTGGAAAAACTTTGCCGCTGATCGGGAAATTTAGTATTGCCCGCTGTGTTTGTGCTCCCCAATATGCGTGTTCGGGAACTTCAATCTCGCCCAAGCTATCCCTTACTATTCTGAAAGCATTCTTTTTCATAGACTACCTCATGTAAATACTACGATTAGTTTCAACCGAGTATATTAAAACTATCCCATGCTTATTCTGCTATGGAGGGTACTTTTTCAACTTCTTTTAATTTGTGGACTCCCAACTGAACATAATCGCGCTTAAATAATAAATCCATCGTCCAATCCGATGCAACCCGCATTCGTTTTGCCCAACCAGGCATGTTGAGAAGGTAAATTGTTCTCCACAAAAACCAGGCTGGAAATCCGGACAATTTTATGCCGAATACCATTGCCACAGCGGTGCGACAACCGAGGGGGGCGAGAGCACCTCTCGCTGAAATATTGCATGGTTTGGTTTCCTTGCCGCCAATCACACCGGCAATATTCTTTATCTGATATTCAATGTGCGAATATATAGAATTCTATTCATTTCGATTAATCAAGATAAAATTCACCAATTCTTGCATCGATGTTTTTATAATATTTTAATTGTAAAGATTTATCCGACGTTTCTTTGAACTCAAATCCGGCGCATAAAAAATTCATGGAATCAATCATTTTCAACGATTGGGGTAGCGTGGGAGAGAAAAATTTGCCATCGTAAATTGTGTTTAATATATACATCACAAAATCTGATGTGGTGATCAAATAGTATTCCATTATCACGGCCACGAACATACGCGCGGCCGGAAACAATACCGACATTCCCAAAAACATCCGTTTGAAGATCATCAAACTCAAATGTTTCCAATTTTACTTGCTCTGAATCATATGCCTCAATAGCCAGGGTTCGTTCTTCCGGTTGTCCGTTCAAATTGTAACAGCGATAATCTTCGCTAAATAATTCCTCAAGTGTGGAACCATCATTGGCCATTAAAGCCTCCCTGATCCGTTGCAATGTATGTAAAACTTCATCCTCGGGTGTCATACCTTCTTTGCTCCTTTTTAGTACATACATTGAATTTTAAAAGCATGGTCTGAGAAAATGCTGGATTATAAGATACACAATTGCCTTACTTATTCATGGAATTTAGAAAGTCCATGATATTTTTACTATCATTTTCCGCATCTACTTCAGTATCTATATACACAACTTTACCGGCTGTGTCAGTAATGAATGTCCACCTGGCTTCCGAAAAAGCACGGCTAAGATTAACTGTTTTATCCTCAATCATTGTCGAGAATGAACTGCCTTGTCTAATGGGTACACCAAAAAGCCTTGCAATGTCCCCATTCACATCGGAGAGAAGTGTAAAATTGAGGTTATGAGATTCTTTGAATATTTTTAAATTATTTACCGGGTCCGCGCTTATTCCAACAACTTCTATATTTAGTTCATTTAAAGCGCTTTTATTATCACGATAACCGCATGCTTGTTTAGTACAACCACCGGTCATGGCGGCCGGATAAAAATATATCACCATATAATCCTTACCCAAATGATCATCTATCTGCCAGAGGTCTCCGTTTTGATCATTGGCACTGAAAGAGGGTACTTTATCACCCTTTTGTAGCCCTTGATTTGCCAGAACAACAGAGTTAAAACCGGCACAGATAATAAGTAAAAGGAGAAGTGATTTGAAAACTAAAAACTTTGATTTCATGTCCGTTGTCCTCCGCTTAGATCACCAATTAGAGTATTTTCAATTCTTATAAAATATAAATAAATGTAATCATGAAATTATGATGAGACAATTACTTCCTTTGACATGGTTCTTAATACAAATAATCATTAACAGCGTGCGAATGATCGAAAAGCTTTATCAGAATAAACCCATTAATAAAGTTATACAGGCGAAATCTCTGAATATTCAATACAGTTCAAACTTTGCCAATCTCCCGTCTAGTCCCCCATTGGATAGTGGTTTTTTCCAGGAGGATTTCAATCCAATGCTCTTCAAATATTTTCGATCACCAAAATAAACATAGGCGGTTGAACCCTTGCACCTTTTTTTGAGGAAATCCCCTAACTCTTTGTAGAAAAGAGTAAGATTTCCTTCGCTGCCCATTCGGATACCATAAGGTGGGTTGCAGACAATCATTTTATTTTCAATTCGCTCAATATCAAAAATATTTGTTTGTTTTATTTCAATAATTCCGTTTGGAACAATCTGTGCACAATTAAGCTTTGCAGATTTTACCGTTCCTAATGAAATGTCGCTTCCGGAGATGATACCATGCTCAACTGTTCTAATTCTTTCCAACCCTTCTTTTCTCACCCGTTCCCAGAGTTTGATATCAAAATCGGGAAGCTTTTTAAAGCCGAACTTTTTCCTGAGAATGGAAGCAGGCGTTCCGGATGCAATCATATAGGCTTCACAAAGCAGTGTCCCTGAACCGCAAAAGGGGTCGACTAACTCACCCTGACCATCCCATCCTGCATATTTGAGAACTGAGGCTGCGAGGGTTTCGATCATAGGAGCTTCAATGGATTCTATCCGGTATCCTCTGCGATGGAGCGAACCGCCGGATGTGTCAACACTGATGACCGCTTCATTTTGGTCAATATGCAGATTTAACCAAACATCAGGATTTCTGGTATCGATCGAAGGGCGTTCACCGCTTCTCTCCCTGAAATAATCCACCACCGCATCTTTCAAACGTAGGGCAGCGAACCTGGAATGTCTGATTTGACTGTGGGATACTGTAGCAAAAACTGCAAATGGTTCAGCAGGAGATAAAAAATCCTTCCAATTTATTTGTGAAGCAGTTTTATACAGATAACGATCTGAGTGGCATTTAAAATAAATGAGTGGAGCCAGAACCCGGTTTATCAACCGGGAGTTAAAATTTATGGTGTAAAGTGTTCTTTGGTTAGCGGTAAAATAAACTCCCCGGTAAGCCGGTTTTGTCTCTGTACCTCCAAGAGATATGATTTCTTCTTCGGCAATATCCTTGATGTCGTCTGCTGACTGGGCAAAATACCGATTTATCTTTTGATACAGATACATCTTTTCTTCAAACTAAGATTCATTGATTATAAGAAGATAATCACCTAAATCTAAAAGATTTTCATCATAATACTTAAAAAATTAAAAAATACTGGGAAGTAAAAAATTTGGATTTTAAACTAAAAGGGATTCGAAAGACGTATTATTAGCAGGGAAATACAAATGGCTGAAGGAAAATCGGAAGGCTCTATTTCATTAAAAATTGAATTAACATTATTAAGCCCCTTTCAGCTAAATGACCAGTTGACCCTCACCAATCGCATCGTTATGGCTCCAATGACACGCAGTATGGCCAATGACCAACTGGTTGCTACTAAGGAAATGGCTGCTTATTATGCACGCCGATCCGCTGTGGGTCTGCTGATTTCGGAAGGTACTGTCATTCGTCGGGACGGATATGGATATCCAAATGTTCCGGGAATTTATACCCAGCAGCAGATTGACGGCTGGAAACGGGTAACCGAAGCGGTACATAAAAACGACGGTAAAATATTCGCACAATTGTGGCACGTGGGAAGAGTGTCCCATCCCATTTACCTTGGGGGTGAATTACCGGTAGCCCCTTCCGCTGTTCCTCTGAAAGGTATACTATCCCGCCGAAAAGATCTTGAATATGGTATGCCGCGGGCTCTGGCATTATCAGAAATTCCGATGATCGTAGAGGCTTTTGCTGAAGCCGGTGCCAATGCAATACAGGCTGGATTTGATGGCATTGAAATACATGGTGCGAATGGCTACCTGGTGGATCAATTTCTGCATCACAACACCAATCGCAGAAAGGATAATTACGGCGGTTCTATTGAAAACATGGCTCGATTTGCTATTGAAGTTGTAAAAGCAATTTCAGATGAAATCGGTCCCCAACGGGTGGGGGTCCGCTTATCTCCAGGTGCTTATCACTACATTGAACCCGATGAAAGAGACCCGGAAGTTTTTAAATATTTATTACAGCAGCTGAATCTTTTAGAAATTGCCTATGTCCATACCGGTATTTTTGACGATTCGATGCAGTTCGATTATCTCAGCGGTACTGCCACAAGTTTCTTGAGAGAACATTACACTGGTACTGTAATTGGTTGTGGAAGCTATACCATTGAATCTGCTGCACAGGCTATAGCAAATGGAGAATTCGATCTGATTGCCATTGGCCGCTTGCTCATTGCCAATCCGAATCTAGTTGAGAAAATCCGCGCCGGGAAAGAACTCATCCCCTACGATAAAGCAATGCTCAAAACATTGCACTAATCATAACTGTCAGGGGAAATTTTTGAAAAAGAATTCAATCGAAAAGATCACTTCGGCATTATAAGATCTCAATCCTGTCTTCCTTGTTAGGAACCATACACAGAAACTCGAACGGCTCGTTGCTCAGCACTTTGTAGTAGTGGGGAGTACCGGCTGGTATAAAGACTACATCATTTTTCTTCACATGGTATATTTCATCACCAATGCCAATCTCTGCTTTGCCATTGAGTACCAGTTGTTCATGCTCAACAGTATTGGTGTGTTTTGGCATGCCGCCTCCTGGTTCAATAACGAACCTTCGCATGGCAAAGTGGGGTGCTTCCTCCGGAGAGATGAGTACCTGACGGGTTGTTTTTTCACCAGCCTTGACTGTTTCGTGCGGTACATCTTTTAGGGATTTAACGAAATGCATTAAAATAACCTCTATTTTTATCTCATTTTCACCTTTTAGTATTTCAGGATTAACGGCAATAAAAGAAGAGACTGCCTGAGAGATTCTCAATGTAAGAGATTATGCATCCAATTCCTTAAATTCACCCAACGTTTTTGTGAAAATGTAAATTGCGATGATGCCAACGATTAGGTGACCTGCAAGGGTGTACATGATGTATTCCGGATTGCCGATATTTTGATAATACCCCATTAATCCGGTGTAAATACCACTCAGTATTGCCCCGATGAAGGTAGCCAGAAAATTTGTTCCCATGTACAATCCGGCCTTTTCTTTAGGGGCGATCCACATGATATATTCCTGAATACGCGGCGAAGAAATCATCTCGCCAATTGCAAACAAGAAAATTCCCAAAAACACCCAGCTGTTGGCACTGATTTTCGCCACCGCCAAAAGGAGAAATCCAACTGCCGCCATAAACAATCCGAACAGGAATGAGGGTATCGCAGGCCGTTTTTCGAATGTTCTCGAGATCAATAATTGGAAAATAATGATTATATAACCGGTATGTGAAATAGCTTCGGCATTAATTTTCCAGACACCCATTTCCTCCCGTGAAACAATGCTGGTAATACCCGTACCCAACACGGATTTGACATTTATATAAAGTGCAGCAGTATTGAGATAGTCATCAATATAAACAGTGAGGACATTAAAGAAAGCCCAGAATGGCATCCAAAAAAATATCCCAAGTAGCACAATAAAAAAGGCAAATTTGTAATCCGATAAGGCGGTGCCGATATCTTTAAATTTTTGTTTGAGAGTTACACCTTCAATTTCTCTTGGAGGCTCTTTATAAAAGAAAACTGTAATTAAAAACATTAAGCCAATTGTGGCGGCAGCGGTGTAAAAAACATAATCCCATGAAACAGCCCTCAACTTACCCATCACCAGGGGCCCAAAGGAGGCCCCTACATTTACCATCATATAGAAAATGCCAAAGCCTACCGTTTTGTTCGTCGAATCTGTGGTGGCTCGTACAGTAGCGGAGATCAACGGTTTAAAGATGCCCGCTGCAAAACCAATGCTAAGCATGGTCAGAGCTATTCCCGAAAATGTTTTGGTGACAATCAATAATAAAATTGAAGGAAGATAAGCAAGGTATGAAATAATCAGAACTTTTTTGAAACCATATTTATCGGCAAACGTTCCTGAGAACAATGGGATAAGGTATGAGAACGCCAGAAAAATGCTCTGGATGATACCCAAATCTCCCTTTGAATAACCCAGTTGCTGCAGGTATATTCCAAAGCCCATGTAAATGCCGTAGTAGGCAAACCTTTCCAGAACCTCGATACTATTTGCCACCCAAAATACTTTTGGAAATTTCGACCTCTGTGCCATCATTACCTCGCAATAGTGGTTTATATTTGATGCTTTTCAGGAGTATTAAAGTAAAAACCAATATATCAAAATTTTGGTTTTTTTCCACTTAAAATGATCATTCAGAAGCTTCTGAAAAATTCAACTCCTCTCCGAGCAGGTTTACAAACATCCCTCGCGTGCGACCTCAGAGAGAGTTCATAGCTCGATAAGAAGTAATCTTGGAAAAGAAATTGCCGTGCTATTCCACTAGTGCGGAAAAGCTCGCAAAGACCCATTTTTGTCTTTTGGCAATCACACCTCAAAACGCTATCTTGGCGCTTCGCTTTTAACATCTGCTAAAATTAATCCGGCCATTATGTTATGAAATCAACAACAACTCTTTCTGCGGATGGCTGAGATATTCACATCCATCACCGGTCACCAGCACCATTTCTTCAACAGTCACCACTCCCCTTCCTGCCACCGTCAGTCGCGGTTCAATCGTAAAAACCATGTCCTTCTCTAATTTTTGAAATGGTTTCTCAGCATACTTTTCCCACGCCGGGCCCAACAACGCCGTACCATCGTGGGCAAATCGTCCAACCTGATGACCCAATCCATGAGGAAATTCTTCATATCCACTTTCGACAATAATTTTCCGGGCAATCGTATCGACCTCTATAGCCTCAACTCCCGGTTTCATGGCCTGTTTTGACGACTCGACGGCTTTGACGATGGTTTTGAATCCCCTCATTACTTCTGGAGGGGCTTCAGTTTCATCATCTTTCAGAACGTAGAAAGTGCGCTGCATGTCCGAACAGTAATCGTTATACCGGATTCCAAAATCCATATTCAGCACGTGACCCCTCTCGACTTTCCGGTTGGTTGGCGCATAATGAGCACCGGCGGTATCCGGTCCGCTAAACACAGCCGGACAGCTGTTTTCATCCCAAGCATATGTGAGTCCCAAGTTCTTAACCTCATTTTTCATAAAAGCAGCTATTTCTTTTTCGGTCCTGTCAGGTTTTATAAAATGAGAGACCTTTTTGAAAATCCCTTCCGTGATTCGAATCGCCTCTTTGATATTATCAATTTCAGTTTGAGATTTACGTTCTCTCAATGCAGAAACAATTTTATCGGCTTGAATTATCTTATCGGACATTCCGATTTCATCCAGAGTTTTATTCAGTGTCAGGAACATTCCGTGCGTAATGCCATCACAGATTTCGCTTCCTTCGGAATAATTGACCGCAATCCGTGAAGGATTAATTTCTTTCATAAATGTTTGGAAGGGCTTCTTAAATCCCTCCACATAACCAACTACTTTATCGTAAGCACCGGTATCTTCAATCGTTTTTTGATCGTACTGTCCAACAATAGCTTGAGATCGCCCATCCGAAGTGATGATGAATGCAGAATGCCAGGTTACGGTGCCTGGTGCAAGAAACGCAAGTGTGAGGTCTCCATTCAAATCACTCTCTCTAACGAAGGTGATCCAGCAATCGATATCAAATTCCTTCAGAATTGATTTGGCTTGATTTACTTTTTCTTGTATTAACATTTGGCATTCTCCTCCAGGTTAATTTCACATTGCGAATGATTTGAATATATTATCTCTTCTTGAGCTGAATATTTTCCAGAATATTTCAAGTTTCCAAATGTATCCCCAGATCATTTTCTTTTCCAAATTCAAATACTTCCCTGGCAACCACCAAATCCTGAACTGCATTACCAACCGATTTAAAAAAAGTAATTTCTGATTCCGATTCGCGCCCCGCTTTAATTCCTGAGATTATTTCGCCTATCTCCCCATAAATAATATTCTCTCCAAAAACACCTTCTTTAATGGGGATGACAATATCCCCCGCCTCTGACAAACACGCTTCTTTTTGGTCCACTACTACTTTTGCCCGTAATACGGTTTCAGAGGGAATTTCACGTGTATCCTGTTTGAATGAGCCAACGCCATTGATGTGGACACCTGTTTTCAGATATTTGTCTGAAAAAACAGGTTCTGATGAGGTGGTGGCGGTACAAATGATATCCACATTTTTCAGCATTTCCCGTTCGTTGCCCACCTCCACTGAAATGTTTAACGATTGTGACATTTTCCAGGCAAAACTCTTTGCCTTCTCGATGTTTTTATCCACGATGTAGGATTTTTTCAGGGGCCTAACGATGTTTACTGCCTCCAACTGCTTTTCTCCCTGTGGTCCGGCGCCGAAAATGACACAAGCCTCCGAATCCTTTCGCGCCAGCAAATCTGTCGCCAATCCCGATGCCGCTCCAGTTCTCACGGCGGTTAAATAATCTCCATCCATAATTGCCAATGCCTGACCATTGGTTGCATCGAAGAGCATCATGAGAGCATGACTGTTAGGCAGACCAATAGAAGGGTTATCCTTAAATAAAGAAATAACTTTAAATCCAATCAGTTTGTATCCGGGGATATATACTGGTTTTATCAGTTCCGTACCATTAGATTCCAGAATATCAAGATGAGTTCGTTGTGGGACTACTGCTTTATTATTCACAAGAAGAACAAATGCATCCTTCATCAAATCGATGGCTCGCCTAACAGAGAGGCATTTTCGAACGTCACTTCGTGAAAAATATTTGATTGAGGTTCTTGAAATCACTTGCTGTCCATTTTATGACCAATATCTGATTTTATCCCACAATTCCTGAAGGTACGCACAATTTCTTTTAAGTCAACTCAATAGTTTCCGTGCTCGGTTCGTCGAATAATCTCTTCCTGAAGCTGGGGAGTCAAATCAACAAAGTAATCGCTATACCCGGCAACTCTCACAATTAGGTCGGAGTATTTTTCAGGATGTTTTTGTGCTTCTTTGAGCATTTCGGCGGTAACCACATTAAACTGTATATGGTGTCCATCCAGCTTGAAATATGTTCGAATCAATTGAGCTAATTTTTCTATGCCATTGTCTGAAGCAAGCAACTGGGGAGCAAATTTTTGATTAAGCAACGTTCCACCGGTTCGGAGATGATCGATCTTGGCAGCGGATTTTAAAACCGCGGTGGGGCCGTTTCTATCTGCGCCCTGTACTGGCGAGATACCTTCAGATAACGGCTCGCCGGCCAGCCTGCCTTCGGGGGTTGCACTAATCACACTCCCAAAATACACATGACAGGTCGTCGGCAGAAGATTGATACGGTAATGCCCACCCTTCGTATTGGGGCGCCCGTCAACTGCCTCGAAATATAGTTCGAATATTTTTTTCAGGATGCCGTCCGCATAATCATCATCGTTTCCATATTTTGGAGTATCGATTAACAGAGTCCGGCGGAAAGATTCAAATCCTTCGTAATTATTCTTTAGTGCTTGGAGGAACTCTTGCATGGTGATGTTTTTTTTATCAAAAAGATGGTATTTTAATGCTGTGAGTGAGTCGGTGATTGTGCCCAAACCAACTCCCTGAATATAAGATGAATTATATCTGGCACCGCCGTTGTTATAATCTCTGCCTTTCACAACGCAATCATCGATCAGAAGGGACATAAAAGGGGCGGGTAAATATTTTGCCCACAGCCGTTCAATAATTCGATTACCCTTAATTTTGATATCGATAAAATAGTTGAGCTGATTTCGGTAAGCATCAAAAAGTGTATTAAACGATTCGAAGGATTCCGGTTCGCCGGTCTTTAATCCGATTGTCTTTGCAGTGCGGGGATCCAACCCATTGTGAAGTGTGATTTCAAGAATTTTTACTAGGTTAAAATAACCGGTCAGAACATAAGATTCTTTGCCAAACGCCCCTGTTTCCACGCAGCCGCTGGCGCCGCCATTCCTGGCATCAATAATGGATTTGCCCTGGCGAATCATCTCCTGAATGATGGCGTCGGTATTGAAAATGGAGGGTTGTCCAAATCCGGTTCTAACAATTTTCAGAGCACGGTGAATAAATTGATCCGGATTCTTCTTGCTAAGCTGCACCATTGAACTGGGTTGAAGCAGCCGCATGTCTTCGATTACGTCAAGGAGCACATAGGTCAGCTCATTGACTGCATCTGAACCATCTTCTTTTAATCCTCCCACATTAATGAGGCAAAAGTCGGTGTAGGTATTGCTTTCCTGGGCAGTCACTCCAACTTTGGGAGGTGCCGGTTGGTTGTTGAACTTTATCCAGAAAGCTTGCAATAGTTCGATCATTTGATCTTTCGTAGCAGATCCCGATTCCAATCCCTTTCGATAAAATGGATAAAGGTGTTGGTCTAGTCTGCCGGGATTAAAAGAATCCCAGGTATTCAACTCACTTATGACACCCAAATGCACAAACCAATAGTACTGTAGTGCCTCCCAAAATGTCTCAGGGGCATTGGCAGGTACCTTTTCGCAAATATCAGCGATCTTCAGTAATTCGGATTTCCGATTTGGCTCCAATTCCTTGACTGCCATTTCCCGTGCCCTCTCAGAATGTCGTTTTGCAAAAACAATAAGAGTATCCGCCGCAATACCCATCGCTCGAAGTTCTTCTCTTTTGTCAAACGCTTCCGGATCATTAAAAAAATCCAGTTTTTGGATTTGTTCTTCAATATCACTCTTGAAATCCAACATGCCCTTCCTATAGATTTTGCCGTCCAGCACCGTATGGCCGGGAGCGCGCTGCTCCATAAATTCGGTAAATATTCCAGCCTCATATGCGTCTTTCCATTCCTGATCCATCTCTTCAAAAATGCGATCACGAATCGATCTGTATTTCCAGAATGGGATAATTTTTTCTTTCGTTTGTTTGACGGTCTCTTCATCCACAGCAAAGGGAATCTTCTCACGGGTATTTAGAATCTCCAAATCGGAAAGGCTGTGCGTGCATATCTCGGGATAAGTAGGTGTTGCCTTCGGCTCTGGTCCGCGTTCCCCAACAATTAATTCTCTCTCTCCAATGTGAATCTTTTTGTTCTCCATCAGATATTTAAATGCAAGAGCACGGGTCACCGGAATGGAATTTCTCTGTGCCAATCCGCTCCTATAAAATTCTGTTATCAAAAGAGCACGCTCCAAGGAAAGATATGGTTTAGCATTTAGACTCTGCTCCCGAAGTGCCTTTATCCGGCTGTTCATTGCTACCCTCCTATTTCCACTTTTAAGTCGAATGATGCAAGTTTAATTCTTATGTGGTCTATTTTCTGCTCTGTTTGAACCTCAGGGTGTCCCAATTTATTTACTTTGTTCAATCTTAAATATTTATCTTCGCCGATTGGATTGTACGGTAATAAATCAATCTGTTGAATATTTTCCAAGCCCGAAACAAATTCTCCGATCTGGATTAGGTTGTCATCCGTGTCGGTTATATCCGGAATCAATGGGATTCTGATGATTATGGGAATGGATGCCTTTGTTAATTTTTTTAAATTTTCATGGATTAAACGGTTGCTCACCCCGGTATATTTTTGATGCAGTTCATCATTCATCAACTTGAGATCATACAGGAATAAATCCACCTTATCATTTATCTTTTTGAAGACATTCCATGAGACATATCCAGAGGTATCAACGGCCGCTCGAATATTTCTCTTTTTGCACGCCATTAATAGAGAATGGAGAAAATCAGCCTGCATCAGTGGTTCGCCGCCTGAAAAGGTAACTCCTCCACTGGATTGCTCATAGAAGGGCAGATCTTTCTCAATTTCTCCCATCACTTCCTCAACCGTGACCTCGCGTCCAAAAACATCTCTGGTTTCTGAATAAGATAAATTAAGACACTTTCTGCGATTGATGTGTTTGTGTACTTCCCGTTGTAACCTCTGACTCTCCGGATTGTGACACCACCAGCAATTTAACGGACAGCCCTTAAAAAATACCGTGGTGCGAATCCCCGGTCCATCATGAACGGCATATTTTTTTATATCAAATATAATTCCGTTTTTCGGCAAATTTTTCAACCGCTACCTCAAACTATTTAATTAGAAAGTAGCATCATCTTAACAGAAAGCCGTCTTTCAACGGATCATCAGGATCAATCACAAACTCATGCGTGCCGGTTATGTAAGCCTTCCCTTCCACCTCAGGTATTACGGCGGTGTAATCACCAAACCGAGTTACTTCCTTTACGCTGGCGATGAACTTGCTCCCAATAATACTTTCTATCACCATCGCTTCGCCCATGCCTATCTCACCGCGCGCATAGTGAATTGCCATTCGAGCACTGACTCCCGTTCCAGTGGGCGATCGATCCACTTCGCCTTCGGCAAAAATACAGACATTTCGGCTGTCCGCATCAGAAGATTGTGGTGCATCGATGAAGATAGTGCCATACAAAAAATTCAAATCCTTTCCGTAAGGATGTTTAATTTCTTTGCTTCGCATAATTGCCCGTTTAATTGCCATCCCCGTTTCGATGAGAGCGCCCACATTTTCCGGACTACAGGACAATCCCACATCCGCTGCTTTTATGAACGCATAAAATGCACCGCCAAAAGCCAGATCATATCTCAGGCGTCCCAATTCAGGTACATCAATAATATCATCCAATTCGACAACAAAAGAGGGCACATTATAAAAATATACACTGCTCACTTTGCCGTTCTCGATTCTAGCAAACGCGGTAACCAATCCAGCAGGGGTATCAATCTTTAACATAGTTCGCGGAGCCTCTATTAGCATCATTCCGGTTTCCAATAGAACTTTTGTTACGGCTATGATGCCATGCCCGCACATGGTACTGTACCCCTCATTGTGAAGAAACAAAGCTCCAAAGTTTGCTTCCTTTGTCACCGGTGGTGTTATAATGCAACCGTACATATCCGCATGGCCTCGCGGCTCCCACATCAAGGTGGTTCTCAAATGATCATAATTATCTTTTGCATATTTTCTCTTCTTAAGGATGGTATCCCCCTGAAGTGCCGGAAATCCACTCGTGATAATGCGCAAGGGCTCACCTTCTGTATGCGCGTCGATGGTAGTAATTTTTATCCAATCATTTTGCGGATTCCAATCCAACATATTTTGACCAGGAAAATTGTTTTGCATATTCTTTCTTCTGTCTTTAAATAGTTACAGATTCAACATAGAATTTTTGAGTCAAACTGAAATTAGCGAAGTTCCACCCACAATCGAGACCTCAAATATTCTTGCCTTTTTTCCAGTATGTGCATAATATTTTTCAAATATTTTTGATTTGAAATCATTCAAAATCCTTTTTTGCACTAAATTGATGGTGCATCCTCCGAATCCACCGCCCATCATCCGCGCACCATGAACTCCCTTTTGTCCAGTAGAAATCTGCACCAAAAAATCCAGTTCACTGCAACTCACTTCGTAATCCTTCTGTAACCCTGCATGAGTCTCAAACATTTCTTTGCCAAGAGCGATGAAATCATGTTGCAGCAAATCTTCACAAGCTTCTTTGACTCTAATATTCTCATTAACCACAAAATTGCATCGCTTATAGAGAGTCTTATTTAATTTATGTTGGAATTTTTGAAGAGATTCAGGTGTCAAATCCCGCAGACTTTTAAGCCTATCAATATACAGTCTTAATATTTGAACAGCCTCTGCACACTCCTCCCGGCGTTTGTTATATTCAGAACTCGCAAGCGAATGATTTATCCGGGAATCACAGAGTACTACGGAAACATCCTCAGATACGAACGGATAATATTCATATTCAAGAGAGCGACAGTCTAATTTTACAAAACAATTCTCCTGTCCAAACAAATTGGTAAATTGATCCATGATTCCGCATCTTATTCCCACAAATTCATTCTCAGCTTTCTGCGCGATTTTGGCCATTTCCAATTTATCGATGCCGAAATTGAATATTTCATTTAATGAAAATAACAGACCACATTCAATTGCAGCGGAGGAAGAAAGACCGGCTCCCTGTGGAATATTCCCGCCAAAAAGGCAATTAAATCCACTGACCGAATAATTCATTTTTAGAAGTTCAAAAACAACACCAATGAGATAATTTGGCCATTCTTTATCACAGTATTGAAAATCATCAAGGTTAAATTGTATGTCATCATTCAAATCATTCGCATAAATTTTCACAATTCGGTCTTCCCTTTTTGAAACCCCAAAAATAATCCATCGGTCTATCGCAGCGGGGAGCACAAGTCCATCGTTGTAATCCGTGTGTTCTCCTAGTAAATTGATTCTTGCCGGTGATTCCACAAGGAGTGGAACTTCATTGAAAATAAGCTCAAATTTGCCGGAAATATTAGTAACCAGTTTTCTTAACATTTTCAGGGCTCGATTTCATTTAGAGTTTCCCGCAGAGAAAGCAAAAATGTTTCAACATTCTTCTCATTAAAAACGAGAGGCGGTTTTATCTTTAGGACGTTATTGAATGGACCATCGGTGCTAATTAAGATTCCCTTCTCTTTCATCCGGTTGATGATTACCTGTGCCTGTTCCGTGGCCGGTTCCAGAGTTTTTTGATTCAGCACCAGCTCAACGCCCAGAAATAATCCCAGCCCCCTCACATCCCCAATAATTGGGTAATCACCCATGACTTTGATGAGCCCTTCTTTAAATCTCTGTCCGATTGTAAGTGCATTTTCCTGCAGTTTTTCATCTTCAATTACATCCAGAACTGCCAATCCTACTGCGCAGGACACCGGATTTCCTCCAAAGGTATTAAAATATTCCATACCGGTTTCAAACGATTCTGCAATTTCAGCTGTAGTTACTACTCCACCTAAAGGATGACCATTGCCGATTGGTTTGCCCAACGTCACTATATCCGGAACTACATTCTGAGACTCAAACCCCCAGAAATGCGCACCCAGCCTGCCGAAGCCCACCTGGACCTCGTCGGCGATGCAAACGCCTCCGGCTTCTCTTATAAATTGGTAAGCCTGCTTTAGATAATTTTCCGGAAATTCAATTTGCCCGCCACAACTCATGAGGGATTCGGCAAAGAATCCCGCCAGTTTTTTATTCTCTCCTCCTATCTCAAATATCGCATCTTTTACATGTCTGGCATATTTAATTCCGGCTTCCGGATCATTGGCAAGATAAGGACCTCGAAAGACATCTGGCATTAATACTTTATGAACGTGGTCAGGTTTGCCATTTCCGCCCGGACCTTCAAATTTATATGGGCTAATTTCAATTAATGCTGAGGTGTTGCCGTGATAGGCATGATCAATTACAATGAAATCCGCGCCATTGGTATAGGCTTTGGCCAATCGAATTGCCAATTCGTTTGCCTCACTCCCTGAGTTCACAAAGAAACAGACATTAAGGGGATCTGGAAGCAAATCTGCTAGTCTTTCCGCATACTCCACCAACAAATCATGAAGATATCTCGTATTGGTGGTTAAGATCGCCTGCTGTTTTTGTGCAGCTGCGACAACCTTCGGATGACAATGTCCAACATGGGCAACGTTATTCACTGTGTCCAGACAAGTATTCCCGGCCTCATCATAAAGATATTGGAAAGCACCCTTTATTATTTTCAGTGGTTCCTGGTATGATGTACTTAATGCACGCGATAATTTTGTATTCCGCAGATGAATGATTTCCTCTCTGGATTTTCCTGATTTTACTCCCGATTGAAGACCGCATGCCTTCCTAAATTTTTGATGCACATATTCGGGATTAAATTCTAATAACCTATCCAGAAGCTGCCAAGTCGATTGTTCGGTAATGGAGACATATTGATTTTCAGGCTGTCGAATTTTTTGGTATGCAGAAATTATCACACTAGAGCACAATCTGGCACAAGCAGAATAAAAAAGGACCTGGATTTCTAATTCTGAAAGTGAATTGGATTGATAATATCCTTGAACAACATAAGTGGCATCTTCGACAGGATTTTCCTTGTTCAACATGATGTAGGCTATCGCAATCGCCAGTTCGAACACTGTGCAGGTATAGACCATATCACCAAAATCAATTAATCCGGTAACACGGTGCTCTCTATCAAATGATTTTCCTACCAAAATATTATGGATATTCGCATCATTCTGAATAACGCTTTTTCTCAGCGATGAAATGTGTGGTAACACCTCCTGTTCAAACTGCATTAAGAAGTACTCAGCCAAACTCCTTTGGCGGGCGTTGTGGATGTGTTTCAGGTATCTTCTTAAATCAAGAGCGTTTCTCAAATCCCAATGCCAGTATCGTCCCGCTGCAATATGATGGAATTCTGCTAATGACCTGTCCATTTCACCTAAAAACTGCCCCAAATTTTCCAATAATTTTGGAGAATGGTATGGAATCTCAGCGAGAAATTTTCCCGGAATATATTTCAGCAAACGGGCATTATAATTCGAATTATTTTTGGATGTAATGTATGAAATAAGGCTTCGGGACTTTGACTCGTAGACAGAGGGAAAATTAATTATGGATAAATTCTCCCTTAAATGGAGTAGTAGTCTATTTTGAGCATCAATGATTTCTTCAGGTTCCGCTCGATTGGCAATTTTGAACACATATTGATCTCCCTGTGCGTCGGTGAGCTGAAAATTTTGGCCGATATCGCTATTCAAAATCTTTGCTTGGACATCGAGTTCATAGGTTCTTCTAACAAACTCCTGGACCTCTTCTTCCGAAAATCTCGGATGTTCTGATAACTCCAATAGCATCTATTCTTTACCTAAACCTGAATTGAAATTTATTCTCGATTAATCTGAGTCCCCAACCAAGTTTCAAGTGCATCAAATATTTTATTCCTGTCATCTTTCGATAAATGAGAGAGTCGAGTGCGATGATTCCCACCCTTTTTTATTACCAGTATTGAATTAACTTTATCGCTAAATTCTACGGCTGTTGCAGACCAGGGATCCTGTTCACCATAAACCAAAACAAAATTATCCCCTTCGTTTTTCATCCAACTACTCACTTTTCTAGTCAGCGAGTTATTGAACGATAGAGGAATCCCTTTTGGAGCTAATAAAAGGTTATCAGGCTCAGGTACGGATCTAAGTAATCCCTGCAAATGTCTGGTATCATATCCGTAATACCCCAATTCCGTAAACGCCTGATACTGAAAGGGCAGATAAAATTGAATTCCTGCGTCAGAGTACAAGAAAAAATCGACCACCGTTCTAAGCTCCTGGAATATTTGATCAATCGACGCGTCCTCTTGCGGAATAGAAGTACAATTACCATCGCCCCATTGCCAGAATGAAAAAGGATACTCAAGAACGGCATATTCAAATGCGGTTTCCATTCCAATTCCAAAGGTGTAATCCTTGGCAATTGAATACCATTCCAATTTTGGAAGAATCTTTTCCCTGTTTTGTAAAACAACTCTTTGAAATTGTTTGATTTTTTTTCGGCATTCGTCATCGCCAACCATTTCCAAAAATTCCGCGATTCGGGGATCCTCCTCGGCAAAATTGAGGGGACAGACATAAGAAACAGTGGCATCAACATCATCGGGGTAATAGTAGCGGTGGTAAATTGTTGTCTGCCCACCTTTACTTATTCCGGTACTTATCCACTTACTCGGAAAGTATTTTTTAAAGATTTCTACAATTCTATGGTGATCTGCTGCCGCCTGCTTTGTATTCAGAAATTCCCATTTTATAGAATCCGGGTTTGATTCACCAAAATAGCGGTGCTCAACAATAATTTGATTCCCCTGCAGAATTGGGGTAATTTCATATGTCTCATTTGTCTTCTTTGCATAACCCTCTGTCACAAAAACCATCGGTCTGTTAAAATCAAGGAAGGAAAGAAAAATATTTTGGGGAAATGAGTCCGTTTGGGAATTGAAATGATCCAGCGGCTGTTTTAAAAATATTTGATATGCAGAAGCAAAAATTGAATCCGCTTCTATTTTTTGAACTGTCGTACCGGGAATTGATTTAAGATATCTTATTAATTCGGAATCGCCCGAATGATGATTGCTTGCGTTACCCGCAGGTAATAGAAAGAACAGAATCAGATATGAAAAAAATAAAACCTTTATTCGGGTACTCATCATTCAAATATCTCAATGAAAATTAGCAACTTGTCAGACCTCCAAAATCTGGTTTTAATTATTAAACCGCTCAGGATTTAGAGGCTGCAAATCAAACGAAGGACGGTTTTCAATAATAAGCTCTGAGATCAGTTTTCCGGTAACCGGGGCCAGGGTCATTCCGAGCATGGCATGACCGGTGGCAATCGTTAGATTATTTATTGTGCTAAAACGGCCTATGTACGGAAGACCATCAGGAGTGCAGGGTCGAAAACCAGCCCATATTTTGCCATTTTCTGAAGTTAATTTTGAAATGTCCATATCTGCAAAATATCCGGGAACAGCTTTTAGAATTGCCATTACTCTTCTTTGATTGATTGTTGAATCCAGCCCGGCCAGTTCAAGAGTTCCTGCAAATCGCAGGCGCTCTCCAATTGGGGTGACCGCAACCTTTGCTTCTGTTAGAAGAAAGGGAATTCGAGGCTTCTCGGCAAGATTATTAAAAGTTATGCTGTATCCTTTTGCGGGTTCAAGCAAAATGCGGAGATTGATATCTGATAGTAATTTCTGTGACCAGGCACCGGCGGCGAGGACAATTTCCTCCGCAGAAAACGATTTTGAATTTGCCTGCACTCCTGATATTTTTCCGTTAAATGAGGTCAATTTTGTGACCTCCAATCCCTCCTCGAAAACGACACCATTCTTCCGTAAACAACTTTTCATCTCCATTAAAAATTTTAGAGGCTCCAGGTGTGAATCCTGGGGGAAAAAAACACCGCCGGAAGTGTTTAGTTTCAGTTTGGGCTCTAGTTGTTGAATCTCCTCCGCTCCAAGAAATTGAGCTTCGACATTAATGTCACTGGCCATATCAGTCATTCTCAGATTTTCTTGCTCACCCTCTTTTGTTTTATGTAACATAATTAATCCCCGACTCTCAAATCCGAATTCCATATCTTCAACTTTAACCATTTCCTCATACAACTCTTTACTCGTCGCCGTCAAATCACGCAGTACTATCATCGAGTGACTTGCCTTTTTCTCACTGCATGCATTTCTGAATTTTAACAGCCAGGAGGCTAAATTGGCGCTCAGACGGGGCCTGATATAGAAGGGGCTTTCAGGGGAAAACATCCATTTTATACCCTTTTTTATCACCCCAGGCGAAGCAAGCGGGATAAAATGGCTGGGAACGATCAATCCGGCGTTCCTTGAAGAAGAAGCGAGTTCAGGATTCCCGCGATCGATAACGGTTACAGTGCAGCCCTTCTTCCAAAGATAATAAGCACAGCATAATCCGACTGCACCTCCGCCAATGATGATCACATCCGTTCTATTTTCCATTTGTACCTTATTCCCAAAAAAGAACTGCGAAATTACAGCTCATTCAGCTAATCTGAAAACCTTTCATATACGGGTCTCTATCATCCAGAAAAATCGTGTTGATACCGGTTACTCTCGCCCACCCCTCAATGCTTGGGATAATAGCAGCAAAATCACGGATGGTAGTCTTTTCCTCAACACGTCCAACAAACAGACTCCCGATTATGCTCTCGTGAACAAAATTCTCTCCAACCTTTAACTTACCCTGGGCATACCATTGCGCCATTCGAGCACTGGTTCCCGTGCCACAGGGTGAACGGTCTATTCCATTTTCACCATAAAACACAGCGTTTCTTGAGGTGGCCTCTTGTTTGGTTGGTTTTCCAGTCCACAGAACATGACTCAATCCACGAATAGTTGCATTTTCGGGGTGAACAAATTCGTATTTTTGATTCATTCGATCCCGCAAGAGTGGACTTATTCTCAATATTTCCCCCACATTAAGTTGGGAGAGATCCATATAATTCTCCTGTGCATCAACTATCGCATAAAAATTCCCGCCGTAAGCCACATCAACCTTCAACAGACCAAGAGCCGGGCATTCCACCTCCAATTGTTCTGCAGCGAGATAGGAAGGCACATTCACGATTCGCACAGATTCAACATAATCTCCATTCATTTCATAATGAGCGTCTACCCTTCCGGCTGGAGTATCGAGGCGTAAAACGCCTTTCTCCTTTGGATCTATTAAACCATTTTCAAGCATAACGGTAACGGTTCCAATGGTCCCATGTCCACACATTGGGAGGCACCCACTGGTTTCAATAAATAGAATTCCCACATCGCAATCCTGCCGAGTCGACGGATAAAGAATACTCCCCGACATGATATCATGTCCACGAGGTTCAAACATTAATCCGGTTCTTATCCAGTCATATTCAGCTATGAAATGTCGACGCCGGTCGCTCATTGAATCGCCGTCCAGAATCGGCCCACCACCAATGACCACTCTTACCGGATTTCCGCACGCATGAGCATCGATGCAGGAAAAAGTCTTTTTTGCCATAGTAATGATATATTAAAATTGATCCAGATTTTCTTTGAAAACTAAAAATCGGTTAATACCCCTTTTGCAAACTCCTCCAAATAATCGATCAATTCATCAGAGCTGGATTCGGCCTTTTCCACATCTCCCTCTGCCACCGCATTCATTAAATCTTCATGAAGTTGTGCGGCATGCTTTAGATCGCCATTGTGCTTGTAATAGTACCAAAATCTTCGGCAGTGGGAGTGCAGAGGGATGCTTGCCTGGACAGCGTACAGATTTCTTGAAGCAGCCCCCAGAATTTGGTCGAATTCGCGATCGAGACTCATAAATTCCGGTAGATTACCATCGACTGCGGATTTTTCCATCATTCGTGCACATTCACGCAATTGGTCCCGCTGTTCGGGCGTTGCCCTCCGTGCCGCCCGTGATGCGACCAGTCTATCCAGAACTCGTCTTGTATCCAATAATGCCAGATGGTCAGAAATGTTAATGTCACCAACAATCATCCCTCGACGGGGTAAGACAGAGATTAACCGATAATTCGCAAGACGCTGAAGCGCCTCGCGCAATGGGGTTCGGCCAATGGCAAGTTGATTCACCAAATCAGCCTCAGAAAAAACAGTGCCGGGAGTTAATTGCAGCGTGACAATCATCTCTTCAAGAATTTGATAGGCTTTATCGGCAAGGCTTGCAGACGATTTATTCATAACATTTGCCAAATCCATAATTATTAAAGCTCCTCGGTTAAGAGCATTAAGGTGCCGTGTAACAAGTTTTTACAGTGGTATAAAATTCAACTGCATATCTGCCCTGCTCCCGTGTGCCATAACTTGAACCTTTTCTCCCACCAAATGGCACGTGGTAATCGACCCCGGCTGTTGGCAGATTTACCATTACCATCCCTGCCTGAGAATTATCTTTAAAATGACTGGAATATTTCAGGGAATTTGTGCAAATACCCGCTGATAAACCAAATTGGGTATCATTAGCTGCCTCAAGCGCTTCTTGATAATTTTTCACTTTGATAACCGTTGCAATCGGCCCGAAAATCTCTTCACGATTAATCCGCATTTGATTGGTGGTTTCAGCGAAGAGTGCGGGGGCCATGTAAAATCCTTCCTTTTCGCGTCTTAAGCGATCCCCTCCCCAAACCAGTTCAGCTCCCTCATCCCGACCAATTTTCAGGTACTCAAGATTTTTGTTTAGCTGACTTTCGTCAACTACCGGTCCCATTTGGGTTCCCTCTTTTAACGCATCATCCACCTTTAATGATTTCATTTGTTCCACCATTGCGGAAACAAACCGATCATGAATTCCTTCTGTGGCGATCAGCCGGCTTGAGGCAGTACAACGCTGCCCCGTTGAGAAGAATGCCCCGTTTATGGCTGCATTAACCGCCACTTCCAGATTTGCGTCGTCCAGAACAACCAGGGGATTTTTCCCGCCCATTTCAAGCTGAACACGGGCTCTTCGTTTTACACAATGAACTGCAATTCTGCTTCCAACTTCAACCGAACCTGTAAAACTTACCCCAGCGACATCCGGATGATTTACGATAGTCTCGCCAACTTTGGTTCCACGTCCCATCACCAAATTAAAAGCACCTGCCGGAAGACCTGATCTGGATAAAATTTCGGACAGCGCCCAGGCAGAAGCGGGAGCTAATTCCGCTGGCTTGAAGATAACTGTATTTCCGAAAGCCAAGGCCGGGGCGATTTTCCAGGCTGGAATTGCGATGGGAAAATTCCATGGTGTAATCAGACCAACCACACCGATAGGTTGCCGGAGCACATCTATATCGATACCTGGTCTCACTGACTTTTGATGTTCTCCTGAAAATCGAAGCGCCTCCCCGGCAAAATACTTGAAGATCTGTCCGGCTCTGCCCACCTCTCCGATTCCCTCCGGAAGAGTTTTACCTTCTTCCCGGGCAAGCAACCAGCCCAGTTCATCTTTTCTGGCAAGAATTTCAGTTCCGACAAAATCCAGTACGTTAAATCGTTCCTGAGGCGTGCTCATTGACCATGCTGGCAAGGCTTCCTTTGCTGCTAATATTGCTTCATTTATCTGATCTGGTTCAGCCTGAGCGAATAAGCCAACGACATCATGAATATCAGATGGATTAATATTTTCGCGCGAATTGGGAGTTTCCAACCAATTGCCGTTAACAAAATTTTTATGAAGTTCCATATTTTCTTCCTTTGATTTGTTGAGATTTAAGCCTATTACACAACGGGCAATTCAGGCCGTGCTCTAAGCGCATCTTTAATGATGTGCATGACGCGTTCTCTCTCGGCGCCTGCCAGAGGCAGCCGGGGTGCCCGTACGTATTCGGTTCCCAATCCGGTCATAACTTCTGCAAGTTTTATATTTTGAACCAGCTTGGTGGAAACATCCAAATGTAACAAAGGCATAAACCAACGATATAATTCACGTGCTTCGTTTAATCTTCCCGATCTCGCCAATTTGTAAAGAACAACGGTTTCTCTCGGAAATGCGCAAACCAAACCGGCCACCCACCCGACAGCACCCAGCAGAATGCTTTCCAGTGCTAAATTATCCACACCAATGAAGATGCTGTAGCGGTTTCCCACCTGGTTGATTATGTCCGTAATACGCCTCACATTATCAGAGGATTCTTTAATGGCCACGAACTTGGGTTCATCAGCAAGCTCGGCAAACATCTCGGGTGTTACGTCTACGCCATACGCCACCGGATTATTATAAATCATTATTGGTTTTGGGGAAGCGACGGCGACCGCTCTCAAATACTGAATTGTCTCTCTGGAATCAGATACATATTGCATTGGAGGAAGAAGCATAAATCCATCCGCGCCATTTTCGGCAGACGTTTTGGCAAACTCGATTGCATCGCGAGTTGTTCTTTCAGCGATTCCTGCTAAGACTGGAACTCGCCCCCTATTCACTGAAACGGCAAATTTGAGTATCTCTTGTTTCTCAACTGCGGAGAGTACCCCGTTTTCGCCGAGCGACCCCAGTACAATCAAACCATGGACACCCGCCTCAATTTGAGCAGAAAAATGCCTTTCCATTCCTTCAAAATCAAGCGTTTCGTCGGCATTGAACTTGGTGGTTACCGCCGGAAAAACGCCTTGCCAATTCACCATAAACATTGATCTCCTTCTGAATTTTTCATCGTATGTACCTTTAATATATCACTAATATATTAAGCACTAAATAAAAAATCAATAAAAAATCAGTTGCTCTCTTTTTGATTTCACTCAATTGTGGTATATTATAATGTCTTATTATTAGCCTCGATATTATTTCTTTTTCATTTGTTCACTTAAATAATGAGGCGCAATATGCTTGAAAGTATTGTAGCAATTTTTGTATTGGGTGTGACGCTCTTCCTAATCAATAAGATTGTCTCCGCGGCAGAGTAGAAGTCAAACGGCTCTGCCGTACTCATTATGTTTGGTCATAGAAATAGGAAGTTATAGCTAACCTTAACGGCCAATTTTTGTGTATTTTCCGGGCAATTCAAGCACGAAAAATAAACAAGAATTAACTTTCTCATACGATGCGAATCTGAATTCCAATCATTGGATAACAACCGCCGTGCCATTTGCGCTTACCATTAACATATTGCTTCCGGAACCACTGCCGATTGTTTCATAATCCAAATCCACACCGATAATGGCATTGGCACCCATCCCTTTCGCCTGTTCGACCATTTCTGCAATGGCAACATCCTTAGCCCTTCGCAGTTCTTTTTCATATGCGGCCGATCGACCCCCAACAATATCACGGATTCCGGCGAAAAAATCCTTAAAAATGTTGGCGCCAAGAATGGCTTCACCGCTTACTAATCCCAAATACTTATTGATGCTTTTTCCCTCAACATTTGGTGTTGTGGTTATTAACATAACATCTCTCCAAGTTTTTTCAGATTTAATGTTTCATCAATAAAATCTATTCGAATCCACTGACCCAAATTGAGCTCACCGCTGTATTCTGGCTGAGCCCCCTTTTGCAAATGCCCGGACCTGTTCTACCGTGGCCATGGTGGTATCTCCGGGAAATGTTGTGAGCAGTGCACCATGCGCCCAACCTAATTTGAGTGCTTCTTCTGGGGACTCCCCGGTCAGTAATCCGTAAAAAAATCCGGACGCGAATCCGTCACCGCCTCCAACCCTGTCCAGAACATCCAGTTCGCAGGTAGGTGCATGGTAGGTTTCACCGTTTATCCAGGCGACGGCGCTCCAGCGGTGATGGTTGGTGGACTGAACCTCACGGAGGGTCGTTGCTACAATTTTAATCTGAGAATGTTTTGCCAGCACCTCATCCATCATGGAGAAGAAAGCGCTGGAATCCAGTTTGGACTTCGCAGCCACAGCAGGGCCCGGAACTCCCAGCCCTTTCTGAAGATCTTCTTCATTGCCCACCAGCACATCCACGTTTTCTACAATACGGCCGATAACTTCCTGAGCCCTGTCCAGACCCCCGGAGATTTTCCAGAGTTTCTCGCGGTAGTTAAGATCAAATGATACAATTGCCCCGGCCGTCTTTGCCGCCTTTATCCCCTCGATGATCAATTCTGCGGTGGTCTTTGAGAGGGCTGCAAAGATACCCCCGCTGTGAAACCAGCTCACACCGGAAGCAAATATCTCATTCCAGTCAATGTCTCCTGGTTTTAATCTGCCGGCAGCTTCGTTATTTCGATTGTAAAATACCACCGGTGCTCGCACCCCATGACCACGGTCGCTATACACTGTGGCAATGTTTGGGCCGGTAACCCCATCATGTTCAAATCTTTTGTAAAATGGTTTGACTCCCATCGCTTTTACCCGTTCCGCAACCAAATCCCCGATGGGATAATCAACCATGGCTGTTACGATACCGGTATTCAGCCGAAAACAGTCTGCCAGATTAGCCGCCACATTAAACTCGCCTCCGCTTACGTGAATATGACATTGAGTTGCTTTTCGAAAAGGGATGATCCCCGGATCAAGGCGATGCACCATGGCACCAAGAGATACAAAATCCAGGGCACCATTTTGGGGGATATTCAGCACATTTGCCATACCGGCCTCCTTTCTGATTATGAATTTCCAACGCTGCGAAATACAGATAAATTACATCATTTTTGCTACTATGTCTGGAGTCTGAGTTCTATGAAATAATGTCAATTTAGATATCAAGTACCATGATATAAGAGTATCAATTCAATATAAAAATTTATACCCTTTTTTGTAAGATGATTCTTTAAAAAATAATTATTGTGATCTCACATGATGTTAAAATCAAATTTATTTGATCCCTCGTTGTTATTTCGTCAAGGAATGGTTTTGAAAAATCTAAAAAAATTAAAACGGGGATGGGATGATTTCATTCTCTTTAAAATTATCCGGATTGATCACAACGTCCACTCCAAAATAAGATCATGATCAGGATAAATGTTGGTTTATCAAAACCAGGAGTCTAAAACAAACCCAGAGAATGATTGAATCTGTTAATCCAATTTATTAAATTTGACAAAAATTACGATCAGACTAATTATGAAGAAAAATAGTCTGGCCAATACAAACAAACATCTGCGTGATTTAAAAAAGCGGGAAGAGATGATCGTCAGGTTTGCTTATGGAGCAGGAAAACACGAGGGTCTAAAGATTACACTGAAAGAAACAAAAGAGGCTTACCAAACAATTAGGAATGCGTTTCAAGAAAACAGCGACACTTAATCTCACCAATAATATTCTATAAATTCCTAGAAATTAAAAAAAATGTTCAGGGAGTACACGATTAAATTGCTCTCATAATACTTTAAAGTAATTGAAGCTGAGATTGATGATTATGAATTCGAGATTGCGATAATTTGACATATTTTTCATCGATATCATATCCTATATAAAATCTATTGTCTTTTAATGCTGCCAAACAAGCTGAACCGCTACCACAAAATTGATCTAAAATAACCTCCTCCCCGAAGGTATAGAGTTGAATTAGTCTATGAGGTAATTCCTCTGGAAAAGGAGCAGGATGGCCAATACTTCTTATTGAAACGGCGAAAAAAGTCCAAACACTTGAAGATGAATTCTATTAATCCCGCTCGTTAAACAAAAACAGTTTTTCTAAACTCTTGTTTGGCCAGTTTGTCTATTGCTTGTTTCAGCAAATGTTCTTTTTGATTAAACAAAACTCGCATCAACCAACCATCTTCGCTGAAGTACTTCTGGACATTCGCATATTCGAATTGACGATGACAATTTGCACAGACTAAAACTAAATTTTTGGGATGGTGTCCCAATTTTGGTTCTAAATGATGAATTTCATAATAAGGGGCTCCGTCTCTTTTTAAGAAAGAAAACGAACACAACTGGCAAGATCCCTTATAAATATCTCCTAGAATGATTCTGATACTGGGTGGCGCTTTTTCCTTATTTGACCGACCTGAAATCCTGATTCTCTTTCGCATTTCAGTATTTGAATACCTAGCGAGCCTTAGAAATTCGCTATAAATAACCTTTCTTTTTTCCACTTGTATCAAATTCGAGATTTGTTGAATTTTCTCAGAAGCAACTATTTCATCCTTTGAATTATCAAAATCATTTTGGATCTCTTTTGCATTTTTAATGAAATCTTTTTCCTTGAAAAGTCTGTAGACAAATCTTTCTTTGTCAAGAATCTGAAGAATTATTTCATCTCCCTCTCTTATTTCATTATCAAAGTACCACTCTTTGAGTCCACCAATTCTATTTTCATTTGTGGAACTGAAGTATGAACTAAAGTTTTTTAACTGTGGATTTGAAGATTGATCTAAATATATTTTTATCTTTTGATTTGCTTTAGGCAAGTAATTGCTAAAACCACGGGGAATAGCCAACAAGCCCTTCTCTATCTGGCTTTTGGTCACTCCCAAAGTTTTGTAATCATAATCTATTTCGCTTTTGTTAGTGGTCTTCTTGAAGCTCCGTGATTTCATCAGCTTCTTCCCAATTTTCTAAATTATTGTATAATTGTGACAAATCAATTACAGTCGTTTTAGTTTTGTCATACGCCTCTTCCCTGGAATTTGCCTCCACTTCAAACGTAACAAAGCTTGAATAATACCTCCTCACTTCAAATTTCATGATTCCTCCTAAATTCTAAATAAACTTTGATTCTCTGCTTTCTAATGTGGATTTTATTCCTTTCTATCCTTTTGACCAATTGGCAACATATTTTCCATTATCAGTCTGATAAAATAGTTGTTAAGGCTCCGCAAATTTTTTGCTTCACGAAAAAATGATCTTTCAGTATTTTCGTTCCATAATTCCATGCATGTTTTCTATACGTAATTAGATTATTTTTCATGTCAAAAGCTGAAGGTAATAATCAAGTAGAATTTTTACAACAACCAACATTCAGAAATTAAATAGTTTGTAGGCTCATAATCCAATTTTTTTCAGGTAAATGAAAATTAGATATTTATCTGGAACCGCTTTAATATAAAAAAACATTTTCCGTGAGTTCAGTGCCTCTTAACAAAAGATATTTCCCATATCTCTTGGGGGAAGTGATAATCTTACTTTTTGTACAAACGTCGAAGAAATGAAAATATTAGATGTTTAACTATCAGATTTTTTCACCAAGCCTATACCATCTGAATTAATCATGATTTTGCGTTGTTTGTAGAGTGCGCCAACCGCCTTCTTGAAAGTTTTTTTGCTTACACCGAATAAACTGTAGATAATTTTAGGGGCGCTATTATCAGTCAGTGCAAGGAATCCTCCCCGCTCCCTTAATATCTTTAGAATCTTTTGGGACAATTCATCCACTTTCTCATAACCCGGTTTCTGAAGGCTGAGATCAATTTTTCCATCCTCCCTAACTTTTGAAATATAGCCGGCAATTTTTTGACCGAGTCTGAGTCTGCGATAGACATCCTGTTTGTAAAGCAAACCCCAATGGCTGCTATTAATGATCGCCTTATAACCAAGCTCAGTTTCCTGATAGATCAGCAATTCGACCTTTTCGCCACTTTTGTATTTTGCAGGCATTTTATTCAGAAATTTTCCGAATTTTGAAGAGGCAATGATGCGGTCGCTTTTCGGATCAAGGTGAACGAAAACGGCATAGGAATGCCCTTTGACCATTTTCTGCTTTTGCTCACGGAAAGGAACCAGCAAATCCTTTGACAACCCCCAGTTGAGGAATGCTCCGAATTTATTGACCATTACCGCTTTCAAAAATGCTACTTCTCCGACCACTGCGTATGGTTTTTCGGTTGTCGCCACCAGGCGGTCTTCCGAGTCACGATAAACAAATACCGTGATTTTATCCCCGATTTGGTAAGATGGTTTACCGTACCTGGCCGGCAATAATATCTCGCCCAGCTCATTTCCATCCAGATATAAACCCGGCTTGACTTTTTTCTTCACCCTGAGTTGGTTAAATCTTCCGATATCTGTCATTGAATAATAATTCCTTTACATCTAAAGATTTTATCAACAAAGATTAACCAGCATTGAACACATTTTGCTTACATTTAAATATTATCTTTCGGGACATCCCCGATCCCACCTGCAGTGGTAAAACTCTGAGAAGCTAGCAACACATCAAGGGAATCGATCAATTCAAGAGCATTTTTTATGACATCCCCCATTGTTAAAGAATCGAGCAGCTGAACGACTTGTGCACTCATATTCTCCGGCAGAAATTTGCATCTCACTTCGGCAATTTGAAGAACTCGTTTCTCCCCGGGATGAGGTAGTCTATTAACTGCGAAAATAATATCGAAGTAACTGGCTAGAAGAGCGGCAACGCGATGGTTGATACTTATCCGGTCATTCCTCTTAGCTGCATTTTCGAGTTGATAAACATACGACGACAGATTTTTCCGAAGAACGGGATGGTTTTTTGCCACGATGGCTCGACCTAATTCTTCCGGATAGGGTTGTAGCGATTTCTTCTGCAAATTCGTAAACCACCCGCTTCGATCAAATAATATTTTCGAATTAAGCACATTATACCAAATACAGGTGGAATATCCCACCGATGCTTCATATCGATTTAAAACGCGGTCCAGCCGGTCTTTTATCCATGCTATTGAACGAAACATGACATCCACATGAATACCTGTTTTCCGATCAATCCACTCATCACCGTCCTCCCAGAATTGGTTATTCAGCTCGAACCGTGTAGCATATCCATTGATTATTGATTTGCGATCAGCCAGAGGCAACTGAGATCCTGAATACACATACAGATCTATGTCTGAAGCTCCATCCGACGATTTCGTCGCTTGAGAACCTCCCAACGCCACTGCCTCAACCTGAGAGAGTTTGCTGTACCGGAGGGCCATATTTTCAGCAAGCTTTAAAATTGATTCAGAGTTCATTTTTTCTGAATATGATTAGGAATCTACACTACTCAATACAATACTATCTGCATGATTTAAATTTCTTGTTTAGAAACTTCTGAAAAAATAAAATTAATTCGATAGCCTGTCACTCTAATTTAATTTCAGAGTCTAATCCATGTAGATTCCGAACTGAATTCGAAATGACACTAATTAAAAGGTTAAATTTTTCAGAAGTTTTTTATAACCTTCACTCAATTCAAACTCAATTATAATAAACTACAAATTTGAATTCCATAAGTATTCCGAAACGATGCGGTTGAAGGGCAGTAAAATTGCAAGTCCTCTTCTGAATATAAGATCCTTCAATTTAGAAATTTCCCCGGTTCTGCATTCTATGCCACCAATACGATATTAAACGTCAAAGATTTCAAACCCATCCACTTAATTTTTTTCCACAACAGGCTTTTTTTACTTAATCTTTATTAGCTAAAAGTACGATATTGGTTTATTAACTTCAAAAATTTATCATTAGTGAGAGGTTGCAAAATGAACCGGCTTGATAAAAGCAGTCTGCCTATTTTCACATTTGTATTTGTTCTTATGTCAACGGTGTTACTGGCAGATGAAGGTGATGCCATCGATTCCGGTGCTACGGCATGGATGCTTACGTCAACCGCACTTGTTCTGTTGATGATACCGGGATTAGCGATGTTTTATGGGGGGTTGGTGAGGACAAAAAATGTTCTCGGTACCATGATGCACAGCTTTTCGGCAATGGGCATCATGAGTGTCCTTTGGGTGGTCTGCGGATACAGCATGTGTTTTGGGAAAAATGTATTGGGCGGCTGGTTTGGATGGGATAGCCAATACTTGTTTTTACGAGGAATCGACGATACCATCATGGATGCGGGGGTTCCGGAATACGTTTTTTCTATGTTTCAGGGGAAATTTGCTATCATAACCCCCGCTCTTATCGCTGGCGCTTTTGCAGAACGGGTTACATTCAAAGGATATTGCATTTTTATCGCCTCGTGGGGACTGCTTGTCTACAACCCGTTATGCCATTGGGTATGGGCGTCTGATGGTTTTCTATTCAATATGGGCGCCAATGGAGCGATCGATTTTGCGGGGGGCACAGTTGTCCATATCTCCGCGGGTGTTAGTGGGCTGGTTGCGGCATTATACCTGGGGGCTCGAAGAGGCTATCCGGACACAGCAATGCATCCAAGTAACTTGGTAATGACCATGATCGGCGCAGGTCTGTTATGGGTTGGCTGGTTTGGTTTCAACGCGGGTAGCAGCGTTGCAAGCGGTCTCAGCACGGCACAAGCACTAACTGCAACACAGGCAGCAGCAGCATCCGGTGCGTTAACCTGGCTCATCATCGAAGGCTGGCATCAGGGCAAAGCGACTGCATTGGGATTCGCCAGTGGAATTCTTGCCGGACTGGTAGCGGTCACACCCGCGGCTGGAGTTGTACAGCCTGGTGGCGCACTGGTACTGGGTGCAGTTGCATCCACGATCTGTTATCTGGCGATTCTGTTAAAAAATAAAATAGGATATGATGACAGCCTCGACGCATTTGGTGTTCACGGAATCGGTGGAATTGTTGGGGCAATTTTATTATCGTTTTTTATCCGTACCAGTTGGATGGAGGCAGCCGCTTTAGCCACCGGGGGTAATTGGACGGTTCTTGACCAACTTGGGATTCAGGTACTTGCAGTTGGCATTGCGGTTGTTTATTCAGCGGTTCTGACATATATCTTGTTACTCATCGTGAACAAAACAATCGGCTTAAAATCAAAAGCTAATGATGAGATGAGTGGGCTGGACAGCTCTTACCATGGTGAGCATGGTTACGGGATGTTGAATCCAAGTTAAAGGAAAATACCATGAAAATGATCATCGCAATTATAAATGAAGAACAACTCGATGCGGTTCGGGAAGCTCTTATTGAAGCACAGATTACCAGAATCACAGTGGGGCGTGTATCCGGGCATGGACGTCAAAAGGACGAGGAGATCTATCGGGGTAAAAAAATTGTACCTAACCTGCTTCCAAAAATCCGTTTGGAAATTGCCGTAAACGACGAGTTCGTGGACATAACCGTGAATACAATCATAAAATCGGCGAAATCCGGCAGCAGCGGGAAAATCGGGGACGGAAAGATATTCATTCTTCCCCTGGAAGAATGCATTAGAATACGGACGGAAGAAAGGGGCGGACAGGCAATTTAGCTTCGGTTCAGTGTCAGAGGCCACGATTATTGATTTAACCCCACACCGTTCATCAAAGAATTCTTGACAAATCGTGAATTACGACCACAACTACTTGTATTCCAAGAAAAAGTCCTTGAGGTGATGATTGCCATAGCTAGGAGCGACCATATCCATAGCAAGCACAGTGAAAAAAAACTCCAGCGGCCCATGAGTTTTTTCCGATGTAAATGTTCTCAAACAGCGCAAAATGAAATTCCTGACCCAGAGTGGAATCCGCGTAATTTTTCCTTTTTCCCCCACAGCATTAAAAGCTGTTTTAAGTACTTCATTTTGGGTGAATATATCAGGACCGCCGACTCGTATTTCCCTGCTGTTACCTTGTATTGACGTTACACAGAGTTCTGCCAAATCCGCACCATGAATCGGATTTAACTTAAAATTCCCATTTCCAAATACATATCCTCTCCCCTTCTTTGCCATACGCAGATATTCAAGCATATCAGAGAAAAATCCATTGGGGTAGATAATGGAATAACCCAAACCGGAATGTTCTAATTTTTCCCTGAATTTTTCTTTTGCCCGAATGACTTTCAAATGTGCTAGCTTTTCCGCATGCAAAGCAGAAATGAACATGAAATTCGATATTTTCTCTTTCCTCGCCTCCTCCAGAATATTCACATTCCCCTGATAATCCACATCCATGTAGGTCAAATTATCTTTTTGTTTTGTAATCCCAATTGAGGAGAAGACTATATCAATATTTTTGCATATGCCATTTAGAGATTGAGGTTTTGTTACCTCTCCAATAAACTCTTCATCAATAAACTTTTTTGATTTACTCAGTTTGTCAGAGGAGCGAGTTAAGGCTCGAACCCAATATCCCTGCCGCTTAAATTCTTCCACAACGTATCCACCCAGATAACCACTTGCGCCGGCGACTAAAACTCTTTTCATTTCAAAGTCCTTTTGCATCTTCCGGAACAATATAAGTGAAAAAATTGCCTGCACAAAATCTATTGGAAGAATCAGGATTTGAAAACGAAAAGTATGAAACCTCTTATTCCTTTCGATTCCGCATATACGGATCAATTGCCCTGTTTCATATTTGGGATATCAAAGCAGAAAGGATTCGCTTTGGTAAGTTTGAAAAGATTCTTACCAATTGTCAATTTTCTGTTATTGAAGGCAGCTACTCAATTCTAAAAATTTCCCGGTATCCTTCCTGAACCAAATCCATGTAACCTTTCAGGGCTTCTCCCATTTGAGGATTTTTACTGACGGTTGTGGCAATGTCCATGTATGCATTTAAATCTTCAACCTCGCTCTGAATAACCACCGTCCAGAAATCAGAAGATACATCGGTGAGCACCTGGGTATTTTTTACTCCAAAATCAGGCATATATTGAGCGGCTTCCTTGAATTTTTTAACCATTTCTTTTGTCGTGCCGGGTTTACATCTGAATACACTACGAACCATGTACATGATTGTCTCCTTTCATAAGCTGATGAGTGAATATTACTTTTGAAATTTAACTATTAGGGTTTGCTAAATATTTTGTTTTTACCGGTAAAACACTCTCGGGTTTGCCAACAATTATGATGTATACCGGAAATGAAAACTTAGTAGTTCATAAGAAGTCGAATTAATCCGGGTCCCTAAACAACTTATATTGAAGAAGTTAATATTGACTCAGACTTTTTCAAATTCTTTTCTTCACTCAAGAAAATTTATTAAGACAATTCTCAACTGAATTCAAACCGGTATTGGCGCAGTCATTTTGAAAGCACCAGAAGAATTCCTAAGCGGAATGGAGGAAACCAGATAAATATTAGAAAAATAATTCCTATCCAATTATCTATTCCAATTGAAATTCGTGAGGTTCCTTCACTAATTAACAAAAAAATGCTGACAACGGTTCAAAACGAGGATGCGGCAATCAATTAATATACAGCTGGGGTCCTTAACCAATTTCTTCTTTTCATGTTTACCCCTTAACAATGGTCAGTTCAAACCTCCCGGTATACATCAATAATTCAGCCGCGTCGAAATCCGCCCTCTGAATTGATAATCTGTCCGGTAATCCAGACTGCATCATCGGATACCAGCCAAGCTATCACACGGGCTGCATCATCCGGTTGACCCCAGCGGCTAAAAGGCATCCTTTTGATTACCGCCTTATCAAGTTCCTCACCTGGGGCGTAGGTTTTTGTTGCTCCGGGATTGACCGTATTGACAGTAATTCCCTTTTCGATCATCTGTGCTGAAATACTCTGAGTGAGTTGATGCAATGCTCCTTTGGATGCCACATAAGCAAGATGCGGCATCGGTCCAAGATGCTGACCCGATGTCAGAAGCACAATTCTTCCCCCTGTCCTTCCGTCGTGCTGATCGGAAAATTCCCGGATCAGCAGCAGGCTCGCTCTTACATTAATAATCATATGCCGGTCAATTTCTTCTGATGTTAGCTCCTCAAAATTTTTGAGAGAATCGTAGGTATGATTGAGAATCAAAATATCGATGTGTGCAAATTTTTGCACTGCTTCTTTCATTATTCGATCCGGGGCATGCGAGTCCATAAAATCAGCCTCCATTTGCTCCACACGGACCTTATATTTTAATAATTCCATTTTAATGTTTTCAAGTGTGTCAGCTTCATCTAGCAAGGAAAATTGCATGTCGTATGGCTGGTAGGAATGCAGAAATAAATCGGCACCCATGTAGGCCAATCTTTTTGCGATACCAAAACCGATTCCATTTTTCCTGCTAACTCCGGTAATCAAGGCAGTTCTGTTTTTTAAATTTTCCATATTTTATTGAATTCCTCGAAGATGTAGAAAATAGACGATTTCAACCATTTTTAGTTGTAGAGGTTTTGTTAAACAAACGTTTTATCCGCAGCTTATCATGCTGCAAATTCAACCAACCAATCACAGCAAATCCCGATATCAGCAATACACTGTATTTTATACCGTTACGGCCCGCTCCAACTGCAAACCAACCATCGGGCAAATGCACCAAAAAAATCCCCATAATCAATTGCACTATAAAATATATACAAACGGGAGGAATAAAATAACTAAAAATCAATAGAACCGATCCAACAATCTCCAAACCGGTCACCAGCCAGGCAATTCCAATTTCCAACGGAAATCCAACTGAGTCCGAAAAAATACCAAAATCATCAACAACACCAGGTGATATTCGGGCAACCCCGTGAATTCCGATTAAACCAGCGACTACTACCCGCAAAAAAAATTATCGCATTCGGGGTACAAGTATCTGCATTAGAAATTTCTGTCCCAAATTTCATGCAACCGGCTCCATCTTTGAAATTAGAAATTGACTTTAGGCTGATACGGTGAACCTTTGGCAATTGTTTGGCAAGAATTCTAAAAAAATAAATCGCACCAAAGTATTAGCTAAAATTTTTCTGAATTCAGGAAATCATTTTATTAAAAATTTGGTGATGTTATTGCCTGTCCTCAATCAACAGCACTTTCGATTTGGTTTTTCCGCCCGACAGAAGTATCTTCAGAATCACTTTCTAACATTTAACCCAGGTTTACTTTTGAGGCATTATTCACAGAAAATGAGATTGTCGGTCTGGAGCTTAACCATTACGAAACTGACTCCCATGATAATTGGCCGAAAATTTTCGAGTTCGTCTGGCGGCGGAAAAAGTGAGAATTTTTGTCCGGCTCAGTTGTAAAATCAGGCACCCGCTATGAAGATTGCCAATATTAATATTCAGACCGTGGCTTCTGTTTTGTTTTCCTTATTTCCCGCAATCCTGTTCGCCATGGAGCCAGTGAAACTTCCCGGATTCACAGCCAGCCCTTATTTCGACGAACAGGTGGCTACTTTTTACTTTGATGATGAAATCCGTATTCAAATCAATGCCCCTTCAGCAAACTCTTTTGATGGGAATAAACCGGCTGGTTTAGCTTTGTATGCACTGCCCAATGGAAACAGCATCGAGCACACCGTCGGTAAAGTTTTGAAAACAGGAGACGACTGGCATTATGATATTCAGCATATCGGCGCTCAGACACGTTTTCTTCGGCAGAAAATTACCAGCTACAATCTGGTTGTTGTATACTTGGAAACGAAGCAAAAGAGCTGGCCGCTCTGGAAAAGCCAACATGCAGATTATTCCGGGATCATTAAATCCCTCGTGGAATATCTCAAATCCTGCTTTAAGGCTTATAGCCCGTTTATTATCCTTACCGGTCACAGCGGCGGTGGACGGTTCATCTTCTCCTTTATAGATGCACCTTCCGGCATTCCTGATGATGTCAAACGTATCTGTTTTTTGGATAGCAATTACGGATATGAACACACTTATGGCGACCGTTTAATGGAATGGCTCAATTCCTCGGAAGAACACTTTTTGAGCGTGCTGGCCTATGATGATAGCATTGCGCTTTTCAACGGCAAACCGGTGGTTTCCGCAATGGGGGGCACTTGGCACAAAAGCCGTATGATGCAGAAATATTTCTCCAATTTTTATACTTTCACAACTGAACAAGATGAGGAATTTATCGTGCATTCAGCATTAAATGGCCGAATTGAGATATTGTTGAAAAAAAATCCCCAAAGGGAGATTCTGCATACCGTCCAGGTGGAACGGAATGGTTTTATTCATACTATGCTCACTGGCACAGAATCGGAAAGTAAAGGATACAGATATTATGGTACGAGAGTCTATCCGGATCTGATTCAGTCTGAGGAGCTGCCAGAAAGCAATAACCAGCTGCCTCTCCCCCTTCCTGCAATAAACCAATAGTCCTAGAGAAATCCTCTAAACATCATATCCATGTATGCCCCATCAAAGAATTATAACTATTGAATCTGTATATAGTGTTTTATACCTTGGCTGTCAGGTAAGCATTATTTTAGGCGAATTCAATTTCAATGAGCCATCAAGAATTAGCAATTGAATTTATTAAAAAATTCTGTGCTGGAGATATTGAAGGGCTCGCTCTTCTATTATCGAAGAATCTTCAATTCAAAGGACCTCTATTCCAGTTTAACTCCAGGGAGGCTTATCTTTTAAGTCTAAAGCAAGATCCTGCTCAACCGGCTGACTATCGGGTTATTAGCATTACTGAAAGTCCAGATCACATATCTATCTTCTATGATTATGAGAAGAATGAGGGTTCCATAACAATCGCGCAACTTTTTCGCTTTAAGGATCAGAAGATTTGTGAGATCCTTATCGTTTTTGATGGGCGAGAATTCGGTTAAAGTCTTGGATGTTAAATGTATAGATAAAACAAATGAAGAAGTACTTCAAGCTGCTCTTCGTATCGGTTGCCATCCTTTTAGCGGTATTTTTGATCCCTAGAATATTTGGATTCAAAGTATATAAATATCCCTCATTTGCAGCATCGATGTACCCCACAATTTCTCCCGGTGATATTTTCCTGTGTAAAATGAAAGAAAAGGTTGATTGTGATGAATTAAAAAAAGGAATGATTATCCTATTTAAACATATTGATTATAAATATTTTCTTACAAAACGTCTGATTGCCAAAGAGAACCAACTGGTAGAAATCAAAACGAATAATCAGACATTTGTCAATAACATACTTTTGGAGGAGCCGTATTCCTATTTATCAGAAAACAAGACTGATTATAATATTTGCGATGTTGATTCAGTTATCGTTGGGCAAAACCAGATTTTCGTTATGGGTGATAATAGGAATAATAGCATCGATAGCAGGAATTCCGGATTTGGATTGGTCGATTGCAAAGATATTGTTGGGAGACCATTATTAATTTTATGGTCGAAGGATAAAAGTAAAATTGGCAGGTCATTTTAGTTTATCAGTATTGACGGTCTTAATCAAGAAATTGGAAGGATAACACTCTTTTATTTCACAGTTAACGTCACAACAAGAGAGGTTTGGAGACTCCAGATCATTCCGGTGGCCTTTGGGCAATCTTTAGTTTGGTTCCTTGCACGGGTTAAATCTCATTATGTTCAAACGGTTGATCGAGGTGTCTTAGCAGCTTAGAAAAATGGAGGGGAGAAAATTGAGGACACTATATTTACTACCTAAGATTATGTGGCTATTGCTCTTTGTTACAATATCGGGTTTTTCACAGGAAATATTTGAAACTGTCCAGGCAGGAAACCTTGAAAAAGTAAAAGCACTTCTAAAAGCAGACCCAAATTTATTAAATAGTACAAGAGAAAATGGTGACACACCATTGCACTTTGCAGCCTATGCGGGTCATAAAGATATTGTACAATATTTATTATCAAAAAACGCGCAGATAGATCAAACGAATAATGGGAACGCAACCGCACTGATTTACGCTGTTTATTTTGGCCATAAAGAGGTTGCGGAAGTGCTGCTGGCGGAAGGTGCTGAGTGTAATAGTGCTGACTTCAGTGGCAGAACTTCTCTTCATTATGCAGCAAGCAATGATAGGTTGGACATCGTTCAAATTTTGATAGAGAATGGTGCTGAAATTGACATGCGTGCTTCAGGATATTACGGAAGAACAGCCCTTCACCTGGCCCTGCAAAACGACCATATTGATGTAGCCACCTATTTGATTGAAAAAGGGGCAAATATAAATCAAACAGAAGATGCCTATGGCTGGTCTGCGTTGTACTGGTCTTTAAGGAGGCAACAAACGGAAATGGCCAAACAATTAATATTCCTGGGAGCGAATATGCATCTTACTGATAATGACGGAAAAACCCCGATACGAATGGCTGTCGAATATGGATACACAGACATAGTAGACCTTCTGCAGAAAAAAGGTGCTACTATTACTGAACGCGATAAAAATTATATGCGGACGCTTTTACACAGCGCGGCTATCAATGGCTACTTGAATATTGCCGACTTGCTTATCAGGGAAGGTACAGATGTTAATGCACAAGATAAGGAGTGGAAAACGCCCCTCTTCTACGCTGATAAATATGGCCATAAAAGGATCGCTGATCTGCTTTTAAAGAATGGCGCAGAAGCGGATTTCGTGGAAAAGAACAACAAAACTGAACTTTTGGAAATGCAGCTTAAGGAGGGGGAAGCCATCGTTTGGTATCTGGGACATTGCGGCTGGGCGATTAAAACCAAGAACCATTTTTTGATCTTTGATTACTGGCAGTATGGTGAAAAACCGGATGAACCCGGCATTTTAAACGGACATATAAATCCAAATGAAATAACAGAATCTAGTGTATATGTCTTTGTATCTCATGAACACTACGACCATTTTGACAGGGTCATATTCGATTGGAAAAAAAACATCGAAAATATCCACTACATCTTAGGCTGGCACATGGAAAACAAACATGACTATATATATATCAATCCCGGTGAACCGACAAAAGTGGGCGACATGGAAATCACCACAAGGTTGACTCGCGATGGGGTCCAAAATCAGGGATTCTTGGTAAAAGTGGATGACATCGTTATGTATCACTCCGGGGATGACAACAACAATGATGATATTGATCTCCTAACCGCGAATTTCAAATCGCTTGATTTTTTATTTCAATCTACAACACATGATGAGGGTGAACGTGCCCTTATCAGAATCAATAAGTTTAATCCAAAGGCAATTTTCCCTATGCATTACGGGGGACGTGAACATCGCTACAGGGAGTTTGCAGAATTTGCCTCAGAACAAATAGCCAATGTGAATATAATCTGTGTTGAGAACAGAGGAGATAGATATTATTATCGTGATGGTCATGTATTGGATGAATAGAAATATCAGTTAACTAACTATACATGTTGCTGCCCGGATGATGATTAAGTGAATCCAAAACTTTTGGTGCAATGATTCAATTTATGCAAAATTGCAGTGCTCAATGTTCATAATTCCACGGATAGTTGATGCTCTCGTTATTCTCGCAGGGTGGTTATAAAGTTGCGGATATCTATTAACAGATGCAATAAATGTACAAAACAGTTGGAATTAGATATATTTCAAGCTTTTAGTAAAAAAACGAAATCTCAATTAAATTCAAGAGATGACATTTATGAATAAGAATAAAGAAAAATATCCTGAAGGTCATTTTGTAGGAATGTGGATCGGTATAGGGATTGCCATCTTCAGTGGAGTCGGAGTATCACTCAGCGTTGCTATGAGAATCCCTGGATTAATTGGTATAGGACCGGCAATAGGTGTGGCCTTTGGGGCAGCCATAGGTCAATCGATTGAAACAAAATTTAAAAAGGAAGGAAAAATTAGACCCCTTACCAAGGAAGAGAAAAAGAAAAGAAAAATACTGGTAATCGCCGGGATTTCTGTTTTTGCTTTAGGCTTTTTAATATTTCTAATCAGATTTTTTCGCTGAAGAGATTCGCCGCGGCAAAAATACAATTCCGTATTCTCCTTTCTTAAGTAATAACTGCGGACGAGGAAATACAATCTAACTAAGCAGACTTTTTCATCAAAATTCACTCCACGAGATTTAATCATCCATAACCACTGAAATTGAAAAATGAACATATTATGCGACAAGCCCAGGACCGACGTGGCTCACCTGAAATAGACTATGAAATGCAAGTTGGCAAAAGGAATTTCATATAACACCCTCAATAATCAACCGCCCAGACCCATTCCGTAATAAATCACTAGTCTAAAAGATATCCTACAGGAATTATTCCTATATGCACAATCAAAGAATTATAACTATTGAATCTGCATAAAGGGTTTTATACCTTTTGTGTCAGGCAAGTTTTATGTTAAGTCAGCCAATGATAATAGTCAGATCTAGAAAGATATGATGAAGATAAAGGATGAAGTCATAAACTGGCTTCTAGAAGATGACAATCCTCCTGTACGCTACTTAACGCTCACAAAGCTCCTCAAAAGGTCAGAAACATCCTCCGAAGTGCAAAAAGCCAAAGCAAGTCTTATGGAATATAAAGTAACAGAAGGGATTCTGAAGCACAGCAAGGAATTTTTGAAAGACAACGACCGAGCCTATTGGAAATATACAGGTAAATATTGGCAGATAATCTTTCTCGGTCAATTTCTGGCAGATGGGAAAGATCCACGCATTGCCGAAGGAGTGCAAGACATTTTGAATGAGCGAAAATGGGTGATGGCGATTGGCGGCCAATGTTTAACTGCAAATCTGCTCACCGCTTTCAGGCGCCTTGGTTATGGCGATCATCCTGCTGTAATTGAGGAAACCGAATCTTTGGCCAAGCGCATCGTTGCCGAAGGAGGTCTAGAATGCACAGTAATGGATTATAGTCTTCTGCCCCGTTGTTATATGGCTCTACCAAAACAGTTGATGCTTTTTGGGGAAATCCCTTCTCAAGAACGGTCAGAAAATGTAAATGCAGCCATAGAAATTGTCGTTCGAACTATGCTTGAAAATGAAATCTATATCTATGTGCCCTCAAGGAATAATGAGTGGCAGAAGGTAATAGAGAGTGCACCAAAAGGCGCTGAACTGCCCAAAGGAGAAACAGTTAAGAAATGGATTTTCAAAGAGAAGAATCGATTCCTGAAGTCAACCGGAATCGGAGACAGAGTCGCAAAACAAGGATGGCTCAGGTTTGGTTTTCCGCTACACTACAATTCAGACATATTGGAAGCAATGTATGCCTTAGCCTTGCTTGAAACACCCATGTTAACAAATTTGAAAAAACCAGTTGAGATCATCCGGAATAAAATGACTCCGGAAGGCAAATGGATAATGGAAAACTCTTTAAATGGAAAAATGTGGATGGACGTGGAAGAAAAAGGGAAACCGAGCAAGTGGATCACCTATTTTGCCCTTTATGTACTAAACCATTTCAGCTTCTAATACTCTGATGATGACAAGCATATGCAGACACTAATCGAATGGTTTTTCGTGCTGGATGTAGCACTGCTCTTTCTGCTATTGGCAGGAGCAGTGTGGTCGGTTGCCTTTCCGGCCAGAAGAATCTGGCCTCCTCCTGGAAAAAATTCCTGGCAATATTGGCTGACCTGGACTGTGTTTTATTTGGTTTTTGGTTTAAATGCGGCGCTGCTCATTCTCAATTGGAACTCCTGGGTCTTTAAAAGCGATCTGCGGTTTATCGTGGGTCTCCCACTTACCCTTCTTGGGGCGCTATTGGTTTCATGGGGAATAGCCACCCTTGGAGTACAAAACACATCGGGACTCAAAGCCGGTTTTGTGGCAACGGGACCATATCGGTTCACCCGCAATCCGCAATACCTGGGCGATATCACTCTGTTCCTTGGGCTCAGTATCGTTGCGAATTCGCTATACCTGTGGATCACTCACGTGCTAACCATAATCATCTTTGTGATAATTCCGCTGGCCGAAGAAACCTGGTTGGAGGGACAGTATGGCGAAGAATATGTTCAATACAAACATGAAATCCCCAGATTCTTTTAGTTTTTAGGCAGAGACCCACAGCCACATATTCGCCTTAAAAAGTTCTGCCATAGATGGATCTTCGATCAAAGAAAATAGTATCTCTCCCTGAAGAAGGTCCACTTGTTCATTAGTTTGGTCTTATGTTAGAAATCAAAAAAAACGGCAGTAAAACATTCGTGAAGACAATTGAATTCATACTAATTGAATTCATACTAATTGACCCAGGAGAAAAGAGATTATGAAGGCAACACAGACCGGTGTGGGTGTTTCTTTTATGAAAGCAGTCGGAATGCTTTATCCAAAAGAAAAGCGCCTTTTTGAGGATCCTTGTTCCGAAAAATTCCTGCCGCCTTTTTATAAATTTTTCATTCTGCTGATGCGCTCACCCTGGATATTTGATTCCATGATGAGATTGAGGGAAAAACTGACTCCCGGTCTGATTGGCTGGGTGTTTTGCCGTTTTCGCTATATCGATGAAGTTTTAAAGGAGAATATTGCGAAGAAGGAGCTTGAAACGGTTGTGAATCTGGGGGCGGGAATGGATTGCCGTGCCTATTACATTCCGGGTATCGAAAACATCAGATACTTCGAAGTAGACCATCCATCCGTCATAAATAAGAAAAAGACAAAGATTAATAAAATACTGGGGAAACTTCCGGAACATGTGGTTTATGTTCCCATTGATTTTGAGCGCCAAAGTCTGGATAGCGAATTAAAAAAGGCAGGATACTATTCGAGCTCTAAGACCCTTTTTATCTGGGAAGGTGTGTCACAATATATTTCAAAAGAAGCCAATGAGAATACTCTGAAATTTGTTGCACAATCCGCAGCCGGTAGCAAGATTGTCTTCACATATATTTTGAAAAGTTTTATTGAGGGTAATAATATCGATGAAGGCATCGAATCAATGTATAAACAAATGTGCAAAAAGAATAATCCGCTGTGGATTTACGGTTTGGATCCGGCCGACCTCAGCAATCATCTTTCCCGATATTCCCTCTCACTCATTGAAGATATTGGGGCGGAGGAAGTTAAAGAAAGATTTATGAAACTGGTAAACCTTGACTTGAAAGTTTTTGAAATTGAGCGTCTTGCTATGGCTGAGGTAAAAAAGTGAACGAGCATTTCTTCTCGGGGGAAACGGAATTTTGTCAAGCCGCGCGACTGTATCCTACTTGATTCCAATTTTGCTTAAGAGAAGCAGGATTGAGGAAAGACTGTTGAAGGAAGAATTCGAAGAGGCTTACCGGAGGTATAGGGAGAAAACCAGTAAACTAATCCCCTTCATTTATTAAAATAAGCACTTTGACGCCTTCAAAAAACACTTAAAGCATAGAGACGGTGATGACGGTTGGTGGCTTTACTTTCCCTGCTAGTTACATCTACTTGCAATGCTCATTTTCAATAGTTGAAGCAAGATGAGAGAATGGTCATGAATTCACTCAATGAGCTCTATTCTTTTGCGAACATGAAATCTATATTAAATTTGGCATCAATTCCAAAATTATGAACCTTGAAAAAAATGATAAATGACGAGTTGCAACTGCCATTTGGTCAGACCTCCTAATTCGACGCCTCCCAGATATCAAACCAGTAAGCCAGGTACTTCCATTTTCCCCAGCCTTTGTAAATCGCTTTCGCTTTTTCCTCCGATGGTGCCATTCCGGCAAAATATTTCTTTCCCACAAATTCACGAAAAACGGTATCCACCGGCAGCTCATCATATCTGCCAATGAGCATTAAAAGCGTGGCAGCGGCATAATTTCCCACCCCTTTTATGGACAACAATTTCTTTTTCATTTCAACTGTGGGTATCTCAGGATCAAAGAAGGATTCAACGTCAATCGTTCCATTGGACATCTTTTCTGCGAGCAAATACACATACTCTCCCCGGTAGCCCATCCGAACCATTTTGGAAAATTTTTTCAATGAGACTGCGGCAATCGCTTCCGGAGCTGGAAATGCCTTCAATTCCGGATTGCCATCAAATGCTTTCCCAAAAGCACTCACCAATTCATTCACCATCCGTTTGGTGCCGCCCCACTGAATATTGGTGGTGCATATTGTTTTCACGATATCTTCAAATAATGTGGGAGAACGCAATAGCCTGCCCATACCTTGTGAGAGTCTTTGCCAGTTATCTCCCCTGCTGCTGCAAAGTTCATAAAAACTGGAAAAATCTTCATCGAGACGAAGCATGTGGCGAACGACATCAACAATTTCTTTGTGCTCCTCTGCTGACAGTCGACCACTATGGTTTACCTGTATGGTTATCTGCGGATGGAGCGCGTCACCGGAATCACTCAGTTGCAGCATTACAACTTTTCCGCTGCTTAGTTTCTGTAACCGCTGCAGCATCGTTTGATCTTCAAACCACATATTGGGTGACAAAACCGACCAGCCGTGGGAGTGGGCCGCGTACTCAAAATGAAAGGGTGGTTCCGGCTTTAATAAGATTTCAGTCGAAAGCATTTGATTCAATTTTCATTTCCCTTTTGTGGTTAGTATCCAAAATCCTTATTCATACTTCATCCGGTGGAGGTGGAACTAATTTTAAAAAAACAATTAGTTTCCGGCAAAATTTATTTTTACCTTTTGCGGTTTTTTCAGTGAACAAACCGGGAACTAAAGTCAGAGTATGAGAAAAGATAATATCCGAAATATTGCCATAATTGCTCATGTGGACCACGGTAAAACAACCCTCGTGGATGGGATGCTCAAACAAAGCGGAATCTTCAGGGAAAATCAAAACGTTGCAGAGCGGCTTATGGATTCGATGGATCTGGAACGTGAAAGAGGCATAACAATTATGGCGAAGAATACCGCTGTAATGTACAGGGACATTAAAATTAATATCGTCGATACACCCGGCCATGCGGATTTTGGGGGAGAGGTTGAGAGAAGTTTAAATCTTGTGGATGGTGCAATTTTACTGGTCGATGCCAGCGAAGGTCCTTTACCGCAAACCCGTTTCGTAGTTAGGAAAGCACTAGCCAAAAGATTGCCCATTATCCTGGTTATTAATAAAATTGACCGTGCCGATGCCCGCATCGAAGCGGTTGTGAACGAAGTGTATGATTTATTTATCGATCTCGAGGCTTCGGAGGAACAAATCGATTTCCCCATCCTCTACACCAATGCAAAACAAGGCATTGCCCATAAAGATATTGTCGACGAGTCTGTCAACCTGCAACCGTTATTTGAAACCATCATTTCAGAGATTCCCGGTCCAAAATCGAATGATGAAGCCACACCCCAGTTTCTAATTACCAACCTGGATTACGATCCCTACGTAGGTCAGATTGCCATTGGCCGCCTGTCAAATGGAATTCTGGAAATGAATAGAAGCTATAGTTTGTGTGGTGGTGACAAGATTACACCGGGGATAAAATTTGCTGCTTTGTATACTTTTGAAAATTTAAGCAAAAAACAGGTTGATAGAGTATTTGCCGGAGATATCATCGCGGTAGCCGGTGTAAATAACTTAAGAATCGGAGACACCATTTCTTCTCTTGAAAACCCGTTACCGTTGCAACGTATCCATGTGGATGAGCCGACCATTTCGATGATATTTTATGTCAATTCCAGTCCATTTGCTGGTCGCGAAGGGGAATACCTCACCTCAAGACATTTAAGCGCCCGTCTCGAGAAGGAAACTCTGGGAAATGTCGCCATCATTATCAAACCAACCAATCGGGCCGATGCATTCGAGGTGTGCGGACGTGGTGAATTACAAATGGCCATCCTGATAGAAACCATGCGGAGAGAAGGTTTTGAATTTATGGTTTCTCGGCCAAGTGTTATTACTAAGGAAGTTGAGGGAAAAACACACGAACCGGTTGAACATGTTTTTATAGATGTTCCGGAGCAGTATTTGGGAACTGTCACAGAAAAATTATCATCCCGAAAAGGGAAAATGAAAAATCTGGTAAATCACGGTCATGGGCGGGTGAACATCGAATTTGATATTCCTTCCAGGGGCCTGATAGGTTTTCGCAGTCATTTTCTAACGGATACAAAGGGATCGGGTGTGATGAATTCAATATTTAAGGGTTACGAACCCTGGTTTGGCCCAATTCCGCAACGCACTACCGGAGCGCTGGTGGCTGACAGGGCCGGCAAGGTAACCACGTACGCCAGTCTGGCAACGGCCGATCGCGGTGAGTTATTTGTTGAAGTTGGAACACCGGTTTATAAAGGAATGATTATTGGAGAAAGAAACCGGGAAGGAGATTTGGATATAAATATTACCAAAGAGAAAAAGCTCACCAATATACGAAGCTCCACTTCTGAAGCGACGGTAACCATGCGACCCCCAAGAATGCTTTCCCTGGATCAATCCATCGAATTTATTGCCACAGATGAACTGGTCGAGGTAACTCCCCAAAATATCCGGCTGTCCAAAATGGTACGAGATAAGCAACAGAGAGCGACCATTTACAGAAAGGAAAAATACGCCGCAAGTTAATTTTCGATAGCCCGACGCCTCTGAAAAATTCACTCTTTTGTTAGTGTTATTCCAAATAGAGCCGCGGAAAACGGAATGCGGCAATCTATAAGATGGCGTCGTTGTTCGTTCCTCACTCCTCGCAAAAAATGTTTCCGCTTGTCACCCTGAACCTTGTTCTCTATGAGCTATCGGATAGATCGGTGGACAGAATGAGAACGGCACTATTTCCTTGAATGTCCTTTATTCCAATTTCTCTGGATTTTCAACGAATAGCTTAAATCTCTCAAAAAGAAAATGATGCCAGACTTTGTCAATCACAGCAGGCCAACCCTCCTCATACTCACCGGATGCGTTTAAGGTTAATGACAACTGTGTTGAATCTTCGCCCATTGCTTGGAATGAAAGTGTACTGACTAATTTTAGGGCCTTGCCGGATAATCCCAGCGGACCATCGAAACGTAAAATCTTTCCCTTTTGGGCATAAATCACCGTGGCATGTAGCACTCCGTCACCGGACTTATCAAAAATTTCATAAAAGCCGCCACCCGGTTTTGCCTCTATATAGAAGCGGGACGGTTTCTCTGAGAAGGTATGATCCCACCACTTATCGATATGCTCTGTAAATGCTGCGTAGATTTCATCCGGCGAACCGGGGAGGGCAAGTTTATGCTCGATGGAGAAAGCCCCAAATTTCATCGGTTTATTATCTGCAAAACCGTTGGAAAGAGCCAAAATGGATGCACCGAACAGAATAATAAATACGATCCGCAATTCTCGAATACTTAACATTTTTCCTCCTATCTAACAAATCTTAAACAGTTTCTTTCTTCAACGGAGATGCCGCAAAACTCTGAATTATCGAAAGGGATGAATAATATAAATCATAAGTTTTGAATAATCATCATGGACTTGCCAAAATAAAAAAAGGCCGGACCCCGAGGGATCCGGCTTGGGATTAAGGATTCCGTTGAATTCCGAATTAGCGGAGTAAAAGCATTTTACGGGATTGTCTGAAAGTCTCGCGGGAATTGGAGAGGACCATCTCATAAAAGTATAGGCCGCTGGCAACTTCTTCACCGCGATCATTCCGGCCATTCCATTTGACTTCATGTTCACCGATTCCAAAATTTTCATTGACTAATCTGCGGATTGCCTGGCCAAATGCGTTATAAACAAGGATGCGGACCTGATTCGTACCTGCGGATCCATGAGATATTCTGAATTTGATAACCGTTTCAGGATTAAATGGGTTCGGGAAGTTACCCAACAGTTCATACTTTTTAATAACACTGGTCAGCTCATCTTTATTTTCCTTTTCATCCAGATCGGTGGCAGCGGTTCCTATTCCAATGTTTATAGTGTGCGGATCTAGTTCCTGATTTCCAAACTCGTCGGTTGCCATTGCGGTCAAAGTCAATTGACCCTGCGGCAAATTGGCTAACTGTACCTCCCACATCAAATAATTGGGTTCCATAGCGCTTGCCGGAACACCATTCACCGTCACCGAACTGACATTACTGGCATCGATACAAGTTCCTTTTACCACAATTTCGCTGGTGCCGGAAGGAAATATACTTTCATGACCCGGGAAGATAATGACAGTTGCCGGCGGATGATCATCAACCAATTGAATAGGGTTTTGAGGAAAAGGCACGCTAGTGGTCGCAACCCGCACAGTGTTTTGAAAGACCGGGGTCAACGCCTGGTAAGTCAGCCCATCATTACGGGTTTGAGTGGCAGGAATCACTTTTGCATCCTGTCCGGCTCCGAAGTAATCATGAAGATACAATGTTAATTCCGGACTGGGCTCCGCACCATCATCACTCCGGGCACCATGATTGTTATTTTCAATGTTTTTAAACGTGTAGTTCCGGATATGCAGATCACAGGCATTCTCTCTTTCTTTTGAACCGTTAATGGCAATCGGATATTCCTCAGCCGTATCAATCAGCACATTCTCAAATGTGATGAGCCCTTCCGGTGTTTTTATCAAATCAATGGCGATATTGCCCACATCTTTTAAAATCATTCCCTCAACGCGGGTATTTTTGGGATGTTTGCCGTAAAATGCATAGGTTTGATTCCACATATGAACGTTTTTCAAATAATAATTATTACCCTCATAGCCAAAAGCCCTCCTGCTCCGCCAGATCAAAAAATTTTCCATAATGAAGGGATCATCGGTGTCTGCATTACCATTTCCCCAGTATCCGTACTCAAGCATCCCATGGGATTCATTATTTTTGAAGCGGATGAACGGCAATCTTTCTACTCTCACAGTTGACTGAACGGTTCCATCGGGTTGTAAAATTGAGGTGAAAATATCATCCCGGATATCAAACTGGAAACCATATCGATCGCACTCGACCGCAACATTGTTTAAAAATGCATTCAGACCATTGGCAAACCAAAATCCCGCACCGTCATTTTCATCGTAAGGTAGTGCCTGATTCGGCAGTGGATCCGCATTGTAGGCGTGAACGGAAAGATTATGATCCATTAAATTATAAACCTCGCTGGCATCTTCCATGAAAAATCCGTTTCCGACAGATTTATAGCCAATGCAATCTTTAACCACCACATAATTTGTGCCATGAATGGTGACAAAACGATTGTGCGAGTCCCATATCGAAGCACCAATGACACTGCTGCCACGATTAGTTGAACGCATCACATGGTAATGGATGGGATAACGGGCCAGCAGACCTTCTTTTCCAAGATGAGCAAATTCAGCATAACTAATGCTTCCCAGACTGCTGTGGTGGTACATCGTATGCCCCCGGATTCCGTTGGGATCACTCGATTTGACGACAACATTTCTTGAAAGATTAGCTACCTCGCATCGGTAATCTCCCAATCCACGGTGTGATTTTTGTAGGGGCGAGGTCAGGGTGATGGTATTTCCATTAACATTCGATGCATAATTCTCTTCTGTCTCCGGATCCAGATTCGTCCGATATGAGCCCGGATCGCTGGAGCCAAAACGTGCCGCACCGGTTATGATGATGTGATCGCCTGCCTTCCAGTCAACCGGTTCCTCAACCACAATCGTATTGGAACCGCTTTGAGCAGTTGCTGCCAGTTTCAACCAGGTAATATTAATCGGTGCACCGTGAAAATCCATGCGACCGCCGTAACAAATGATTCCCGGTGCACAGTCGGGATCCATATCATTAAAATACTTCAGCTCAATCAATGAGGTAATGTTTGAAGGTATGGGATAATCCATCGTTCCGACTTCCATTGTGGGGCGGGAACCATCATACCAGGTTGGTCCGTGATGCGCCCGTGAGCAATTTGCATTAATATTGACATTCTCACCAGTGTTCAAAATAATCATCCCGGCCACCAGCTTCGTATTTACACTTCTGGAAAATTCCAATTTACCGCGTATATGCACCAAACGAACCGCATCGTTTGAATGATGATCATATAAAACCACATGTCCACTATCTACCAGGACATTATCCCCAAAACCAGGAATGCTATTTAGATTCCAGACTTGCGGATCGGACCAGTTACCGCTCTGTACGCTTCGGAGATCTGTTGCGTGCAGTTCAAGAGGAGCATAAAAAAGAAAAATTACAACGAGATACTTTACACGATTCATGTGATTATGATTTATCCATTCCTTGAATAAAAATTTCATCGATACTACCTTTCAGCCTATAATATAATAATTGCGGTTTCAAATAAAACCGAAAATTTCACGATTTTTGTACAAATGATATGCCAGTAAGAGTTGATATTGATATCTTATACGCAATATCTAAAAAAAACACCCAAATAGTGATTATTTTGTAAGAATTTAAAATAACGATTAAAAAATATGCTGGATGCAAGAAATCACAATTTTGGGGGAGAGAATTTTTTAAAATAAACTATTTGTAAAGACTTTTTACAAATCAAGAGACTTTTATTCAGCAAAATTTAATATTATAAATAAATTGAAGGTGTTAATTGCCTCATTTCAGATCCAATCGAGTTAGTTTCCATCTCAGGAGATGATAATGCAAGAAATATTTGGCGGTGTTGAAGCCGGTGGGACCAAATTTGTTTGTGGCATAGGGACAATGGAAAAAGGAGTATTCGATGAAGAACGATTTGCGACAACCTCCCCACGACAAACTCTTGTACGGGCCATTCAATATTTTGAAAAACAATCTATAAGACACGAAATCCGGGCAATAGGCGTGGGTTCGTTTGGCCCGGTTGATTTGCACAAACATTCTCCCACTTATGGATTCATTACCCACACGCCCAAAAGCGGATGGTCAAACACTAATATTGTGGGCGAGCTGGAAAAATCACTAAAAATACCGGTTTTTTTTGATACGGATGTTAATGCAGCCGCTTTGGGTGAACATGTCAATGGGGCCGCTTTAGGGATTGAAAATTTCATCTACTTAACAGTCGGAACAGGGATCGGCGGCGGAGGAATGATTAACGGAAGACCTGTGCATGGACAGGCGCATCCGGAAATGGGACATATTCGAATCCCTCATGATTTCACGACTGATCCTTTTGAAGGAATCTGCCCTTATCACGGAGACTGTCTGGAAGGACTGGCGAGCGGGGAAGCCATAAAAAGTCGTTGGGGAACCAGAGCGGATTTACTGCCGGACAATCACCCGGCTTGGAATCTTGAGGGCGAATACCTTGCTATGGCAGTTGTTAATTATATTTGTTCCCTTTCTCCGGAAAAAATTATTATCGGCGGAGGGATAATGCAGCGGACACAACTTTTTGATTTAATCAGGGGTGAAGTGAAAACATTGATGAATAACTATGCTTTGCCCGCACAAATATTGGATAATCTAGAGAATTATATTGTGCCACCGGTATTGAGAAAACAGGCTGGTCTTTTTGGGGCAATTGCACTGGCACAACTTGGATTCGAGCACTAAAATTTATTCTTTAAACCGCCCTGTCTCAAAATTTAACAAAATGCTTCAAACGTGGATTTACAATGTTGAACAGATTATCGAACCAGTAACATCTTTTTCGTGGCGACAAACTCCTCCGTTTCTAATCTATAATAATATATTCCACTTGCCACATTTGTTGCATTCCAGAGGACTTCATGGTTACCGGAAGACATTTTGGCCTTTAAAATTGTTTCCACCTCTCTGCCCATTACATCATAGATTTTCAATGTAACTTTGGTGGAATTCTGCAGGGAAAATCGAATGGTGGTTAACGGATTGAATGGATTCGGAAAATTCTGCTCTAAACGGTATCCACTCAAAGAGTATTCGCCATTAAATTCATCCCCAATCCCGGTTGGACCCTGGTATAATTCCTGAATTTCCTCCGGAGTTAATGCCCGATTATAAATACGAATATCATCCAGGACGCCTTTAAAGCTATAATTGCTATTTCCCGGTAAATGTTGTGCAATTGATAAATCGATGGTAGTTGGCAGAATGAACCCCCCCCAATTCGAAGAGGCATCCAGAGCTCCATTTAAATAAATTTCAAAATCGGAACCATCATAGAGAACGGTTACCATATAAAGTGAATCGAGAACCAATCGGGCCTGGGAATCCAGATCCTTGATCCCGTTGTTAGAAGTGGTATCTGTCTTAATCGTCCATCTCACTCTCTCGTTGGTAATGGAAATTTTCCAGCGGTTTTCCCAATTGCCATGGGAAATCGGATAGGCTTCGCGAGCAAAGAACTCTGCCACCTTCATCCAAAAATTAACAGATATTGCCTTCCTGAAATTCAAACTGCTATGATTGGCGACCTGAATATTATCATCGATACCATCAAAATAGTATGCAGCATTTGCGTTCCCGAAGCGATCTTCAGTTGGAGTTGCTCCCGAAACAAAACCATGATTTTCATATCCACTTGTATCCAGTGCATCCCCGCTAAAGGGGAAAAATAATACCATGCTGCCAACAGAAATACCAATACTATCTGCATCTGTTCCTCCCTTCCCATCTTCAACCTGGCATTTGACGATATAATACCCGACGCTTGCCGGAGCCTGCCATGATATGACAGCGCCTTGACCGATGATACTTCCAAAGTCAGAAGTCCAGGTGTAGGAAAGTGTATCACCATCCGGATCGCTTGCGAGACAACTTAACTGAGATAAGTTTCCGGGCTCGATAACTTCCGGCTCGGCAGAAATACTTGCTATGGCTGGCGCTCTGTTATCGCTCACCACAATTTCAATTTCGGTGCTATCTAAACCTCCATTTCCATCACTAACAGTACATGCTATATCATAATTTCCTGCCGACATCGGAGCAATCCAGTTTACTTGAGCACCGCTTCCGGTGAATGTACCACCGGAGCTATTCCAGGCGTATGAAATTGGATTATTGTCTTTGTCTACTGCAGTGCAGAATACGGTAACGGATTCACCGATGAATGCCTCCGATTTCTGCGGAGAGAGACTTTTTATTCGAGGGGGATAGTTGGCCACGGGCTGACCCGATAGGTAATCCACAATAATCCCATCAACCAGCATTTTATCCAAATCATATGTGATTGTGCCACCGAAAGGGGTAATAACAGCCAAAACTACATTATCAGCCGGAATGGTAAGTGAAGTCTGGCCACTGACTCCTGTCAACAAAAAACTGTTTGATACCGCATCCCAGATATTCGAACTCCCTGTTCCCACATTCAATTGCACTACTTGATCAATCGAATAAGGATTATAATAAAGATAGGTTGGATAGGCGGCATCCCGAAAATAATCCGTTTTAAGCAGATCCAATTGGAGAATCATTTCCACATCAGTTGTATCGATAATCGCCCCTAAAATTCCCACATGAGACGACCCGTACAATCCCAGATTTGTTGCCGACCAGCCACCATTAATGGCGTCACCGGTGGCAAAAGGGCTTTGTCCATTCCATTCCCGTCTCATGGCCTCATATCCGATGTAAGAGTTTGGATCATACTGTTGAGACCAAACCTCACTATCCTGGTTTTCATTGGGCAAAAATTTTGAATACATTAGTCTGGAGGCATTTGCCAAATTCAAAATCCATTTGCCAATCGCCCTGGCAAACCGGTCATCATATCGAACCAGAGGCACCAGCGCTCCTGCCTGCTCAAATCCATTCATCAAAAAAGCATAATCTCCCTGTCCACTGGCCTCACCGACCAATCCCGATACATCGTATCCACCCCAGTTCCCCACGATTACACCCCATTGACGTAATGAACCAACATTAAAGCACCAACTTACGGTTTTTTGCAGATTGTAAGTTGTACCAATCTCTGCATTCATCTTGGCAGCTGTATAAGCCCCATATGGCAATTGAAGCTCATAGGAGGGATTTGTATTCCAATTGTTCAAAAATTCCAAAGCCAATTCAGCACCAATTCGATATTTTGTTTGTCCTGTAACATGATAAGCATTGTACAAAAGCCAGGCGATGGCTCCCGCCGCCTCCGGTTCCGGTACACCGGTACTATTCGGAGTCATAGTTTCCAAATACCAGCCGCGGTAATTCATGAAAGGTATATGCCAGGGATTGGTACGACCCTCCATTTTCTGAACCGCCGTGAGCCATTGATCAGCAATCTTTGTAAACTGATAGTCAAAATCACCGGTATTGGGATATGAATCATAAAGCTGATAGAAGAAAATATTGGGCATGGTATCATACCACCAGTCACTACCACTGCTTGTGACAGGATTGTTCAAATAGACACTTTCCTGCGGCCGATTATTAAAAAATTCTTCACATCGCAATACCCAATTGTGCCCGTTCTGATTACTTTTATCAATACCGATCAAAATCCCACCAACGACTGCAGCCAATACATTAATTGCTTCACCGGAATTAGGGGCGAATGTACCAACATAGGAATCAATTCCGAAACTCTCATGGTTCGGGTAATTAATAGTGTTAAAATCCAGCCAGCTCAACGGTAAATATTGTCCCTGTCGATTTAAATCAAACACCAGTGAGTCATATCCTAGGGCGACCCTTTTCCAATCCAGCATTTTGTATGGAGATGGCATATTTGGCATCTGTTCAACTCTGGTGATAGAGATCTGCTGGGCAATCAAATCGATGCCGGAGGTACAAATTGAAATCATTAAGCAGAGTACCAAAGATTTCGCTAAACAGGAGTACTTCATAATTAATCCCTCCCCCATTTTGAAGAACTGTTTGCTGTTATTTTGTCACTCATTAACTTAGATCAGCTTTTTAATCACCTTTGATCACCCGTGATTCGATTCAATTGATTCACTTGATAATCATTCCAGACAGGATTTGATCAAATCTTCAATATCAATAAATGCGAGGCATTCGACCGTGTCTGCGGCACCATAATAAATTTTAACTTCAGCATTTTCTTCAAGAACGGCACCGCATGGAAAAATGACATTGTTTCTGAATCCATTTTCTATTTCATAAACAGCCTCAGGAACTAAAATAGGCTCTTTTGAAAATCCAATAATTTTGGATGGATTCTCCAACTCAAGCAGCATAGCCCCTGCAGTGTACCGTTTATCCCATTTTTCCTCCCATCCCTGTTTTCCGCGATCCGGATCGACATCAACGCTATGAAAAATGGTAACCCACCCTTTGTCTGTTTTAATTGGCGGCGTTCCCGGCCCAACCTTATCATTACAAAATGGAACTTCAGCGGCACTCAACACCAATCGGGAATTACCCCAGTGGATCAAATCAGGTGATTCGGAAAGCCAAATATCAAAACGATCACGATGTACCCGGAGATAATTGGCAAAAGGGCGCTCAAGCCGTACATATTTGTTGTTTATCTTTTCCGGAAATAATACCAGATTTCGGTTATCAGGAAGCGTTTCATGCAGTATCTCAAAATGCTGAAAGTTATCCGTCATAGCTATTGCACCTCGCACGCCGCTTCTCGAAATCATCGCAAGCGTGACGTAGCACTTCTCATCAATTACTGTTAACCGAGGGTCGTTTACGTGTAAAACATCCTCATTCGCATGACTGAAACAGGGTTCAGGTTGAACCTCCCATGTTATTCCATCATCACTGATGGCCAATCCTAAATTGGTACCTTCAATGCTTTGTTCTTCAAAGGATCCATAATCATTTCTAAAGACCATGACATACTTATTCTGGTATTTGGCCACTCCGGCATTAAACACCAGCATCGATTTGTAAGGAACGTCCTCAAAAGACAATATAGGATTTCCCGGAAATCGTTTCAGTGCGCAATTGCTTCTAAATTCACCTAGGTACTTTTTTTCCATGATAACTATCCAATTCTCATCCGCATGATATTAAGAAGTTGGAATTAAATTAGACCACAAATCAGATAAATTTACGAGGATAAATCCGGAGGCTTTATCAGACATGGCGTACGGAATGATAATTTTATTCTTATACAACAAACTTCCGCAGCTATAAACAACATTTGGAACGTATCCCTCTCTCTCATCCTCATTCGGGCTAATTAACGGCCGGTCCAGGCGGCCAATGACTCTGGTGGGGTCATCCAGGTCAAGAAGAAAGGCTGTGATCACATATTTACGCAAAGCTCCTACTGCATGGCTGATAATCAACCACCCCTGCTCAGTTTCTATGGGAGAACCACAATTTCCCAACTGAACGAACTCCCAGGAGTATTGCGGTTCCATCAGGAGCTGTTTCTCATTCCAGGTGTAAATATCATCCGAAAACATGATAAAATTATTTTCATTGTCCTGCCTGGAAAGCATCGCATACTGACCGTTTACTTTACGCGGAAATAATGCTAGTCCCTTATTCTGAATTTCTTTTCCGTTCAGATTTTTTATTTTGAAGCGAATAAAATCTTTGCTTGAGATCATCCTCTGCCGGATATTCTTGCCATCATAAGCGGTATAAGTGGCGTAATATGATTTGTTTCCCGAATCATCTTCAAATTCGACAAATCTTGCGTCCTCGATCCCCATACTCTCCTCACTGCTGTTCGGGAAGATAATTCGGTCTGCTAAATCGGTCTCCGTGTCAAATGTTGCTTCATACCCGTTCTCACATTCTTTAATTTCCGGGGAAGTGAGAAATCGGTTTGGTTCATCCAATTCAATTTGAAAATTCGAATTGATAATCCCTGAACGGAAGGTGAGCGAAGAAACATGTCCTTCTCCGGTCGCACGCAAACTAAGGACAAACTTGCGAGTATTCTTGGTTAACCTTTCTTGTTTTGGATGCCATACGATTGATGGATTAAACAATGCTGCAGCCTCAGGTGAATATTCCATTGTGAAATATGCACCAATCAACAACTTTTGCTCCATATTAAGAGTTCGGCTGATTTGAAGCACTTTTTCTTTAAATGAATATCTGTGCAAAAAATATTCTTTTAAATTGCGGTGACGATTTTCAAAATCAGTTAAAATAGTCTCCAACTCTTTCTGAACTTTTTGCGGGGAGAGAGACAAAATTCGATCCAAGATCTTTTGCGCTCTCAAAGAAGTTGTAGGTTCAAACGGCCGAAGAAGCACCCTTCTTACATCGGAGCTGATGGAAATATTTAGTCTTTCAATTCGCAATTTTATCTAACCTTATTTTTCCATAAAGCATCTGTTAATTCCGAAATTTTCCCATTGGCAAGACCAATCACCTTGTCTGCCGCGCCATAATATATCTGAATTTCATTATCAAACTGAACAATACCTTCTGGAAAAACGACCATGTTAACATCACCCACCTTTTCGTAATCTCTTTCTGGTTCGAGTATGGGGTAAGGTAGCCGTGCAATAACTTTATAAGGATTCTGTTCATCCAGCAACGCTGCTCCTGCCCGATAGACGTGCCGGGAATCTACTCCATGATAAATCAAGAGCCAACCTGCCTCAACTCTTACCGGCGGTGGTCCGGCACCAATTTTTTTCATCTCCCATCCAAACTCCCTGGCCATGACCGTATATTTGTCAATCTGATCCAAATGACTTTTCCAATACTCGTTTCCCGGATTGAAAAAATGTTCCATACTTTCAAACTGAGCAAGTTGAATATTTGGGACAATGCGATGGATATAGGTAATTTTGCCCCCAATTCTCTCCGGAAAAATCATGGCATCTTTATCCTGAACGTCAGGTCCAACGATCCCTATTTTACCGAAATTAATGAAGTCCTGAGTTTTTGCCATCATTACCCGGACATTCTCGCTCAGATGGGGTCTTGCACCGTCATATGCGGTATAAAAGATGTAGTAGTTACTCTCAAAATCTACAATTCTGGGATCTTCACAGCCCCATTTTTCGGCATCAAGTTCTCTTTCGATTACCGGACGATTTCTTCGCTCCAATACATTTCCATCGCTGTTTAGCCTTGCATACCCAATTGTGGAGATATTATCACCCTCAACAGCCCGATAAAGCATATGAACGTTTTCCCCAATACGGATAGTACCAGGATTGAAGACAGCCCGGGATTCCCATTGGTTCTCCGGAAAAGGTTTCAGTATTTCGTTGTTGATTCTTTTTAATTTGAATTGTGCCATCCGACAACTCCTATTTCATTTCTCCCATTTTTAAGAAACAGTCGAAATTTTAGTTGCTTCTAAAGCCACTTCGAGAGCAATCAATCCGTTTTTTTCCGATATGACTCTTTTATGATTTCGATTCTTTATATATTTAATTTGATCAATTACTAAATTCCTGAAAGCATTTGAATACAGTTGTTGCTTTTGTATTGGAGATTCAAAACTAATCCGAATTTTTTGGGTCCCCAAGATACTTTTGCCCCGGCCTCTCATCATCTTTTTTTGTTCATCAAAGGATTCAATGATTGTTAGTTCAGAACCATCCGGAATAATATCGTGCAATCTTTTTACTCCTTCTTCATCCAAAACCGCATTTATGCTAAAAGTCTCGGGAATCCAGCCCACCACTGAAATATCACCTTTTTCCATCAGAATGCGATGGAGTTGCCGATCCATGGGGGCCGGTTGATCGAATCCATGGTAATGGCTCGCAAGCAGTCCATTTTTATGGCGGAAAAAACAAGAAACTCTATCAATAAAATTATGGTTTGGGCGCTTTTCCGCATGGGCAAACAAAGTCTCACCGTCAGCAAACCAATATTTATATAGATCAAAAAAATGAACACCATGCTCTACAAATATTCCCCCGCTTTTTTCTTTATTCCAGAACCAATGGTCCTTCGGCAAATTCTCGTCCGCTGCAAAATTTTCAAATGATGCATGCAGAGGTTGGCCAAGAATTCCGGATTCAATTATCAGTTTTACAATTTCAACAATTGGAACATATCTCAATACAAAATTTACCGGTATGATGACATTATTTTCCCAGGCTAAAGAAATCATTTCATTTGCCTGGGCAATAGAAAGAGCAAGCGGCTTTTCACAAATCACATGTTTTCCCCTTTTCAAGGCTTGTATTGCAATTGAATAATGTAAATGCGGCGGAGTGGCAATATGAATCAGATCTATATTTTCATCGGCAATTGACGGCTCCGAGTCAGTGGAGCCTTGAATTCCGAACAATTTCGCCGTTGCCTTAGCTCGTTTTTCATCAATATCTGAAACCGCAACCAGTTGGATTTCATTCATTTTAGAATAAACATCCAGACAAAATTTCCCGAAGGCTCCGCATCCGATCAGACCAACTCTGATTGTCATTTAAAAAATTCCTTTCCATAACAGACAATATCTTGCTAATCAGTTCTTTCTTGATAATATTTGTACAGTATCTGTTTTGCGATGGGATTCTTTTCCACCTCAATTATTGTCAATAAAGCTTCAATTGTTGACTCCGCACCTGAATTCTTGTTAACATAATTTTCATTATTTATGCCATCAAAACACCTCCCGGTGGAGGGATCATACATTCGTGCACCGGCAGGATTATTTCCAAATAACCAACAGGCAATTTCCCCTGCCTGATGGGCAAACCATTCATCTCCAGTAATATCATAGGCTGCCAAGGAAGCTAAAACCATTGGACGAATATCGTAAGCAATCTGCGGAAACTTTGAACTATAGCTGGTATCAGGAACATCATTTCGATTCACAAATGATATGCCGCTGAGAAATCCCTTTTTCATAACAAACGGATAAAAGAATTGTATTTCCATGAGTGCTTTTTCTCGGAATCTAATTTCACTCAAATAATTACTTGAAAGAAGCAGCGCATGGGCCTGACTATTACCCCATGCATGCCACCTGTCGGGCCATGAGCGAAATAGTCCATATGGAAATGTTGTTGAATCGGCCAACTGCAACATGATCAATCCATCTGCCAAGCGTCTTATTTTTTCATCTAATCCGTTTTTACCTGCTGATGCTGGCAGGGAGTTTAATGCCAGCAAAAGAATGGAAGCCTGATCCGCGCCTCCTTTTTGTGGTAGCCAGGATGGTGATTCAAAATCCTCAAGCAACGTTTTTCGAGGATAATTCTCTAATAAAGAATCAACAGCGGGTAATATCCTGTCAATACTTACCTGTATCATTGCCGAAAATCCCGGATCAACGGTTTTATATGTTTTCATACCCTCTGCGAACGCCCACAAGCTACGCCAGGTCCACCATTCGGCTTTCGCTTGGCTGTTCTCCCGTGTTTTGTTTATTGAGTGATCCGCAAGAATGAAATTATAAAACATCCCATTTTCGGCCTGCATATCAAGTAAAAATTGCAGCAATTTTCTGCCCCGCTCCAAACTTGAACTATCACCTGATATCTCAAAGTGTCGTAAATATACGATAGCAGCGCGAGCCACGTCATCCACACAGGCGATTCCCTCGCCTGCCGCTTCCACCGGCTTATAGTCAGGAAAATCTGCATAAATGTATATAAAGGCGGCGGGCAGGCTATCTAATATCACCTCCTTGTATAAGTGATTTAGATGTGAAAGATTAATAAGACTCTTATCCTTTTCTCCATGATTATGACCACAATTATGAATTGTAATTAGAGCGAAAAAAACAAGAATCAACAATATTGGTTTTTTCATTGAATGGAATTCCCTACTCTTTAAGGCCGGTACTGGCCATGCTCTGGATGAAATATCTTTGGAAAAATACATATGCAATTACAATAGGCAATGCCAACAGTGTAGCCGCCGCCAGTTTCACGCCTAATTGAGACTCTGCCCTTCCCCCCACAACAAAAAGTGTTACAAGTTGTGGCATCGTCATTAATTTTTCTGCCCGAATAACAATTAATGGCCAAAGAACTTCATTCCAGGAAGTCATAAAAGTAATGATTGCAACCGTTACCAGTGCAGGAATTGAATTTGGCCACAGGATTCTGAAAAGTATCTGGAGTTCGTTACATCCGTCTATTCGAGCAGCATCGATTAAATCCTGAGGGATACTCATAAAATGCTGTCGGAACATGATGATTGCAAATGCATTCATCAAATAAGGGACTATCAAAGCCCAATAGGTATCCACCCATCCGAATTTAACCATCAGGATATATTGGGGAATTAGGGTTATTTGAAAAGGAAGCGTCATGGTAAAAATTATGATATAAAAAATTGCGATTCTTCCTATGAAATGGAGGCGCGAAAGTGAGTATCCAACCATTGATCCAAACACCAAAACTCCAGTCGTAATTGAGAGTGTTACGAAAAGGCTGTTAAAAAATGCACGGCCAATGGGAATTTTATCAAACACCTGACTATAGCTTGATAAGATTAATTTGGAAGGAAGCAGAACTAGTTTGCCAATCTCACTTTCGGGTGCCAGGGTTGCGCTTACCATCCATATGAATGGATACATAAAGAGAAGTGCCCCAAATATAAGAATAATGTATAACAATACCCTTTTCATGCAGACTATCTCAATCCTTCTCCAGCAATTTTCTTTGAATTACCACAACTAACAATATTATGACAGCAAAGACAATTCCCAATGTTGCGGCGTATCCCATATGATAGTAAAAAAATCCCTGTTTGTAGATATACAAAACTGTCGAGAGTGTGCTGTTCAGCGGACCGCCTCCTGTGAGTATATAAGGTTCAATGAAAAGGCTAAATCCTCCAATGGTTGACAAGATGACCACCATGAATATTGTAGGATTTATTGCCGGAAGCGTGATAAATCTGAATTTCTGCCAATGATTGGCTCCCTCAAGCTCGGCAGCCTCATAATATTGGGGAGGCACCGTCTGCAAACCCACCAAGAATAATACAATATATAAACCAACATTTTTCCACGTTGCCATAAATGCAATTGAGGGCATTGCCATAGCTGGTTCTACCAGCCACCCCACCTTTTTCAGGCCAAGAGTTACAATTATGCGATTTAGGAGTCCGGTATCGAATCCATATAATTGCTGCCATAATATTGTTACAACCACCCCGGAGACTACAACCGGGAGAAAAAAGGCTGCCCTGAAGAAGGCCCTTAGACGCAGTTTCTGGTTTAACATTTCTGCAAAAAACAGGGCAACAATGATCTGCAATGGAATATGTATAATTAGAAATACTATTGTGTTTATCAGGGATCGAAAAAAGAGTCTGTCCTGGATTAGTCGCAAAAAATTAGTTAAACCGGTAAACTCCATAGGCGAGATAATATTCCACTTGTGAAATGTGAGCACGAATGAGAATATAACCGGAAATGCCACAAACGTAGCAAAAAAAATCAGATAGGGTGAAACCAGTAGATATGGGGTAGCAGATTTTTTTGAAAAACTCATAGTATCTCAGTCATACTATTGATTCATTTTGAATGAACTAACCAATAAGTAATCTCACATCAACAACAAACGAACAGCATTGGCCGCATCTCTGATGGCCCTCTCCGGTTCCTTTCTCCCATATATGACGCAGGCCTCGTATTCCTGTGAAATAATATCAAACACCTCTTTTAAAACCGGACAATTATCAGTTCCCTTAACATATTTGGCTTGTCTGCCAAAGGGTATCATTTTGGGATTATTTTTAAAATATTCTTGAAAGAAAGGATCTTCGAATAGATTTTTTCGCCAAGGTAACTGGTTGCTTATTTCTAGAAAACGGAGATCATTTTCCTTGGTTAGCATGAATTTGACAAAATTCCATGCTCCTTCCGGATTCGTACAGGTACCAAATATGACAATATTTTTTGGATCACCATAAGAAAAAATCGGGCCGATATGATTATCCGGAACGGGTAAATGGGTAAACTCATATTCAAATCCTTCCGGTTTGAATTTTTCGGCACGGGCAATTTCCCAGGGACCGGTAAACCGGCTGCTGATTAGTTCCGATAAAAAAGCATCCTGCCTTGCGTCCAGACGTTCCTGGGCAAAATATTTTTTTTCATATAATTTATGCAAAAATGCAAAAGTCTGAACGGCAAAATCATTATCAAATGCCACTTGATTATTCTTAACCAAAGCCCCTCCCTGAGAGGCAGCTATATACAATGAATAAAAATCAAAAAACCTTTGCCACCAGGTAACCTTGACATCTGAATACCCAACCCACCGGTCCACGTATCCATCACCATCCGTATCTGTTTGAATTCTGCGGCCGGCTTCAAGAAACTCGGAATACGTTCCAGGTGGCGATTCAAATCCAATTTTCTGCATGTGATTCTTATTGGAAATCATCATGATTGGGTTAATTTTCCAGGGAATTTGATAGATATGCCCATCGCTTGACCGAATATCTTCAATTACAGAGCTGTCACATCGTTCGTAAAGATAGGGCAAAAATCCCGGCAAAGTATCCAGTGCAATCAGAGCCTTAGCCTGCGCATAGGTTTCAACATCGCCGGGCCACATGTTGGAATAAATATCAGGTGTGGTTTTTCCTACAATAGCAGCAAGGATTACTTCTTCACTTGATTGACCTTCTGGCACCGGTTGTGTGTGCACCTGCTGGCCGGGAGAAATAGAATTCCATTTTTTTACAGCCTCTCTTGCAAAGACAATTTCGTCTTGATGATTTGAAGACCAATATGTGAGTTGTTTATTGGTATGATTTTCCGAACCACTACAAGATAAAAATATTAACAAGAAAAAGGTTAGACCAATTGAGGAAAATAGTTTCGATGACAATATTTCTCCTTTAGAATCTCATACTCAATGCGAATCGATGAGCGTTTTCCAGTCTGCCAAAATCAGCATATGCATAATCAACAGTAATTTGAAAATTGCCAAAGAGTTTGCTGGATAATCCTGTGCCTAACGTTAATCCTTCTTCGCTATCCGTTAGGAATAGATTTCTATATCCGCCACGAAGAAAGAATAGTTCGTGCAAAGCATATTCCATACCCAAATGAACACTTTCGGAATTATCATTCGGATGCATAGCTTCTGTCGCAAGCGTAAGCCGATGTGGTTTTGTATCAAAAACTTCCATCGCTATTCCAGCTTGAAATGTGAGTGGTAAAGGCCACTTGTTAGTTTGAAGTTTAGCAAAGATCCTATCATTATTCCCCATCTGCTGTTGATCGATGTCATGATAAACCAGAAGATCATCTCCGTCCATTTGCATATCGGTTCCGAAATTCATCATGGTCGCACCAATCCGCAGGCCATTGAATGTCGTTGTGAAAAGTGTCCCTATATCGATGGCAAATCCTTGGGCAGACTCCTTCCAAATTTTTTGCGAGATGTATTTTCCATTAAATCCAATGGAAAAGCGATCGGTAATTTTTATACCGTATGATACGGCAATCGCCATATCCCTGGAATCAAAAAACTCACCGGTTCCTTCCGGTAAAATGATGGTTCTTACTTTCATTTCATCCATGGATAAAGCGGTTAGACTGGCACCAAGCGTACCGAATCGACCAATTGGAATGACGACTGCTGCGAAATCATAGGAAATATCGGCGATCCAGTTGGTGTGAACAAACAGCACTTCCGGTCGGTAAAGTTTACCGAGACCAGCGGGATTCCAGTAAATAGCGCTCACATCATTCGCCGTGGATACAAAGGCACCGCCCATCGCAATTGCCCGGGCACCAACCCCGATTTCCAGAAACGAACCTGAGGTGGTGGCGACATTGGTCACTTTTCCTTCAAACGGTTGGCCAAATAAATAAATGGAGAGAATCAAACTGATCGACATTACATTTGGAATATGTTTCATGATTCAATACCCATCAATTATCAGGTAGTTCACATCGTAAATGATATTTTGTTATAGAAATCACTGAAAAATGTATCAGAATTTTAAGGTACTTATCATACAAATTCTCATTTTATTACTGCAAACTTTCCAATCTTTTTGCCCACACCCGGAGCATCAACGTGATATATATAGACGCCATAAGCGATTTCCTGACCATTTTTGTTGAGCAAGTTCCAGGATTCCTGTCCATCGTCGGCCGTACTGCTATGGGTAACTTGATCAACCAAATATCCTCTTAATGTATAAATGCGAATGGTACATTCTTTGGGCAAATGGATGAAATGAAGTTTTCTTTCTCCACGTCCAAACCTAAACGGCGATTTTTCCTCCCACGATGCGGCAACCACATACGGATTGGGCACAACAGCAATATTATCCAGTTCCTCTTTTGCTTTTTCAGCACTATATCCCTGGCCTTTGACTGAAAACTCAACTCGATCACCTGTTCGAAAGGGTTTTGTACTGGCAATTCGTAAAAGGTCACCCGGTTGGGGTGGGAATTCCGGCCGGATTGTATCCGATTCAAAATAAAATCGCCATCCGGTTTTGAAATTAAATTGACTCTCCGGTCGGTTGTCATTCACCCAAATCATAATTGCTTCGGTGGAGTCCGTATTTTGCCAGGGATAATATGGCGTTAGAGAAGAATCCTTCTTATAGAATTCAATAAATTGATAATTTGCCCCAACATTTTCAGTGGAATTATAAACAGAAAATTTTGTTGGAAGTGTTGGTGGAAATCCTGCAATATTGTTAGCCGTATCGACAATCTGATCAGAGAACATTATTTCAAAGTCAGCCGGATAGAAAATATTCAGATTTAATCCGGAGAATCGCTCGTCAAAATTTAAGCGAGGCCTAAAAGTGGTGCCACCAACAAGCCATTTACTATTTTCCATATCGATGTCGACCGGGTCGTTGGTAATGGTAACCGTAAACCCATCAACTAACGGGGATTTTGAAACTTCATCTATCCAAATGGTATCTGTTTTGGCAATATTTTGGCCGTTTGTAATATCATAAATGACATAATACGAACTGCCATCATTATGATAATATGAGGTGTCTCCAAACTCGATTGCATAGGTGTGATCATCCAGCACAGAATCAGGTATCAGGAAGTCAAATTCGATTTTGCCGGTTCCAATTGTCTCCCGCGTGATATTTTCACCCAAAACCGGATCGACATAACCGGCTGCCGGTGATCGCGGTGTCGCAACAGCAGTGTTGATATCCACCTTTACATTACCAGCAATATCTTTACGAATATTACTGGTACACTCCGCAGGAGTTAAGCCTACAAGCGCACCGGTACCGCTGGTATCTACCAGTCCATGATCGTACGAAACGATAGCATAATAATATGTTTGCCCATTTTTGACATCGTTATCAATATAAAAGTGTTGCAGCCCGGAATTATTGCCCATATAAAAGTTCGCCCCTAATACATCAATGGGATGCAAATCTTGCCAGGTATTTTTCAGATCGAATTGAGCAATCGGATCTCTGAATGTTAACCGGCCGAACGCATCTGTGATCAGGCGTGGTTCAAGAAGTTCGGGTTCTGTACTTCGGTAAATCCGGTATCCTTCAAAATCAAATTCCTGCAGGAAGGGATCAAATGATCTTTCAGCACGTGAATCCCAAACCAGAATTACCCGTTCATCTCCGGGAATGACTGCCTTCAACTTTGGTTTAAGGGGAGGCTGGGCAAATCTGTAATCTGCATTGTAAATCTGTTGAACGGTTTTTTTGGTGAGTACCAGATCATCACGGTCATCTCCAAATAATAATCCCATTGAATAGTTTTCTGTTTGGCCGGGATTGAGTGGAAATGGACCGGAGGAGAAGAACATACCCAAATTTGCAGTGACCTGTTGACTATGGGGTGGAGGGGCTGCCTTGAAGACACCCCAATTTTGATCTTCGTTCCACAATTCATAGGTATGTACAGGAAATATCCGGAAGCCCGTCAGGCCTATTTGATCTGATTCATCCTTATCGGTAAAATCAAAATTAGGTTCCCCTGTGGTGGGAATTCCATCGCCCTCTCCATTATCCGGACCGGGATAATTAAAATCGTTCGGTCCCAATCCATCTTCCCCTTTGTCGTCATTCAGCGTTTCCCCCTCATCCCATTCTCCGTTCTCATTGGAATCAGTAAAGCCGGTCCAATCGCCATCCTCATCCCCGGAAAAGTGCGGGCCCGGTTCCCTCCCATAATATTCAAAAAATTGGTCGGGATTATCGACTCCGTAGGGGAATACATCCAGCCACACACCGGGTCCCGACACTCTACTCTCATCAATCAATCCATCTTCGTCGTTATCCAGCACATCATCTTCTATTCCGGGGCTTTCCAAAAATGCAAATCCCGAAACGCCCACCGGTGACCATGCACCGGGTGTTCCGATTCCATCGAAGTCCCATGCCCAGGCAATATCCAAAAACGTATCATAATCGCCCGTATCGTCTGAAG
>Ga0209536_100000200_pt1 | contig 93222 bp, 79 predicted proteins | sample DeeMarSeWOR28_12_FD_187461 | JGI IMG/M metagenome (GOLD analysis project Ga0209536, IMG submission 187461) | Marine sediment microbial communities from White Oak River estuary, North Carolina - WOR-2-8_12 (SPAdes) (version 2) | ecosystem: Environmental > Aquatic > Marine > Intertidal zone >... | reverse complement strand
CCCATCCGAAGCGGCTCGGCTGCCCGGGAGGTGTTGATCATCGACGACTTCGAGGCCGGGTTCGTTTTCGATCTGGCAGGAAACTCCGCCGCGATTTGGCCGGACGGATACCAGGGCGATGCTCTGATCTTGCCGGGGGTCGATCCCGCTGTTTCCTCTGGCGAGGCCGCTTATGGTGGCGATGGCATCGAGCGCCGGTTCTTTTAACTCATCAGATATTTTTTGATGCACATCCACAACATCATCAACGGCATGATTTATTTTCCGGGCTGCCCTGGTCGCGTAAGTGGTGATTTCTTCCAGGTTCTCCATAATTTGCGGAAGATCTTGATTGACATCATCGATGGTTTGGTTCAGTTTTTTTAGGGTCCTGTAAAATTGAAGGGCAGTGGGGATCAGTAAAATGACGAGTACTGTCAGGACCAATAATAAGATAACCAACGCCTGTTCCCAGAGCATATATCACTCCTTTTCAGAATTCACTAACTATGACGTACTTCTCGGTTTGGATTTGCGAGGTTTTCTTTTAGGTTTCTCTTCTACCTCTTCAGATTCTTCCTCGATATTTTCTTTATGTTTCAGTTTTTCGAGAATTTTATCCCGCCCTTCTTCAAATGATTTCATCGCTGCTTTACGCGCATGTTCAAAATCAGATTTTGTCTGGGTGTATAATTTATCTGCTTCTTCACCCAATTCTTCACGTGTCTCCCGACCGCTTTTGGGGGCAAGAAGTATACCGGCAATAGCACCGATGATTCCACCAATGACAAATCCTTTCATAAATCCATCACCTCGATCAGACATTATTTTCCTCCAAAGACAATAAACACGTTTTAAAAATAAATGAAATTGATTACAAATACAAGGGGAGATTGTGTTTCTCGCAGCGGCGCGGCGTAAAATTCGCTCCCTCCTTGAGAAAGAGGTGGATGGGGGAGGTTCTCAAGCCACGGCGCAACCTATTATCGAATATGTTATTGATAGAAAATTTTGAGATCAGTATTTTTATGCTTACAATTATCATTTATCTTATGTTTCTATAAAATTCGTGTAATTCGTGGACTGAAAAATATAACAACTGGCTCAGATGAACCCTGGTAAAAAAATAGAACATTTCATTAAAAATTTAATGACGAAAATCCTGCGCGGTGCGCTCGAACAGGAACCCCGTAAACTCCAACCGCCATACAACCGGATATTATTCTTTCGTTTCGATGTGTTAGGAGATATGATCCTTTCCTTTCCGGTGTACAGTGCAACACGTGAGGCATCACCGGGAGTCAGGATTGATGTGCTTTGCAGCCGGAAAAATGTCATTCTGTTGCAGGATACCACTTTAGTCGACGGACTGCTGATTGCAGACAAAAATCCACTGACATGGATGAAACTCATTTATCGAATGCGAAAAAGAAAATACGACGTGATCATTAATCTGGTAACCCATCCTTCTTTTACCTTTGGTCTGATCGCTCGTCTGGGAGGACCGGATGCGGTACGGATTGCCGGGGATCAGGAAAAGTTTTCCTATTTTTATAACCGGAATATTGAACTTCCCCCGAAAACGGATATCCATATGATGAAACGAAAATTCCTGGTTTGTCAGGATTTTATATCACAAGATCTTAGCAATATAAAAACACCCTGGGTGGATTACTCTCCTGAAATTAAAAATCGGGCAAAAAAGCTTTTCGAGAATGCATTGAATAATCTCAGAATTGGGCCGGACATGAAAAAACTGGCGGCTATAAATCTGAGTGCCGGCATGGATCGCCGCGAATGGCCGGTAGATAAGTATGTTGAATATCTAAAGGTACAGATAAAAAAGTATGATGCTGAAATTGGTGGTTGGGTTGTATTTACCGATCCTGGTAAACCTGAGAAAACGAGATATCTATTAGAACAATTGAATCAGGATAGAGACTATCCCTTTAAACGGTGCATTACTGACTTACCACCACAATCTGATTTTCGCGTGATCATGGAATTTCTTCCTTTTATTGCAGTGCTTTTGACACCCGATACCTCGATCGCTCATGCTGCTTCGGCTATGGGTACCCCTTTATTGGTGATGACCATCGGTGAAAATAAAACAGTTTGGGATCCGATTGGTGTGACCTCCCGAATTATATTTTCAGAAGAACTCTATTCGCTGGAGAATTTACCGGTAGAGCAGGTCGTGGATGAATTTGATCGTTTGATGAGTGATATATTAAGTAAGAAGTAGGAAGTAGGAAGGAGGAAGTAAGAAGTAGGATGTAATCCTGATGAATGAACACTTCCTGAGACAATTCTAATAATAAAAATTGATTTTTTATCCGCGGAAATCAGTGTCATCAGTGTTATCCGCGTTCAATTCGATCTTAAACAGATCAAAATATATTTCAACTGCACTAAATATCTGAACTGGATTTCCAGGTCCAGTAAGAGTTCAGGAGAAAGTTAACCATCGTTGCGGCAATGATTCCTAATGTATTTGCGATTATATCCATTAAACCCAGTGCGTAATAAAAAATCAACAAGGTGGCATAGTTCACCAGACCGGCAGTAAGAGCCACCATATGAAATCGGACGAATCTTTTTAAAAGGGATGTCTTTACGACCCTTGATCTGAACGTCCAGAAATTGTTTAACATAAAATTGGAAATTATCGCTGATTCAATAGCAATAGGAGATGCAAATTCAACGCTAAAAAGAAATAGTCGTGTCAACAAGATAAAAATACCCATATTGACAAGAAATCCGGATGAACCGACAACAATATATTTATAAAACTCTGACGACTTATAAAACCTTTGCATCCTTCCAGCCTTTTATATAAGCTTTCTCCATAAAGAGAATTTCTTGATTATCATTAAAAAATATATTGAATGAGCTGCCTTGCGGATAAATAGGCTCCTGAGGTTAAAAATTTATGATTTGTTTGGAAAATTCCAAAACATAAAGTGATGTCAGCAAAAATTCTTGGAAATATTCTTATTTTATTATCACTCTGTGGTTTATCCATTGGGCAAATTTCTACTGATCAATTGCCCCCCTATGTGAAAGGTGAGCAGTTTCATGTTAATGATCAGGAGCAAATGATATCAGGAGAACAGATGTCTCTACATCCTGAATATGATGCTCTTCTCTATGATATCCATATGAAGATATTTCCTGACAGTCAAAAAATACGAGCGACAACATCTATCAAGCTTGCTGTAAAAATAACGATGACTGAGAGTCTCCTGTTTGATTTCGCCGGCCTGCAACTCGATTCCGTTCTTCTTGATGCTGAAAAAATCCAGGCCTCACAAAATGGGGAGACACTCATGATCGATTTGAATTCTCCTCTTATGGCCGGAGATACACACCAGGTGGATATTTATTATCAGGGGATACCAGAAAAAGGACTCTATTTTCGTCTAAACTGGTATGATGATCTGATCATCTATTCTCACAATGAACCGTATGATGCACGATATTGGTTTCCCTGTAAAGATGATCCCTCAGACAAGGCAAAACTGATCATGACGGTTACGCTTCCCGATAACTTTGTCGTACTGGGTAACGGAACTCTGATCGAAGCGGTTTCAACCGGCTACAGACAAAAACGTTATATCTGGCAGGAAGATTATCCGATAGCTACTTATCTCATATCAATTGCTGCCGGGCCCTATTCAATTACTTCGGATTCTTTTGAATGGCAAGGAGACAATTTACTTCTGGAATACTATGTCTATCCCAATGACCTATCAAGGGGAGCATCCGCACTCGAGATGGTAAAAGACATGTTAGATTTTTATAGCACCTATATTGGTGACTATCCTTTCTTTAATGATAAGTATTCCATGTCTGAAGTGCCCTTTCGGGAAGCTTCTGCGATGGAAAATCAGACGGCCACCACAATGGGTGATTTTGTGATGGATAATGAAGAGGTGATTGCTCATGAATTAGCACATCAATGGTGGGGTGATGCCCTTACACCGCAATCGTTTGTCGATATCTGGCTGAATGAAGGTTTCGCCACCTATTTTGATGCACTGTTCACCGAGTATATATATGGAAGAGAGGCGTTTTTGAAAAGGATGGATGATTTTTATAACTTACTTATATCCGATGGTTCACTGGCCTATCCGATATATGATCCGCCCCCTCAGTATCTTTTTGGCCGTGCCGTTTATATGAAAGGGGCCTGGGTGCTTCACATGCTTCGTTTAATCATTGGCGATCAGTTTTTTAATGAGATAATTCAAGACTATTATCAAAGCTATTATTATCTGAATGTGACAAGTGCAGATTTTATTGAGATTGTTGAGTCGGTCAGTGGAAAATCATTTGAACAATTCTTTAGTCAATGGCTGTATTATGGAGGAATGCCCTTGTTGATAGGATCATGGGAGCAAAATAATAATGCTGTCACCGTATCAATTAATCAGGAACAACCTGAAGCGGTTTATCAGTTTGATCTTGAGATTTTGATAGAAGGAGTGTCAGAAGATTCACTTGTGAAAGTTCCCATTACAAATCGTCGTACACAGCTTACAATTGATTTTGCGGAGCCTGTAACAAAAATGATTATTGATCCGCATAAAAAGATATTAACGACCAATAACAGTCCGGTTTACTTTATTCCCAGCCAGGCAGCAATCAGCCGAATTTCTCCCAATCCCTTTTCAGAGACGATCACGATCACCTATCAAATAGGAAAAACTGAAAACGTGGAAATTGTCATATATGATATCTTAGGTCAAAAGGTAGATAAATTGGTCGATGAGAAAAAAAACACCGGAATTCATCAGGTGGTGTGGCATGGAAAACACTATGCCTCCGGAGCATATATTTGTGTAATGACCGCCAGTGGAGCATCGGATGTACGAAAGATGATACTGGTCAAATAATGATGTTATTGAAATCAGATTTTTCAATAGATTAGAATACATTTAACCACAGAGGACACAAAGGTCACAAAGAATAAATATATAATATTTTCTTTGTGCTCTTCGTGTCCTCTGTGGTTAAAAAATATTTCCTAAATATAATAGTTGAGTTCAAAGGGTGTATCGTGGAAAATATTGAAATAAAAGCAAAACTTGAGAGCCTCGAACAAACGCGAGAACGGGTTAAAAAACTGGAGCATGAATATGTTGGTCTCGATCATCAAATTGATACATATTTTAACACGACCAATGGAAGATTCAAGTTGCGGGAATCATCATTGTCAGGACCATATTTGATTTTTTATCTTCGTGAAGATCTGAATGGACCGAAATGTTCAGTCTATCAAAAACTACCGGTGGAAGATGCGACCGGACTAAAAGAGCTACTGGCAAAAATGCAGGGCATTCATACGGTAATAGAGAAAAACCGTGAGATCTTTCTCTATCAGAATGTACGCATACATTTAGATTCTGTAAAAAATCTGGGTGCGTTTCTGGAATTTGAAGCCGTGATGGACGAAACCTATCATGACAGAGAAATTGAGACAAAAAAAGTAGAATATCTTATGGAAATGCTCAGTATAAAGGATGAAAATTTAATCAGTGAATCTTATGAAAACTTGATCAGGAGATAAAATTATGAAGATATATTGCTGGAATGTAAATGGAATTCGGGCGGCAATTCAAAAGGGATTCTGGGATTGGTTTCAACAAACAAATCCTGAGATTCTGTGTTTACAGGAAACTAAAGCGAACCAGGAGCAATTGGAAGAGAAAATTGCAAGGCCCGAGGGATATCATGCTCTCTGGAATTCCGCGGAAAAAAAAGGCTATAGCGGAACAGTGACATTCAGTAAAAAAGAGCCTAAACGTGTAATGTTAGAGTTGGGTATTGATGAATTTGATGGTGAAGGACGGCTGATAGAAACCGAATTTGATGATTTTGTCCTGTTTAATATTTATTTTCCTAATGGGAAACGGGATCATAGCCGGGTACAATATAAATTGGATTTTTGCGATGCTGTGCTTGACAGATGTGAGATACTGAGAAAAGAAGGAAAGAATTTAATTATCTGTGGTGATTATAATACGGCGCATAAAGAAATTGATTTAAAAAACTGGAAAAGTAATCAAAATACAACCGGTTTTTTGCCGGAAGAACGTGCCTGGATCGATAAATTTATCAAATACGGCTATGTTGATACACTGAGACATTTTAATCAGGAACCGGACAATTATACATGGTGGAGTTATATGGGAAATGCCCGTCAAAAAAATGTAGGCTGGCGTATTGATTACTTCTTTGTTAATGATGAATTCACTCCAAAGCTAAGGAATGCTTTTATACTGCCGGAAGTGATGGGTTCCGATCATTGTCCGATTGGTCTGGAAATTGTCTAAATGTTGAAAATTTCTCAAATATTAAGAAAAAATTTTCATATATTATGTTTGAAATATAGATAAAACTCGAAAAAGTTTATGGATTAGCACCTTATTTGAAAACTATTGAACCGCGTTTTGTCGAGGTATGTGTAAATGAAGATTTCGATTTTTCAGGTTGATGCTTTTACGAACAAGGCTTTTGGAGGTAATCCTGCTGCGGTTTGTCCTCTGGAATACTGGATTTCAGATGAGAACATGCAAGCGATAGCTGAGGAAAATAACCTTTCAGAAACGGCATTCATAGTTAATCGCGGAGATTATTATCAAATTCGCTGGTTTACACCACAAACGGAAGTGGATTTATGCGGGCATGCGACACTGGCCAGTGCCTGGGTGATTATGAATAAGGTACAACCGGATGTGAAGGAAGTAAAATTTGGTAGTCGGGGAGGTGAACTAATAGTCAGGAGAGAAGAGGACCTTTACCTGATGGATTTTCCGGTTCATCCTCCGGAAGAATGCGCAATACCTAATACCCTGATCAAGGCACTGGGACAAAATCCGGTGGAGGTGTTAGCATCGAATTACTATCTTGTTGTCTTTGATTCCGAAGAGGTGGTAAGAAATTTAAAACCTTACATGACAATGTTGAAGGAGTTAGATCGAATCGGTGTGGTTGTAACTGCTCCCGGTAATTCGGTAGATTTTGTATCAAGGTTTTTTGCGCCGGCAGTTGGTATTCCTGAGGATCCGGTTACGGGCTCTGCCCACTGCACGTTGATACCTTATTGGTCTAAAAAACTGGGAAAAACAAAAATGACGGCCAAACAGGTGTCAGGTCGCGGAGGCGATCTCATCTGTGAATATAAAGATGATCGTGTCGTCATCGGTGGTCAGGCCAGGTTATTTATGGAAGGTCGTATTAATTTCTAAAATGAAGTAGTCTTTTTTAGATCTTTTTTAACCACAGAGGACACAGAGGGCACAGAGATAATAATAATTATTTCTTTGTGCCCTCTGTGCCCTTTGTGGTTATTTTTTTGAAATTTTTGACAGATATTTTGAATTATAGGTGTAAATTGAAATTATATGAAATGCAGGGATTGATTAACTCACCCCCTGGCCCCCTCTCTTATGAAGAGAGGGGGAAAATTGGCAAAGTTAGGCTATTAGAGAGATATAGAAATGAACTTCCTGAAACCAAAATGGGCTATTGAGTGGTGGGCGATCATTAAAAACGAAGGTGTGAAGGCTTTCATTAAACAAAAGGGATGGAAGTTTTTCATAGCATTTATCCTTTTCTATCTTATACGCGACGTCACACTCTACATTATCATACCCTATTTAATCATTAATAATATGATCCAGTGCTGAGACAGGGTCCGGCAACATGAAATTGAGGAAAGTATGAATGTCGAAACAATTACCGTAGGCTCTTTTGCGATGAATTGCTATTTGCTGAGTGATTCTGATAGCAAGCAAGCTGTCCTTATAGATCCGGGAGCTGAATCAGATAGATTAATCGATGAAATATCCGCTAGAGATTTGAATCTGAAATTTATCATTAACACACATTGTCATATAGACCATACGGCAGAGGTGTCGAGCATAATTAACCATTTTAAGGTTCCTTTTTATATACACCGTGCAGAATTACCTCTCTTAAAAAATCTAAAAGAGCAGGGAGATTTTTTTGGATTACCTGTCTTGGAAATCCCGACTGTATCAGACTATGTTGAGGACAATCAATCCCTAGAATTTGGCAACACGAAGATGAAAATTCTGCATACTCCTGGTCATTCACCAGGCGGTATTTCTATTCTCATCAAAGATTCAGTCTTTGTCGGTGATTGTCTGTTTTTTGATTCTATCGGACGCACAGACCTTCTTGGCGGGAATTATGATCAATTAATAACTTCTATAAAAACAAAGCTGCTAACGCTCGATGATTCGACGATTGTATACCCCGGCCATGGCCAATCAACGACGATCGGCCGTGAACGGATGAACAATCCATTTTTGAAATAAAGGTAAATCGAGGTTATTATAAAATAATTTAACCACAGAGAATACAAAGTTCACAGAGGAAATTTTATTTATTTTGTCATCTCGAAGAGATCTTTGCAGTTGGTAGTATAGCTATGGCGACAAAAGCATAGATCCCTAACGGATGACATATGTATACCGAACTTTGTGATCTCTGTGTACTCCGTGTTAAAAAAAGCTCGAATAACTGGAGATTTATTGGATTTAAAAGGCAAAGTTGCTCTGATAACCGGCGGTGCTGTTCGGGTTGGAAAAGCAATTACAATTGAACTTATCGAAGCCGGTTGCAGGGTGTTCTGCCATTATAACCGCAGTAAGGGAGAAGCAGATGAACTCCGGAATAAATATCCCGATATAAAGTTATTACAGGGGAACTTGAATAAAACAGAAACAACGCGCTTTCTGATCGAACAAGTGTTAAATTTAGAAGGAACAATCGATATCCTGGTTAATAGCGCTGCTATTTTTCCGAAATCACCGATCGGGCAGGTAACAGAAAAAGACTGGGATGAGGTATTTCAGATAAACTTGAAATCTTATTTTTTTCTTTCTCAGGAAGCAAGTAAGATAATGGTTCAGAATAAGAGCGGAAAAATAATAAATATTGCAGATACCAGTGGCTTAAGACCGTGGCCCTCTTATATTCCTTATTCCATAACAAAAAGTGGTGTGATAAGTCTGACAAAGGGATTAGCCAAAGCGCTTGCCCCAAATGTTCAGGTGAACTGTATTAATCCGGGACCTGTACTGATTCCTGATGACTATAGTCCTCTCCAAATTCAGCAGGCAATAAAGAAAACACTGTTAAAAAAAACCGGAACAGCAGAGGATATTGCACATGCTGTCAGATTTTTACTTGAAGATGGTGACTATATTACCGGTTTTGTGCTTTCAGTAGATGGAGGCAGAAGTATTAAATAACTCTGCATGATTAATTTGATAAAACTTACAAATTATTTATTATCTATTATTTTCACTCTTTCCTCTTTGATAAATGTCGGATGTCAATACGCTAAACAATCAGTTGTTACAGATTACCATCTGCAGATGGGGAATCTGGAGAGTATCATACAATCTGGTAACTGGTTGAGATTTTCCTCAGATCTGCGGGCTGATCCCTTTACGGGAACACTCAATCCCGGTAGAATAACATCCGAAGGAAGGAAGTATTATATATTAAAATATGAAAATCGGGATGATGATTTTCCATATTCATTAAAGGATGGTGATACGCTCAGTTTGATACTGGATGGAAGAGCCCTTCATTTGACCGGATATAACACCAGCGGGAAAGGAGAGAACCTGAGTACCTACTATGAAATCGATCAATGGGATCTCGCTGATATTGGAAATGCCTCAAGCGTAGAAATAATTCTGAAAGCTGAGGAAGGAGATTTAAAGGCAACATTTTCAAAGGACAATATCTATAATTATCGTTATTTCGTGGCGAAATACATATTGGGTACGGATCAGATTCCTCCACCGGCTCAACCGTCTTATGAACAACCCACCGCTTTTCTCAGCGGTGGAGCGGGAACAGGGACTGAATTTTGGTTTGGTTATTATACAAATTTTTTAAAGATCAAACCAGGATTAGGAGACTATCTGGCCGCGGGTATGGGATTTGTTCCATTTGAATTCAGTCGATATAATCGGTACCAGGGGCAGGGATACTTGTGGGATGGAGATCTTTCCGAAATGAATTATTCCATAAATCTGATGTATGGTTTGACTTATCCCAGCCCTCTCGGAAACTGGTCATTTGAGCTTGGCTTTACCTATCAATATTATTTTTACAATGAAAATTGGAACTTGGAAAATACAGGGACTGAACACTGGCCTACGTATTACGAACTGAAAGATCATGCACCATATAAAGGTTCTGTGATAGGTATATTCATTCAGGCAGGTGGGTTGTGGGTGCAATTCAACAGGATTAGAAATTGGGCTGTTGGATTGGCAATACCTGTCCCATGGTGGTAATGCCCCCTAAAAAAACCACTGAGAACACTGAGTAAATTCTTCATTTTGTTAAATAATTTATAAGGTCGATTTAGATATGGAAATATTCTTTTTGAGATTTAAACTTTGTAAAGTATATGAATATCTAAATATGCAATTCTCAAAGATCTCAGTGGTCAATATCAATTTTGATTTTGATAAAATCTTTTACTAAAATTTCAAACTTTTGTAATGATGTTTAAATTTAAGATTGTTAAAGAAAGGTCTATATGTCCAAGAAATTTGAGCTGCCTGCTAATTTAGAAAAATTAGGTGATTTGGCAACAAACTTATGGTTTGGCTGGAACCCGGATGTACGGGATCTGTACCGGGAAATTGATCTTGATGTGTGGAAAAAATCCGGTAAAAACCCGGTAAAGTTTCTAAAAATGGTTGATCCTGTAAAAATAGATGCTTTTTCAAAGGATGAAGTATTTTTAAAAAAAGTATCAGATTCTTGGGAACGATTTGTTGAATATATCGAAAGTAAAAATACAGCTTTTCGTAAAAATTACCCTAAAATGCTCGATCACCCGGTTGCCTATTTTTCAGCGGAATATGGTATTCATGAATCACTTCCCAATTATGCAGGTGGTCTGGGAGTACTGGCCGGTGATCACACAAAGACGGCCAGTGATCTGGGCCTGCCCTTTTTCGCAGTCGGACTGATGTATAGGCATGCTTATTTCCAACAGGAAATTGATGCCAGTGGAAATCAGGTGGAGATCTATAATGAACTGGATTTAGAACAGCTACCCATCCGCCTTGTTACAGATGATAAAGATGAGCCACTTCTTGTGAGTGTACCGCTTTTAGATCATATTGTTTTTCTTAAGATTTGGGAAGTAAAGGTCGGACGGGTTTCCGTATTTTTACTGGATACGACCGTTGATCAGAACAGTGAGGAAGATAAAAGTATTATCCATACCTTATATGGGGGTACCCGCGATACACGAATTCAGCAGGAGATTATTCTCGGTATTGGCGGAATGCGTGCTATACGTAAAATGGATCTCCAACCAAGTGTATTTCACATGAATGAAGGCCATTCAGCCTTCCTCGGTCTGGAACGAATTTCAGAATTGATGAATGAAGGTATGAATTATAAAACAGCACTTGAGTACGTTCGCTCAACGACTGTTTTTACAACTCATACACCAATTGCTGCCGGAAATGAGGCATTTGAATTTGATATGATCAACAAATATTTCAAAAATATCTGGCCAACTCTGGAGATATCTCATGAAAAATTCTTTGATTTGGGTAGAAATACAAACATTCATCAGCATGAGAATTTTTCATTAACAGTATTGGCCTTAAATCTTTCCAATCAGGCCAATGGTGTTAGCAGGTTACACGGCGAAGTTTCACGTGATATGTGGCAAAAAGTGTATCCAGGTGTACCCATTTCGGAAGTGCCAATCGGACATGTGACGAATGGTATTCACACATTTACCTGGCTCCATCGAAAGATGTTTAAAATGTTCAATGACTATTTCGGCACAGATTGGCGCAAACAAATTCGCAATCAGAATTTCTGGGATAAAATATATGAACTCCCGAATAATGTTCTCTGGGAAATTAAGCAGGAAATGAAAAATGATATGATCGATCAGATCAGACAAATGTATTCACAACGAATTGAACGTTATGGTCCGGATAAGGGAGGATATCCGACTGCGGAGGAAATACTTGATCCCGATATCCTGACAATTGGATTCGCAAGGAGATTTGCTCCCTATAAACGCTCTCTGCTTTTCTTCAGTGATCTTGAAAGACTGAAAAGCATTATGAGTAATAGTGACAAACCGATACAGATTGTATTCGCCGGAAAGGCACATCCTGCAAATGATGCCGGTAAGGATCTGATTCGTCGAATCAATGAATTATCGAAAGATAAAGAATTCAAAGGCAAAGTTGTTTTTGTCGAAGGATATAATATGAGTAAAGCACGGGCATTGGTCTCTGGTGTTGATGTCTGGTTAAATACACCGCGAAGACCTCTTGAAGCAAGCGGCACTTCCGGGCAAAAAGTACCAATCAACGGAGGCATCAATTTCAGTATTCTCGATGGTTGGTGGCTGGAAGGATATAATACACAGAACGGCTGGTCCATCGGCCAGGCCCGACAATATGATGATAACGAATTGCAGGATCGGGAGGATGCGATTTCGTTATATGATACTCTTGAAAATGAGATCCTACCTCTCTATTATGACAGGGATAAAGATGGTATCCCTCATGACTGGCTAGAAAAAATCAAACACTCTTTTCATTCAACTATTACTCAATTTAGTTCACACAGAATGGTATGGGAATATTTACAGAAATATTACATACCGGCAATGAAAAGGGCTGAAAAATATTCACAGGAAGAATACCGCGAATTACATCTTTTTACAACCTGGAAAAATCGTATTGAACGCCTGTGGCCAAAAGTTGAACTTCATATGAATGATGGTAATGGTATGGATGAAGACAGACGCATCTTGTCGGCAGGTGAAGATAGAAACATTTCACTCTTTATTGATTCCGGAGGCTTGAATCAGGAAGATTTGCGGGTTGAGATTGTCCTGGAACGTCAGGATGCATACAGAGAGCATCAGGCGATGAAGGTCATACCGATGGGTTTCATCGCTAAAAGAGGTGATCATCAGTTTGAATACGGGGCACATGTTGTAACCGAAAAAGATGGATCATACCGTATAAACTGTCGCGTTTTACCCAGTCACCCTGATCTGTTTAATGCACACGAAGTCCGCCTAGTAAAGTGGCTGGATTAAAAGAATAAAAAATCCACCCGAGGGTGGATTTTTTATTCTTTTATTTCAGGCTGAGCGAAATACCAATCCAGATCCTGGTACTGATGATAAGATTTTTGGTTAGCGGGATCGAGTGATATCACATATGAAGACTTATCTCGCCCTAGACGAAATTTTTGTGTATCGAAACCAGGAAAATCAAAAAACACATCAATCTCATCAATATTATCACTATCTTCCATCTCAAAATCGAAGAAGTAAAGATCTTCTTCAATACGAAATTCAAAAATGAACGAAGTATTCAAATAAGGCAACTTTGTGGAAATATATGAAAAATCAGCGGGAAATTTAGGTGACAGGTGAATAGCTCCTTTTATCGCATCCGGCCGATATCCCACAAGGTCCTGATAAAAATTGTTAATGAATTGAGCAAGACTCATTGCATGCGATATTTTACCGCAAACCTGAGATTCAACCATTCCTATTTTGGGAATAGCATCCCGAAGTTCAGCAAGACTTCCAATCGCATCATCCAGAAGAATTTGCATTGCATTGTCATAGAATAGGTTAAATGCTAATTCAAATCGGTTAAGTCTCATCATGCTGCTGATAACAGGTCCCGCTAACCATGTCGAAACGGTTCCGTTATAATAAGCTTCTTCATTTAGATATTGTAAAGGAAAATTAAACCAGGGATGAAAGTCCTCATCATTTTGTGAAAGGGAAGCAACACCGTATCGATATGTCAGCCTGGTCAAAACATTACTGGTTATACGGGCACATTGATCCGGGGTAAAGAGGGGATCGATTCCTGTCAGCCCTGGAAAATAAACTGCCAGGATTTGATTGGGTCTAATTTTTTTATCGCGTGAATTGTCAGGATTTAAATGATCAAAAGCCTGATTTTTCACTGTACTCCAAAATTTTTTTAAAAAATTATTTTTTAAGGTATGTGAAATTGCCAACCAGTGTTCAGCTAGCTGTTCATCGTTGTTCATGCGGGCGAAAATGGATCCAATCTGGAGTGAGGTATACCATAAAGCCTGAATTTCGATTGCCCGATTTCCTCGTGGTGATATTGGTCCTTTAGGACCTGTAGCGTCCATCCAGGACTCATTATCAGCATGACACAGAAAGAAGTTTTCATCGATACGATGACGAATGGCACCTTTTATCGCTTTTTTTATCACAGGGTAGATCTGCTTAGCATAAGCAGTATCACCAGAATATAAAACATACTCGTACATTGCTCTTATAAACAACCAGGTGACATCAGAAGTGTTAAAGGAAACTTCATCATCGGTTTGTAAGTTGGGAATCCGGCCCTCCCATCTGTCATTTTCATCATTTAGCTGTGAACGACTGAACCAATCTAATATTATTCTTGCTTCGCTATAAGAACCGTTTATTAGAAAAGCACCTGCAAAAGAAATAAACGTATCACGCCCTATATATTTACTGCCTGAAGGAAGGCCGCCCCAGATACCTTTAACGAGTTTTGTCATAATCAAAGCATCCAGCGATAAATGAGCCCAAGCGAGGGCGGAGTTAATTTCCGGAATATTGGTGTAAGTATTATTTTGTTCAAGAAAAGAGCTAAAACGTTTAGCTCTGTCCTCTATCTTCTCTTCATATTTCAACGATAGATCCCTCAGAAAATCATTTAACCGATCCTCACTTAACTCCACTGCACTGATAAGGATAATCCTCTTACTTCCTTTTAAAATAAATTGAAATCCCAACCATTTTCTTGCAGGATCTGAATTTGATTCTGTTTGCTCCTGTGGAGAAAGTATGAGAGTTGGTGATGATGATGTCAGAGCAGAAACATCTTTTGATATGTTGCCATGAAAAAGTGGCAAAAAAGAGAAATTTTCGATGTGGTCTTTTGAACGAAATTCCCAGATAATTGCATCAGCTGAATCGAGCAGAAAGAAAGTTTCTTCTAACTTGTCGTGATAAGTTCTGACAAAAGAAATTGGGGAGTAATCAAACTGCTGCAAAGAATCACGGGAAATTTTTTTTGAATCTGAGAAAATCCGGTAGTCTTGAAGGTAAGTAATATTATCAACATTCCATCCATGATGTGCTGATTCACTTTCGAGATGACTATTACCGGTATAATAACCTGAAACCTTATTCGTGAAGACAAATTGCTTGTTCTCATCTTCAGTTAATTGAATAACTGGCAGTATCTCATGGGGATCGCTGCTACATCCAACCGTCAGTATCAGGATAACAGAAATGATCGAAGTTTTCATTATTTGCATTTTTCCTCTCGCAACGTCATATGATTTTTTAACGCCAAGACTTAAAGATTTATTGAAACCGCAAAGGATGCAAAGAATTAATGTAATGTTTTAGATTTGAGGTCTGGCAAGTAAAGCAGATTAGAACGGAAATAATTAAAATATTTCTTTGCGCTCTTTGCGGTTAACAACAATCGATCACATTGCAACTTCTATTCTGTTTGAGATCGTATTTGGCTGCCGATTTGCCATAACACAGTATTTTGATAGATAGATCGCACCTGACCAATCGTCATATGGTTGTTTCCGGCCACTTTCTCAAAAACCGTATCCGATACATCGCCAAGTGATTGCGGGCCATTAAAGGCAGTTTGCAGTATCTGATTAAAAATATCCTTGTCTTCTGGAATCGGCTGATCAGGAAAAGGTACTGTCTCCCAAAGATTTAGTTCGATTTTAAAATAGCCCTCACTTATATACCTTGCCGTTAATGCTGATTTTTCTCCAGGTGTACTAAAATATGGATAGAGATTTAATATTTCCTTTTCGCGGTCCATTTCAGCCGGAATCAAAGAATAGTAAATGATGATTTGTCTTAGAACTTCATTCAATGTCAGAATTTGCGGGATCTGGACGTTGGTCAGTATGTATCTTTCAGATCTTTTCGCTCCGATTATTTTGTAATGGATCTTCCCAGACAGTGCATCATCAACGAGACTATCAATCCAACCTGTAGAAAGAGAGAATTCAGATTCATTTATGGTAAGATTTATGCTGGCAGGAAGGTCGATTTCAGGTTGTGCCCACACAATCCCTGCAAATAATAGTATTAATAGTACCTTATATGGTGCAGTTCTTGTATAATATTTAACCAATTTACATCTCACGGGAAAATTTGAATTCTCAATGGATATAATTTATATTAGACGTCCTTGATAAATTGATCGAAAAATTAAGAAAAACATACTTAATCATTTATAGGAATACAAGCAAAAGTGCTTTTCTTTCATTCCTTCTCAGAAAATGTGAAGGAAGGATAAAATTATGTATAAACCAAAATATATCACAAATATCGACAGTATCAGAGAAATTTCTGAAAACGAACGTGAAAAGTTGAAAGCGGTTACTGAAAAATTTATGTTTCGTACAAACGATTACTACCAGAATTTGATCAATTGGAATGATCCGAATGATCCAATTCGACGAATCGTGATCCCAGATACAGCAGAATTGAGTGCATGGGGAAGGTTGGATGCTTCTGATGAAGAGGAGTACACTATTGTTCCCGGACTCGAACATAAATATGAATTCACTGCTTTACTATTGCTGAATGATGTTTGTGGCGCTTATTGTCGATTTTGCTTCCGTAAACGACTTTTTATGGATGATAATGATGAAATCGTCCGTGATGTTTCAGAGGGAATAGAGTATATTAGAGATCATCCTGAAATAAATAATGTTTTATTGACCGGTGGTGATCCGCTCATAATGTCAACAGGAAAATTGGAAAAAATCATCCTGCCGCTACGTGAAATTGAACATGTCCATATCATTCGTATCGGAACAAAAATACCTGTATTTAATCCCTATCGCATATTAAATGATCCTTCTCTATTGGAATTAATAAAAAAATACAGTACCAATGATAAGAAAATATACATCATGGCACATTATAATCATCCCAGAGAATTAACAACGGAATCGATTGACGCAATGAATCAACTACGATTGGCGGGTGCAATTACAGTCAATCAAACTCCTTTGATAAAGGGGGTAAATGACGATCCGATCATACTCGCGGAATTATTCAACAGATTATCCTATGCAGGTATAGCCCCATATTATATTTTTATTTGCCGGCCAACTTTGGGCAACAAAACATATGCCGTACCCATTGAAGAAGCGTTTGAAATTTTCGAACAAGCCCGTATGAGATGCTCAGGTCTGGCAAAAAGAGCACGATTGGTCATGTCACACAGTACCGGTAAAATTGAAATCGTCGGAAAAACTGAAGAATATATTTACTTTCGATATCACCGCGCGGCAAATCCGCAGGAGAAAGCCCGCTTTATGATTTTCAAGAGAAACACGAACGCCTACTGGTTTGATGACTATGATGAGATCATAAGAGAATATTCAATTGAGAATCCCTATCGTGTCAGCGGTCCGGAGTAAATTGAAAAAGCTAAACCTCACCCATTATATTTTCATTGGGTTAATTTTAGGTGCCATCGCAGGATGGCTCATCGGTGCATCGATCCTACCCTATGCAGAATTTTTTGCTGAAGTTTTTTTACGACTTCTGCGAATGGCGATAATCCCTCTGATTATAACCTCCATCATTTCCGGTGTGGTAAGTGTTGGAGATGCGGTGGGACTGGGTCGCATGGGAATTAAGACATTTGGATATTATATAGCAAGTTCTTTTTTGGCGATCATAACGGGACTCATCCTGGTTAATATTGTCAAACCCGGTGTAGGTGCAGACATCGGATTCGAAGAAATGCCGGAAAAAGTAGCGGCTGCCGAGCAGTCTTTTTCAGAATTAATTTTACACATAATTCCTGAGAATCCTTTTCAGGCAATGGCCACCGGTGATGTCTTGCCGGTTATCTTTTTTTCAATTCTATTTGGATACTTTATTACACGTTTAGCTGATAAACCGAAGCAGCAAATGAGTACTTTTTTTCAGGCGGCTTTCGATACGATGATGAAAGTAACCCGTTTTGTGGTCTGGAGTGCGCCTCTTGGCGTTTTTGGAATTATGGCTCGCATTGTCGCCAAAGCCGGCTTTGGTGCTTTCAAATCCCTTGGTATCTATTTTATAGTTGTGCTGTCAGGATTGCTCATTCATGCCCTTATTAATCTTCCAGTGATTCTTCGCTTTATTGCTAAGGTAAAGCCCTTCCAGCATTACAAAGGTATGCCAACTGCCTTGATCACAGCTTTTTCAACCTGCTCTTCAATTGTAACGCTTCCCCTTACCATGCAAGCCGTTACGGATCATACCGGGGTATCACGAAAAGTAGCGAGTTTTACTCTGCCAATTGGGGCAACCGTCAATATGGATGGAACCGCCTTATATGAGTGTGTAGCAACCGTATTTATCGCACAGGCCTATGGTATTGATTTATCTCTTGGTGCGCAAGCGCTGGTTGTCATTACAGCCTTACTTGCATCCATCGGAGCTGCCAGTGTGCCTATGAGTGGACTGGTCATGATGTCGATTATTCTGAAAGCCGTTGGACTACCCCTTGAAGGCGTTGCCATCATTCTCGCTGTCGACCGTATTCTTGACATGTTCAGAACAACAGTGAATGTGTTAAGTGATAGTGTTGGCGCGGTCGTCGTCGCCAGTTTAGAAGGTGAGAAAGTTCTAAGATCTCGTTAATAATTTTATTGCCGCTTTCGCGACAATAAAATTATTAACGAGATAAATATTGACATAATGATGTTCATGTATTAAATTACTTCGCTAAACCTGACCAAAATGGAGATGTGAATGGCCATTAAAACATTAGATTTGACAGACTTGGAAACACAAACCGATAATGTGTACGAAGCGTGTCTTGTAATTGCCAAACGGGCCAGAGAGATTAATGCCGGAAGAATTGCCGAGCGAAAAGAAAAAGAAATACTGGAAGAATCGGGTTATGATCAGGACCTGGATATTTATGATCGCGAGTTTATGGAAGGCATCGAGCATGAAAGGGAAATTAATCCAACGGTAATTGCCCAGGACCAATTGCTTGATGGCAAGATTAAATATCGGTATATTTCCGAGAATGAAGTCAATAAAGATGAAGAGCCCTCAGAATGAGGGCTTTTTTTTTGCCTTAAAATAAATTATTTTATCCAACCATTTTTTATTAAGAAACCGCGAAGAGGCAAAGATAATTAATTTTTGTTTAACTCTATGATCTCTGTGAACTTTGTGGTTAAATAAAAACATCTGTTGTAGAATGTACACATTATTCAAAAACTGTCATATCCATACCCTCAATCCTAAACAACCATATGCAACTGCACTACTGGTTGCAGGAAGGCAGATTGTCTTTTGCGGAGAGGAAAAGGATATTAACATAGCTGATTATCTGGTTGAAAAAACTAACTTGCAGGGACTTCATATATACCCGTCGTTCACTGATTGTCATACGCATGTCGCCGCCGTTGCCTTAGGAAAGGAGCGTATCCGGCTTGATGGTTGCGGCTCTCTGGCTGAAGCAATAAATACGATTTCCGACTATGTGATTAATACTGACGTAGATTCGTGGGTCCTTGGCAGTGGATGGAATGCCAATCGCTGGAAAGATGGATTCCCGCACAGAAAATATCTGGATAACATTTCCATGGATTTACCAATCGCCCTATATAATAAAGATGGCCACACCCAGTGGTTAAATTCCAGGGCATTGGCACTTGTTGGATTTGATCCACATGCAACTGATCCTCCCGGCGGAAAATTAGGGCGGGATTCAGATAATACACTTAACGGACTTGTTTATGAAAAAGCATGTGATATCGTCAATACATATTCAGAAAAAAATAGCTACGAGCTGCTAAAACGATGCATGGATAAACTATGTCCTGAACTTTTTTCTCTGGGAATTACCTCAGTCCACAGCTGTGAAAGTATGGAAATCTGGTCGATGTTTCAACAGATGGCACTGCGAAAGGAATTGAATCTACGGATATGCATGCATCCGCCTGTTGAGGATGCCGGTAAATTTATAGAGAGTGGTATTTGTTCCGGATTTGGCGATGAATGGTTGAGAATGGGCGGGCTTAAATATTTTGTCGACGGATCTCTGGGATCTCAAACTGCGGAAATGTTTGAAAATTATAATGGACTTGATCATGGGGGTATCGAAGTATTAACAGAGGCTGGTCTTACTGAACTTCTTAAAGAAACAGTTGAAAAAGGTTTTAGTGCAACGGTCCATGCAATCGGTGATAAGTCCAATCATAAAACACTGAACGCACTGCAACAAGTAAGAGGTCTCTCCCGCGAATTCGGACTCCGACATAGAATCGAGCATGCACAAATCGTAAAAAGTGACGATATTCAGCGATTTGCAGATCAAGGTGTGATTGCCTCTATGCAACCACTCCATATCTCAGATGATGTGAAACTTTCTGATAAGTATTTGGGAGATCGCACTTCGAATGCTTACCGTGTCGGCAGTCTGCTTGACAGTGGTGCCAGAGTGGTATTTGGATCAGACATGCCGATAGCTGATCCAAATCCTTTAAAGGGAATTCTTGCTGCCCACAGCAGACGATATCTGCTTGATAAAAATGAACCACGATGGAATGAATCTGAATGTATATCAATATCCCAGGCGCTTCGCTGCTATACAAGTGAGGCGGCATATGCGTCCTACGAAGAAGACCTGAAGGGTACATTGGAGGCGGGTAAGTTAGCAGATTTTATTGCTTTACCGATTGATGTAGAGACTGCAAATGAGGATATCCTTAGAGAAGCCAGGGTAAATCTCACTATTTTGAGCGGGGAGGTTGTATTTCAGGAGAATAGTTGAAGGCTTTTGAAATAGTTTTTTAATTTTGCTGTGGGACTTTTGAGATGAACTCACTCCCTATCCACTTCTCTATTGAAGAGAGGGGGGGATTTTTAAGGGATATTTTTTTGCGGCTTTGCGACTTTGCGTGAGGTAAACAATGTCTTTACTTGCTAATCTCCCTGAATGAGCGTTACAAAGTGCTCGTTAAAGCTTTTTCCGGTATCTTCTTTTATTTTACGGATTTGATCCTGCGAATACTTTGCCACTATTTTCCCTAAGTGTAGAATTATGATTTCCTGACACCAGCTCTCAACCAATTCAAGAATGTGAGACGAGAGAAGAATTGTATGCCCATTTTGAGCGAGTTCCTGTAATATAGTCTTGGCATTATGTTGAGAAATTGGATCAAATCCATTGAGAGCTTCATCCAGTATCAGGTTTTTGGGTTCACCAATTAGGGCAGCCGCAAATGAGGTTTTTTGACGCATTCCATGTGAATATCGGTTAATTAGATCATCAAAAACATCATCAAGTCCAAAATCAGTTTTCAGTTTGATAATTTGAGAATTTGCGTCAACTTGCCGGATATCGGCAATCATATGCAAGTATTCATTCCCGGTGAGATATGGGTATAAATCCGGATCTTCAGGTGCATACCCAAATAACGATTTTACATGATGCGGTCTTTGAGACCTTTGATACTCATCAAAATAGATCTCTCCTTCGTATTCGACAAGTAATCCCACCAGTGATTTGATAAACGAACTTTTGCCAGCGCCATTTGGGCCAACAAGACCGTAAATGACACCTTCACGGAGTTCAAGCGAAATATCATCAATTGCTACAACTTCAGGATAACGAATTGTCAGATTGCTAATAGTGATCATGAATACCTCATTTTGTAAACTGACGGTAACTGATGAATTGGATATATAGTATGACGAAAATGGTGATTATCGGTCCGACCAGATAAAAATTAAAGATCATAACCATTGAAAAAATGATTAAAAAATGGTAAGCGTAACCGGCCATTCGTGGATTATCATAGAATAAAACCCGAATCATTGTAATAAGATAAAGAACAAAAACGGAGAATAAGGTAACGATTCCTAATACATTGACTATTCTGATCAGTTCAATACCATGCAATAAAGTCAGTATAAGAATCAAGATCAGGACGATAATGATATAAAGAAACTCGCTTAAAAATTTTGAAAGACTGTATTGAATATAGGTGATAGGTAACACTCTTATATAAAACCGCGATTCTTTTAATACGTATTTTTCATTAAACTGATGTGAATAATGCTCCCAAATTAAAAGAATTGTAAGAATAGATATTGCCGAGGTGTAGTATTCAAAGTAAAATGTGCCAATCAAGATGAGAAGAGAGAGATAAACCGCTAAACTAAAGATCTTTAACCGAATATAATTCTTATTTCTGATATGAGACAGAAATTCCTTTATAAGGAGTGGGCTGAAAGATTTCGGGATGAGACGGGGAAAATTAAAATATGTCAGCTTTGAAAGGGCCTGACTCGATTTTTGAGCGACCGCTCTGTATCGATTGAGGATCTGATCCCAATCCTCAGAATGTTTTTCCCATACTTTTATAGCAATGGTCAACGCAGCAAGAATTACCAGGATCATTGTGTAAAAGTATAAATTGGTAAACCAGTACATTACCGCAAAAAAAAGGATATAAAGTATTAAGAACAGATAATAGCGAAATAGCACTTGAATACGCAGATGATATTTACGAGCCAGAAAAAGAACCAAAATTGTAGAAAGAATAAGCGATGAAAAAGAGAAAAAAACGATATATAGAATATATTGCAGTCCTGCTGAAAGCACTAAAGCAGTCAAGATGGGTAGAGATATTAAAAATATCAGTACATGATATTTAAAAAAGTAGACCAACTGTAGCGTCAATGTTTCAGATTTTTTAAGGGGAAAAAGACTCAGCGTAGAAAGCCCTTTCTGCTTTGGGAATAAGTTAAAGTAGATAAAGGGAGTAGTTATAAAGATAATTACCAGTAAAAAATGTAAGAGTAGCGTCGTCAATCCAATAGGGGAAGTGTCTGGTTGAGCAAGGAGTTGCGTAAAATAACGGGTCAATTTATCTGTGAAAAAGGTAAAAAAAATTAAAAAGAGAATAATAAGTTCTACACGAATCCTAAATCGTAAATGATACCAGTAATTTAGTAATTGACGTAAATGATATTTTAGTATTGCATTCATAGCAATAAAGAGCGGATAGATCTCATGCAGATATTTGTCTCATTAGGTTGATATATGCCAACATATTTTGATAGCGGGAGCTTAATGGACCTCCACCGGGGATTCGAAATTGCAAATTATAGATTTTATCAAATTTCCCTTCTGAAACATGAAGCCTCATCGGTGCGGCAGTTAATGCACATAAATAGGCACATACTCTATCATGATGTCCATTTAGATCAAGAAGAAGATCAAATCCTTCTCCCTGAATATTGGCCAAATATTTTTGATTGGGTACACCCAGCCAGTTCGTATCATTTTTTCGCAAGGTACTTAAATCAAGGGTTGATATTTTTGCCCTACCAAAGACCTTTTGTATCTGTGGAAGATACTCCCTGGCTACACCTTCCTCAGATTTATCAGTTGGCAGAATGATCAGAATTTTTTTTGCATTCTTTACCTCGGCAAAAAAATCTGTTAAATCGGATTTTTGCTTGATAAAGAATAAACGTGCCTCAAGAAGTCTTTCAAGAAAGTAATTCTTAATAATATTTTGAGATTTTACTTCCATTTCTGTCCATCAAAAGTATGGAGCATTTGATTACACATTAATTTTTATCCTGTATATCTTGTCCGTTCTTTGGATCCCGTATTTATCGGGATTATCCTGTCATATTAATAGTCTTTTCCTATTATGTGACACCATCAATAATGCTTAATTTTCTCAAATCTTATAAGGAATTTCGAGCACCAGAAACACCCAAAATATACATATTAAAAAAAATAATCCCAAAGGGTTAAAGATTATTAAAGCTCTGACTATTTCTTTTGTTTTTTCTGACGTTTTGGCCATAGTTTTAATAGTCTTTCATAGAGTGCTTTTTCTCTTCCTAGTTGTGTTGGATGATAATAGGTATTGTTTTTAATCTCATCTGGTAAATACGTATCAATCACAAAATGTTCCGGAAAATCATGTGGATACTTATAATTTTTGCCATAGTTCAGATTCTTCATTAAATCGGTCGGTGCATTCCGAATGTGCAAGGGTATCTCCAGCGAGGGATTTTTGCGAACATCTTCCTGGGCCTTTGATATCGCCAGATAGGCGGCATTGCTTTTTGGACATGCTGCCAGATAGGTGCTCACCTGTGAAAGGATAATCCGTGCTTCCGGCAGACCAATTGCATGAACAGCCTGTAATCCGGCATTTGCCAGAGAAAGTGCATAAGGTTCGGCATTTCCAACATCCTCAGAGGCAAGAATTATTAGTCGTCTGGCAATGAAGACCGGATCTTCACCAGCTTCCAGCATTCTGGCCAGATAATAAACTGCTGCATCAGGATCACTACCACGGATACTTTTAATAAAGGCACTGATTGTGTCATAATGAAAATCCCCTTTTTTATCATAAAGCAGGGCATTATATCTGGCTGTTTCCTTTATAAGATCTGTTTTTATTTCTATCTCTGCTTCGTTATCTCCTGTTTGAAAAATGCAACTTTCTAACAGGTTTAAAGTCCTGCGCGCATCTCCTCCTCCAAAATGTATCAAATCATCAATGTCGACAATTTTTATGTTCAATTTTGAGAGAATCGTATCTTCTTCTAAAACCCGGCTTACAATTTTTTTCAGATCCGCTGCATTTAGCGAAGCAAGTTTTATAACCTGGCAGCGTGAGAGAAGAGGTGAAATAATTTCAAACGAGGGATTCTCAGTTGTCGCCCCAATAAGTTTAATCGTCCCATTTTCAACGGCATGAAGAAGTCCGTCCTGCTGGGCTTTATTGTAGCGGTGAATTTCATCAATAAATAAAATATGACTTTTATGTCCCTGCTTCGTCTCAGCCTCAGCTCTGTCAATGATCGCCTTCATCTCCTTTTTACCTGAAGTCACTGCTGAAAGAATTGAAAACCTCAATTTACTTTCTGAGGCAATGACCCTGGCGAGGGTCGTTTTACCTATTCCCGGGGGACCCCAGAATATGATTGATGGTGGATTGCCGTTTGCAATTTGGTTGCGAAGAGATGAGCCTGGTTTAAATAGATTTTCATGACCGACGATTTGTTCAAATGTAACCGGACGACACCTTTCTGCCAGGGGAATATGAGAGTTATCAACAGTCTTACCTGCTGATATAAATAGGTCTTTGGTATCTTGCATAGATTTAAAAATTACTCAATGGCAATTTTCCAAAGAGCGAAATAAGTCGTATTTACTGGACCTGTCGATATTTGTAGACGATTGGTCCCATGTCGAATTAAGTTGTTGATCCGAAATCTTTCAAAGCTGGATTCATTGGCTTCTTCGATTGAATATCGTGGTGTATAATCTTTTTGAATCATTCGATTATTGATCGAGATTCGGATTTCATGGATATTGTTAAATTCCATGGGATAATTATCGTCTGTTCTATAACCCCACATTTTTAACCAAAGATTTTGAGACAAATCAATGGAAGAAGGAATATCGAAAGTAAATGCAATGGCATCATTTTCCGGAGGATTTCGATAGGCAAAAGCGTAAGCAAGTAGCCACACTTGTTCTCCAATCTCATTAGATTTCACTATTTCCGGACCATTTGTGGGATCTGAGTAAAATACATCATCTTCGTTTACATATCCCAGCTGAATATTACCAATAGCATTTGCCGGTTTTAAACCCAGAGGACTGAAAGTGAGAGAATATGTGGGTTTATATGTAAACATAAACGTGGTTTTTTTACCTTCGGCTATCTCAACAGTTACGGATTGAGGGGGATGATACAATTCGACCTCTCCAAATCGTAATCTGTATTTCCCAGGCGGAAGTTCACCCTGCCAGGCGCCTGTAGCGAGTTCTTTCCCATCCAAATATATCTTTCCTTGTACCGGTTTGGTTTCAAATGTGACAGCCAATGATGCCTTTTTTAATGAAAAATGTGCCTGTTGATAGGTGTTTAATTGTGAGAGTTTCACCGATTTCTCATTCGGCTCAATTATATACCCTTCTCTTTGCAAAGAAATCATGTGCTGGCCAAATGGGACTTTTTTGAATATATGATCTGTTGTATATCCCGTATATTTGCCATCCATATAAATTTTTGTGCCTTGCAGATTTGAGGTTACTTCTATCAGCCCATGGTCATCATCACTGTCTCTTTGGCGTGAAAGAGAACGATCTGTAAACGTAAAGGATAAATTGATCGAATCGCCATTGCTCAACGAGACCTCAACAAAGGGAGGTATAGCTGTATAATTTTCTTTTTTCAAAGCGATTTGATATTTGCCGGGTTTTAAGATCATTTTTGAATTTTCAACAGCAAGGCCACGAAAATTATTTTCTACGAATACCTTAGCATCCGAGAAAGTTGAATTTATATTAACAATGGCGACGTCTTCGCTTTTAAGCGGCGTAAGGGCAAAATAAATTTCTACAGTATCTTGCTGATTAATTTCAACTGAATGAAATAGAGGTGAAGATTCAAATCCTGCTTTTCTATAGGAAATACGGTAAGTCCCCTCAGACAGTCTGATCGGCTCATCAAGAGATAAACCTAATTTAAGTTTACGATCTATGTATAATTGGCCACGGGATTCATTTGATTCAACTTTTAAATAACCGCGAAGTTTGGGCTTGACAAGGGTAGGGGAGAAAAAGTATACGAAAGCGACAACCAGAAGTATTGCAGGAACACCCCATTTAAGGATTTTCAATATTCTCCGGCTTAAGGGTACTATTTCCAGAGTAAATTCATCCTGGCTCTCGAATTCTTCCTTTGTTAACCAGCATCTTTCTCCAAGGTGATTTTCATACAGTTTGTAATCAGGATGAGATAGGTACGACTTGTCATCCATCGATTTCTCTTTTTCCTGACCGGCTGCTGCCTTGCGTCTGGCCCGCGCCCGTTCTCTATTCTCCTGGTCCTTTACTATACGTTTTTCAATTTCATCAGATATTTCTTTTCTCAGTTGCTGCACATACTGGTCAACAGCCTCAGTTTTCGGGATTTTGATTTTTCTTTTTTTCTGACCTGTTTTTGTTAGTTTTTCAAATAAACCAGGATGGTAGGGATAAAATTCGTGTTGATTCTCAATTTCTGTTTCAGTTAACCATTTATACTCACCTAAATGATTGGTGCATTTTATGAATTGTTTATATTTTGAAAAAAGTTCGGCTTCGACTAATTCACGTAGATGTTTTTTAAGAGAAAGTGGTAATTCGCTCATTTAATACTATAAATCCTTTTACATTAAACTAAAAACTAAATATCCCATATCCCATATCACACATCTCAAATCTATTATTTTCACCAAGTATATAAAATTTCGTATTCCAATGTATTTGTCTGATTTGCCTTGACAGGCACCATAAACTCAATTTGTTTTGCTTCTTTTTTGTAGACCTCCATATTGCTGGAAAGAATCCGGTAATCGTATCGTCGGGTAACCGGTTCCGTAACCCGTATGGTGATATCTTCATTTTTTCTATTACGGAATTCAATTGATATTTTCATTTTCTCATTATTTTTACCTTCTCTCTTCCGGTCCAATACTTTTCTTTCGGCAATAATATCAAATGCTTGACCAATTTTTAGCTTGACCTCTTCTCCAACCGGCGTATGCGCGATATTGTCTTCACCAAGAATCAGGACTTGATCGCCATCTCTCTTCTGAATTCTCACCGTTCCAGCGGGTAAAGGATAACCTAATCCCTTATTCTCGGAATTCAGTGCAGAAACGACAACGGAAACCCCTGACGGATCTTTCTGATAGTGGTATGTGTATTGTTTGGTCATGGTCGTTTTAAAGGTAGGGTAAAGGGGTATTATCTTTTGTTGTTGGTTATCGAGGGTGATATTACGTTCCAGATTGAAAATATGATATTCAAAACCGGTGCTTTCCTGAAAATCGGACTCTGCCGCCGTTTTCATCATGATATCCATATCCTGCACGCCCGCTCCTGTAACACCGCTCCATTTTCTTTGCTCTCTGTGAATCTCTCCCGCCAGGAGTACCAATCTGCAATCCTGAAATATTTTGCCACTATAATTTGAAATTATTGCTTTGGGTGAGAGATAAAAATTTTTTTCATCATCACTGATTAGTGCGGTGTATTCTACCTGCCAGTTTAGACCAGAGGTAAGATACGTTATTTCAGTATTTTGATTTATATTTGAGCTGGAGGTGACAGAACAAAAAAGGGTCGGTTCAGTCACCAACTCATCCTGCGTTTCAGATTTTTCTATGACGAATTGAGTTCCGCCATAATTTGTTATAATTCGTAATTCACCATCAGTCGTCTGGATGACAAGCATTCCTGCATTAACCGTGATTAATTTTCCCTGTACAGTACCCAGTTCCGGGTGGAGAACGCGAATGGATTTCCCTTTACTTTTTTCAAGCAAGGTTTGCGTATTTTCGAGATCAAATGCAAAATGGTATTCGTTAAATTTTATTGATTTATCAGAGAAGAAAAAGTTAACAGAAGTGGGATCAAGCTGAGAAGGTAAATTCTCCATAACGACCGTATTGTTACCTTTTTTTAGGGCAATCGTTCGCGACTCTTTGATCAGGGCAAAATTTTCCTGAGTAATAGTCATGGAGATATCCTGGGCAATGAGGGAAGTCGCTGCCATAAATGTAATTAATGTCACCAATATTCTCATTTTACTATCCTCTTTAAACTTAAATAAAAGATATGGGATATGGGATGTGAGATGTGTGATATCCCATATCGCATATCTCATATCTCACATCTCATATCAAGCAAGCTTTTCAAAATTCTGCTTTACTTTCTCCAGACTCTCCTGAATTTTAGCCAGTTTTTCTTTTTCGGCGGTGACGACAGCCTCAGGTGCCTTGCTAACAAAATTTTGATTGGAAAGTTTAGCGGAAATACTCTTTTCCAGGCCCTGCAGGCGATTCAATTCCTTTTCCAACCTTGCTTTCTCCTTTTCTACATCTATCAGGTCGGCCAGAGGAATAAACAATTCGGTTCCGTCGACAACAGCGGTTGCGGTAACAGTTCCCTCTAACTCTGATGAAAAAGGCAAAATCCGGTCTACTTTGGCCAGACTACTGAAATATTCCTGATCGCGATTTAGAATAGTCATGACATGATCTTTTGAACGCACAAACAATGACGCTGTTTTACCGGGGGGTACATTCATTTCCGCTCGAATATTCCGGATGGCTCCAATCAGCGACTGAATAAAGATCATCTCTTTTTCCGCAGAATCATTTTTGTAGTCGTCATGCGCTTCTGGCCAGGATTGAATGACAATACTATCTTCATGGCGATCTTTAAATGACTGCCAGACTTCTTCGGTTATAAAAGGTATAAAAGGGTGCATGACGCTCATGGTTTCTTTCATGATATACGCAGCAATACCAAGGGCGGCTTTACGGGAATCGGAATCGTCTCCGTAAAGCCGTTTTTTTATCAACTCAAGATACCAGTCACAGTAATCGTGCCAGAAAAACTGATAGATTACGTTTAGCGCTTCATTCACGCGAAAGCGATCCAAATTCGATTCTGTTTCCTCGATCGCTTTTTGAAAACTACTTAAGATCCACCTGTCTGCCAGTTCAAAATGTTCTTCATATTTGTCGAAAGCGGTATCAATTTTTTTCGTGTTCATGGAAAGAAACCGGTAGGCATTCCAGATCTTGTTCGAGAAATTCCGACCCATTTCAAAATTTTTTGTAGAGAGGTTGATATCCTGACCTTCTGAACTCAACATGATCAGGGTAAAACGAACGGCATCGGCACTGAACTGCTCAACCATTTCCAGAGGATCAATCCCATTTCCCAGTGATTTACTCATTTTTCTTCCATGTTCATCGCGAACGATCCCATTCAGTAAAACATCATGAAAGGGAACATCCCCCATAAATTCAAGACCGGCCATAATCATGCGGGCAACCCAGAAAAAGATAATATCCGGTGCAGTGACCAGTAAATCTGTAGGATAAAAGTATGCGAGATCCTCCGTTTCTTCCGGCCAACCCTGAGTCGAAAAAGGCCATAACCAGGATGAAAACCAGGTATCCAGGACATCTTCATCCTGCCTGATATTTGTACTTTCACATTTTGTACAGGTTTCTGGTTGTTCCCTCAGTACCATCATTTCGTCACAGTCATTACAATAATAAACCGGGATGCGGTGCCCCCACCAGAGTTGTCTTGATATACACCAGTCACGGACGTTCTCCATCCAGTGCTCATAAGTCCGATACCAGCGATCATGAGGATGTAATCTTACCTTACCGTCTTTTACCACTTGCAGGGCGGGTTCTGCCAGCGGTGCAACCTTAACGAACCATTGTTCAGATAAATAAGGCTCAACCATCGTGTTACAGCGATGACAATGGCCAACACTATGATGATGGGAGATCACCTTCTCCAGGTAACCTAGATTCTTCATCTCCTGGATCACCTGATTACGGGCTACAAAACGATCGATACCGGCAAAATCACCGGCGTTTTCATTCAATGTTCCATCAGGATTCATAATATTGATTTGTTCCAGATGATGACGCTCACCGATCAGAAAATCATTGGGATCATGGGCGGGTGTCACTTTTACGGCGCCGGTTCCAAATTCCGGATCGACAAATTCATCAGCAATGACAGGAATCTCACGATTCATGATAGGTAAGATCAGCGTCTTGCCAATCAAATGTTTATAACGTTCATCATTCGGATTGACTGCTACTGCGGTATCTCCCAACATTGTCTCCGGACGGGTTGTTGCGACAACCACAGCGCCTTGTTTGTCTTTATACGGGTACATAAAGTACCATAATTGACCGGCAGACTCCTGGTGCTCAACTTCTTCATCGGAAAGGGCCGTTGAACAGCGGGGACACCAGTTAATGATATATTTTCCTTTATAGATCAGATCCTTTTCATATAATTGGATAAAGACTTCTTTTACAGCATTGGAAAGACTATAATCCATAGTAAACCGTTCCCGTGACCAATCACAGGAGCAACCCAGTTTTTTTAACTGATGAATAATCGTCGATCCGTATTTCTCACGCCACTCCCAGACTTTTTCTACAAATTTTTCTCTTCCCAAATCATGACGAGAGATATTATCTTTGGCCAGACTTCTTTCCACGACGTTTTGTGTGGCAATACCGGCATGATCGGTACCCGGTTGCCAGAGGGTTTCAAATCCTTTTTTTCTTTTATAACGAATATAAATATCCTGTATCGTATTGTTAAATGCATGTCCGGCATGGAGGATATCAGTAACGTTAGGAGGCGGAATAACAATCACATACGCTTTTTTATCTTTATGAGGACTGGCTGCAAAATAGTTCTCTTTTTGCCAGAAATCGTACCATTTATCTTCAACTTTTTTTGGATTATATACCTTGTCAATATGGCGCTTTCTCATCAACACTCCGATAATTAAATAAACATAAAATTTACTAATTGTTGGTAACTTTGTCTAATAATTATTGGTCGTGCGAATTATGGTAAAACAGCTTAATAAAGCATGAAATTATTTCCTTGATTTGAATCTATTATAGTTTGTAACTTATTTTACATATTTCAATGGAATGTAAATAATTTTTCAAAAGGTTGGGTGTACATTGATCATTCTGATCAGAATATTATTTATAGTAACCGTTCTATTTTCTGCAAACGTCAGCTATTCTTCAGGCCACTTATTGATAATTGGAGGAGGTGAGCGTCCACCCGCTGTCATTCAGAAATTTGTTCAACTGGCAGGGGCTGAAGAGGCTAAAATTGTTATCATACCGGTAGCCAGTTCAATCCCACATGATGTTGCCAACTTTCAAAGAGATCAATTCCTGAAAGCAGGTGCCGGAAAAGTTGACTTCCTCATATTTAATCATCAATCGGCTGATAGTGATTCAAACCTGAATGCAGTTGACACAGCGACTGCCATTTTTTTTTCAGGTGGGGTTCAAAGACGGTTAACCAAAGCGCTTCTAAATACCCAACTGTTGGAGAAAATTAGGCAGGTATACCATAATGGGGGTGTTGTCGCCGGGACAAGTGCCGGTGCAGCAGTGATGAGTGAGTTGATGATAACTGGTACAGAACTAATCAATCAAGACTCTACACGTTCATTCGCTTCGATTACAAAAGCAAATATAGAAACCGTTCCCGGGTTTGGTTTTATTAAGGAAGCAATAATTGATCAACATTTTATTGCGCGCAAACGCCACAATCGTTTGATCAGCCTGGTATTGGAAAACCGTCACTTACTTGGCATCGGAATTGATGAATCAACAGCGATACTCGTATTTCCGGATCGTAGCTTTGAAGTGATCGGCGACCGAACGGTTATGATCTTTGATCCCACAAAAATTGACCATGCTTCATTAGATAATAACAATAATTTTGCTTTCTCTGGGATGGTGGTCCATGTCTTAAAATCAGGCCAGCGTTTTAATCTAAAGAGCAGAACTCCCGTCAGATGAAACTTTCAAAGATTAAAGCACCGAATACCTATTTAATAATCTTTTCACTGATTATACTTATAGCAAGTCTCACCTGGATTGTCCCAGGAGGTACATTTGACAAAACGGTTGTCGATAATCGTAGTCAGTTGATTCCCGGTTCATTTCGTTATATGGACAGCCAGCCTCAAGGATTTTTTGATATCCTAATGGCGCCGATACGCGGCTTTGTCGATGCTGCATTGATTATAGGTTTTGTCCTTATTGTCGGGGGTTCGTTCTATATATTGCAGCGAACACAAGCGGTAGATGCCGTAATAAAAACAATCGCTCACGCGCACCAATCTTCAAGGCTCATCCAGCGTATGCTTATACCCTTGTTTATGTTTATCTTCTCTTTTGCCGGAGCAGTATTTGGAATGAGTGAAGAAGTGATCCCCTTTGTTCTTTTGTTTATCCCCCTGGCACTAGCTCTGGGATATGATACGGTCATCGGAGTAGCAATTCCTTTTGTCGGGGCCGGAGCAGGTTTTGCAGCTGCTTTCATCAATCCATTTACATTGGGAATCGCCCAGGGGATCGCAGAATTGCCGCCACTTTCCGGCATTGAGTATCGTCTTATCTGTTGGTTTATTATAACCATGATCGCCATATGGTTTATTCAGCGTTATGCTAAGAAAATACAACTTGATCCCAAAGCCAGTTTTACCTATCTCGAGGATCAGGAAAAGAGAAAAATACTATCTATCGAAAAAAGCGCAGTCTATCAGATGACAAAGTCACATAAATATGTGCTTTACATATTTCTCCTGGCCATCCTTATCCTCATTATCGGCGTCCTGGAATTTCAATGGTATATTGAGGAGATAGCTGGATTGTTTCTCATGACGGGAATCGTTTCCGGCATTGTCGGTAAATTAAAGGCGTCTGAAATTACTGATGCATTTGTCAAGGGTGCTTCGGATTTAATCGGAACGGGATTGATCATTGCTCTGGCCAGAGGTATCTTAATTGTCTCCCGTGATGGTCAGATCATTGATACAATTCTGTATTCACTTTCAACAGTTGTTGGCGAATTGCATCCCATCCTGTCAGCGCAATCAATGTTCATCATGCAAACAATGATCAATTTCTTTGTACCTTCGGGTAGTGGACAAGCGGCGATGACGATGCCAATTATGGCCCCTTTGGCTGACTTGGTTGGTATTAGTCGCCAAACGGCTGTGCTTGCTTTTCAGTTTGGAGATGGATTCAGTAATATGATTATTCCAACATCAGGCGTAACAATGGGGGTCTTAGCGGTGGCAAAAGTTCCCTGGGAAAAATGGGCAAAGTGGATTCTACCACTGGAAGTATTATTTATTGTAGCCGGTCTCCTCCTCTTAATTCCACCCTACGTTCTAAACTGGCAGTAACGGGTCCTGCCGGAATGAGGCTGCCGGTTCTACTTCAACAAGATCGCTTTTCGGGAGTGTGTCTGATTCTTAGTGGATAATCGAACATAGTAAATTCCCGAACTGAGATAACGGGCATCCCAGTTTAATTCATAGGAACCCGGCGAATGATTATCTGAGATGAGTGTCAATATTTTACTACCAATGGTATCGTAGATCTCGATCTGTACCTGACCATATGATGCAACTTGATATTGTATATTCAGCTGTGGGTTAAATGGATTGGGATATAACTTCTTCAGCTCGGATTTTTGAGGCACTCTTTTTCCGGGGGAATCAATTTTGACGACTGGATTTTGCTCTATTAGATTATATCTTTGGTTTGCCCCTAAAAAATGTAACTCAGCGCCTATTATTCCCGGATAATCTGTGTTTCGTGTGCTTGTGAATCCCACATGTGTAGCCCGCTTTAGATCTAAGATGTAAAGTAGCGAATTACTTTCAATTTCCCCATTTTCAAAGACATTTATAATCCCGTCATTATCAAAGTATAATAAAGTAAAAGAAGGATTTGTGGCAAGGCCATACATCCCACCAATCCATCGGTTTTCAAAATAACGCCTGGAATCCGATCCGTCGGCAAGTTCCCAGATAGTCGGGATAATAATTGAATTGGGGACAATTCCGTCACCCGGCTGTTGTGAAAGACGTCCATACCAGGCATTGAGATCATCGCCATAAAGACGTGTAATCACAACCTCTCCCATTTCAGCGGTAGTGATATCCGATCCATTCAATACCGTATCTATGTAAGTTTTTGTGTCTGGAGCATAGTTAAACTCTTGCAGATCGGGGCCGGGATCAATTAAACGATGGGTGCTTAAGTCATAGGTTGCGCCTTCGATTAATTGATCGAATCCAATATTAGTAAAAGTCAGGGGCTCATCGGCAATACATCTGATGTAAGATGTCTCTTTTTGATAGAGTATTGTAACAGTGGCCATACCATAAGCAGTGGCTGTTAAGTCAGATTCTATACATAATGCGGTCTTGTCAGAAATGCCTATTCCTGTAATATTTTCTTCATCATTATCTTGAATCCGCCTGGCCAACATCGGCACTAAACGTCCAATCCGTCCTCTTGAATAAAAATGCGAATCTGTCAGAACATCCGGCAAAATAGAGAGGAAGTTATCCTCAAACTGAATATCTCTATCATAGGGATCATATGCAGTCAGTTCAGGATAGGCGGATCCGTATCGGGCACTAAAAACGATTTCACCGAGAATGGCTAAACCTGCACTGCTACCACCAATGGCGCCACCCCTGGTGAAGACATGATGGATTGCATCCTCTACAAGAGTTCCTTTCCAATTGGAGATATAATCATATTGATCACCGCCCTCTATAAAAATACCATTGGCTGAGATCAGTTCTTCATAAACAGAAGAATCATTGGCAGCTGTACGGTTTGCTATCTGTAGTCTTTTAGAATCTAATGAAGCTCCCAGAGATTTAAAATAATCCGGGTACCAGTCACTGGCTTCATCTGCATCAATATTGATAATTTTTTCGGAATCCGCCCGCATAACAAACCAACCGTACGGTGTATCTGACCAGGAGCCATAATCTTCTGCGCCGCCACCGACGAGTAATAAAGATCCCTGAGCCATTAATTGAGCAAAGGGTGTAAATGCCACTAAAGCGATCGATACAGAGATTGTTTTGAGTTTCATAAGTGCTCTTTCTTATCCATTATACGATAGACAGGCACTGTTCCTGTGCTATCAACTAAATCAGTAAATGAATCATGTTTATACAAGCCATACATCATATTAGGTTCCAGAAGTATAATAACTTTTCGCACAAATTCCTGTGACAAAGGTACGATAATAGATCCTCGGTTGAAATATTTTTTAGCAGGGGGTTCCGAAAAGACTATCTGTCGACCTGCGTATCGCTGATAAACTGAATCATGAAAGGTCTCGACCTGAACTAACCGACAGGGTTCGACCATGATGCTATCCGCTTCTTCTAACGCATCATATCTAAGACCGTGTTTTTGTAAAAGCGGTGTAAAGAGTGTCTCTGCTTCCGCTGCAATAATATAACTATCAGGTTTTGTAACGCTTTTTTTTGTTACAAGTTCATGCATAAAATTTGCTGTAGAGATGTTAAGCGATTTACCTGATTCGGTATCCAGAACTTTGACTCCGCTAATTTTTGAACCAGGATTTGCCCAAAAATAATTGGTTGGGATGAATGAATCGGGAAAACGACTGCCCTTTTCAAGAATATCTCTTAACAGATTTTGATCCTTGTCGGCGTAAAATAGTAACTGATTGAAAAGTTCAAGATAGGCCTTTATGCGATACCCCAGATCACTATTCTGATTCTCTGCTCTCCGCTTTAAACCGGATTCAATAATAAAAGAAATTCCCCCATAAGCCCCCAGGCCATTTCGCGCATCATCACATTCAGGTGTGCTAAAACGCTGTTCATCCTCTGGTGGTACGCCACCGACGTAGTAACGCGTATAATTAAAGCCTGCTTCCAACATGGGTCTAGCAATTTCATTACACCAGGATAAACCAAGTTTTCGTGCCTCTTCCGAATATAATGGATTGTTTGCTGTATCCATGGTAATAATCGGCCACTTTATCCATCCTTTTTTCATGTAAGCCCGACTATCTCTGGAAAATTCATGACAGTCAACAGCAACGTGAGGTCGAATTTTTTGGACAACTCTGTGTAAAAATTGTGTCTCCGGTTGGGACAAGAGTAAATGATCACGATTCAAATCTTTATCAAGATGATTTGTTCTTTTGTAGAGAATAGCACCATCCGGATTCATCTGTGGAATCAACCAGAGATCAATGGATTTTGGGAGGCTGAAAAAGCCGTCTCGAATTTTACGAATCAGATACAGAATAGCATCTTTACCGGCCGGTTCGTTACCATGTTGCTGAGCAAAAAATAATACTCGAATAGCTTCTGGTTTTGCATCCCCCAAAAAATGGATTAAATATAATGGATGATTACCAGCGCTTCTACCTCCCTCCGTTACTTCGAAAGCATTATCATTTTGCAATTCTGCAATAAAAGAATAATAACTTTGCTGTGAAATAGGCTGAGAGACATTGTCAGGATTTTCGGGAAAATCCTGAGCACACAACAATGGTGTCAGAAAAAATAGTACAAGAAGAATACTTTTTGACATTTAATGGTTCCTGATTGTTGATTCAAGATTTTAGATATCTTCATCAACGAAACTGAGATTAGCACTAACTACCGGGAATCGTTTCATCATCACGAACTTTTCTGGCGATGGCAAATCCGCTGAAACCATAGATCCAGGCGAAAATTACACTGGTATAGCACATAAAGCACCAAGGCACATACTCAATAACCTCAACATCCAGCGTTCCCGCCATAAAGATCCCTGCCATACTCCAGGGGACAAGTGGAACAATCACTGTCCCGGAGTCTTCTGTCGTCCGTGATAAATTTTTTGCTGCTAAATTCCGTTGTTTAAAGGCTGGTCTGAACAGCTCTCCCGGGATAATAATCGAAAGGAAAGAACTTCCGGTGATAAAGGCAACTATTATACTACTGAAAGATGTGCTGGCAATCAACATTCCCGTATTGCGGATAAATCTGAGCATATGATTGAGTATAACCTCTAACATCCCGGTTTTTTGGACGATACCGGCAAAGGCAAATGCGCAAAAGGCAATCAAGGTAACACCCATCATACTCATCATGCCACCGCGCGATAACAATTTATCAACTTCTGCTAATCCCGTATTCGCCGTGTATCCAACGGTCATAGAATTCAAGACTTCTGTAAATGGTTTTTCCTGAAATAAGATGGCCAGCACGACGGCCGTCAAAGATGCAAGCATCATGCCCGGTATTGTTGGTAATTTCCGAAGGGCAAAATAGAGAATGATCACCGGTGGTAGAAGCAACCATAAATTGAAATTAAAATTTGATTCAAGTGTACTAAGAATAAGTTGCATCTTTTCGACAGGCATCACATTTTCGGCATACTGCATGCCGATAATTTGATAGATAATCAGTCCGAAGAGCCAAGCCGGAACAGTTGTCCATAAGAGATGTCGTATGTGGTCGAAGAGATTACTGCGGGCGGCGACGGGTGCTAAATTTGTTGTATCAGAAAATGGGGAAAGTTTATCACCAAAATAAGCACCTGTGATAATTGCCCCCGCAGCCGGTGCTAATGGGATTCCCAATCCTTTCGCGATACCGATAAAAGCAATACCTATCGTACCGACCGTCCCCCATGATGTACCGGTAAAAAGGGAGACCAGACTGCAGACCAGACAGGCCGTGCTCAAAAAATAAGCCGGTGAAATGGCCTTTAAGCCATAGGTGATAAGCAATGGAATGGTACCGGAAGAGATCCAGGATCCGATTAAAAGTCCTACACAGATTACGATCAGCATGGCCGGCATCGCCTGAGTGACAGATTCAATAATGCCATCCTGCATTTCTTTCCAGCTAAAACCTAGTTTCATTCCAATCAAACCGGAAATAAAGGCGGTGGCGATCAACAGAACTTCCGCACGAATATTATAAATACCGTATCCTACTCCAAGAAAAAGTGCCATCACAAGCAGTGGGATAAGACTTATCAGTAGTGTCGGCTTTTTATGAGACATGGTCGGTGTTAAAATACGTTAGAGGAATACAAAATAAAATACATACCCTTTTGATTTGAGCTGATCTCAGAAAAAAAATCCTCCTGTATAATTGATAATTTTATACAGGAGGATTATTGAAATACACGCAGGTTATCTCATCAGTACCATTTTTTTGACATCACTATAATTTCCGGAGACAATCTCGTAAAGATAAACGCCTGATGCAACAGGATTACCCTGATTATCGATGCCGTTCCAGGTCAATGTATGTGATCCGGCTTTATAATATCCACTGCCCAGCGTATGAACAACCTGACCGAGAGCATTGTAGATCAGAACCCTGGTTTCGGCCGGCTTTTCCAGATGGAATGTAATCGATGTTGTTGGATTGAATGGATTCGGGTAGTTTTGGTCGAGTGCAAATCTGACAGGTTGTAAATCAACTTCCGGTTGCGCAATAGCGCTTACAGCGCCATCAATTCTTACGATACCGGAATCTCCTGTCGATAGCCAGATAACGTCGTCAAGGATTTCGAGATGGGTAATATTGTCCTGTGGGATCTGTCCGGCAGTCGTTTCAACATTATGTTGGATGTAACTCATATCTTCTTTCATTTGAATCAGACCGCCACCATCTGTTGCCAGCCAGAGGTTACCATCACCCGTCGCTTCAAGATCATTGATCGGGTATTTTAAGATATCCACATCATTTGAATCATGAATGGTTACAGATCCATCGGTCTCAAGTTGATATAATTCCTGCGTATCATTATCCGGTACCCAGGCGTTATCATTGCGATCAACGGTCATACAATAGGTCCAGTATCCTTCAATATCGTCAAAACTGGTCCAGACACCGTCTTGATTTAGTGTTACACCATACCAGGTGCACAGCCACATATTTCCTTCGGAATCTTCCTTTAGATCATAGATTTCCGGGCGAGCGTCTTGCTGACTTAAACTGATACCGATATCTTCGAGAAACCATTGTGTAGCCCAGCTTTCGCCCATATCGTCACTAATCCAGATCCTCGCAGAGTCACGCGTATCCGGATCACGCATACTAATGTATACATTACCCTCAGAATCAGTCTGTACAGTGCGTGTGTATAAATCAAATGTAAAATCTACATATCCCGCGCTGCCATCAGCCATTTGATAGGAGACGCCATAGTGAGTACAGAGCCATTTGTTATTGTCGTTGTCAACAGCGATGTAGTATACCCTGTCCTCAAGATCAGTCAAACCGAGATCGGCATCCTGTGGATCATAAACCGTCCACTGGGAATAATCACTCGAGAGCATCGATACTTGTGCTACTCCTGTCCCCGGATCTCTTTGACCACCAAACCAGATATTCTTGTCATTATCAAAAGCGATGCAATACACCTGATTATGGGGCAGATCACTATTCTCAGAGGTGTAGAGTGTAAAGGTTTGGGCCAGAAGTAAAAAAGGCATGAGTAAAACGATGAAAAATACAGTAAAGATTGGTCTCATTTGTTGCTCCTTTCTTTAGTTATAAAATAGATGTGATTTGTCAAAACTAGAATGCAAGGCCAAAACTAAATCGATGTACATCTCCCAAATAACCCTGGGTATTGAATGCATAGTTAACAGTTGCTAAAAAACCTGAAATACCACCCTTCAATCCCAATCCGAGAGCAAAGTCTCCAAGATCATAATTCATTCGATATGATCCCCGCAAAAATATGAAATCGCCGTAATTATATTCAGCACCCAAAATAAGGCGGGTCGTATTATCGCTTGGCACTTCGGCATCGGTAACCAGGGTAAGTGCAGAATTCTCCATTTGAAACGGCTCAAAGGCTATACCCATCTGAAAAACCTGAGGTAACCTGAATTCGGGGGTCAGTCTCTCCACTCTTGGATTATTATTGATGTTAAGTGCTTGTTCCGCAGCAATTTTATCTTCAATATCCTGCCCTTCAAATGACAAGGTGCCGGAAACGTTACGTATAGCCATACCGATCTTTAAATTTAAAAATTGTGTGTAGTAAATCGATCCCAGATCAAAGGCAATCTGAGAGGCAGTTTCATTCCATATATGTTCATGAACATATTTGACAGTCAGACCAAAACTGAATGATTCAGTAAGACTACGGGCATAAGAGAGTCCGAGGGAAATATCCCCTGCATCATAAAATTGATTGGTACCATCCGGTTGATACACAGAGGTGATTTCCAGTGCATCCATGTAAAACGAAGTGACAGATAGACCAAAAGAGCCGATGTTACCAAAATTTTTTACAACACCTCCGTACGCCAGTTTTGTATCCAAAAACCAATCAGTGAGGGCAAAAATAACATCAATATTCTCGGTGGAAACGGCACCGGCCGGATTCCAGTAAAGCGCCTCAGCCCCAACGGCTGACGCTGTTAAGGCACCTCCCAGGGCAGCGCCTCGGGGATCAACAGGAATCTGTAAAAAATTAGCCCCTGCCTGACCGAGATTGCCTTCTGCATAAGTTGTACTTATCATAAAAATCAGAAGTACGGCAACAAAAGTTTTTCTATAACAAGACATAGTTGTCCTCAAAGGTTTTGTTATCGAATGATTGCAAAACGTCCTGCTTTTTCTCCCAGGCTGGAATCAACATGATAAAAGTAGATCCCGGACACGACGGGTATATTTTCTGACGATAGTAAATTCCACTCCAATCGACCACCATCCTCAAAATGTTGCAGTGTTTGAACCAGATCTCCGTCAACGGTGAAAATTCTCACCGTAGATCCCCGCGGCAAGTTTGTAAAGGCAATATTCCTGACCGGCTCGCCAAAAGCCATATTTCCTAATCGGGTTTCATCCCACCTGGCTGATACGACAAAAGGATTTGGAACCACTTTAATTTTATCTAGATCATCAACGGTGTTTGCAGGCTCGGAGGTAGGTTGAATCATGACGGCGTTAGTCAGATTTGTGATATTATTGATATCGGCGACCCTGATCGATTCCTCTGTTATATTTCCGGTCTTTGTGCGATAAGCAGAGACATTATAGATGTAATCAAATCCATTATACACTTCCTCTGAATCTGTATATTCGTAAGCCCGTCTGTCATATGTCGTATCTCCCTTATAGCGCATTTCAACCGTATCGACGGCAGTCCAGTCAACAAGTGTTTTATCTGTTGTCCTGTAAATGATATATCCCTCCAGGTCATTTGCAGGTGGAACAGCCTGGTTATTTATATAATTAATATCCAGATCATTATCCCAGACGAGAGTTGATTGTTTGTTACCAGGTATTGCATCAACAATATTCGGGGCAGGAACCACGGGTATTCGAAAGTCATCTTGATAGTACTCCCAAATTTTATCGGTCACCGCGAGCAGATCTTCCTCTGTATCTCCAACCATGACGGCAACGATAAATTCCACACTTTCACCGGCGGCAATGTCGAAGGGTCCATTCACAATATAGGCAACCATTGGTCCGCCGACAAGGACATCACCGTTCATAATGCGACTTGTTTCAGGATCATCGTAATGTGTGCCATCGATCGGATCATCACCCAGATGGAAATAATCACTGACCTCCAGATCAGGATGATTATGAAAATACATTGTATCACTTTTCATCAGATAATAGCTGAGAGAGTCCCAAAACGCGGCATTGACTCTCACTTCATCAACAGTGACATCAATCCAGTGAAAGTCAGTGATACCTTCTCCGTTAGGGGTCTGCAGAAATGTAACGCCAGCTAAAAATGGATCGGGTGTTTCCCAATTGTTACTATAATTATCCGAATCATAGAAGTAGACTAATTCTCTATCTAAATCAAGGGCCACACAATCATCGGCCCACTCACGAGCATCGTTATCGATTCCACCGATATCCAAATCGGAATAAAAATTGAAATACATTTCCTCCAGATCACGGTTACTCATATTGAAAAGTTCGAATTTCAGAACATGGAATTTATCGGCATCGGGAACACCCCAAGAATAAATTGTCTGGTGTATTTCCAGATCAAGCAGCATATCCTGCTCATCATTGTTATAATAGCGCCAGTTTGTGGAATCGCTATAAACACAATAACTTTCCTGTTGGGCAGTAAATATTGGATTTCCCTCATCATCTTGTATCGGCCAGCCCCAGGTGGGCCAGGTAGAAGGGTTATCACTGATAGCAATATTAGCATCACCGGCGTTGTAGCCACCGATGGCATCAAATTCTTCGTATCGTCCATCTGCAGCGCTGATGACATTGACAGGAACACCAATCATCAGGCATTGCCGGTACATGCAGATGTGCCCGGAGTTAATGGGATATTCAAGGGTTCTTTCGAACTGGCCTCCATAAGGATAAAACTGGCCGATATTGGTTGTGAAGTATCCGACTTTTCCAACATTATGAGTGGCAAAGGCCCGATCTTCAAGCCCTGCGAAAAGGGAATTTGAAATAATGGGAAGTACAGTAAAGACGATTATGAGTAGTCTCAAGGATTCATTTTTAAGCGTTTGCATTGACAACCTCATTGTTTAATAACGCAAACGAAGGCCCAGAAAAATTAATCTTGGAGGCCCCCAGTTGAGCGGATTAGCCGCCCATTCTTCAGTGCGACCCTCAATATAATCCGGTTGGCCGGTAAAAGGATCAACATAGAGAACATTTTGGCGATCAGTCAGATTACTAATCTCGAGATAAGGGATAAGAGTTAGTTGACCCAGATAGATTTTTTTATCCATTCGCAGATCGATGTTCCAGGTCTCAGGTAAGCGGGCGTTGTTAATTTCATAGGGTTCTGTAGCACCTCTTGTACCTTTGGTATAAGGGAGACCACTATTATAACTGAAAACCAGAGTTGTGGTGAAGTCTTCAAAAATGGGAGTACCAGCAATATATCCTTCACCTTTGTTCAGTTTATAGGTCAAAACAGCATTGACGGAGTGACGCTGGTCGAAGTCGAGTGGAAAGAATTTTAGAGATTGTCTGTTTGCCTCTTCTGATCCAAGTCTTTCAAACGGACCGGAACTGCTTCCTTCGGCAACAGCGTATGTATAATTAATCTCACCAAAAAAATTTCTTCCGAGAATCTTACGCAGCTGAACCTCAACACCGTTATTATAGGCAAAATCTTCGTTGATATGGACACTGAAAGTTTCCCAATAAGATTCACCGGTTGCCGAAGAATCACCGGCATAATAGGTTCGGGTTCCCGTATAGTCTGTCATGATCTTGGCATAGACGGCAACATTTAACAGATAATCATCAAAAAGCTGATGACTGAGTCCAAATTCGTACTGGATAGTTTTTTCAGGCTGCAGATCCGGGTTTCCATAACGACCATTTCCACTGCGCAAATTCATGATCAGGTTTTCTTCATACATCTCATCGGTTAGTGTTTTATAGATAAACTGATAAGCTGGTCGCTGGAAATAATGACCAAAGCCAAAATGAAAAACGGTATTCTCAAGAACCGGGTATGATATACCGAGACGCGGACTCAATTGTGTATGTGTTTTTGATGACTTTTTACGATCGAGGTATCCGTAAAAAACATCGTAAGGTGATTCATAGTAATCAATATTGGGGGCGACAAAATCAAACCGTAGTCCGGCACTGACAATCAGACTTTTGAAATTTATTTTATCCTGCAAAAAAACAGCACCTTCATAGGGATTGACGCGATAATCATCGAGTATATGGTCATCCTCATAGGGGGAGCTTATATAAAAGCGTTTAATATCATGCCTGCGGTATTCAAAACCACCTTTTACTTCATTGAAGGCATTGGCCTGCCAGATCATATTTCCCTGTAAACCAAATGTCGTCTGATCATTTTTTTCAAAGGAACTGACCATGTTAAATTCATAAAATTCATTATTTTCATCCAAACGATAGGCTGAGGTAAGATCCCGATAATCAAAATCCCCTGAATCATAGTGATAATAATGCCCATAAAAGTTTAGGGTATAAAATAATTTATGGCTCAGCGTGTGCGTTATTCCTATTTGTCCCATTCTCGATTCAGTATTAGGCTCAATCCAATACATATCGGGAATATATTTATAGGAGTGACTGTAGCTCTTACGATTTCCGTTGGAAATGTTAGCAGAGGCGCTGATTTTGAGATTTTTAATATGGGTATCAGTTATTTTAGCGAACAAATTATATTCTTTCCGATAACCCCAGGGCAAGTAACTATCCCGATCATCATAGTTTGCAGATAGAAAAAAAGTGTTTTTTTGTGAGAACAAGGGGCCGCTAATACTGCCAATAAAGACATGTCTGTTTTGGTCCTTACTGGCAGTCTCAAATCCAATCGTGCTGGTTCTATAATCTAAATCAAAATCCAGCTCTTTCCCTCCTTCTTTCGTTGTTATATTAATGACGCCACTCATAGAGTTTCCATATTCTGCGCCAAACGTCCCACTTATCACCTGCATTTCCTGCACAGATCCAAGGTTAACAACTTCTGTGCTGCGAATTTCCTGGTATAATGGATTTACCATCGGTACACCATCCATGTAATAAACAAGTTCACCGGAACGACCGCCTCTAAAATGCAATCCATTATCGTTGACCATACCCGGTTGAAGGGTTAGGACCTCATTCACATTGACCACAGGCAGAGATTTCATGTCCTCATATTGAACACTTCGTGTCGTAGCCGTAATATCCTTATCAACAAGAGGTCTGTTGCCGATGACTACAATTTCTTCACTTTCAAGTACCGATTCGGAGGATTCGATATCACAGTAAGAAACACGGTTTACACGAATTTTCACATCCTTTACTACGACTGATTTGTATCCGATGTAATGAAACTCAACATCATATTCGCCCGGCGGAACCTTCAAAATAAAATACTTACCGTCTACATCGGTAGCGGCACCAAGGCCCAACTCTGAAATAAATACGTTTGCACCAGCCAGCGGTTTTCCAGTGGTTTTATCAGAAACAAGACCTGCAATTTTGCCAAAATTTTCAGCAATAACCGCGCTGGATAAAAGCAGAATGAAAACAAAACATATATGGATTTTAGATGTCATCAAAACCTCCACAATCCCTTAAATGGTAACATCTATATTGATTTAAATAACAAACACACCTGCAGGAAAGGCCAAGGACTCATCAAATTACGAAAAGAAAATATCCACAATTGTGACAATTTTCTCACTTGAAAAATTCGTTGCATAGTTACAATATTATGAAAAATTTTTTTCAAATATATATTGATTACCTAAGATAGTCAAGACTTTTTTTGGGTTTCTTTGATTCTTGCTTTTATTGTTTAGATGTGTTTTTGTCCTATCTGTCGGACAAAAAGTCAATTATGAAAATTTTTTATTGCGCATGAAAAATTATTTTCATATTTTTCAGAAAAAGAAATATAATTATCGAATATGGGTATAGAACAGTCAAGTCGTCTTATAGAAATCTTCATTGATCTTGTATCAATTGATGCTGTATCCGGTCAGGAAAAGCCGGTCGCCGACTATATTAGATCCTTTTTGGATAAATTGGGTGTCAATGTGATTGAGGATGGTGCAGGTGAAAAAAGTGGGGGGAATTCAGGTAATCTAATCGCATCGGTACCTGGTACCGGCGATCATTCGCTTGTTGCCTTTATGGCACATATGGATACTATCCAGTCAACTGCCGGTGTTCATCCGGTCGTGGATGATGGCATGATTAGGAGTGATGGTAGAACAATTTTGGGTGCTGACAACAGGGCAGGAATAGCTATTATACTGTACGCTATTGAATCATTGAAGGAAAATTCTGTCAATTCTTCTCCGTTTGAAGCTATTTTTACCATAGGTGAGGAGACGGGATTATTTGGATCCACCCACCTGGAACTGAGAAAGATGCAATCAAGAACAATATTTATTCTTGACTCATCCGCATCACCCGGATCCTATGTCTTAATAGCGCCCGGTGCTTACGAGTTTGAGATTAATTTAATCGGTAAGACAAGTCATGCGGCGGTAAACCCGCAAAATGGTGTCAATGCACTAAAGATGGCCGGTGAGTTAATTCATCGGATCCAATTAGGTCAAGTAGATGATGCTACAACATTCAATTTCGGCAAAATTATTGGAGGAGAAGCGAATAATCTTGTGCCATCTAAAATTAATCTTTCAGGTGAGATTCGCTCTCTAAAGAGTAATAGTTTTGATCACCATTTTCAACATCTTGAGAAAGTGTTGGAGTCGATTATCATGCAACATAATGGATCCTATAATATATCAAAGAGGGAAGCTTTCCCCGGATATCAGTTATCTGAAGATTCAGCAACCATTAAAAAACTCTATCAGAGTATGAAAAAGCTGGGATTAAAACCGCTCCCCCTTAAATACAAGGGTGGTTCTGATGCCAACATTTTAAATAATCGAGGATTGCATGCGGTAAATCTCGGTATTGGAGCTAAAAAACCACATTCCCCTAATGAATTTATAAAAGTTAGCGATATGGCCATAATGTCCGATCTTGTCTGTGACTTGGTTAACCACTAATATTATAGGCCAGCCGCATATATCGGACTTGTATCAAATATTTTTAGAGGATTTTATGCATTCAATTCAGAATATGATTATAGAGAAGTTGCCGGAATATTCACCAAATCAAAAAAAACTGGCAAATTTCATTATTGAAAACCTGCAGACAATACCGCTTTTATCCGTTAACCAGGTCTCAGAAAGGGCTGGCGTAAGTACAGCTACCATCGTTAGGTTTTCAAAAATATTAGGATTCCAGGGATATCTCGATCTAAGAAATAAATTAGCAGATATCCTGAAGGAGCAACTATCACCATTGGAAAAATATCGCAAAACGATATCTCAAAAAGATGATTATCGCAATCCTCTGGAAATAGTTGCTCAAACAGTTATAGGCAATATAGATTTTTGTCTGGAACAAAATACGCTGCAGGAATTCAAACACATTAGTAAACATGTTCGACGAGCGCAAAATATTTTTTGTCTTGGTATGGGAATCTCACACTATTTGGCTGAAATTATGTCATATCTCCTTAAACTGTACATGAAAAAGGCATTTGCATTAAGTAGTGATTCACCTTCATTTCCCGAACAAATCATTTTGATGAATCCAAAAGATCTGCTTATCGTGTTTAGTTTTCCTCCATATAGTAAACAGACGGTAGAAGCAGCTGAACTGGCAAAAGATTCAAATATTACAGTAATAAGTTTTGCAGATAAAAAAACTGCTCCGGTTGTCGAATTTTCTGAACATGTATTGGTAGCAAAAACGGATAATATTCTTTTTACAAACTCATTAGGATCCATTGCTGTACTGATGAATGCGCTGGTTACTGACCTCGCTCTTTCAGAGGAGAACGAAGTGATCACAGGTTTGAAGAAGATTGATAAATATTTGAACGACCCACGTTATTTTTATTGATTTTCCTCTATGAAATTATCCAGCAATTCGTCAATAAAAAATTCTGTTTCGGTCAGAAATCTTTCGGAAGCACATCCACGTTTGGGGCATTGATTGCAGGCGATGGTAAGATTACACTTTATTTTCTTTTTGTGGTTTTTTTCAAATATTTCAACAACTTCCAAAAAATCACCCTGAATATTCTCATGTTTTTCGACTGATTTGGCAAGGATAGAGAATTTTATTTTAATCATTTCATTTAGGTGCTTAATTCTTCCCAGAAATTGCCCAAGAGCACTCTGCCAAATCTTACCGGCCTTTGTTAGTAATTCCGGATCAATATCTTTTAAAACTCCCGGGCGAAGTCCTTCTTTTCCGATATTCTTGAGATCAGATATTTGTTGGATAATATCCTGAATATGATAAAGATCTTTCAATTTTGCAGGGGTTGTGTCAGCATTGATGTCATAAATCTGCATTTCGATAGCCTTTTTGATATCAGCAAAGGCAGGAAGAGCCAGATCGATCCGTTTTTGTGTCTCATCATCCAGGCGGGGAGATAAATGTACAATCGTACGTTCAGCCTGTTCAAGAGATTTGATGGACACATTATATTCATTAATCTGAGTGAATCCCAAGGATTGAAAAATGATATCAAAATAGGCATTTATCGTCTGTTCCATCTCTTTTAAGCGGGTCCAAAGACGTTCACTTTCGTCATGGTATGTCGATTCAACTCTCTTTTGGACGTTGTCGTTCGGATGGTCCCTCAAAATGTCCAAAACGGATTTGAATATATCCTGTGGAGTGGAAATGTCATTTACCAGTGCAAATATATCATCTATGCTGATAATATTGGCGGCGATTACCCTGATCTCTTCATTGATATCACAATGACAATTGGCCAATAGCAATATATGTTGAAAATCGGTTAAATCTTCCTGACACATGTCGAGTAATACCAACCGCTGTTTGTTAATAAACTCTATAAAATACTCCCTAACGGTCATCTGCAAGTATTTTGAATCTGGTGGCTGAGGATCGAGAATCTTTGTCGCAGAGGTTTTCTTTAGATCTTCCCTTCTTTCTATGATTTGAACCAACTCAGAAAGAATGATAAATTGTGATAGAATCTCCTCTTTTGAATCCTCTCTGGTTGTGAGTAAAATAATCTCATATAATAAGTCAGGTTTCAAATCCATGAAAGTATTATGCACAGCCCTGCGGATAACTTTATCATCATCGGCGAGTTTTTGAACAAGGGAAAGCTGATATTCGCTCTGTGATAAATGCTTTCTTGATTTATTTATCTCAGCTGCTTTAATGATTCGCTGTTTTTTCTCAATAAGAACATCTTGAGCTTCTTTAAGAATCTGCTGATCCTTTTGGCCTCTTCCTCTCCGATCAAGCAGATTGATAAAAATAGCGAGCATTTGTGTAGAAACAGAAGCATTTCTTAAAACTTCTTGTAATACCTCCAGATCATCTTCGAACATTAACAGAACCAGAATGATTCGAAAAACTTCCTGACGGGCAAATTCCCGGCGTTCTCTCTTCCCGAATCCGAGGGCATCCTGTAATTCTCCGATCAGTATCCAAAAATCATTTTTTAGGGCAGCCTCTACAACTTTATAATCCTTATCTCTGGCAAGTGTATTAATAATCGAAGGAAAATGACATACAGTGGCTAGTTTTACACGGTTCTTTTGATCCAGTGCATTACTGAGGTTTAAATAAACATTGGTTGGAATGGGGGGGATTTTGCGAAAATACCTTTCCATCACGAATTTGAAATACTCAAACTCTGTATGAAATTTAAAATTACCTTTTTTTATCAATTTAGTCTCCCTCTAAAGCAAGACTAAAGGCGGTGGTTAATTTGAGGATATCTTTATTCGACTTGATCAGGCGTTTGCAAAGTTCTGCAGAAATATTTTTATAAATGATGGAAGCAATAAGCGGGTCTTTGTTAAGAATATTTGACAATCTTTTTTTCTCCATGACGGCAAGTGTGCAGGGCCTGATAGCCTTTATCGAAGCAGTTCTTTCGGGTTTCTCCAAGAAAAGGGACATCTCACCAAAGAATGAGTGAGATTGCTCAGTCAATCTGCTCAGCGCCTTTTCATGTAAGGATTGATTGCTGCTAAAAGGAGAAAGGTATATACTCTTTGAAATTTCTACCTCTCCTTTTAATAGGATAAACATTGAATCACCGGATTCCCCTTCCCGGGTAATCATTTCATTTTTTTTAATCTCTGCGATTTTCATTATTTCCATGATCTTTTTGATATGATCTTCATCAAGATGTTTGAATAACGAAACTCTTTTAAAATAGGCTAAATGCTGGTCAATTTGAGGATTTGACATGGCTAGCGGTTGTCTCCTTTACTTAACAGAATTAGAAAATCTTTCGATTCAAGAGTTGTTTCTGGTTGGGGATCAAAGCGAATATTAATTCTGTTCTCCTCATGCAATCCCCGTCCGGCTTCTTCAAATTTCCTGCGTATGAACTGATCGAGATAGGAATAATCGTCACTTAAAATATCGTTAATATTCATTCCTTCATCTTCTCTCCCCAAGCCTAAAGGAATTCCACGCTGTTCAGACTTTATCTTTTCGGTGAGTTCTCTATATGTTTTTCCAAGCAAATTGGCAGGAATTTCCTGACGACTGAGTTGATAAAGACTATCTTCTGATAAGAGTTGGTGCACTGTTTGGGGCACTCCCGGTGCAAGTATGTGCGAAGCCATTAAATATCCTGCATAATCATCACTGATCAATACCTCGTCAGCTTTTGCTTTACGTATGTGTGACAGGTTCTCACGGTCAATAATATAAGTATAAACTTTGATTTTTGGATTGATCGATTTGATTGTAAGAGTTGACAGGATTGTTCTCTCATCACTTTCTGTTCCAAGCACAGTGCTGCTTTCCGGTAAGATGATTGCAGTATGCGCCATCCGGATATTTGCCCGGTTAAGCACCACTTCCTTTGAAAAGTCTCCGCGCACATATTTGATCTTGAGAGAAGAAAAACGATGAATAATGTCAGCTATATTTTCTTCATTCAGCTGATTAATCAATACGACTGAACCGGCTTTTCTTTTTTCTTTCTCCAATCTGGATAGAATTTGCTCGGCACTGAAATTCCAGCCACAGATGATGAGATGGTTTTTGAATTTGATTTCTTCCAAACCCTGACCCTCTTTAATTTTTTTTGCGATAAAAAATGATGATATGGTTGCTGTGAAAGATGACAATAAAGCAAGTCCGAAAAACATAATAATGATGCCGATGATTCTCCCACCGGTAGTCATTGGCACTATGTCACCATAGCCAACTGTGGTCATGGTAACAAGGACCCACCAGACGGCATCTCCCATTGCCTTAAATTGCTCATTTACATTGCCCTCAAAAAGAAATACCAGTGAAGCACCGATAAGGGCAAAAAATGTGATGGCAAATACAACACGGGTTAACGTATGTTGAGAAATCTCCGTAAGGATTTTCAGCATTGATACTAATATTTATTATTTGGTGGCATCGGTCAAGTGATTTTAACCACAAAGAACACAAAGAGCACGAAGAAATATAAGATTTAGTCTTCGTGTTCTTCGTGCCCTTCGTGTTAATAAAGGAAATGTAACAAGAATGTATTAAAAACAAAAATTGATGTCAATAAAGTCTATAGTTTTTCAGAAGTTATCGTATATTTGCGAAGAGATCTGAACTACCTAGGAATATATTGAAATTCAAATTGTTTATATTAGAAACTGTCAACTGTTAAACGTCAAATAATTGTAGAGACAGCCCGGTGGGCCGTCTCATTAATGCATAAATAATCTTAGGATAACATAGATAGCATTCATTTCGGGATCAATCTATTCTACTTCTTTAAGACCTAGCATGTTATGTCTTTAAAATAATTTAAGTCAAAGTTGTCAGAAAAGGAAAGTTAAGTTATTCCTGTATTATAGGATGAATTATAGTTGAAAAAAGGTAGGATTAGCTGTAAAATCTAAAGCTATGAAAAATATAATTTTTATCTGGCTGTTTTTATTTATTGCCTCAGTTCTGGCACAAAATAAAGTCGTGCACAAAATTACAATCGATGGGGTGATCAATCCTGTCGCCACAGAGTATATCCTGGAATCAATTGAAAGAGCCGAAGAGGATAATGTTGAATTACTGATCATCGAGATGGATACGCCGGGTGGATTAATGGTCTCTATGCATGAGATTGTTAAAGGAATTCTTGGTGCTGATGTTCCGGTTGCTGTCTATGTGTCTCCCTCTGGTTCCCGTGCAGGTTCAGCAGGCGTTTTTATAACCGTTGCTGCACATGTTGCTGCGATGGCGCCCGGCACAAATATTGGATCTGCTCATCCTGTGCAAATGGGTGGTGGTGGAGCCCAGGATACCTCTCAGGTGATGGAGGAAAAAATTGTCAATGATGCTGTTGCCCATATTCGTTCAGTTGCCGAGAAGCGAGGACGAAATGCCGACTGGGCGGAAAGTGCAATTCGCGAGAGCGCCAATATCACCGAAAAAGAGGCGCTTAATCTTAATGTGATTGAACATATCGTGCCCACAGTCGATAGTCTTCTGATCGCTATTCATGGCACGGAGGTAGAAGTTTTAAGCGGAAAACGCGTGTTGGATACCAAAGACGCCAGAATCGAATCCCATGAAATGAATTGGAGACAAAAAGCACTCGATATTCTGAGTGATCCGAATATACTTTATATTCTATTTTTAATCGGCATAACAGGAATATCTCTCGAACTTTATAATCCGGGATCAATATTGCCGGGAGTTGTCGGCGGTATTTGTATCATCCTCTTTCTGTACTCAGTTCAGACAATTCCTGTGAACATCGCAGGCATCTTGCTGATTATTTTTTCTGCCGTGTTGTTTATTCTGGAAATAAAAATACCCAGCTATGGCCTGCTGACTATTGGTGGAATCGTATCATTAGTATTGGGGTCCCTTATGTTAGTAGACAGCCCACTTCCGTTTTTACAAATCAGTTGGAAAGTTATTCTGGGAGCGACTATTACAATTACCCTCTTCTTTGTCTTAGCCATTGGTTTTGCCATTCGGGCCTATCGCAGAAAACCTGCTACAGGAAAAGAAGGATTGGTTGGTGAAGAAGGGATAACGATTGATGCACTCAATCCCACAGGTCAAATAGAAATACATGGAGAAATCTGGAAAGCGACAGCCGATATCAGGATTAAAAAAGGACAGCCGGTTGTGGTCGAGGCAGTAGATTCAAAGCATTTGCAACTGAAGGTTAAGCCGGTAAAGTGATGCTAAAAACCACGCTAATAAATAAAGGCAAAAGTAAAAAGTAAAAAGGTAAAAGCGAAGAAGTAAAAACACTTTTTATCTCTATCTTGAGTACTCTACTTTTTCCTTTTTCCTTTTTACTTTTTACTTATAATTGACTTTTCAATTATATATAATTTCTAATAAAACAGGAGGGGAAAATGCCTTTTATTGTGAGTATTGCTGTTGTTGTTTTCTTAATAATCGCTGCAGCGATTCGAATATTAAAAGAGTATGAACGCGGTGTTATTTTTCGTTTGGGGCGATTAATTGGTGCCAAGGGACCTGGTTTGATCATCCTGATTCCTTTTATTGATAAAATGGTTAAAACCAGCCTGAGAACTGTGGTAATGGATGTGCCTCCGCAGGATGTCATTACAAAGGATAATGTTTCTGTTCAGGTTAATGCCGTCATCTATTTTCGGGTTATCAATCCTGAAAAGGCAATTGTAGAAGTAGAAAACTTTGTCTTTGCCACTTCCCAGCTGGCTCAGACAACCTTGCGTAGCATCGTTGGTCAGGTTGAGTTGGATGAGTTGTTGGGAGAACGGGAAAAAATTAATCATGAACTGCAAAAGATCATCGACAACCAGTCCGATCCGTGGGGCATCAAAGTTTCACTGGTTGAGGTTAAACATATTGATTTGCCGTTGGAGATGAAACGGGCGATGGCTAAACAGGCTGAGGCGGAACGTGAAAGAAGAGCAAAAGTCATCAATGCTGAAGGTGAATTCCAGGCTTCTGAAAGGTTATCACAGGCAGCAGCCATCATTAGCAAGTATCCGGTGGCAATTCAGCTGAGGTTTCTGCAGACCCTGACAGAAGTTTCGGCAGAGAATAATTCAACGACGATCTTTCCGGTTCCAATTGATCTGTTCAGACCCTTTATTGAAAGTATGACTAAAAAAACTGAAGATGAGTCAAAATGACAGAAACTACTTCTACGGGCTTTAAAATTTGTAAAGACGTTGCCTGCAACGTCTTTACTATTTTGGTAATATTTTTAATCTTTGAATCCGCAATTGCCCAGATTAATCAGAAAGTTGTCAGGTTAGATCAGATTTCTGAACAATGGCTGGAAGGTAACCGCGAAAAAACCCTGGAGCTGTTTCTGGCGAAAGAGAAAGCTGGTGATACGGAATTAGTCACATTATATAATATCGGCTATCTTTACTTTCTGAAAGGTAACTTAAATAAAGCCTTATCGTATTTTCAGCGTGTTATTGAGAAAGATGAGGATTATGTTTATGCGTATCTTCAAATGGCACGAATCCGGGAACAGGTGGGCCTGAACCATGCCGCCTACGCAGATCTTGAACGTGCCCTTGAAGAGGAGGACGACAATCTCGAACTGATTCTGGAGACGGCTCGTATTGCCACTGACTTAAATCAAGACTGGCAAACGGAAAAATTGTATAAGCGAGCGATTGATATCGAAGAAAACAATGTCGATGCTCGGGTTGGTTTAGCTGCTATCTACCGTGAACAGGGAAAACTTGAAGAAGCAAAAAAACTACTTGAAGAAAATACCAGCATCTATGCTGAAGCAGCTGTTCTCCAGGAAAAAGCAAAACTTTACAGCGCACTTGGCAAGGAGACAGAGAGCAGAAAATTCCTGACCCAGATTGTTCTTGATTATCCAAATTCAGAAACCTGGTCGCATATCAAGGATACTTTGAGAATTAAATATGATATGACCAAATTGCCTCTACCGGATCCGCTCCCCTCATATACCTATAAAATAGATCCAAAAGAGGAACTACACTATAAAGTTACATACGGTCCAATGACGTTAGGATGGATGAAGGTTAAAATCCTCGATCCGGAAGTCATCGCAAATAAAAAGGTCTATCCGATTATTTTCTTTGTCGATACAAATCCCTCCTACGGATTTATCTTATCTTTACACCATATATATGAATCCTACATTGATCCGGTTACATTAAATTCCTATAAAACACGTCTATACACACCTGGTAGTGAAAACTATCTGGTTAAAACCTATTATTATAATTATGATAAGAATATCTTTGAAGCCTATCAAATGACCGAGGATAGACGTATTAATTACATAAAGAAGGATTTGCCGCGCAAGGTTCAGGATAGCACCTCTATGCTCTATTTCGCCCGTGGTCTCGTCTCCGAAAAAATAGGTGGTATGACGGTCGTGGTCATTGACGAAGAATATAAATATGGACACATCACCTTTTTGAATGAAACAGATCCATATACACTCGAAGAAAAGGAAATACAATCATTAAAAATATTTGCCAGAGCAGAATTTAAAGGTATTGCCGGCATGAATGGTGATGCCTGGGGATGGTTTACTCCGGATGAAAAGGCACTGCCGCTGAAAGGTAATATTTCGATTATCATCGGATCAATTTCCATTGAAATTGATGAAGAAAAAACTGAACTCCCCAACTTTCATGAAGAAGATTGATCTTGATACCAGATTCCGGATAACAGATACCAGATATGCGATATGTGATATGTGATATCGATCCTTTATCATCGCCTATCTATGTCTGATATCCCACATCCCCCATCTCATATCTCACATCACATATCAATAATCTGGTATCTGGGATCAGGGATCGTCAATCTCAAGATGAGGATTAATATGCGAAACAGATTAGTAATACTGTCAGCAATTTTGTTTCTAACCGCCTGTAGCATGGACAAGTTTGTCATACGGCAAACGGGAGCCCTTCTTGATTATGGTTCGTTGGCTCTTTATGAAGAAACGGATCTGGAACTTGCGGAACATGCGATGGCTTCCAATATCAAATTATTGGAGGGTATGGTCAAAGGCGACCCGGAAAATGAGAATTTATTATTGTTAACTACTCAAGCCCTGAATGGATATGCCCTTGGATTTGTTGAAGATGAAGAACCTGAGCGCGCCAAAGCTTTATACCTGAGAGCCAAAGATTATGGATTACGGGTACTTCTAATGGATGATGCATTTGCTGAAGCAGATACCGGATCAGTCGAGGCGTATACAGCAGCAGTTAATAATATGGATGAGGACTATATAGATGCACTGTTCTGGACGGGTTTTGCCTGGGCCGGCTGGATCAATCTGAGTATAGATGATCCACGGGCAATGATTGATCTGACAAAAGTCCAGATATTGATGCAGCGTGTTCTGGATATTGACGAAACATATTTTCATGGCGCAACTCACCTATTTTTTGGCAGTATTTGGGGTGTAAAGCCAAAAATGCTCGGAGGCGATCCGGAAAAAGCAAAGGAACACTTTGAAAAAAATCTGGAAATAACAAAAGGGACATTTCTCTTAACTTATGTGTATTATGCTATGTTCTACGCAGCAAAAGTGCTTGATGAAGATCTTTTTTACAGTTTTGTCGTTAAAATAGAAAAAACACCGGCTGATGCTCTGCCTGGTTACCAGTTATTGAATATGATAGCAAAGAGTAAGGTCAAGCATCTACGGGCATTTGGTGAAGAGTGGTTTTAATTCTTGTAGGGGTGGGTCTCTGTGCCTACCCAAGGTGTATAGCAAAAAGGTATATAGGTATAAGGGTATAGGGAAATAAGGCAATAAGGTATGTAAGGGATATAGGGGATATAAGGTTTCTAATTGATATCTGGAGGATGTATGCGGAAGAATATTATAATAATGATTATGATCTTTTTAGTTGGAACAATTTTTGGACAGACGAAGATTCGATTTGCGACGGTTGCACCGGAAGGGTCCACCTGGATGAAAGTCATGAGGGCTTATGAAAAGGCCGTAGAGGATGCAACAAATAATGAAATAACCTTTAAAATTTATCCAGGGCAGGTAGCCGGAGATGAAAAAGATGTTCTGAGAAAGATTCGGATCGGACAGCTCGATAGCGGAGGTTTTACCGGTACGGCTCTGGGAGAAATTTCACCGGAAGTAAGGATTATGGATTCTCCATTTTTATTTAGATCCTATGAAGAAGTCGATTATATTGCAGATAAATACTTTGACTATTTTTCAAAAAAGTTTGATGAAAAGGGATTTGTCCTACTCGGTTGGGCAGAGGTGGGATTCGTCTATGTCTTCACCAATACACCCATTAAGTCCCTGAACGATATGAATGGTGTAAAAATGTGGATGTGGGAAGGCGATCCGATTGCCGAAGCAACATTTAAAGCTTTTAATATCAGCCCGATTCCACTTTCGATTACCGATGTCTTGACCTCACTGCAAACAAATTTGATCAATGGTGTTTATATCACCCCCTATGCATGCACCGTTGTTCAGTGGCATACAAAAGTGAAATACATGCTTGATCTTCCTCTTGCTGATTCGAATGGGGCAATTTTAATCTCCAAAAAGAAGTTCAATCGATTGAGTGCATCACACCAGGAAATATTAAAAAATTTATCCCGTGAATATTTTGGAGAACTTACAAAGTTGAGCCGCCAGGACAATGCTGAATCTATGGATCTCTTGAAGGAGGTAGGTATTACCTTTACGAAAATTGAGGATCAGGGCAAAATTGAGAGTTTTTATGAATCGGGTAAAAAAGCGCGTCGTGATGTGATAGGTAAGTTGTATGATGAGAGTTTTCTATTGAAAATCGAAGGTCTTCTTGAAGATTTCAGAGCGGGTAAAACGAACTGATTTATCCATAATTGTTCCTATTTAACCACGGAGGAACACGGAAAAGAATATATAAAATTAGTTTGATAGAAAAATGGCGACGTTAATTATTGCGTCGCTATTTTTTTAGGTAAAATACCGATTCTGTAAACAAAAACAGTTCACAACAATTCGGTGTGCATCCGTGGTTTAAAATAACTCATTCCCCTGCCTCCTCTCTTATCAAAGAGAGGGGGAGTATAATGCAAAGACTAAGTTGAAACTAAAAATTTTTAGTTGTACACTTATATTTTATAACTAAAAATATTAGGAAATCTCGTCATGAAAATAATCGAAAAATTAAATTCATGGATTGAAAGGGCAGAAACCATTGTTCTTGTAACTGTTCTTGGTTTGATGGTCGTATTTGCTTTTCTGCAAGTTGTTTTAAGAAATATTTTTCATGAGGGTATACTCTGGGGGGATATCTTACTTCGACATCTTGTACTCTGGGTAGGATTTATCGGTGCATCCCTGGCAACCAGAGAGAAGAAACACATTAATATAGATCTTTTCAGTCGCATTATGTCTGACCGGGGGAAGAATATCGTGCATCTATTGACGAACCTTTTTTCAGTTTTTATTTGCTATTTATTGGCAGATGCCGGCTGGACATTTGTTCAGGATGAAAAAATGATGGGGGCAGAGATTTTTGCAGAGATACCGGCCTGGTATTTTCAAATCATCATACCTGTCGGATTTTTCCTGATGGCATTCCGCTTTCTGGTGCTTTCCTTGGAAAATATCATTTATGTCTTCCGTCCTGAGAAAGGAGGTGACAAATGACCTCTTTTCTGTTCGGAATACTTCTTTTACTTTTTGCCCTGTTCGGAACCAGTCTGTTTGTCATTATCGCCGCCGTGGCCTTAAGCGCTTTTTATTTTGCGGAAATTGATTCATCGGCGGTTATCATTGAGCTTTATCGACTAGCCAGTCAACCGATACTTCTGGCGATCCCTCTTTTTACTTTTGCCGGATATCTGTTAGCGGAGAGTAACACGCCACAAAGACTGGTTGCGCTTTCACGGGCCTTTTTTGGCTGGTTACCCGGTGGTTTGGGAATTGTCACCCTGGTTTCCTGTGCAATTTTTACTGCATTTACCGGTGCATCCGGGGTAACAATTATCGCCCTGGGCGGTCTATTATATCCGGTTCTCAAGAAAGAAAATTATCCGGAAAAATTTAATCTAGGCATTTTGACCGCTTCCGGTAATTTAGGATTACTTTTTCCACCAAGTCTTCCCATCATTCTCTATGGACTAATATCTGAAACCAGTATCGATAAACTCTTTATTGCGGGGATCATCCCGGGATTATTGATGGTTGCCTTGATGTCTCTGTACAGTGTTAATCGCATGTATAAAGTAAATCCAAATGTAGAATCCTTTTCTGCAAAAAAAGCATGGCAAGCGACAAAAAATGCCGTCTGGGAAATACCACTGCCGTTTATAATTCTGGTGGGAATTTACGGCGGATTCTTTACGGTAACCGAAGCAGCAGCAGTGACTGCATTTTATGTCTTGATCGTTGAAGTTTTTATCTATAAAGAAGTTAGTCTGACAAAGGGCTTACCCAAGGTGATGAAAGATAGTATGATTTTGGTTGGGGGTATCCTGGTCATACTGTCAGCGGCAATGGGGCTGGCCAATTATATGATCTATGACGAAATTCCGATGCAAATTCTGGAATGGATGAAAAATTTTATCACCTCCAAAGTAGCCTTTTTACTGGTCCTTAATTTATTCCTCCTTGTAGTTGGCGCCCTGATGGATATATTCTCGGCAATCCTGGTTATTGTACCGCTGATTACCCCTATCGCTATGGAATTTGGTGTGGATCCTGTTCACCTGGGTGTTATTTTTCTGGCTAATCTGGGAATCGGCTATTCAACCCCCCCGGTAGGAATGAATTTGTTTATTGCCTCTTTTAGATTTGAAAAACCGGTATTAAAGTTATATGTGGCAACAATACCGTTTTTGATAATACTACTTATCGCACTGGCCTTAATTACCTATATCCCTGAACTGAGTCTTTGGCTGGTGGACTTTGTGGGGGTATAGTATCCTTGGTTTGATAAAACTTGATACGTGATACGGGATGCGTGATACGTTATAAATATTAATTCCAATTGACTTATCATGCATCACGCATCTCGAATCCCGAATCATTTATCAGAAAGCAAAATGTAGTCTGAAAGGATTCGTGCGCTTTCAGTAATCAGCAACTCCTCGTCATCATCTTCTTTTTCTTTTCTCTCTTTCTTTTTCCTTTCTGCTTCCGCACGTTCTTTTTCACGTACGATCCTGTTTAAGGAGATCTCTTTGCGGTTACGATTTTTTTCAAACTCCTCTAATGATTTATTCAAGGCGGTAAATTGGGGATCATCGCTGACTCTAATATTTGTTCTGTTTATTAAATCCGGAATAACGGTGGCTACATCTCCATATGTTGTATATTCGAGTTTATCAATTTGATCCCAGAGTAAGGCGTTCTTCTGAGAACTTTCCCCAAACTCCATTAATTCAAATCGTGATGGAAAACTGATATCCGGGATCACCCCGACATGTTGAGTGCTGCCACCGTCAATCCTGTAAAATTTTGCAATGGTACTTTTTATCTGACCTAATTCCATATCCATATTGGATAAAAAACGATTTAATGGTACGGCATTCTGAACGGTCCCTTTTCCGAATGTCTGTGATCCGATAATAATTCCCCGGCCATAATCCTGTATGGCTGCCGCAAAAATTTCGGATGCTGAAGCACTGACTCTGTCTACTAATACAGCGAGTGGTCCGGAATAGGCTTTTCCGGGATCATCATCCCACTCCACATTTACTTTACCTGTTGTTTGGCGCACTTGCACAACAGGTCCTTTATCGATAAACAAGCCAGTCAGTGAAATAGCTTCATTTAGAAAACCACCACCGTTTCGTCTTAAATCAATAATCAAACCATCGAGTGTATCAGCTTGCAGTTCCTTTATTATTCTTCTGACATCATTGGTTGTACTTTTGTAATTTTTTTCCCCGGCATTTTTTCCATCAAAATCAGAGTAAAAGGAGGGTATATCGATTACGCCAAAATTGAAATCCCTGTTGTCCTGTGTAATTTTAATCACTTCTCCTTCAGCGGAACGATCTTCCAGTTTGACTTTATCACGCATCAGGGTGATCGTATCCGGTGGTGCACCCGGTATGCTTTCTGCTTCCAAAATTTGCAGGCGAACAATGGTCTCCTTCTCACCGCGTATCAGCTGCACCACATCGTCTATTCGCCACCCAACCACATCAACTATCTCACCCTCTTCATCCTGCCCGACACCAATTATTTTGTCATCTTCATGAAGTGCATCACTTTTAAATGCCGGTCCTCCGGCGATAATTTCTTTTACAACTGTATAGTCATCTTCTGTCGTTAAACGCGCACCAATACCACTGTATGCCTGACTCATCTGGATTTTAAAGTCGCTAAAATTTTTAGGAGAAAAATAGCTGGTATGCGGATCAAAACATTCGGCAAATGAATTCATAAAAATCTGGAAGATATCCTCACTCTGAAACTGTTGCACATTTTTCTTCGCCCTGTTATATCTTTTTCGAAGGGCATTTACGATTTCTTCATCTTCTTTGCCATCTAAACTTCTGGTTAAAAACTCATTTTTCAGGCGTTTTCTCCAATAGTCGTCTAGTTGTTCGGTTGATCTGGCCCAGGGAGCAGTATCCCGCTCAATCTGAAGATATTCATCAAGCGAGTAATCAAAGGGGAGTTCAATTCTTTGAAAAGCATACGTCAATCGTTCAGCCATTCTCTTCTGATAGACATGAAAGATCTCATAAGCCGGTCCCAGATGCCCGATCACAAGATAGTCATCTAATTTATAACGGTATTTTTGAAAATCTTGAATATCTTCTTCGTAAAAATAAACGCGCAGAGGATCAAGTTTATCAATGTAGCGATCAAGTGTTTCTGCCGAGATTGAATCATCTATCGCTCTTTTTTGATAGTGAAAATTTGTTAAGAATTTTACGATCAAGGGAGCTACTTTCATATGTTGTGCTTCCGGTTCAAGTTTTGAGAATTCGACTGTCGTTGAATCAGAGGCAAGGAGATTGAGACTTAATACCAGGATAATTGCGTATTTAATAAATTTCATTTTAGAACACCTTACTATTTATCGTTTCACTTATGTTTAATGTTAGACATCCAAAGGATTGATAATAATCCAATGAATTCATACTTCTCTATTAAAAACTAATAAAATTGGCATTATGTTTCAAAAATTAGTGAATTTATCTATTTAACCACAAAGAAACAAAGAACACAAAAATATTAATTAAATATAAAGTATGAATATTTTGTCTTTTAAACTGTATCATCTACTGTACGTAGCGTAGAAAATAATACTGTAAATTTAATAAAGATAAAATTGAAATTATAATTAAACTTTGTGAACTTTGTGTCTACTTTGTCTCTTTGTGGTAAAAGAAATATAAACGATATTAAAAATTTATGAATTAGTTTGACCTTGCGAATATAAATTGTGTTCAGTATTTTAAATTTATTTATTAACAATATATTGGGAGGTAAAGCATATGGCAGAGGAAAAAGGAGCAAAAGAAGAACCTAAAGAGGTACCAAAGACTGAACCTCAACAAGGATCAATAGGGGTGACAGCAGAAAACCGGGATGAAAGAATGTGGGCAATGTTTTGTCATCTGAGCGGATTGGCCGGATTTGTTATCCCTTTTGGGAATGTGATTGCCCCATTGATTATCTGGCTGATGAAAAAGGAGGAATATGAATTTGTCAATGATCAGGGGAAAGAAGCACTGAACTTTCAGATAAGTATGACAATTTACATTATTGCTTCAATTATATTAATCATTCTTGTCATCGGAATACCTCTGTTGATAGGTCTCGGATTGTTTAGTTTGATTGTCGTCATCATTGCCGCTATAAAATCAAATGAGGGAGAAAGATACCGATATCCCCTAGCGATCCGTTTTTTAGATTGATTGATGTCCAATGATCGTATATAGAGACGGCCCATCCGATAGAACGGGATTTTCAATACGGACCGTCTCTATAAATTAAAAAGTAATCCTGAATCCGAATTCCTAATTCCCAATAATCCAATCCGCTCTCCGGACGTCGGTCTCCAACATCCAACATCCAGCATCCAATTTCTTGATACCATCACTCCATTATGCCAACACCGCGCATCCTTTGTGAGTGAGACACTGCCACTTTCTTCATTCCCGTATTTTTGACTTGATACTGTGAAAATAGATTGATATGATATACAAATATATCAAATGGGTGTAGTTATTTTGCAGTTCTCTGTCGTCAAATCAAAAACATACATTTCTCATCTTTTAACACACAGGCCGGGGGGCCGTTATGGATCCTGACCGGCCTCTGGTTCGACTGGCAAAAAATGGGAATAAGGCGGCGTTCGGAAAATTAGCCCGACGGTACCGGGATTCGGTATTGACGCTTGCTTTTGATTTTTTGAAGGATTTTGAGAGTGCGAAGGATGTGGCACAGGATGTCTTTATGAATGCCTTTAAACATATTGGAGATTTTGAAGAAAAATCCCGTTTCTCGTCCTGGCTTTACAGAATAACCGTAAATACCTGTCTGGATGCCCGCAAAAGCAACAGCCGGCGTCGTAAATTTCTGCTCAGTAAAAAAGGTATCTCCGATTCCGAGCATAAAATTGATGAATCGATTCAGAGCAATGGTTTTGACGAAATTCTTTCAAAAGAATTGAACAAACTCTCCCACCAAGAACGGGCTGCGATTGTCTTACGCTACTTCCATGATAAGTCCGTACGTGAAATTGCTGAAGTCCTAGATTGTACAGAGAGCACGGTTCGTTCTCATCTCTATCGTGCACTACAGAAGCTGGACAAGAGTTATAGAAGGCGAAAATCATGATAATGAAATCCGGCTGTGAGTTTGAACAACTATTTGAAGGATATTTCAGATCGGACTTGTCACCGGCGGAAGAGCTAGCTCTGCTGAATCACTTGAAAACATGTGAGAGTTGTAATGTTCAACTGGAAAATTTCTATATCGTTCATACAGCCTTGCTAAAATATCAGCGGCCTTCTGTACCTTCTGAGCTAAAAAATTCATATTATCAACAAGTTAACTTAAGTTTTGGTCAGGAAACATTTTCTGAAAAATTTAATCTTCTCTTGAACAAATTATTTGGAAGGCGGTCCTCCTTTGCCAGAGCTCTGCAGTATGCAATCTTTATAATTGTCGGTTTTATTGCAGGTTGGCTATTGTTTGTTCCCTCGGAACCGGATATCGTATTTCAGAATAGTGATCCCTACCAAATTTCTCAACCCGTAACTAAGAATGATCTCAAACTTGTTTATGCATATCTGCAGATGTCTGAGATGATCCTGCTGGCAATACAAAATGATACTGAATATTACCTGAATAGGGAACTTGCTCAAAAATTATTAATTAAAACATTTAGTGTAAGTGATATTGCGGTTAAGCTGGGTAATTTACGAATGATCCAATTCCTAAACAGGATGGAAATTTTATTACTCGAAGCATCAAATTTAAATGAAGAAGAGTTGGATGAATCAATCGCGCTCATAAGAAAAGTTGTTGAAGATTCAAACCTTCTTAGAGAAGTAGAGATTTTAAAGTCATATTTTGCCGTAAAGAGAGAACAGTTTGGGACCTAAAATTATCGCATCGTATACAGGGGAGTCAAATGAACTTCAATAATAAATTAATGTGTTTTCTCATCATTTTTTTGATCTGTCTGATTTCCGGTTTGTCTGCACAGGATCCGGACGAGATGCGTAATGCATATCAGGCTGCAAAAATGAAAGGTGTAGATCAGAAATGGGAAGAAGCGATCGCACTTTTTGATGAGTTTCTGCAAAAATACCCCGACTCTAAATATGAAGATGATGTTCTTTTTTGGATGGGTTATTCAAAGCAGGAGCTTCCGGGGCAAAGTCAGGAAGCATTTGATACCTACTCTAAACTGGTAAATAATTTCCCAAACAGCACTTGGGTAGATGATGCACAACGCCGTCAAATTACGCTCGCGGAAACATTTATCATGCAGGGTAAAAATGTATACAAGGAATTCCTCTATGCACAATTGAGAAAGGAAGAGAAAGATATTCAGTTTCGTGCAGCGATGGTACTCGGAAAAATAGGCGACGAAAAAGCGATACCGGTTCTAGAAAAAATGAAAAATGATGAGGAATACAAGGAAGTAGCCAATGAGTTATTGATCGCCTTAAAAACGGATAGAATTCCAATCGGTGATGAAGCAAAAAAAGTTGAAGATGAAAAGAAATTGGATTTGATCTATGAAAAAGATCGACTGAAATCAGAAAAAGAAGCAGAGAGTGTCCCAGTTTTTAGTACAGAACGATATGCGCAATACAAATCTATGTTGCGAACGGATGATGATTGGTCGGAAGAAGAACTGACTGATTTTGCTTTATGGCATATTGTGGATACCGATGAATTTAAAGAGTACAGATCATTGACAAGCGTGGATGATAAAGCGGAATGGCGGCGAAAATTCTGGAAGAGAAAAGATCCAACCCCTACGACCAATGAAAATGAATTCGAAGAAGAATTTCAAAAACGCCTCAAACATTCGCGTATGTATTTTTCTGAATTCTGGAACTTTTTGAGTTTTAAATATTTACCAGATCAACACTTAAGGTATGGCTGGCCGCATGCACCCTGGGATGCACGTGGTGAATTATATATCAAATATGGGGAACCAGATTACCGCTCTCCGGTAGGTTTCCATCAGGAAGTATGGACATATAATCGCTATAGCGTCGATTTTCTTGTTAAGCAATATATGACAAATATTTATGGCAATGCTATCGCAGCCGGTGAATTATCTTATAGAATTTACGGTAATTCAGGGGGACGCATTAATACATTCGACCATTTGAATCCTTTATCTTCAGCGGGACGCTTAACTGAAAGCCTCTGGAATAATGTAAATACTTATGTACAAGAAAATTATATCTTTAATCAGGAAATCCGATACACACATGACTATAAAGCCAAACCAATTGAAAATCTCATACTGTCTTACGATAAAGAGTTAAGTGAGGAAAAAAAGAGAATCATCTTTCGCTACCAGCTTCTCGCGGAGGAATTTGAACTGGTTTCGCAAACCGGTGGTTTTGAGGTCAGATACAAAGAAGTTTATTGTGTTCTGGATGAAGATTTACGTGAGGTAGCAAAACAAGAAATCATCCGCAGAATAGGAAATATTCCGAATGAGGATTACAAATTTGAAGAAAGTATCATGTTAAATCTTCCGGAGGGTAAATATACCCTCCATCTGCGCATCGAAGACCAGAATGCAGATAATCTGGGAATCTTTAGTTATGAATTTGAAGTAAATGAATTATAAAAATATTTAAAGATGTTGCGAAGCAACATCTTTAAATATTTACCTTTCCTGTATCTCCACCCAATTGTTCAATCCGTTCTTCACTTATTGTGCGCAGTTGTTCTCGAAATGCGTCGTTAATGCTTGAATCGGCAGGTAATTTTTCAAGGCAACGCTGTGAATAAAAAATAGATTTCTCCGCATCACCTATGGTAAAATACGCTTCAGAAAGACTGTCATAACAATTTGCGATGTCCGGAAATAGTTTTGCGTTTACTTCAAATACTACAATTGCTTCATCGGATCTGTTATTAAATAACAGATTATAACCAAAACCATTGAGAATTCCGGCATTCGTAACCTGATATTTTGTCTGAAGACTGTCAATTTCTGACTCAAGAATCTGAACACCTTTTTCTTCCACCAGTGCGAGAAACCGCATTTGATTATACTGATTAATTATAAATACGTTTTGTGGGTATTTCTCATAAAGTTGGTTACTCAATATTTCTGCCTGTTGTACATCGTATTCAAGTACAGGTGAACGGTAAAGCACAGCAAGAGCAAATTTAGCTTCATCTTTAAACCAGTAACCATTTTCAGCGATATCATGAAACATCATCATAGCTGAATCGCGATTACCATATACACCGGCAATCCAGGCAACAAAACCCATAAATCCCTGCATTTGCACCGACGTAAAATATTCAATCACCGCTAGTCCCATTTTGGCGTCGATATAGGAAGGATCTTCCTCAAGTACCTCCTCCAGATAATTCTGACAGTTTCTGACAGCCTTGTAAGTATCCCAGTAGGCTCCTGTTCGGATATGATAACGGCTGAGATATCCGTAGGCGGTCCCGACAAAGAATTTATCATCGAGCGTCATTTCATCTTTTTCTCCTACTTCGACAGCCTTTTGGGCATATTCTGCCATTTTCTGAATGAGAGAATCATTATCAAGCGCTCCATTGTTATAATATCGGGTATAAAAGTAATAAGGACCTTTCAGTGCATAATACTTGGGGCTTTGTGGATGTTGAGCGATCTGAGCCTCAAGTAATGAATCGGCCAGCGCCCAGTCTCCGCTAAAGATGTGATAAACAATTAAATCATCCGTCTCCTTATCGGACTGCGGAGTGGCAAAACAGAGGATAGGAATCAAAAAGATCAAGAAAAGTGTAACTTTTACTTTCATAATTTGCCTCCTTATTTATGATGCGAGATACGAGATGCTGGATCCGGGATAGGTATCTCGTAACTTGTATCGCGCATCCCGCATCATCTTTTTTTAAATTGTGGAATTTTTATATAGTGATAATTTGTATATCGAAAAAAATTGAAGAATGTTTCCATTTATTTTAAACTGATTTGTGTTTAAAATTTTTGGTATATTCTCGTGTTTAAAAAACTTGTAAAGGTTGACTAAATGAATCCAATTGACTCAAGCTTGTTTCTCGAGCGCTTTCTCTCATATGTTAAGTACGACACTCAATCATCTGATGAGACAGATACTTATCCCAGTACTCTAAAGCAGTTAGAACTCTCCAAAAAACTTCTTCTTGAACTTAAAGAACTTGGACTTGAAGACACAGAAATAACTGAGCATGGATATGTATTTGGGACACTGCCATCAAATGTAAATTATAAAGTCCCGGTGATAGGTTTTATTGCACATGTTGATACATCTCCTGATGTCAGTGGAAAGGATGTGAATCCTGTCATAAACGAAGATTATCAGGGTGGTGACATCGTCCTGAAAAAAGATCCGACACAAATTATAGAATTTGAGATGAATCCGGCCTTGCAGAATTGCCTGGGACATGATATCATCACGACTGATGGTACAACCCTTCTGGGTGCTGATAATAAAGCAGGTATTGCTGAAATTATGGGTGCGATGCAATATCTTATCGAGAATCCGGATATCAAACATGGTAAAATTCGTATCGCATTTACAGTCGATGAAGAGGTCGGAACCGGTACAAAATATTTTGATGTAGAAAAATTTGCAGCGGATTATGCATACACAATCGACGGTGAAACAGCCGGTGAAATAGAAGACGAAACATTTTGTGCTGATACAGCAACGATTACGGTTAAAGGAATTAACGTGCATCCCGGTTACGCAAAAGACAGATTGCTGAGTGCAGTAAAAATCGCCTCTCATTTGGTCGATCAATTGCCCAAGGATCATCTCTCTCCGGAAACAACTGAAAAAAGAGAGGGGGTTCTGCATCCGCATGCGATAAACGGGGGGGTGGAAGAATGTCAAATTGTATTTTTAGTCAGAGATTTTGACCTTGATGGATTAAAAGAAAAAGAAAAATATCTGGAAAATCTCTGTAAAGAAACCGAAAAAAAATATCCTAAATCTTCGATTACGCTGGAAATCAAAGAGTCATATCGAAATATGAAGATCGTACTGGACAAACATCCTCAGGTTGTTGAATATGCCATTGAAGCTGTCGCCCGCACAGGCATCAGACCTATAAAAAATTTGATTAGGGGAGGGACGGATGGATCTAGACTCAGTTTTATGGGCGTACCGACACCGAATATTTTTACAGGCGGACATAATTTCCATAGTAAAAAAGAGTGGGTTTCTGTGCAGGATATGGCTAAAGCGGTCGAGACCATTATAAATCTAACTCAGATTTGGGCGGAAAAAAGTAAATAATCTTGTCTCCAGGGCAAGAAGAAGCCAGATAGCGGATACCAGATTCCTGATAATAATAAGTGAAAATCTTATGATTTGAATCATGTATCACATATCTCATATCCGGCATCGGGAATCCGGAATCGATAAAGCTCAGTTAAAATTTCAGGTATGGAAAAAAATCCGTATATTTAAACCATATGGATTGGGGATATAAAATTGAAACCTGAAAAAATCGACCGGATCAGCGAGATTGTCCTTAGTATTCAATGGGAAAATGGTGAAAAAACTATTTGCTATACAAAAACACTTAGGCAAAATTGTCCCTGTGCCATTTGTCAGGAGACACGAGAAAAAAGAGAACCGCTGGTCGTACTCAGTTCTGACCAGGAACATATCGAGTTGACAGATTGGAAATATGTTGGAAACTACGCCATAGCACTTAAATGGAGTGATGGTCATGATACCGGCATCTACACTTACGAGTTTTTGCGGCAGCTGTGCGAAGATGTGTAGGTTTGGTAAATTTTAATCTTAAATACTTGATAATGGTCACATTTTGACGGTACCGATGGTTGCATATTTCTTTAAAACGAGGTCGGCGTCCTGTTGACTCTTGATTTTCAAAACCGTTTTATGTAGTTTGGTTATTATGATGCAAGAGCGAATCTTAGAAATAATTGTATACTTGCTCAATGAGTTGCAGCAGGAACGCAAAGAAATTGATAAAATTGACCTGACAAGGGATTTAATGGTGAAAGGATACACAGAAGGAGAAGTCAATCTGGCATTTTCCTGGATATTTAATCATCTAAAAAGCCCCTCTCAGGATCGTATTGACAGCGATATTGATTATACGGATCAGTTTGAGGATTATCCTGAATTTGAGAGATTAATCATATCTCCCGATGCCTACGGATTTCTTCTTCAACTCATTCAGCTGGGGGTCATCAAAGAAAATGATATTGAGATGTTTATCGAACGGGCTATTGCCTACGGTAAAGATGATATCAGTGTTGAAGATCTAAAATCAATCGTTGCTACCATTCTTTTCGGTCTGGATAATCGCTCTTCTTTTAATGGCTACCCCTTTTTTCAGGGAGATACAACGATACAATAAGTGCCTGAAATATTCAGTAAATAATGTTATTTCTCTATATTCCATTCTATAGGGTCCCGCCCGAAAAAATATTTTTTTTGTTGGCAAGGAACATTCTGGGTAAAATATGTGTTATTGGAACGATACTTGCAGCTCCTAAAAAATGAAACGGATAACGGTAAAGGATGTCCATGAGTTCAAATGATAAAGCACTGGTCATTGTAGAATCACCCAGTAAAGCGAAAACTATCAAAAAATATCTGGGTAGTGGTTTCGAGGTAGAAGCTTCTGTTGGCCATATTATTGATTTACCTAAAAGTAAATTTGGTGTCAATATTGAGGATGGTTTCAAACCACAGTATATAAAAATTCGTGGTAAGGAAAAAGTCATCAAAGAGCTAAAATCCCATGCTCAAAAGGTTTCTATGGTATATCTGGCAACAGATCCGGATCGTGAGGGTGAAGCAATTGCCTATCATATTGCTTCTATACTTGATAAATCCCCTGAAGAAGTGCGACGGATTGAATTTAATGAAATAACCAAAAATGCAGTTGGCAGAGCGATTGAGTCACACAGACCAATTGATATGGCCCGCGTATATTCTCAACAGGCCAGACGCGTACTTGACCGTATCGTCGGTTATGAAGTCAGTCCTTTGTTATGGAAGACAGTTTATCGGGGACTGAGTGCCGGCAGAGTACAATCCGTGGCTTTACGCTTGATCTGTGAACGCGAAAAACTTATTCGTGATTTTATAGAAGAAGAATTCTGGACAATTAAAGCACAGTTAAAGGGAAAACCTGAAACCCCATTTTGGGCGAAATTAATCAAAATTAAAAATAAAGAAACGAATGCTTTCGATAAAGCAGACATTAATAATGAAGAAGAAGCCCAGAACCATGTTTCAGCGATAAAAGACGGTACTTTTTCTATAAGTGAACTGGTTCGGAAAAATGTTAAAAAACAACCATCACCTCCGTTTATTACGAGTACCTTACAGCAGGCAGCGGCAAGGTTGTTTCGTTATTCTACAAGCAGAATTATGACAATTGCTCAGCAGTTATACGAAGGTGTCGATATTCCTGGTAAGGGTAGTGTTGGATTGATAACCTATATGCGAACAGATTCATTCAGAATAAGTAATGAGGCTATCTCAGGGGCAAGAGATCTCATCGGATCTGTGTTTGGAGATGCGTATTTGCATGAAAAAGAACGGGTTTTTCGTAGCAAAAAATCAGCACAGGATGCACATGAAGCAATAAGGCCGACCTATCTCACCTCGGAATTCCAGCCAGAAGCGCTTAAAAACAATTTAAACAAAGATCAGTACAAATTGTATGATCTTATATGGAAACGTTTCATCGCCAGTCAGATGAAACCGGCAGTGTTCGATAAAACGACCGTAGAGATCAGCGATGATAACTATTTGTTCAAGGCTGAAGGGGAAGTTCTGATTTTTGATGGTTACCTGAAATTGTATGGTCAGTCTCTTGAAAATGAAGAGACAAATGGAGAAGATGATCAGACACTTATTCCTGCGGGCTTAGAGAAAAATGAATCTCTTGAATTACAGGATGTTGTGCCAAAACAAAATTTTACCAAACCGCCTGCGAGGTATTCAGAAAGTACCCTTGTCAAAGAATTGGATAAGCTGGGAATTGGCAGACCAAGTACATATGCACAAATAATTACAACTATAATAAAGCGAACTTATGTTGAAAAAAAAGAAAACAAACTTGGTTCTACGGAACTTGGGGAAACGGTTAATGCAATATTGATCGAACATTTCCCGAACATTTTTAATGTGAAATTTACGGCAGAGATGGAAAGTGAACTTGATTGTATTGCCAGTAATGAGTGTGAATATGAAAAAGTAATGAATGATTTTTATATACCGTTTAAACAAGCGATGGAATCTGTTAATTCCAAACGTGAAGAGATCAAGTCAGATTTACAGGAAGAGGCCGGTGTTACCTGTGATGTTTGTGGCAAACCGATGGTGATACGATGGGGAAGAAATGGCCGTTTCATCGCATGCAGTGGATATCCGGATTGTAAAAATACTAAACCTCTTGAGGAAGAGGAACTGTCCCAAACCAGTGATGAGATATGCAATAAATGCGGTAAACCAATGGTATACAAAGTGGGGCGATATGGACGCTTTCTTGCATGTTCTGACTATCCGACCTGTAAGAATACCAAACCAATTCCCCTCGGAGTAAAATGCCCTCGTCAGGATTGTGATGGAGACGTGATAGAACGGAGGAGTCGACGAGGTAAGACCTTTTATGGTTGCTCTAATTACCCAAATTGTGATTTTGTGAATTGGAATAAACCTGTCAATAAATCCTGTCCGGAATGTGGCAATAATTATCTGGTTGAAAAATATACCAAGGCAAAAGGGAACTTTTTGCAGTGTCCTGAATGTAAAATGATAGAGACACCGTCCAGGGAGGAGAGTATCGCTTAATGCATCGCTATGTGCGAGAATTTATCAGATACATAAGTTTAGAACGAAGATACTCAAAGAATACAATTTTAGCTTATCAAAACGATCTCCAGCAATTTGAGTCTTTTTTAAAAGATTATTATCATACAACAGATATTAATTGGAAAATCATTGATAAGAGAATAATACGCGGATATATGGGTTGGCTCGCAAGTCAAAATCTTGGCAAAATAAGTATTGCCCGAAAATTAGCCGCTCTCAAATCCTTTTTTAAATTTCTTACTAAGAATGAGTATTTGGACTTTAATCCCGCTGTAACAATTCGCACACCCAAAATAGATAAAAAACTTCCGGAATTTCTTTCGATCGAAATCATAGAAAAATTAATGGACATGCCGGATATTAATAAATTTGAAGGATTGCGGGATCGCTCTATTCTAGAACTATTCTATGCGGCCGGCATACGCCGTGCCGAGTTAATAGATCTCAAGATTTCTGATGTCATGTTTGATCAGGGATTAATCCGCGTTATGGGAAAAGGGGAAAAAGAACGTGTTATTCCCATGGGTGGATATGCAAAGGAAATGTTAAAAAAATATTTGGATGCACGAAATTTATATGCCCGACCGGAAGTTAATAATATATACATACTGAAATCTGGGAATAAAATGTATCCGATGCAGATTCATAGAATTATAAGTAAATATTTGAATAAAATATCCGAAATTAAAAAGAAGAGCCCTCATGTGTTACGTCACACTTTTGCGACGCATTTAATGAATAAGGGAGCGGATATCAGAGTGGTAAAAGATTTATTAGGCCATGCTAATCTTTCAACAACTCAAATTTACACACATACATCTATTGATAGGCTTAAATCTGTCTACAACCAGGCACACCCTGGTGCGGACAAGAGTAATGATAAATCGTAGTATTTATAAATTAAAAGTTCTTCTGGGAGTTCGCCAGATACCTGATACCGGATACCGGATATGAGATTTGGACTTATGATTCAATTTATTATAAATAATTATCTTTTTTATCTTCGATTTCATATAGTAGATCAAATATCTGGCATCAGGCATCCGGAATCAGGCATCGTTTTTATAAAGAATAAATCTCTCAGTTAGAAATAGATATTGACACCTTAACTTAAAAGGAGGTATGAATGAACATTTCTATCACCGCAAGGGGCGGAAAAGCGTCAGATCGGTTAAAGAAATACGTCATGAGTAAACTCTCCAAAAAGCCACGTGTTTATGAAGGCGTAATTGATGCGGAAGTCGTTCTGTCATATGAAAAACTGACTCAGATCGCCGAGATTAAAATGAAAATTTACAATGGCACCGTCAGAGTACGGGAAAAATCCGATGATATTTTCAAATCGATCGATCTTGCAGTCGACAGCTGCGAACGACAAATAAAGCGTTTTAAAGAGAAACGACGCGATCATAAAAATGAAAAAATAAAAGATAAAATTGCGGTATAGAATAGAAGTATATGTATAAAAAAAGGGTGTCAGGAACTGACACCCTTTTTTTATATATAAGTATTTAATATATTAATGAGATTTGCTTATGGATGCCTCGATCGAACATATACTCGTTAGTACGTTTTATAAGGAAAACAAAGAGCGGTTAAAGCTAAGCTTGGTAGGTTCTGAAAACGGCTTTAACCGTAAAATCATCAGTGGGGATTGGCATAGACCCGGGCTGGCTTTGGCAGGATTTGTCGATCTATTTTCCTATGACCGAGTCCAGTTATTGGGCAATACAGAAATTAGTTATACAAAGACACTTAGTGATGAACAACTCAAAAAATCCATAAATAATTTTATAGAATTTGAGATTCCCTGCATTATTCTTACCGACGGTAACAAGGCACCTAAATATCTTATAGAAGCCGCTCGCCGCAGATGTATATCAATATTCTCAACACCATTAACGACAACCACACTCACACATTTAATGGGTGATTACCTGGATATGAAATTCGCGCCACGTACATCTGCTCATGGCTCGCTGGTTGATGTCTATGGTATCGGTTTGCTGGTTACAGGTCGTAGTGGAATCGGAAAAAGCGAAGTTGCTCTTGATCTGGTTGAAAGGGGACACCGCTTGGTTGCTGATGATGTGGTTATCATTACCCGTACGGCAGAGGATATTCTGATTGGGAAAGGAAGTGATGTCTCTGAACATCATATTGAGGTCCGTGGGGTTGGACTGGTAGATGTAAAGAAAGTATTTGGGATAACGGGCGTGCGACTGCAAAAAAGGATTGAAGTGGAAGTCCGTTTGCATGATTGGGATGCTGCCAAGGACTGGGAACGAGTAGGGCTGGATGTGCAAACAACGAAAATTCTTGATGTTGAACTCCCATTGGTCAATCTCCCGATCAACCCCGGAAAGAATATGACAGTCATCTGTGAAACGATTGCTATGAATGAACTAATGAAAATGCATGGATATCATACTGCCAGGGATTTTAATCGCCGGTTAAAAGAATTTATGAAAGCCAAAAAATCAAGGGTACCCGCTTCAACTGATCTATCCTTACGTCGTGATGTGGAATAATGAAAACATATGCAACTTTCATAGTGACGCACGAACAAATGGCCCTCTGCCTGCAAAGGGCAACAGAAAAGATTCTGGGTGAGCAGAAGAATCTTTTTCCCTATACAAATCTTGAAGATTCACTCCCTGTACTGGCCGAAAAAATCAAAAAAAACATTGAGGAAGTTAAACCGGATCAAATCGTTTTTTTTGTTGATCTTGCCGGTGGTAGCTGTTGGAACCTGGCAAATATGATCCATAAACAGCATCATAATTCGACAATCATTGCCGGTGTCAATATGCCAATGCTAATTTCATACTTTACAAACTTGAACGAATTTCCATTTAATGAGTTAATAGAGAAAGTGATTAAGGATGGGAGCAGAGGGATAGTTCATGTGGAAGGATAATTAAAATGGATGTTCAGTTGTTCAGAATCGATGATCGCTTGATTCACGGTCAGGTGGTTCTCGGTTGGGCTAAACCGCTTAAAAGCGAGCGAATCATTCTCTGTGATGATGAGGTAAGTGAGAGTGAATGGGAAAAAGAACTATACTGTACCTGTGTTCCTGATCATTTACTTGCGCTCGTATGTAATGTAGATGAAACGACTTCTCTATTAACTAAAATTACTCACCCGGATGATAGAACGATCGTCCTGGTAAAAGAGCCCAGGGTTGTGATGGACATTGTTAATAAAGGCTATGTCCCCGGGACGATCAATCTGGGTGGTCTTCATTATAGTGATCATAGGAAAAAATATCTTTCCTATATCTATCTTAAAGATGAGGAAGTAAATCAGCTGCACTGGCTGCTCGACAAAGGTATCCGCATTTATTGCCAGGATGTACCCACCAGTAAAGCAGTCGATGTGTTGCATCTCATCAATAAACGGAATTGACGGTTTAATAAGATTTAACTACTGTCAGACTTTTTAATTCCCTGCAGAAGAACGGCAAAGATAATGATAAGTCCTTTTATCACTTGTTGAGGATATCCCGGCACATTCATCAGATTCATAATATTTCCAATCATGCCGAGAATAATAATGCCAAGTAACGTATTCACGGCGGATCCCTTTCCTCCTTTTAAACTTGCCCCTCCGATAACCACCGCCGCTATGGCATCTAATTCAAGACCTATTCCAAGGATAGGTGAACCCACACCCGTTCTGGACGTACTTATAATTCCAGCAATTGCTGAAAAGCCACCACAGATGCTATAAACCGCAAATTTATATATCCAGACATTGATACCGGATAATCTAACAGATTCTTCGTTGCTTCCAATGGCAATGATCAATCTGCCAAATACAGTATACTTAAGTATAAAGTATACAAGGATAAACACAAAAAACATCAAGACCACCGGATTGGGAATTCCGAATACATAATTGCCACCGAATTCTTTCAAAGACTGGCCAGACTCCTCTAGAATAATCGGTGTTCCCTTTGACAGAATAAAACCTAATCCCCTGACGATTGTCATCAGAGCCAATGTGGCAATAAATGGAGCCATTCTTTGAATCGCAACCAAATAGCCTGAGACGGAGCCGATGGCAACCCCTATCAGGATTGTTACTCCGATACCGAGAGCAAATGGCATCGATAATAAAAAATAGGCTGATATGACTCCTGCAAATGCAACAATCGAACCTACTGAAAGATCAATACCACCCGTCATGATCACTAAAAGCATTCCCAGACTTACGATACCAATACCAGAAACTTGCCGCAGTAAATTTGTTATATTTCTTGCAGTGAAAAATGCATCCGAAATGATTGAAGAGACAATAAGTAAAATGATAAAAATTATCAGTGTATTATATTTCAACACAAAGTCACTGTACTTTTTTATAGATTGTCCACCAGCATCACCTGAAGTTTTTCTTACGGGTGTTTCCGTATTTAATAGCACTATAGTGATCTCCCTAAATTGACATTTTAATAATATTTTCCTCGGTAAGTTCCGCTCGTTCAAGAATTCCCCGGATGTTTCCTTCATTCAAGACCAGGGCCCGATCACACAGTCCGACGATCTCTCCAAGTTCGGAAGAAACAAGGACAATTCCATGTCCTTCTTCAGCCAGGTCGTTTATCAGTTGATAAATTTCGATCTTCGTCGCGACATCGACACCTCGGGTTGGTTCATCGAGAAAAATAATTTTACAATCTCTGCCAAACCATTTGGCCAAGACGACTTTTTGCTGATTTCCACCACTTAAATGACTGATATGTGTCTCGATAGATTTTGTTTTGATTTGAAGTATACGGATCAGTTTTTTAACAATAGATGTTTCTACGGATTTATTTAAGATACCAATTTTATATACGACCGATTTTATCATCGTCATCGAAATATTCTCTTTTATGGACATGGAAAGAATCACACCATGATTTTTTCTGTCTTCTGGTATCAGGGCAATTCCCTCGCTGACAGCATGCTTTGGAGAGTTGATTTTTCTTGGGTGATGATCGATTATAATTTGACCACTTTCTTTTCTATCTGCTGCAAAAATTGCTCTTAGTGTCTCTGTTCGCCCACTTCCCACTAATCCGGCGAGACCGAGAATCTCACCGGATCGAAGAGAAAAAGAGATATTATTTACCAATTTTCCTTTTTTAATATTTTGTACTGAAAGTAATTCCTCGCCAATTTTCTTTTTTCTTTTCGGAAACATGGCACTTAGTTTACGACCAATCATCATTTGAATTAAATCATCTGTGGAAGCTTCAGAAGAAATAACTTCGCCTACCTTTAGACCATCTTTAAGTACGGTTATTTTGTCAGCGATTTGAAATATTTCATCCAGTCGATGAGAGATATAAACAATACTAACCTGCTGACTTTTCAAGGTATTGAGGACTTCAAATAACCTTTCTGTTTCCTTCGGCGCCAGCACGGCCGTCGGTTCATCCAAAATTAGAATTTTCACATCTTCAGAAAGTGCTTTTGTAATTTCGACGACTTGCTGGTAGGCAACACTGAGTTCACCCACATGTTGGCGCGGGTCAATGTCAAATCCGATGCGTTTGATCAATTCATCCGTGCTTCTGAAAAGCGCCGCCCAGTTCATAAATCCACGCTGGTTGCTTAGATGATGCAAATATACATTTTCAGCGACGGTCAGATCCGGAACCATTGTCAATTCCTGATAGATGATACCAATTCCAAGTTTTCTCGCTCCGTGCGGATTCTTTATTTGAACATCCAAACCGTCGATTTTAAGGGTGCCGCTATCTTTTTGAATCGCACCGGATAGTATCTTTACCAGTGTTGATTTTCCAGCGCCATTTTCGCCCACGAGTGCATGGATTTCACCAGGACGCACTCTGAATGAGACATCTTTTAACGCAGTCACACCGCCAAAAGACTTTGAGATGTCTGTCATCTCAACACGGAAATCTTTACTCACTAGAACTCCGAATTCGGATCATAATAGTCATCAACATTTTCTTTCGTAATACATACGGCCGGGGTATAGCTTTTCGGTGGAAAATCAGAATTCCCCTGAAGGACCTTTAATCCTATTTCAATTGCCGTTTCGGCGATCAAAACTGGATTATTGCTTCCGGTGGCGCCATAGTCACCGGACTTAATTAATTTTAAAGCCTCTTTCTGACCGTCTGCACAGGCCAGTATAAGAATGTCTTGCATCCTGCCGGCTTCTTTAACGGCCTCAATAGCGCCCAGGGTCATACTGTCATTCTCACCAAGTAGCACATTAATCTCGGGATGAGCGACAATAATATCCTCCATCGCCTCCAAACCCCCTTCGTGTGTCCAGTTACCCCAACCCTGCGCAACGATGTCAAAACCGGATGTACCTGTCGATCGCAGCTGTTCTTCGATGATCCCCCTAAAAACACCCTGGCGTCTTTCTTTTCCCACCGGATTACCTTGTGTACCGCTAATCAGGGCCATCTTGATCGATGCGCCTTTCATTTCTTTGACCAGCCACTCACCAATAAGTTCACCATTTCTTAAATTGTTGGATTGTATGGTTGTCACAAAATCGGCAGTGGGATCAATAGAGCTGTCAATAATAATCACAGGAACACCGGCCCTGGTTGCTGCTTTTGTCGCTGGAATTAAACCTTTGGGATCTTTTGGATTTAAGATCAAAAGATCGATATCACGTGCCAGCATATCTTCAACATCAGCAATTTGCTTGACCATGTCATCCTGGGCATTGGTTGAGAAAACGATCATCCCCAGTGATTCTGCTTTCCGGGTTGCCGCATTCAGCTGTGCAGCAAAGTAGGGTGCACCGAGTGTATACATTGAGATGCCGACTTTATATCCACTGAAGTCAACCTGGTTATTAACAGTTTTATCATCCTGAATCCGCTCATTAGATTTTTCCTGTCCACATGACATTATCTGATTTAGAATTAAAATGATTATAAATACTTGAACAAACTGACGGATAAATTCCCTTTTCATAATCAGTATCCTTCATTTGTGATTGGCTGGAATAATGCACAATTCTGATAGCGACGCGATTAATCGCGTCGCTACAATTAATTATAATTGGCTGGAATAATCAAGAACATATGAAACTTATAGACCTACTTCAATACTTTCAATTCGTTATCTATAAAAGACAGATTTTTATTTATAATGAATCAGTAGTATAAAGGTCATACTGCAGCGGAATAAAAATATTCAGAATTCGTTGAAACTATACAAGTTTCAATTTCATAATCTACCTGGTTTAATGTTCTCACTTTCCATAAGATAAGGAATATCATATATGAGATACGAAGCAAGTACTGTTCAAGAATACTTCGAACAAATTCCGGAAGAAAGAAAGGACTCATTTAATAAACTTTGGGAAACAATTCGTAAGAGTATTCCAAAAGGATTTGTTGAAGAATTGAATTATGGCCTCCCCGGATTTGTGGTTCCACACTCTTTATATCCGGATGGTTATCACTGTGATCCAAAACAGCCGTTGCCGTTTATTAATGTTGCCTCACAAAAAAATTTTATTGCCTTTTATCATATGGGGGTATATGCAATTCCGGGATTAATGGAATGGTTTACGGAAAACTATTCAAAACATTCAGATACAAAACTTGATATGGGTAAGAGTTGTATCCGATTTAAAAAGATTGACAAGATTCCCTATGACCTAATCGCTGAGTTGGTGTCAAAAGTATCTGTCGATGAATGGATCAAGTTCTATGAGAGCGAAGTAAAAACCAGCAGAAAGAAAAAATAAATAGAGGGGCGAGATAACCTCGCTCTTCTATGATAATACAAAGTAGCTACAGTTTTCTTTTAAACATTCTTTGTTCAAAGCGAAGAACTCACATTTAACATCAGTATTGCTCTCCCAATTCAAATTCTTTACAACTGTATCGAGTGCAAGAAATGTATCCCTTTTACAACAACGAGGCCCCCCATGTTCGGCGATGCTCAGCAGACTTTCTGCCGTGAGTTTGTTCGCTCGTTGCCATTCATTTTTTGAGAGAGGGGTGGCATTTGAGATGAGACTCATAAAAATGCCGGTTCCTACGGCAGCACCGCAGGTTCCATGAAAACCGCAGGACCCTCCGGGAACGGTTTCAGCACGTTTTCGCGCCAGAGTTATCTTCTCGATTTTTTCGGAAGAATTTTGCGTTTTATTGTAGTACACAGAAAGCAATACTGCCGGTACCAGAAAATGATGCTCAGGCCCATGCATTTTTACAGAGGGATGTTTCATGACAGAAATAGCAATATCATAGGGATCCGTTGAAGTTGAAGCAGAACAGTACTCTTCGATAATATCATTTGCAGCCAATGAATGACACGTATCGCAGACATAGTGGCCATCAATACATTTGGCGTTCGTGGAAAAGATATTTTCGCAGTAAAAACATGCTATTTGCTCGGTTTCATTACTGTAGAGTAAATCTTTACCACAATAGAAACATCCACTTTTTTGATCCATTTTACGACTCCTTAAATTCCCTGAAAGGGGTACCTTCACCGGTTTCCAGCAGTAATTTAAGACTTCTCAGGTAATATCCCCAATGATAATTACAGGAAGCAAAAAAATCGGAGGATTCCCGCCAATTACCATGTGTAAATCGAAGAATGGTCTGATCACCGTTTGCTTCCAGATCAAAGACAAAGATCGTATCGACCCACTCCGATTCCCCGTGTATACATAACCATTCGACTCTTTTATTGGATTCAAGACGTACCACTTTCATCTTATCATGATACCGCTGCCCGAATCGAAATTCAATTACTGCCCCTTCTTCCGCAGTAGCAATCGTCTGATTTGTCCACCAGTTCTTCAAGCCTTCTTCTTCGGTTATTGCTTTATAAACTTTTTCGGAAGGTGCATTTATATGCAATAGTTGTTTAATCTCTGGCATTTGAAATACTCCCATATTCTAAAAAGTCTGATGTTATTATTGTCAACTTAGCTCATTTGGCTGTTGCAGAGTAAGAGGGATTAGTAAAATCTGTCATGCCTGTCGAAGATCCCGTTTTCGGGGCGAAAGCAGGCATCCAGGATAAATCTTCATATCTATCTGCTTTTAATGGATTCCCGCTGGAGTTTACCCCGCATTTAATGCGGGGCGGGAATGACTTTTCTTACCTTTTTTTTCGTTTGTGATTCTGTGGTCAAACTGAAAAGTTCTCTATAACAGAAAGAATCTCGTTTTTCTTTTGTTCAACCGCTTGTTTACCTTATTGGATATTCTTTATAGCTTCATCCTGATCTGGAAACATGGAAAAAAGCATTGTAAAACCTGCTACATCAAATACCTCTTTTATGTGATCTTTGAGTGCGCATAATCCCAACTTTCCATTTATTGTTTTCAGTTTTTTGCCAGCCATTAAGAGAACACGTAATCCTGAGCTGGAAATGAAATCCAATGCTGAAAAATCCAGGATAATTTTATTCTCATTATTGTTTATCAACGCCATTAATTTTTCTTCAAATGAGGATGCTGTATTTGTATCAAGTCTTCCTTCTAAATGTAAAACGATTGCTTCATCTGTCTTCGTTTGATTAATTTCCATATGAGATTACCCCCTGACATTTTTTATCATTTTTATTACGTTTTTATTGTTTTCATATGTGTACTGCATATTATCCATAACATTTCTAACCAGATACAATCCTAATCCTCCGACGGTCCTATCTTCTAATGAATCTTCTGTATTTGGCTCGGGAACATCCAAGGGATTAAACGGGCGTCCATCATCTTCAATAATCATTGATAGCGTATTATCTGACAAAATGATTTGAACGGTAATTTCATGTTCATTTTTATCATCGTATCCATAGTTTATGATATTGTTGAGAATTTCATCCAGGGCGAGATCAATCGCATTGCTGATTTCTCCCGGTAGATTATTTTCAAGACGGAAATCATTCAATAATTGACTCACCCGGGCAATTTCTGATATGTTATTTTTGAGCCGGATGAACAGTTTTTCATCCATTGAAGTCTCCGTGAATCAATTGATAGTAAAATATCCGCTCACATATTCCGTTTTAGCACCATTGCTGTAATATCATCTGACTGCGACAGATCGCCTGTATAATCGTTTACATCTTTTATAATAGTCTGAATGAATTGATCACAGGTTCTACTTGCTGCGCTTTTGAATATTTTGATCATTCTGTCTTCTGAAAAAGCCTCATTTTTTGAATTAATTGCTTCCGGAATGCCATCGGTATACAGTACAAGGCTGCTTCCTGGTTCAAGGATCGTTTTTTCAGATCTGTATTCGAAATCTTCATTGACACCGAGTGCACACCCACTACATTGATTTAAAGGACTAAGATCCGAATCAGCCGTAATAATCGACGGGGAGTTATGTCCGCCATTACTATATTCTATTTCACCGGTTGATATATTTAAAACAGCATAGAACAGTGTAACAAACATTGATTTTGGATTATCCTGACTGAGCAGGTAGTTAACATCATTAAGGCACTTATCAGGTGACAGGTGTTTGGTTGCAAGCGCTCTTAACAGGGTTCTGCTAATCGCCATAAAGAGGGCTGCCGGCATCCCTTTTCCGGATACATCTCCGATCACCAGCCCAAGTCGTTCTTTATCGAGCATAAAAAAATCGTAAAAATCTCCGCTAACTTCACTGGCCGGAATCATCTTAGCACAGATTTCGTATTTACTTCCATTCGGGAATATGTCGAAATTTTTTGGAACAATCGATTGCTGGATTTCGCTGGCGACAGTGAGCTCCTGTTGAAGAAGGGATAATTTTTCGCGGGTCTCATCAGCAATTTTCAATAATTCCAGTTCTTTGAGCGCTTTGTTTATTGTCGCTTCCAGATCATCAAAATCGATTGGTTTAGTGACAAAATCGTATGCCCCCCTGTTCATGGCAGTTCTGATATTCTTCATATCCCCATAAGCAGAAACCATAATCGCTTTTAGGTTCGTATTGTGTTTGTTGAGTTTCATCAGAAACGTAAGTCCATCCATCTTGGGCATATTGATGTCGGTGAGAACGATATCAGTGTCAGTGTTATCACTTAGCATTGCCAGTGCCTGCGGGCCGTCCTCAGCAAACGCAAAAAGATACTCCTGCTCTTTGATTTTTTTCCGGAATCGCTGTCTGATCAGTCTTTCCAATTGTGGTTCATCATCCACAACCAGTATTTTGGCTGCCATTGGTAAAAATCTCCGTAAATAAGGGAATTTTATCAGAAGAGTGTTAATATTCCTGAAACGAAACAATAGTAATATTATTCCTGCAAAAGAAAGATCTTAAAGTCAGATATGATCCACATGTTCATAGAACTGAGAGGGGGATAATTCCTCGAAAGTACTGACTTTAACCAGGTGCTTCCTGATGTCAACACAGAGGTGACATTTTGAAAAATAGCCATCTGTGTTTTCATCATAACCATGTTGAATGGCAAATCCTAAAAGACCCTGAAAATCATTCCTGGCAATATAAGTGAGAACAGGTTTCTTACTGGCCTCAATTCCTTCTTTGAGTATCTGATCCAGTTCCCGGCAGTCACCAAATGAGATCCCCCCGCAGAATCCGGGCATATAATTACCGTAATTATCGAAATGGTTGTGCCATTCCCGGAGAAAAGGCGGAGAGCAGGGGATCAAACTCAACTGGTTGGCGGAAAAACGTGGAAAATGGTCATCGAGCAATTTTGTAAGAGAATAAGGCGTCCGGCCCGAAATGAAAAACTCAACGTTTCTGAAAAGATTTTGGCTGTCTTCGATCTTGAGATATTCCTCAAAGGGAATCGTATCCTGCAATCCCAATTGTTTGAATCGTCTGTAGTATTCAACCTGATAGACGAAAACGTTCTGTCCGAAAACTTTTAGACTTTTGTCAACACATCGTTCTGTTCTGGAAAACGGTACAAATTCGGTATAGAAGGGATTCACCGAAATCATAATTCCTTTCAGTCCGCGTTTCTTTAATTCGCCCAGCTTTACTGTCGTCGTTTCGTCATCTGTGCACCAGACGGCGTTGGTTTCGACAAATGTGGATGGTATTGACAGCTTGTCAGCGATCTCAACTGCTTTGCAGAGAAGATTAAAATTGAGAAAGGGTTCCCCGCCGGTAAAGTGCAATCCCTCACTGAGTCCGATCGAATCCTCTCCATAAGGTGCCGGTTCTATATACCGTGCGAGTTGAGAGAGAATTGTGAAAAGGTCTTCCTCAGAGATCCAGTCACTTTCCCAACTGGGAGAGCAGGCATACATACAGTGCCGGCAGGAAGCGGAACACTTGTAGGAGAGGATCAGACCTCCTGAGGTGGGTCTGGGAACTCGAATATCTTGATCCATAAGTTAATCGGTTTCAAAGGGGTTGAAATTAAGATTCCAGATAATTATTTAATTGTACAGTGTGGAGTTTTACACGTTCGTCCTTTCCCTGCAGTTCGCATTCTCCAATCTCACGTATAGTATATTCATCAGGCGTCTGAAGGACGTTAAGCAGGTCTTCTGATATGAGAATTTCTACATTATTGGTATTACACAGACTCTGGATTCTCGCTGTTGTGTTTACGACATCTCCTGTAAAGATGATCTCTTTCTTGACAACTCCAATCTCACCTGTTGTCACCATTCCGAAATGAAAACCCGCTTTAAATCCGGGAACGAGACCATACGATTCCATATAGTTTTTTGAACGAATTTTAAAGATCTTTTTTATCATAAAGAAACATTTCAGACAATTGTTATTTTTCAATCCCTCTTTCATTTTCCAGGAGACAACAATTTCATCTCCCACGTACTGATAAATTTCTCCGGAGGTTTGAATAATTGCATTCGTAATATCGGCATAATAGTCATTCAGTAACTGATAATAACGGACGTGCCCAAGTTTTTCGGCAATGGTTGTCGATGATTTCATATCGAGGAACATAAATATTCGCTCTTCTTCCCGTGATTGATGATATTTACCGGTGAGAAAATTGGTCAATACACCCTGTCCGAGATTATCACTTACTTCAGAAAAAAACAGTATAACACCCAACGTAGCACCCATATAGACAATCACACCCCAGAACGAGAAAGATAAAATGAATTGAAGAAGAATGGTGATTTGTTCAGAATCAAACGGTGAAGATTGCCTCATAATAAGACTGAATATAATAAAGAGAAAAATCATAAATACAGCAAGAGATGTAATATAAATAATCGTCTTGATAAGAATTTTCAGACCAAAAGGCCTTTTAATAAAAAGTTTGTTGATATAGAGGACTTCAACAGATCCAACCAGGAGGCCAAATATTAAAGACCCAATACTTGTTGTCATCAGTGCCGGTAAAAATTCATAGGGAATACCTGTGGCAGGATAGTGATCTAAAGGGCCTAGTAAACTTCTTTCAACAATTACCCAGACAACCCCAAAGAGAAAACAAAGAATCCCAAAAGGTAATATCTTACCGATATTTCTTTTTTGTTTGGGAGAGAAGTTTAATAAACCCATGAAAGTTTCTCTTTTTTGAAACAACCTTACTAAATTACAATGTTCCTTTAAATATAACTAAATGAATTTTAATCGAAGAATCTTTAAATACCAGCCTCTCGCATCTGTATAAGTATAATTAACCGAAAGGACACTTCAATTCCATAAACCTTAAAATTATTGATGGCACTCTTTGCGGTTAGGAGTGCTTCAACTTTTGTGTAAATTCTTCGATTAAAGTTGCTGCTTTTTGAGGGCCACCGAACGATTTAAGAATTTTACTCTGTCGCTGAGCATTTTCTCTATACGATTTATTTTCAAGAACCTGCCTGACTTTGGATTTAAATTCATCAATATCTATCATCTTTTTTCCGGAACTGTCAGTCGTCGGTAGAATATATTCCCCTGCTCCGACAGCAGCAATTCGTCGGGCATTCGATTCCCGCTCAGAAAATGTGGGTATGATCACTGCGGGCGTGCCTGCATAGATACCTGTCTGGCAGGATCCGTATCCACCATGATGGATCATTAAATCACATTTTTGGGCAAGCAACAGGCCGGGGATATATTTCTCAAAATGAAAATTTCGGGGCAGTGGCAAATACTTTTCAGGTATCGAATGATAGCCGCTTGTCAGGATGATATGGATCTCTTCATCGGCCAGAGCTTCAATACTTGCCTCCAATATGACCTCAGAATCTACCACTGTTCCCTTTTTTGAGTAATTAGGATTCCCGGAATAGATCCAGATAAGTGGTTTTCCGTCATCAATTGTGTCAAACCATGCGGGCATTTCTGATTCATCCTTTTGCCAGAGTATCGGGCCGATATGGATACCATCAGCACCGTCCGGAATAGGATCCATTTCAGGGGTACCGACAATTAAGGTCAGATCACCCCGATTCAGTTCTTCCGTTTTTTTTAAGGGCTGCAAACCGTAGCGAGCCAAAACCTTGTTAATAGTGGGCAAAGCAGATGGTATGTCAGGTGGAGTTTTTTTCCACCAGATAAATCCATTATTCGCCGGATGTCCGTCCGCTTGAATAACACAAATAATCGGCTTGTGAACAATGCATGATGCAAGTCCTGCAAACGGATTCCAGAAATCAATAATAACATGCGGATTTACATCGTCAATAAGTTGAATCATGGATTCGCATTGTGAAAAGACAAAGTTTTTATTCATCATTCCCGTCATAGCTGCAGCATGATCCATGTTCCAGACTTCGGGCGTCGACGGAGCAAACTTTACAGGAATCGACTTTATGAGTTTATAAAAGAAGTTATGAAAAGTACCGAATTCATTTTTTATTGGTTTGGATCTCAATAATCTGATCAAGCCTCCAGGGCTTATATCTTTGGAGTGGATATGATAGAATGGGTGTTTTGGAATGATATTTTTAAATCCGGCATCTTTAATCAGAATATCCGGAGATCTGGCGGGGCTGGAGAATACAATTTCGTGACCGTGAATTGATAATTCCTTCGCGATCGGTAAAGACCTGGTTAACAGACCAAGATCGTTACTGGGAAGAGTGGTAAAAAGGAATCTCGACATTATTCTGTTTAACTCATCGCTCGAACGTAATTTCGCCATTTAAAAGAATAAATTATCAAAACCTCGGATTCAAAACATAAAATTCTTTCTTTGCGCTCTTTGCGGTTTCAATAGCATTTACGTCTTTGCGGTTAAATACGTTTTGTCGTGAGACGATATTATAGTGAATTTGTCGGATTCCAGCTAGTGACCAGGTTCTCGTCCATTCCATCGAAACGGGCCATGTCTTCATCGGATATTGAGAAATCAAATATATCCGCGTTTTCTCTGATCCGCTGTTCATTTGATGATTTGGGGAGGACAATCAGCTGATGTTGCAGGGCCCAACGGATTAAAATTTGCGCCGGGGATTTATTATATTTGTTGCCAATTTCAATCAGCTCCGGATCTCTTAATTTGCGCCCTTTGGTTAAAGGGCTGTAAGCCTCAACCTGAATGTTTTTTGAATAGCAAAAGTCAATGACCTCTTTTCGCGATTGATAATTAAAGGGAGAAATTTCGAACTGGTTTATCGCCGGTCTGATCCGGCAATTATCCAGGAGTTCTTGCAGATGGTTGATCATATAGTTACTGACCCCGATTGATCTTATTTTGCCGTCTGCCTGGGCTTTTTCCATGGCGCGCCAAGAATCCAATCGTAAGTCCTGAACAGGCCAGTGAATAAGATAGAGATCCATATAATCAAGTTGCATTTTGCTCAGACTAAGATCGATGGCCGCCAATGTTGAATCATACCCATGGTCATCGTTCCACAGTTTGGTTGTAACAAAAAGTTCTTCTCTGGGGAGTTTACTCTCACGAACAGCCAGACCAACATCCTGCTCATTACCATAAAATTTGGCTGTGTCAAAGTGTCGATAGCCTGCATCTAGCGCAATCTGCAAGGCTTCACGTGCCTGATTCCCGCTGGAACTAAGGTAGAGTCCAAGACCGAGCATGGGAATATCAATTCCGTTATTCATTGTAAGAGATGATGAGAGATTCATGTTTGTCCCGCCTGTTCTGAGGATTTTTTAGGTGAATGTCCATTAAGTGCTGAAAATTTAATTGATAGGAGTAAATACTTCAACTGTTGTTAGGCCTGGGGAATTGGCTTTCTGATAGCCGCCAATTGCGTAGATCTTTCCATCAACAACACAGGTTGAGTGGCCTAGCCTTGGCGTAGGCATATTCGCTTTTTTTACCCATTTTTCGGTTTTTTCGCAGCCATAGGAAAAAAGGAGGATAAACGAAGCGAGTATACAGAAGATTTATACACTAATTTGAGAAATATGCCAAATATAGACCATGACATTACCTCCATCTTAAAAGTTAGAGATAAATAAAATATTGCATTGTGCGTATATTTATTTTGGGATTTTTTTAATTAATCTAAGATCTCTAAGCTTGATGTTTGGTTCCCGATAACGTCCCCAATAATGGGTGAAAGTCGTATGAGCAAAAAACCAATTGACAGCCGGAATCTGGGTTAACAAATGAAAAACTCTATATGATAAAAACATAGAAGGGTAGAGATATATGAGATATAAAACTTCACTAAAAAGAGTACCATCCAAATTTCTCATTCCAGGAATATAGCCATCAAGCCATGATAACAAATACGTAGCAGCCGGGATGGCCGTGATATAATATAAAATTAAACCCCAGGAATGTCCGGCTTCGATCGCATCTTTGGGGCAAAAAGCAGCACAGCGCATACAACTTTCACAATTATATCGCCAAAAGGGTTTGGGATTTTCTTTACCCCACATGTGAATGGCATCCACACTACAGTGATTAGCACAAACGGCACAGCCGTCACAGTCGTTGTTGGCAAAAAATAGTTTGGCCAGGAAAAATCGCCCAACAAAAAGATAGGCTACTGATATAGGTGAGAGAAGGATACCCCAGGAAAGTTCATACAAATTATTCCATGTGAGCCAGGCCAGCCATCCGCGAAAGATATTTGCAACAAAGCGATTGGTCTTTTCTTCACCGCGATTGATGATTGCTTCATGAGTTTGTTGTTTTTGAATCGGATGGAGTGAAAACCAGTTTGACGGCATGTCGACACTCATTGCACCGCGAACATGATAGCCTTTTATCAGTAATATGAAAGCGATGATGAAAGTAGCGCTACCGCTGATACCCGGTGGGAATACAGATCCAAACTTTAATCCCGCTCTGGCAGCGATACAAAAGACATGTGCAGATTTATTCCGCGGTAACTGCCAAACAAATTTTAAGATGTGCCATGGTGCAGTAAAACCATGAGTAGGGAAAATGATTCCCAGAATGTTCTCCTTCTCATTTTTTATCTCTTTGGCAGGATTACATTTATCAACAGATTTAAGTTGACAGCAGAGGCCATATTCTTTCGCTATTTTTTCAACCCAGGTCGAGATTCGATAGGAGTTTCCGGTTCCGCTCCAATAATAAATAAGACAGTTTTTAAATGAATTCATCATAATTTCTTGGCAATAATTGCAATTTCTAGGGAATCAGGTGTGTACTCGGTGCCGGCAACATCCGAATAGATTTCAGCAACTTTAAAGCCATTTTTCTCAAATTCCTTCGTCAACGATTCTTTACTGAAATACTGCAGCCAGTTATAAACAACGCGTGTCCGTGATTTTTCAATGATCGTGTATTTATCAAGTGTAACTTTCTCGTTTTCGTACTTAAAGGAATTGACAAACCCATAATAATCATCCGGTGACCAGAATCCATTGAGTTGATTCAGTTCATAGGTTGCTGACTCCTCTTTCTGCTTAAAACTGTTCAGTGAATAGACATCGAGCAACAGCGCGCCCTCTGGTTTAAGTACTGAATGAAACCTGGAAAGTATTTGTTTTCGTTGTGCGGGGCTTAAGGCGCAAAAATCGCACATGATCATTGTAACCAAATCAAATTTGACTTCGGTTTCAAACTCCAGGTAGTTCCGGATAATATAGGTTATATCAAGGTTTTTCTCCTTTGCAATCCTTTTTGCATAGTCAATGGAATTTTTAGAAAAATCGATACCGGTGACTCGAGCACCGCGTTGGGCAAATCTTGTGGTGTATAATCCCGGTCCACAACCAAAGTCGGCGATTTTGGATTCTTTTGTTATATTGAAATGAGAAATAATCCAGTCGACCGATTTTTCAATAAATTTTATATTGCGGGAGGAAACGTCAATTGCTTCATTTAGGTGGTAGGCAAGCATTTGTTTTGCGGTATGTTCATTCGCCCATAATTCTTCGGCAGTGTAGAATTGGTATAGTTTAGGTCTTAAATTAATTTCTGTTAATTGATCAAACATTTTAGGTCCCGGCAGCTAATTAAAGCTCATTACTTTTTTCCTTATAGAAATCAGAAAGATGGTGAGTACCGAATTGAGGTGCTACCATGTCCTGAGTCATTACAGTCAGAAAGAATTCGATCGGTCCATATGACTTTTGTCCGCTGAATAAGCGAACAAATTTGAGAAAGATATTTTTAATCCAAAGGGCAATGTATACTATTTTTTCCTTTTTCTCGGCACTATTAAACGCCATTTTGGCAATCTCGTTTTGAGTTAGAATATCTGGACCACCAATTTCCAGAATAGTATCACTGCTATCGAGATTTTGAATGATAAATTCGGCCAGATCTGCGCCGTGGATTGGGTTACTTTTAAATTCACCATCAGCAAACAGATAAATTGTTCCTTTTTTTGCCATATTTAACAATTCTTTCATATCTGAGAAAAAACCATTAGGACGGATGATAAGGTAGTTTATTCCGGAAGATTTCAGTTCATTTTCAAATCTTATTTTCGCCTGAATAATTTTCAGGTCAGTCATTTGTTCAGCATTCAGTACAGATATATATATAAATTTTTTGACTCCGGCATTTTTTGCTTCACTCAACAGATTGGCGTTTGCCTGATAATCAACATCCATATAAGTCAAACCGTCTTTTTGTCGGGTAATACCAATACTTGAAATAACAATATCAATGTTATTACATATGTCTGTTAAAGATTCCGGGTTTGTAACATCTGCTTCAATAACCTTATCAACAAATGAACTGATATCTTTTAATTTGTCAGTATTCCTTACCAATGCATGTGTGATGTACTCATTTTTCAGACTCTTTAGCAGAAACTTGCCTAAATAACCAGTTGCGCCAGCAACCAAAATGTTTTTCATAATCGTTATTCTCCTTTAACACCGGATTCTTCAAAACTATATATTTTAGTTTGGCCTTCTTTTCCCCGGAGCTCAACTTCTTCAACAAACTGAACTATGAATGCATCGTTTTCAGCCAATGCTTGGGCTAAATTATCTGATATAAGAAGTTGCTTATCAAATTTATTACAATATCCCTGAATACGTGCTGCGGTATTCAAAACATCCCCATGATATGCAATTTCAGTCTTTAACTCACCTACCTCTGCAACAGTGACAAGTCCCATACTTAAACCTGCCTTAAATTCAGGAAAAACACCATAGGTGGATATAAAATAATCTTTCTTTTGCTTCAATCTGTTGATATACTCAAAATAGAATTTGAAACAATTCATATTCTCAAGACCCTGATCTTTTTCCCAGGTGATGACCGCTTCATCACCGACATATTGATAGATCTGACCTTTGTAAGTGAGCAAGGGTTGCGTCAGCTCGGCAAAACATTCCTGAAGAAGCTGACTATAACGTACATGACTGAGTTTCTCGGCAATGGTTGTAGATGATTTTAAATCAAGAAACATAAAGATCCGGTCTTCTTCGATAGGAGTAAAGTATTTACCTGTCAAGTACTTAAACAAAATACCTGGTCCAAATTTTTTGTTCATTTGCTTGAAAAAGTGAAATAACAAACTGGCGAAAGTAAAGAAAATAAAATTGTTTATGGTAATTTTAGCATATAACCATTGTATGGCGATGGATAATGACCCACTACCTATCCAGGAAGCAAAGAATGAAACGATAAAAAACAAGATAATATAGATTGCAGTTTTTGAAACAACAACATATCCAAAAGATCTTGCTGTTTTTAGTCTAATTTTATTATCAAAAATTTCAATCAAACCGAACAATAAACCGCCTAGAATGCCGCCAGGTAGAGATACCAGATAGTAGAAACCAAGGGGTTTATCCGCAACACTAGGCAATAGCCATTCCATCCCTAAGAAGCGGATGGTAACCGAGAAGGAGATAGCAAAGGTCCAATATATTACGGAGATTAAAAGATCTTTAAGAACAGATCGCATATGGATAATTTAAGTTTTTTTACTGGGGAGTTAAACTTTGTGTCTTTGCGCTTAAATAGTTTTGCGCCGGCGATCAAAAATATCATGAATTGTCATATAAGCAACCGGGATAAGGATTAAGGTGATAAGCGTCGAAACGGTCAACCCACCGATCACAGTTCTGGCCAGGGAGGCTTGTATCTCACCTCCCGCACCTGTCACAAATGCAAGAGGTAACATGCCTAAGATCGTTGTGGAGGCGGTCATCAGGATCGGACGCAGACGCAGTCGCCCGGCTTCCAATACTGCTTCATTTACAGCCATTTTATGTTCACGGCGTAGCTGATTGATATAATCAACCAGCACAATGGCATTATTGACGACGATCCCGATGAGCATGATCAATCCCATAAAACTCTGAATATTGAGAGAAGTACCGGTTATAA
>Ga0209536_100000199_pt1 | contig 93466 bp, 64 predicted proteins | sample DeeMarSeWOR28_12_FD_187461 | JGI IMG/M metagenome (GOLD analysis project Ga0209536, IMG submission 187461) | Marine sediment microbial communities from White Oak River estuary, North Carolina - WOR-2-8_12 (SPAdes) (version 2) | ecosystem: Environmental > Aquatic > Marine > Intertidal zone >... | reverse complement strand
GGCCTTTGTCTGCGGGTCGAGAAGGCCACTCAACCCGTAGAAAAAAATCTCCGGCACGTTGTAGTAGGGCAGCAGCAGTTCGTCCCGTGCCCTCATGCCTTTCAGGGTCCGGGCCCGATTGGCGAGCAGAATCTCCAGATCCTGGGCCACCCGGGCGTCCGTCGTCTCGTCGATGCGCGACCGCAGTTCCGCGATCTGTTCCTCGAACACGGCCACGGCCCGGTCGACCAGGCTCTCGTCCAGAACCATGATCTCCTCGTCGACGTCATCGACACCCATTGCAGCCTGGAATTCCGGGAACACCCGGGCGGAGCTTTCGGCCACGTACCGGGCATGGGCGTTGCTCTCGTCGATCCATTTGCGGTCCTCTGCTGCCAGGGAAGACACGGTCAGGAGGGTCAACATCAGTATCGGTACGGTTCGAACCGGGCGAGTCCTTGTCATCAGTGGGCCTCCGGAAGCTGAATACCTGCAGGGAGTCGCATCATACTCAAAAAAACGCCCGACCCGCTTCCGGGTCGGACGCCCCAAGGGAGGAGTGACTCGATGCGTTCCAATCCGGAGGATTGTCACGCGCTCCATGTATTGGATGCACCGCCGCGTCGATCGGTTGCAGCTGGCGGCGCAAACCGGGCGCCCCCGACGGGCCCCACAAAGTCAATCCATGCCCGACTGGCAGGAAACCGCCGGTGGCGGGTCATTCGGGCCCGGCAGGCGGGAGGACGTCAGAACAAGCACAAGAAAAGCCGCTGTGATCACCGCCCGCGCCCAGTCGGCGAAAATCTCCTGCCTGCCATCCCGTTCCACCTCCATGGTCGTTCATGAGCGCGTGGACAAGCGCTGCACGTCGACCGGATAATCGAGGGCTGTACTCATCAGTGACCCCGGAAAAAGGGGATGATTCCGTGGAAATCGTCACCAAACCGCTGTTTCCCAGCCTGGTCTGGACCACCCTGTTCGATGATCGGGAAGGATTCAACGCCCGGCTATTGGAACTGGCCTACGATCTGAGGCAACGTGACCCGAAGGGGGTTGCCAATACCAACATGGAAGGCTGGCAGAGCCGAAATATCCTGCAGACGCTGGATCAGTTTGGCGAGATGAATTACCGCATTGTCACCATCTGCCGCCGAATCGCCGAGTCGCAGAATTTTCTCCCCAACCTGCTTTACCGGCATCAGGCATGGGTCAACATCAGCCCGCCGGGCGCCTCCAACAAGATCCACATCCACCCGAACTGCCATCTCAGCGGCGTTTATTACGTGAGCCTGTCGGCGCCGGAGTGCGGCAGTATCTTCTTCAGGGACCCGCGGACGGCCGGCACCATGTTGAGGCCCCCCATCGGTCAGGAAACGCACTTCACGGCCACCGAGGTTCGGATGCGTCCGGAGGAAGGTCGCATGTACGTGTTCCCCGCATGGCTGGAACACGGTGTCGAAGTGAACAGGAGCGATCGCGACCGGGTCAGCATCAGCTTCAACGTGTTCGTTTCGGAGCCGCCGCCCCCGAACGGCTAGGATATTGCCGGCAGCCGATCTCAGCGCTCCAGCATCTGCCTCGTCACCAGTACGACGCCCCGCCTGGTGACAAAAAACCGCCGCGCATCCTCTTCGTGATTCTCACCGATGACGGAGCCCGGCGGGATCCTGCAATTGTCGTCCACCACCACCCTGCGCAGGCGGCAGCCCGGGCCGACGAGGCTGTTCGGGAGCACCACCGCGCCTTCCAGATAGGCGCCCTCCTCGATGACGACGTTGGAGAATAACAGCGAGTCGCGAATCACGCCGCCGTTCACGCGGCACCCGCCCGAGACCATGGAACCGATGGCCAGTCCGCTCTTGCCGGCGGCGTCGGAAACGAACTTGGCAGGTGGACACTGCTCCTGGTAGGTCCATATGGGCCAGCTGGAGTCATACAGGTTGAGTTCCGGGTGCGGGCTGGTCAATTCCATGTTCGCTTCGTAGAAGGCATCCACGTTGCCCACGTCCCGCCAGTACTGCTGCACTCCCGTTTCAGCATCCTGGAAGACGTAGGCCATCACCATATCCCGGCGGATGGCCCGGGGAATGATGTTGATACCGAAATCGTGAGCTGACTCCGGATTGGCGGCATCCGCCTCCAGCACCGCGCGCAGGTAATCATAGTTGAAGACATAGATACCCATGGACGCCAGCACGACGCCTTCCCGGCCCGGTATCGGCTCTGGTTTTTCCGGCTTCTCGGCGAAACGCCTGATGCGATTGTGCTCGTCGACGGCCATGACCCCGAACTCCCTGGCTCTGTCGACGGGCACTTCCACGGTGCCGACGGTGACGTCCGCGCCGGCATCGGCGTGCCTGGCGAGCATCAGGCCGTAATCCATCTTGTAGACGTGATCGCCGGCCAGCACCAGGACGTATCGGGGCGCGTGCCGCTCCAGGTAAGCCAGATTCTGGTAGACGGCGTCCGCGGTACCCTTGTACCAGGAAGCGTCGATCTGCTGCTGCGCGGGTAGGATTTCCACGTGTTCGCCGAACTCGCCGCGGAAGTGTCCCCAGGCACGCTGCAGGTGGATGATCAGATCATGGGCCTTGTACTGGGTCATCACTGCAATGCGGCGCACGCCGGAATTGACGCAGTTGGACAAGGGAAAATCGATAATCCGGTACTTGCCTCCGAAGGGCGTCGCGGGCTTGGCCCGGTCGATGGTGAGTTGCTTGAGACGGGATCCGCGACCGCCTGCCAGAATGACGCCGAGGGTGTCCCGGGTAAGGCTGCTGACGTAGCGGCGCGGAGTCTTGTTCGGCATCCTGCGTTCTCCGGTAGGGTCCGTTCGGTCGGCCGGGAGCATACCTTCGGACAGGCTCTCTAGACTATAGGACAGCAACTGTGTTGGAGTAACCGCAGTAGGGCGTCGGACCGACATGGATCGCGCCACGTGGCGAAACTCGGCCCGGCGCACCGGTGCATTTCGGAGGAGCCATCCCGATGCCCGTCAATCTTAACGTCCTTCTGGCCTCGGCCGAAGTGTTCCCCCTGGCCAAGACCGGCGGCCTGGCCGACGTCTGCGCCTCGTTGCCGTCGGCTCTGCGCGCGTTCGGCGCCGAAGCCCGTATCCTCATGCCCGCCTACCGCGGCGTCGCGTCCATGGTGTCCGCCAGACCAGTGGGCCGATCGTTCAGGCCGCTCATTGGCGCAGATTCGGTCCGACTGTTGAAGGGATTCCTGCCCGGCAGCCGGGTGCCTGTCTACCTGGTCCACTGCCCGGAACTGTACGACCGGCCGGGCGGTCCCTACGCTGATCAGTACGGAAATGATCATCCTGACAACGCCATCCGATTCGGCGTGTTGTCGAAGGTGGCTGCCATGTTTGGCACCCGGCAGGCGCTGGACGGTTGGCGGGCGGACGTGATTCATGGTCACGACTGGCATTGCGGCCTGGCATCGGCCTATCTGAAATTCGGCGACAACTCGACTGCCGCCAGCGTATTCACGATTCACAACCTGGCTTTTCAGGGAAACTTCGATCGCAAGGTGCGCAAGAGCCTCGGCATCGACTCCCTCGCGTTCCACATGGACGGGCTCGAGTTCTACGGTCACCTCAGTTTCATGAAGGCAGGTATTTTCTATGCCGACGCCGTGACCACGGTCAGTCCGACATACGCCAGGCAGATTCAGGACAGTCCCCTCGGCTGCGGGATGGACGGTGTGCTGCGCTATCGGATGGATCGCCTGACCGGAATCCTTAACGGGATCGATACGCAGGAGTGGAACCCGGCCACCGACTCTCGCCTGCCGGCCCGGTATACCCGAGATGATCCGGCGGCCAAGGTCGGCTGCCGGAAAGCCCTGCTGGCGGACCAGGGCCTGGATTCGGATCGCGATGGCCTCGTGGTGGGGATGCTGGGACGGATGACGGCGCAGAAAGGCTGGCATCTCATGCTCGAGGCTGCGCCGACGCTCCTGGACGCGGGAATGGCGATTGTCTTCATGGGCAGCGGCAACAGCCAGTACGAGGAGGCCATCCGCCGCCTGAAGGCGCGTTATCCAGATCGCATCGCTCACCGCGAGGGTTTCAACGAGGACTTCGCTCATCTGCTGGTCGCGGGGGCCGACGCACTGGCCATCCCCTCTGTTTTCGAGCCCTGTGGACTTGTCCAGATGTACGCCCAGCGTTACGGGACGGTGCCGGTGGCTCACCGGACCGGGGGGCTGGCGGACACAGTGACCGACCTGGACGACCCTCGCGGGCGCACCCCGACCGGGTTTCTCTTCGAGACGCCCACGCCCCTCGCCCTGATTCGGGCCATGAAGCGCGCGCAGCACGTCCACGGGACGCGTCCGGCGGACTGGCAGCGATTACAGTCAAACGGTATGCAGCAGGATTTCAGTTGGCGTTCCTCGGCGCGGCAGTATGCGGAGGTCTATCAGGCGGCATTGGACAACCGGAGAGAACGGATTTAGGCCTCGCACCGCCGGCTGCCCTGAATTGGCATTGCGGAGAGGCCCTTTAAGGTCTAGATTTGGTCTGATACCGAGTAGCTGTTGATGCCCCTCCCCCAGCCAATCAGACCGGAGCCCAGTTCCGTCGCCACCGTGGTGCGCGAATTGACCTCCGCGTATCGGGCGCTTCAGTCCTGCGAGGCCCATCATCTTCGCCGCCACGATCTCACGCCTGCACAGGCCGATGTGATCTGTGCCTTGGGTTCATATCACGCAATGAGCTGCCGGGAACTGGCGGAATCTGCCCTGGTGTCGCGGGGTTCGCTCTCCGGTATTCTGGAGCGCCTAGAGCGACGCGGGCTGATCCGACGGGCCCCGTCGCGCAAGGACCGCCGCATGATGCTGATCGAACTGACCGATTCCGGAGCGAATATCCTGGCCGAGATCGAACCTGACCGGACCTTGGCACTGGCCCGTCGTCTGGATCGGCTGGATACCCGACGGCAGACCACCATTGTGGACGCTCTAAAGGAACTGCGGCACGTCTTCCGTTGAGTCCGGCCCCCGGCGGCGTCGGTTCAGAGAAAGTGCGGACCGGTCACGGGGCTCCGGGAACACGGAGATGATAAAGCCTGTGTCGCACCGCCGGCATTGACGGCGAGCGAACTGCCCACCTCCAGAGAACCCCTTTTGTCCGGGGCCGCCGGTGACCGATCCGCGGCAATCGGCCGCGATGCCTGGCCCAGGTTCGCCGTGTAGATAAGCGGACACTGTGCCTGGCGGGCGGTAAAGCATAGCCGGTTTGCTGCCCGACTTGCCAGCTCAAACCCGGACTCTTGATAAAAACTATTAGAAACAGAGACTTAACAGGCTTTTCAAAGGCTTGGGCCCATGGAGCCAAGGATGTTGCATTGCAAAAACACGATGGTGATTCCTCGATTGACATGGGCTGCGGCGACACTATGCTCCGATGTCTCCGGCCCGACGCAGCAGATCAACTCGGCGGAGCGGCCACGACCGAAGCCGTTTTTGATGTCTCCCTGCAGCGCACTCGGACAACACGCATGACCCGCCGACACCGGCTATTGCTCTCCTTCATCGCGGTGGTGATCTGCACGCCGTCCTCCGTGACGTTGGCCGACGGCATACCTCCCCATCTGCCCGTCTCGGACCTTGGATTGAGGACGGTGGACGGCCGCGTCCATCACTTTCGGGTCAGCCTGGCGACCCGCCCGGCCGACCGTCAAAGGGGGCTGATGTTTGTGACGGAACTGGCGGACGATCAGGGAATGCTGTTCGACAACGGCCGACCGGCGATTCCCAGCATGTGGATGAAGAACACACCACTGTCCCTGGACATGCTTTTCATACGGGCGGATGGCTCGATCAGCAGCATCGCCCGTGAAACCGTGCCTTACTCCCGAGCCCTCATCCTGTCCGCAGAGCCCGTCAGGGCAGTCCTCGAACTCAAGGGCGGCACATGTGAAAGGCTCGGGATCGAGCCCGGGGACACGGTCCTTCATCCGCTGTTCGGAGACAAAGACAGCCCGCCTTCGGCAGGCCGCTAGTCAGACGGGCAGCAGCCAGGGCCAGTGCATCCTGGCCGTCATCACTATCCACGCAAACACAGCGATGGCCGCGACAAAGGCCAGCCCGCGCACGGCTTTCGTTCGGCCTCGCTTCAGCGCAATTGTCCCCAGCACGATGTAGAGCACCAGGCCGAGTAGCTTGGCCGTCAGCCACCCGTTGACGAAAGGATACTGGCGTATCACCAGCATGAGACCGAGTGCGCTGGCCAGGAGGATCGTGTCCACCACATGCGGAACGATCCGCGCGAACTTCGACTGCAGGCGGGGTGAATCCGCGAACATCCAGACGCCGCGCAACAGGAACAAAGCGATGCTGACGCCCGCCGACGTCATGTGCAGATGCTTGAGTGCCAGGTACAGCATGGGCTCGCTCGACTCGCTTAGATCACTTTGGAGAAACGGCCGGGCTGCCGCTCGGCGGGCAGATAGGCGTCGAAGGTCATGGCAATCGGACGCAGCAGGAACCGGCCCTTTGCGGTCACCCGGATGGCGCGCCCCTCGAGCCTGACCAGCCCGTCTGCCTGGAGGCGCTCGAGGCCCCGCAACTCGTCGGCGAAGTGGCTCTCGAAGTCGATGCCGAACCGGTCACCGATAGCGTCCATATCGACCACGTCCTGGCACATCAGACCCTGTATGACCGCTCGGCGAAGGACGTCTTCCGGATCGAGCTCCACGCCCCGGTAGATCGGCAGCCGACCCTCGTCCAGCGCGGCGTAGTAATCCTTGCGCAGTTTCAGGTTCTGGCTGTAGCAGGTGTCCAGCCGGCCGATGGAACTGACGCCCAGCGCCACGAGGTCGCAATCTGCATAGGTTGAATATCCCTGAAAATTCCTTTGCAGCGTCCCCTGATTGCGTGCCCGAACGAGTTCGTCCTCTGGGAGCGCGAAATGATCCATGCCGATGTATTCGTAACCCCGCTCGGTCAGGAATTCCACGATACGCCTCAGCAAATCGAGCTTTGTCTGGGCCGACGGCAGATCCTCCTCGCGGATCAGACGCTGGGCCTTGAACATGCGCGGCAGGTGGGCGTAATTGTAGGTCGCGATCCGATCCGGCCTGGCCTCCACGATGAGATCCAGGGTCTTCTGGAAACTCTCCAGAGACTGGTGGGGCAGCCCGTAGATCAGGTCTACCGACACGGAGATAAACCCGACCGCCCTCGCCTGGGTGATGAGCCCCAGCGTGTGCTCGACCTCCTGCACCCGGTTGACGGCCCTTTGCACCCTGGGATCGAAATCCTGAATCCCCATACTCAGGCGGTTGAATCCCATTTCCGCCAGCAGCGGCAGCGTCTCCGGCCCCGTCGTCCGGGGATCGATCTCCAGCGAGTACTCCCTTTCCCCATCCCGGATCAGTCTGAAACGCTCGGCCAGGCCGGACATCAGCGCCGACATCTCTTCGTCGCTCAGATACGTCGGCGTTCCACCGCCCAGGTGCAGCTGGGTGACCGGTCGGTCCCGATCGTATAACTCGGCATGCAGCCCGGCCTCACGGAAAACGTAGTCGAGATACTGGGCGGCGACCCCGGGCGTCCGGGTGACGATCTTGTGGCAGCCGCAGTAGTAGCACAGGGAGTGGCAGAACGGGATGTGGACGTACAGGGACAAGTCCCGGTGACCGGTCTTTGCATTGCTGAGCCGCGCCAGACGGGCATAGTCATCCGCCCCGAATCCCTCGTGAAATTGCACGGCGGTCGGATACGACGTATATCGCGGGCCGGGCCCGTCGTAACGCTGTACCAGTTCTGTGTCGAAAACCACGCGTTCCATAGATCTTTCACCCGTTGCCAGGGCCGGCACCTTACCGGTTACCGGCCGACGCATCATTGACTCAGGTCACCGTCCACGACCGAACGCGCGCCCGGTGGCGGATCGGAAAGAGTCTATTGTACTGGCAGGACGCGACGGCCGCCGTATCCGTCAGGGCAGAAGCGGCCTGGATCGTGAGCACGGTATACTCCATCGGACAACGACCGACCGCCGCGCATTGGCCGGCGCAGGATCATCGGGGCATCTTTAGGGAGTGGTGAATGCGAAAACTGGGCAGCATTGGCGCAATCCTTGTCGGCGTAGCGGTATTGAGCGCCTGCGGCAGATCGGACGCGCCGGAACCGGAGGCTTCGGCGGGCGGCGGAACCCCAGACTGCCAGCTCACAATGGGCTGGGACTCGTGGGAGCCCTACCATTTCCTGACACCCACGGGAGAGATGCACGGCTTCGACATCCAGCTTGTGAGGACAATCGGCGAGCGGGCCGGCTGCGAGATCGATTTTGTCCGGGACAGCTGGGCAGCCCTGCTGGCCAAGGTGGCAAGCGGCGAAATCGATCTCATCAGCGGCGCCACTCTGACCCCCGAACGGGAGACCTTCGCCTACTTCTCCGAGCCCTATCGCTCTGAGGATTTCATGCTCTACGTCCGATCGGGTGAACTCGACACCTGGGCAGGAAACAGTCTTCGCGAACTGCTGGCGTCCGGCATGCGGATCGGCGTGACGGATTCCTACATCTATGGAGACGAAGTCACTGCCCTCCAGGACGATACGGAATTGTCCAAACAGTTCACGCCGGCAGCCGTTGGCGACGTCAATGCCAGCCGACTGCTGGACGGAGTCATCGACGGATTCATAGAGGATATTTTCGTGGCCACCGCGACCATACGGCGCCGGGGCCTGGAGAATCAGATCGCGGTTCACCCGCTTGCGCTCCAGAGCGGCGGCCAGGTCAGGTTCATGTTCAGCCGGGCCTCCACGTCGGAGGATATTGTGGCCCGTTTCAACGAGGCGCTGGCGCAGATCGAGGCTTCAGGGGCCTATCAAGAGATCGAAGACCGGTATCTCCGCTAACCGCCGGCGGCCGAGCGGCATTTCAGCAGGTAGCGAAGGTCCATATCGTGAAAATTCGGCTGACCGGGCGCAATCGGCTCGCGGCGGACGATTTCATAGCCGTCAGGACACAGACCACGGCGATCGAGCCAGGACTGGAGCCAGCCCATGCGCATCGCCTCCGCAGACTCGCTGTCGGCCGGGTAAGCCGCTCCCGCCTTGGCCTCGAAAACCAGCATCGACTCGTCCTGATAGGACGTACGCAGAATGCTGCTGTTGTGCCGCTCGAAATCCGCGCGGGACTGCTCTTCCATTGCGCAGCCCGCGACCAGGGCGACGGTCATCAGAACGGCGGTTGCGAGTCTCATCTGGGTCTCCTTGATCGTGTCGATGCGGATGCGCCAATCATAAAGCCACGGCGTCGGCATCTTACATGAACCGGTCGCCGCAAGGACGACGGCCGGACGGTGAACTCCCGCGGATGGCGTCATTTCCAATAACACCGGTGCGGGGGGGGCGGAAAGACGACGCAGCGGACGACTGGCTCCGTCGGGAGGCCTGGCCTAAAGTAAACAGCCATCAAGAATGACGCGGGGGAGATCGGTCATGGTGAGGATTGCAGTGAGTCGACGCGGGACCTGTTTCATCGCAGGCCTGTTCCTCGCGCTCTGTTGCGGCGGCCTGCCGGCTGCGTATGCCGCTCAGTGGCAGTGGTCCGGGATCGACCGGGTCGTCGCTGTCGGGGACATTCACGGTGCCTACGAGGAACTTCTGGCCATCCTTTATCAATCAGGCGTCATCGACGAGAGCGGAGCATGGACCGCCGGCTCGGCCCACCTGGTCAGCCTCGGCGACCTGGTCGATCGGGGGGGAAGATCCCGTGACATTATCGATCTGTTCATGCGCCTGGAAACGGAAGCCGCGGATGCGGGCGGGGCCGTGCACGTGGTGTTGGGCAACCACGAAGCCATGCACGTCACGGGGGAACTTGAATATACGACGGACGCCGAATTCGCCGAATTTGTCGATCAGGAAGACCCGGCCCGGCGGGACGAAGCCTACCGTAACTATCTTTCGCGCAAGGGCATCCCCGACGACGATACGGCCAGGCAGGCCTTCGGGGAACTCTATCCACCCGGGTTTTTCGGCCATCAGGCGGCCTTTTCACCCGAGGGCCGTTACGGCCAGTGGATTCTGAATCGACCCGTCGTCCTGATGCTCGATGGGACGCTGTTCGTACACGGCGGGCTTGTGGACGCCCTGGCCGGCGAAGACCCGGCGGCATTCAACGCGAGAACGCAGTCGGACTTGAAAAACTACGCGCAGGCCTGGCAGGTCCTGCTCCGGGCGGGAGCAGTTAACGAGCAGACGCCGTTTTCTGAACGATCAGCCGCGGCGGACGCCGCGGCCTCCGCCCGGCCGGAACTGGCCCCGGCTGCGGCCGCGCTCAAAGAGGCTGCACAATCACCGATCTTCACGGCGGACGGTCCGCTCTGGTATCGGGGAACCGCCTGGTGCAACCCGAACTCGGAGGCGCTGCGGGTCGACCGCGTCCTGCAGCACTTCGGCGCGAGTCGTTCCGTCCATGGACATACGCCCACGGAGGACAGCCGCATCATCCAGCGAATGGACGGACGCGTCTTCCTGGTCGACACCGGCATGCTCGCGGAGGTCTACGAGGGCAGGCCGTCCGTCTTCATACAGTCCGGAAACTCCATCAGCGCGCTTTACCGGGGAGAGGCGGGTCCACGGGAAATCGGGACCGCACCCCGCCGCGTCGGCCCTCGCCCCGACCACCTGACCGATGACCAGATCGAAGACATACTGATCAACGGGGACATTGTTTCCATGGAGGACGTGGGAGAAGGCGTGACCAAGCCGAAGAAGGTTGTCCTTAAAAAGGACGGTCACGAGATCAAGGCCATTTTCAAGACAGAATCCACGCCCATCCAGGGCGGCAGCCGGCGGCAGGAACAGAAGCTCATCAACCTGTCGGATCGCTGGCAGCACGAAGTCGCGGCCTACCGGCTGGACCGGCTGATTCAGCTGGATCTCGTACCGGTCACCGTGGAAAGGACCATCGGCGGCGCCAGCGGCTCGCTGTCCTTCTGGATCGACGGTCTGATCAACGAACTTAAAAGGGACGAGGAGCAATTGGCAGCGACAGGCTGGTGCTCCCTGAGCGAACAGTGGCAACTGATGTTCATATTCGACGCGCTGATCTACAACGAGGACCGAACCAAGCAGAATATGGTTTACGGTCGGGAGGACTGGATGATGTACCTCATCGATCACTCCCGCGCGTTCCGTACACACCGGGGCAGGCCCGCGGACATCCGAAAGGTCGAGTTGCGGTTGTCACCCCTGCTCGCCAGCCGGCTCGAGGCCCTGGAATACACCGACCTGAACGTAGCCATGAGCGGCCTGCTCGAAAAGGCGCAGATCCAGGCGCTTCTCAAGCGCCGTGACGAAATTCTCGAGGACTGGAGGAAGGGCCCATAGATCAGTCCGCCTGGCAGTGGATTCGCTGTTTTCCCTGCTATGATGATTGCTGTAGTATCGAAGCGATACGGAACCGTCTGGCCGGCGGTCCGATCGATCCCGAAGCGATGCCCGAGACAAGCAACGATGAAGCGGGCTCGCGAACAAGACCCGGGAGGAGGGAATAAATAATGAAAAACTCCCTGCTTGCGCTCGCCAGCTGTGCAGTACTCGTGTTCTCAGGATCCCAGGCGGCCGAGGCCCCTGGCCAGTGGTACGTGGCGCCGATGGTGTCGGCTTTCTGGGGCGACTCCAGCCGATTCACGGATGACGATTTCGGCGCCCATCTCGCCGTGGGTCGCGCCTTCGAGCACTGGAACCTCGAGCTCGGCGGCTTCTATTACGACCTGGACGGTCCGAACGAGACCACGATCTGGGGCGTTGGGGCCGACGTTCTCGGCGTGTGGTACCGGGAGCGACGCATCACGCCGTTCCTGCTGGCCGGCTACGGCTACACCAAGAATGACCAGGAGATCCGGGACGACACTCAGAACGGCTACGCCAATGCCGGCCTCGGTCTCTTGATCGACCTGACAAGGACCGGCTCCGTGGCGCTGCGTGCCGAGATGCGCTACCGGCTCGACTTCCAGAGCCCCACCCAGAACGACTGGATTGGCAACGTGGGTCTGCAGATTCCCTTCGGCGGCAAGGAAGAAACTCAGGTCGCCATGGTGGACCCGGACAGCGATGGTGACGGCGTGCCGGACAGCAGGGACAAGTGCCCGGGCACGCCGGCAGGCGTGAGCGTGGACGGCTCCGGGTGTCCCCTGGATTCGGACGGTGACGGCGTGCCCGACTATCTGGACAAGTGCCCGGGGACCCCGTCCGGGACTTCGGTTGACGAAAAGGGATGCCCACTGGACTCGGACGGCGATGGAGTCCTCGACGCGAACGATCAGTGTCCCGGCACGCCACCGGGAACGCGTGTCGACAGCCGGGGCTGCGAGATCCAGGCGGTGACCGCTCTCGAGGGAGTCGAATTCGGCAGCGATTCGTCTGAGCTGACGGCGCCATCGAAAATCAGCCTGGACGCGACCGCCGCTGAACTCGCCCGCCATCCGGACATGCGGGTGGAGATCGCCGGGCACACGTCCAGCACGGGGCCCGCAGAATACAACCAGATGCTGTCGGAACGGCGCGCCCAGTCGGTCGCCGATTATCTGATCTCGAAGGGTCTCGACGCAGATCGATTCACAGTGAAGGGCTACGGCGAGTCGGAGCCGATCGCCGACAACGCCACGCGGGAAGGCCGCGCACGAAACCGGCGGGTGGAAATGCGCATCCTGAACTGATCCGCGGCATCGGTCACAACCGGAAACCCGGCAGCAAGCTGCCGGGTTTTTTTATTCTCGTACCCCTATTTCGAGCCAGCGAAATCACACAGGACATGGCGGCCTTCCGGTATCGGAGCTCGAACGCCCGCCCAGCCTAGGGCGCCTCTTCCCGCAGTGCGCGGGTCAGCGGCGCCAGCCACTGCTCATACCGTCGATACCGGCCCACCGAGGTGTCGTAAATGGGCCGGCGGACCTGGTCCAGGCTGGCGGTTTTCACGACCCGATCGGTCTCAAAAAACCTCAGGCAGTCCGGCGCCCAGTCGAGTCCTGCAAAATCCACCAGCGCCCGGATATGTGTCTCCGGATCCGCGACCATGCGCTCGTAGTTCACCTCATGGATGGGGAGCGGCAGGACGGACCGCCAGTGATTCATCATGCGGCAGTACTGGCGATAGAAGGCACCCAGATTCTCAAGGTCATAGGCGAAGGGCATGCCGTCGCCGTAAAAATGATGGAAGAAGCAGGACAGCGCTGTGTCCATCGGGTCCCGGGTGCAGTGGATGACCCGGGCCTCGGGAAACAGCAGGGCGATGAAGCCGAGGAACTCGAAGTTCTGCCACATCTTGTCGGTAATCCTGCGGGCCTTCGGCGCCATGCTGTCCAGTCGCTGCCGGTAGGCGCCGGCCAGGCGTTCGACCTGATCAGGGCCCAGCGCTCTAACCGATTCCGGATATTCGGCGCCGCTGCCGGCGGTCGACAGCGCCAGCAGCCCCATGTCGGACAGTTCTCCTGCGCCGTAGACCTGGCTGTGACTGGCGAGAATCTGCTCCACCAGAGATGTTCCGGATCGGGGCATGCCCACGATAAACACCGGTCGGCTATCTCCGTGGGTCGCCTTGGGTAGCTGCCGCATGGACTGCCGGTCGAAAACAGCCAGCAGCCGATCGACCAGCGCGGCATAACCGGCCGGGTCGAAGGCCACCCGCTTCATCCGATTGGCGATCCGCAGATGCCGCATGGCCGCCTCCGGGTTTCCGGCGGCGTCGTACAACTCCCCGAGCCGGAAGTGGATCTCCATGCGGCCTTCGTCGTCCTCCAGTCCTTCGAGCCGGGACTCCAGCATCGCCCTCGCCTCTTCGGCCCGACCCACCGTCGCCATCAGGCCGGCGAGTTCGGCGAGCAGTCCACCGCTGTGGATCTGCGCTGCCAGGGGCTCCAGGACGGCCAGCCCCTCCTCCGGCCGACGCCGCAGCCGCGCCAGGCGCGCTACGCCGCGAAGCGCCGGTTCGTATGCCGGCGCCTTTTCCAGGGCACGCCGGTAGGATGCCTCCGCCTCCTCGAGCCGCCCATCCGTTTGCAGCGCCAGCCCGAGATCGGCATGGAGCTGCGCGGAATCGCTCCCGGCCGCGCGGGCTCGGCGAAGCCAGTCCAGCGCCCCTCCGATAATGCCGCGCTCCAGATACATCGCACCCATCAAGTGGGCAGGCGCCGGGGCCGTCGGCGCCAGCCGGCAGGCAGCTTCCACCTGATCCACCGCCTCGATCGGCCGCCCGGTCTCCCTCAAAAGGCCAGCCAGGGCGAGTCTCAGGTTCGGATTGCGGGGGTCCAGCGAAACAGCACGACCCAGGGCCTCCCGGCCGCCATCCGGGTCGCCGGCGCGACGGCAAAGCTGACCGATGCCTTCCCAGCAGACCGCCGAATCGCCCGCCAGCTGTTGCAGACGCGCCAGGAGGTCCTTCAGCTCCACGGATCGACCGGACGCAAGGGCCTCTTCGGCCGCGGCGAGCAGGGTTGAGAATTCGGTGTTCAAGGTTGGCTCAAATAGGTGACCGGCCGGTGTTGGCACGCGGCGCCCGCATCGGCTGTGCTTTGGATCTGGAGGAGCGTACATATATTATCCCCGCTCCTCCATGCCCGGCACCGCGTCATGACCCGCGATCAGACCCAGGACGACAGCTGGAACAAATACTGGGAGCATGGCTTCCTGACGTCGTGCAGGAATGCCTTCGCCGGTAATTACGACGGCGCCATCAAAGACCGATGGGTCGCTTTTTTCTCGGGCCTCTCCAAAGGCGACCGGGTGCTGGACATCTGCACCGGCAACGGCGCCATCGCCATGATCGCCAACGAAGTGTCCCGGGAGCGCCGCCTGGGCCTGGAGATTCACGGCATCGATTCAGCGGCCATCCGGCCCCGGGAGACGGTCACGAGTGACCGGGAACTCCTGGAGGGCATCCGGTTTCACGGGGAAACGCCCGCCGAGGCGACCGGTTTCGAGGACCGGTACTTTCAGGCCATCGCGGGCCAGTACGCCCTCGAGTACACCGATATCGAAGGCTGCGTAGAAGAGTTGGCACGGATCTCGACCCCGGGGGCACGGTTACAGTTCATCGTTCATCACGACCGCTCCATCGTCATGGAGACCTCGAGAGAGGAGATACGCAACGCTGAACTTCTTTTCGAGGAGAGCGGATTTTTCGACAAGGCCGGCGTGTTGATCCGCAAAGTGGGACAGGCCGGGACGCCGGCTGCCCGGCTGGCCCTCAAGACCGACCCGGAAGCCGAGGCTGCCCGGGATGCCCTGAACACGGCCGCGGCGCGGGTCGCTCAGGCCGCCGAGGCGTCGGAGCATCCCCAGTTTCTTCATATGGCCCTGCAGAACGTGGCCGAGGCCTATCGGCGCTGCGGGCACGACGGGATGTCCGCCGCCCTATCGCTGCTGGAGGAATGTCGGGGCCGAATCTCGGCCAACGTGGAGCGTCTCGAGGACCTCATGGCAGCGGGGCGCACCGAGGCGCAGATCGGCCATATATGTACCATTTTCACCGCGGGCGGCTTCCATATCGATCCGCCGTCTCTGATCCATCACGACCTGGGCCCCCTCATGGGCTGGGTTCTCATCGCTCAGCGGACGTGATATCCGCAGCCACCGGCGGGGGCTGTCAGAGGACATCTGTTGCGTGATCGCAACATTTTTGTTGCCTTTATGCCACAATTTCCTTCTGCCACGACGATGACACACCTTCGGATGCCGTTCCCCGATCCGCCGGATCCGTCTTCTCGATATTCCGAGGAACGGGAATAAGCGTCTTTGGTTCAATAGGATGGGACTTTCCGGGTTCACAATCCCGCAAAGTCCTTCGCGGGTGCCGCCGCCTGGCAGAAAACAGCACGTAGCCCGCCTGTAATTTTTTTACAACAAAATGCTTCCAATCACAGAAATGTGTTGCTAGTATCCCACCAACTCTGCGTCCGCCCGTGGCATTTTCGCATCGGCACCGCGAGTTTTCATCGGCAAGCCCACCGGGACGAGCCGATTTCCACAACGCCAACCTCTCCCAATAGGAGGAGTGACTACATGACAGAGCGCAACCCCGTAAGGGACGCTGTTCGTTACGCACTGACGGCTGGTGTTGCGGCATCCTTCGTAGGCGCGCCCGCGGCGACGCTTGCACAGGATGACGTAGCAGTCCAGGACAAGGTCACGGTGACCGGCTCGCGTATTAAGCGAGTGGACATCGAGGGCCCGTCTCCCGTTTCGGTGATCTCCCGTGAGGACATTGACGCCTCCGGCGATATCTCCGTCGCAGAAGTGCTGCGCGGCAGTGCCTTCAACACATTCGGTTCCTTCAAGAGTTCTTCCGGCAGTTCCGCCCAGTCCCAGAACGTGGTCAGCCTTCGCGGCCTCGGCGGGCAGCGGACGCTGGTCCTTCTGGACGGCCGTCGCATCACCGGCTCGCCGACCTTCGGTTCCGGTTCCGCGACCAACCTGACCACGATTCCGCTGGCCGCGGTGGAGCGTATCGAGGTCCTGCGTGACGGCGCATCGGCCATCTACGGTTCGGACGCCATCGGTGGTGTGATCAACATCATCCTGCGCAAGGACTACGAGGGCATGCACCTGTCCTACGGCGTGGGTCGTCCCACCCAGACGGGCGGTGACGAGGACAGCGCCAGCATCGTCGGCGGTGTCAGCGGCGCCAAGGGCAACGTGACATTTGGCTTCGACTGGCAGAGCAAGCAGATCATCTTCCAGGGTGATCGCTCTTTCTCCGCCACGGGCCTGTCGGCCTTCGGCTTCCCGGGCAGCTACTTCGCCTACCTGACCACTGACGATCCCCGGAACCCGACCGGCGAATTTCTCTCCGTCGGCACGTTCCCGGATCCGCGCTGCCCCGAAAACCTGGGCACCAGCGACCAGTGGCCCGCTTCCGTTCAGGTTGGCAATTTCTGCCGGTACAACTACGCGGGCGTGGCCGCCAACGAGGCGGACAACGACACGAAGAGCTTTTTCATTAATGCCAACTACGACATTAATGAGTCCACCACGTTCTTCACCCGCGGCACCTTCACCCACGGCGAGAGCTTCGGTCGGTACGCGCCGAGCCCGTTCACCTCGCCGTTCCCGACCATGTCGTCCGCCAACGCGAACAACCCGACCGTGCCCGGCGCCACCAGCTCCGAGACCGGCGACACGTTCCAAGGTCAGGCGGTGGATACGGACGGTGACGGCACCGCCGATCTCAACGGTCCTTTCGATATCTCCCTGTACTACCGGAACGTGCCCGGCGGTTTCCGCGACACCTTCGTCGAGGACACCCTCGTGGACTACATGGCCGGCGTCCAGGGCACCGTGGACCTCCTCGGTGGCATGGACTGGGAACTCGGCGCTCAGTGGAGCAAGGCCTGGACCAATACCACTAACTCCGGCTACGGCCTGACCCCGTTCCTGATCACGGACATCACCAACGAGGATTTCGATCCTTATGCCGTCAACACCCCCTGGGGACCGGAGCAGGCCGCCTTCCAGGCAGCCGCGGCCGGCACCGGTACGGCAGACAACGAGTCGCGTATCGTCAGCTTTGACGGCCAGGTGACCTTCGATGCGTTCCAGCTGAATAACGGCGCCGTGCCCGTGGCTCTGGGCTTCGAGTACCGCGACGACGACTTCAGCCAGGAGTACGACGAGCAGAACAACGCCGGCAACTTCAACGGCTCTGCCGGCGGCGAGGACGTCACTGGCGCCCGGGTGCTCAAGTCCCTGTTTGCCGAGACCACCATCCCGGTGCTCAGCATGCTGGACATCAACCTGGCGGCCCGTTACGACGACTACAACGACTTCGGCACGACCATCAACCCGAAAGTCAGCGCCGCCTTCCGTCCGCTGGACAGCCTGCTGCTTCGCGGCTCCTGGGGCCAGGGCTTCCGGGCGCCGAGCATGTCGGAGCTCTACAGCGGCGCGTCCCAGTCCTTCGACGGCGCCATCGACGCACGGCGCTGCGCAGCCGATCCTCTGGGCGATCCCACCACGGGCCGCCTGCAGGCCGGTATCGATCCCGATACGGTCCCGACCAACAACCCCTGTCTGCTGACCCAGTACCAGAACTTCCAGGGTGGCAACAGGGACCTGTCCGCCGAGGAGTCCACTTCCTGGAACGTGGGCCTGGTGTGGAACCCCCTGGACGATCTCTCGATCGCGCTGGACTGGTTCGACATCGAGCTCAAGGACGAGATCGGGCTGAGCTCCATGCAGCAGCTCTTCGACCAGGAGTTCGCGATCACCGGTCCCGGTACCGTGACTGCTGGAACGGTCGACAAGGTCACTCGTGTCGGTGGCGGTCGGGTCGAATCCCTCGACCGCAGGGCCTCCAACATCGCCAAGCGGGAGACCGACGGTCTGGACATCGAGGCCAACTACGGCTTCTCTGTCGGCGCCATCGGCGACTTCCGCGCCGCCGTGCAGTGGACCTACGTCAACGAGTACGAGCGTGACGAAGGCGACGGCCAGGGCCTGCAGGATCCGGACTTCCTGGATCCACAGCAGCGCGGCACGGCCAGCCTGAACTGGGCACTGGGCGACTTCAGCGCCAATGTGATCTGGAACTACATTTCCTCGGCGAGCCAAGACTCCACGACGGTTTCGGTGAAGGATTACTCCACCGTCGACGTCCAGGTGGGGTACGCCACGCCCTGGAATGGTATGGTCTCGATCGGCGCGCGGAACATCTTCGACGAAGATCCGCCGACCAGCCAGAACATCGGCAGCCCCTACTACTCGAACCAGCTCCACGACGTGTATGGCCGTGTGCCCTACATCCGGTACGAGCAGGAACTCTGATCGAGTAAGACGACCAAGGTCCTTGACCTGGGATGGCCCGCCTCGGCGGGCCATCTTTTTTTGTATGTCGGGAATGCTGGTACGGCGTCGGGAGTCGGACTGGGGCGGCCCGTGTTGATATGATTGGAGGCTTGATCGATCTCCACCGACAACGACCCTCGAAGTGAATCACCGAAGCAGCAGCGACCGGCGGCAGACAGCGGCCATCGACCGCAAACGCATGATGACCCAGGCCATCGAACTCCACCGCCAGGGCCGCTTCATGGAGGCGGAACGCGTCTACCGGCGCGTGCTGCAGGCTGAACCCGCCCATCCGGACGCGCTTCACCTGCTCGGCCTGATCGCCAAGGAGGCGGGCCAGCCAGAGGCAGCGATCCAGCTGATCCGGAAAGCCATCGCGGTCAGTCCGACGAACCCGTCGTTCCGGTCCAATCTGGCCATGATGTTCGAGGAACAGGGTCGCTACAGCGAATGCGAGGCCGCCGCCCGGGGCGCGCTCGAACTGGAACCGGCCAACGGCAATGCCCTGCATTGTCTCGCGAATGCCCTGCGCGCCACGGACCGCTACCCGGAGGCGGCAGAAGTCTACGAAAAAGCTGTCCGCGCCATCCCGGAGAATCCGGCCCTGTGGTCAAATTACGGCGCGACGCTCCAGACGCTGGGCCGGCACGAGGAGGCCCTCGTGGCCTTGCGGCGGGCGATCGACCTGAGTCCCGGCCAGGCGGAGCTCCACTCGAACCTGGGCAACGCGGAACTGGCGTCCGGGCACCCGGACGCCGCAGTCAGTTCTTACCGCCACGCCCTGCGGCTGGACCCGGATTTCGCGCCCGCCTATACCAATCTGGCCAACGCCCTTCTGCAGGCCGGGCTGGCCGCCGAGACCGGCGACATTCTCCGGCGGTGCCTGGAGATCAGCCCCGGCAACCGGAAGGCGCTGGCCTACCTGGCGGTCGCGGCCAGTGAAAACGGGGATCTTGAAACCCGCGATCGGTTGATGGACTTCGATGGGCTCATGTCCTCCCGGCAATGGCAGGCCCCGGAGGGTTTCGAAACCCTCGAGGAGTTCAACCGGACCCTGGTTGATCACGTGACCGCCCACGGGACGGTGAAGTGGGAGCCCGTGACAAAAACCACGCGGGGCGGCAGCCAGACCGGCGAGCTGCTGGATGATCATCCCGGTCCCGTCGCCGCCCTGGAAGGGATGGTGCGGGCGGCCATCGCGGACTACCTGGCCGCCATTCCACCGGATGCAGACCACCCGTTCCTGTCAACGGCGCCGGAAGACTGGCATCTGACCTTCTGGGCCACTCTCATTAAAGAAGGCGGCCACCAGGCGCCCCACCTCCACCCGACCGGCTGGCTCAGTGGCGTCTATTACGCCGCCGTGCCGGCGGCGGCGGAATCGAGTCCGGAACACGCGGGATGGATCGAGTTCGGGCGCCCCCCGGATGACTTCCCGCTGGAAACGCCCGTGCCGACGCGCATGATCGAACCCGCGCCGGGACTGATGTTGCTGTTCCCCTCGTATTTCTATCATCGGACCCTCCCGTTCGCCGGGGAGGGCCGCCGGGTCAGCATCGCCTTCGACCTGATGCCAGCGAAGGAATCAGAGGGCCGCATCACGCAGCACCGGCGCCTGGGCCCTTCCGAGGCGGCGGCGGAGGCCCGGCGAGTTCAGGATCTGTTGCGCAACGGGGATCTCCAGCAGGCCGGGGTGCGCGCGGAGCGGCTCGTTGCGGCCGTGCCGGACGATTCCGGCGCGGTTTATATGCTGGCGCTGGTCACCTACCGGCGCGGGGATATCGAGCGGGCCGAGGAATACTTCACCAGGGCCTGCCAGCTGGCGCCCGACGTCGCCCGATATCGCATCGACCTGGCCGTGTGTCTGCAGCAACTGGATCGACGGGCGGAGGCGGCGGAATACCTGGAGCAAGCGGCTGCGCTGGACCCACGCGACGTGGAGGCGTACATGCGGCTCGCGACGCTGCACAGCGACGAAGGCCAGTTCGAGGCGTGCCGGCACGACTACCAGCGAGCTATCCGCCGGGACCCCTCCCACGGCGGCGCCCACTACGGCCTGGCGTCGCTGAAGACCTTCGAGGAAGAGGATCCGCAGATCCATCAGTTGCGAACGCTGCTGAGCGCCCCGTCCCTGGAGCCGTCGAACGAGGCCGTCCTCTGTTTTGCGCTGGCCCGGGCCATGGACCAGCTGGGCCGTCTGGACGAAGCCATGACCCTCTATGGCCGGGGAAATCGGCTCAAGCGGGAGCTCACGGACTTCGACATCGTGGCGGAACGGGCCAATATCGGCCGGATTGTCCGGGCCTTCGATGCCAAGGTATTCGAGCAGTTCTCCGGCGCCGGAGACCCTTCCGAGCTGCCCGTGTTCGTCATCGGCATGCCGCGCTCCGGCACCACCCTGGTGGAACAGATCCTGGACTCGCACCCGCAGGTGCACGGCGCTGGCGAACTCAACGACCTGTGGCGCGTGGTCAACGGCCTCGGCCGCCGACTCCCCCCGGGCATTAGTCTCCCCGAGGGCGTGCGGCACGTGGAACCGGCGGTGTGGGAGGAAATGGGCATGCTTTTCGTCGAGCGCATCCGCCGCTACTCGCCGGAGGCAGACCGGATCGTCGACAAGCTGCCGTTCAATTACACCCTTGCCGGCATCATTCGGCTCATGCTGCCCCGGGCGAGAATCGTTCATTGCGTCCGGGACCCCCGGGATACCTGCTTCTCCTGCTACACGACGTCGTTCCAGAACGACCGCGGGTTCACCTGCGACCTGCAGGAGATGGGCGAGACCTATCGGCTCTACTGGGACCTCATGACGCACTGGCACCGGGTGCTGCCGGGCGGGATGCACCAGGTCCGATACGAATCTCTGGTGGAAGATCTGGAAGGTGAGTCGCGCAGGCTGATTGAATACCTCGGGGTGGACTGGTCCGACGAATGCCTGCGATTCTTCGAAAACCCGCGGACTGTCAAAACCGCAAGCATGACCCAGGTGAGGCAACCGGTGTACAAGAGTTCGATCGGCCGGTGGCGCCGTTACGAAGCGTATCTGTCGCCCATGCTTGAAGCCCTGGGCGATCTGGGTCGATATGGCATCGACGAGGACTGAAATGATCAGAATCTCTGACCTTTTCACCACCCCCCTGATCGAGGCCCAGATGCCGGACCATCAGCCGGTCTGCGATGATCTGCGCCAGCTCTTCCTCGAGAAGGAACAGGCGGGGGAAACCTATCAATATCACAAGCGCCGGGCAACCCAGTTCGGTCCCCTGTTCGAGAGCAAGTTCGATCTTTTCCGCTGGACCGATCCGCCCGTTGCCAAGGTGGCCCGGTTCTGCCACGCAAATCTGGTCGAGACCATCACACAGCTCACGAACTTCACGCCCGAGGAACTCGGCAAGCTCCGCTTCGACTACCACGCCTGGTTCCACGTGACCCGTAACGGCGGCTTCCAGGGGCTGCACAATCATCAGAACGCCTCCTGGTCCGGCATTTTCTGTGTGGACCCGGGGGATGAACTGCCGGAGTATCCGGAAAGCGGGCTGGTGAGGTTCCACGACCCCCGGTGGTGTTCCTGGTTTCATTCGGAAGCGGGCAACCTGGGCCTAAAGCTGCCATACCACCACGGCGGGTTCGACGTGATCCACCGCCCCGGCCGACTGGTGATCTTTCCGTCGTTTCTGATGCACGAGATTTTCGTGTATCGGGGCGAACGCCCCCGTATCGTCATCGCCTTCAACTGCAGCATCAACTGAATATGTCGGGCGCAACCGATCTGCAGCAGTTGTTGACCGGGCTGACGCAGCTGGCCAGGCACCGGCCAGATGTGGCCCTGCGCCAGGCCGAAGCCCTGCTCGGACAGTTCCCCCGGCTCGTCCCGGTCCGCTGCCTGGCCGCTCACCTGGCCCGCCGGTCCGGAGACCTGGATGGCGCCCAGCGGCACCTGGAGGCTGCCCTGGCGGAGGATCCGGAAGCCGCCCCCGCGCTGGCCGAGAAAGGCGTCCTGGCGGCGGCCCGCAGCGACTATGTGGAGGCCGCGCGCTGCTTCCGTTGGCTGATCGGGCACGGACATCGAAACGCCGATCTGCTGTTCAACCTGGCGCTGGCGGAAGAACAGCTGGGCCGATTCGACCGTGCTGTCGACGCCTATCGGGACGCTCTCGCCACCGATCCGGACAACAGCCCCGCTGTCCGTGCCCGGCTGGGCGGCGCCCTCGCCGCTTCCGGCGACGACCAGGGCGCGCGAATCGAGCTGGGGGCGGCGCTGGCAGAAGACCCGGAGTGTCTCGAGGCGCTGACCGGACTGGGCATGCTGGCTCTGGCTGCCGGCGATATGGAGGACGCGGTGCGACTTTTCCGGCAGTGCGTGGCGCTTCGGCCGGATTTCGCCGAAGCCTGGCAGCAACTGCTGGAGTCGCGAAAACTGGCGGACGGGCAGGACCCGGACCTGGAGGCCGCGCGCGCGCTCCTGGCCCGTCACGACCTGCCACCCGAATCTCGGGAGCGCCTGGGCTTTGCCGTCGGCAAGGCTTGCGACGATCTCGGGCTGTACGACGAGGCCTTCGAACATTTCCGCGAGGCCAACGCACTCAAACGCCGGCGACTCCCGGCCTTCGATCGTGACGCCTGGACCGCGGAGTGCGCGCGCCGGCTCGAAAGTGCCGAAGACGACCGCGGCAGGAGAGCCAGGCGCCATCCCGTCACCATCGTCCCGATCTTTATCGTCGGCATGCCCCGCTCGGGCACGACACTGGTAGATCAGATTCTTACCAGCCATCCGGAGGTGGCCGGCGTCGGGGAGCTGCCATTTTTCGACCGCGACGGGCGTCCCGAGGACGAGGCCTTACGCGCAGATTACCTCGGGCACCTGTCCGCCACCGGTGCCCGGGCGGTTACAAACAAGTACCCGGCCAATTTCCGCCATCTGCCCCTGATTCGCCGGGTTTTTCCGGAGGCTCGCGTGGTGCATGTGGTCAGGGATCCGATCGATACCTGCCTGTCCATCTACTTTCAGGACTTCCCCACGGGGAATTTTTATGCAAATGATTTCTCGGACATTGTGTCCTACTACCACGGTTATGAGGCACTCACTGACGCGTGGGCCGGCCGGGGTTCGGGCACATTCGAGGTCCGTTACGAGTCGCTGCTGGCGGACCTGGAGGGGACCAGCCGCAGGCTGTTGGCCTATTGCGGCCTCACGTGGGCATCGGAATGCCTCGAATTCCACAAGAATCCCCGTCCCGTCACCACGCTCAGCCGCTGGCAGGTGAGACAGCCGATCTTCAGCACGTCTGTCGGCCGGTGGCGGCATTACCGGGCCCATCTCGGACCTCTCTTCGAGGCCCTGGGGATTGCGCCGGACTAATCGTCCGCTTCCAGCCGCTCGATCAGCGGCGCCAGGTGGCGGGCGTAGGTGCGCCATCGACCCACGGACGTCTGGTAAACGGGACGTCTCACCTGTGCGTGACTCGCCGTTGCGGCAAACCTGTCCTGCGCGTGGAACCGCAGGCAGGCGGGATTCCAGGGCAGTTCGAGGAACTCGAGCATCCGCCGAATTTCCAGGTCGGGGGCGGTCACGAGGGACTCGTAGTCGATGTCCAGGCGCCGGCCACCCAGACGGCCTGACCAGCCCTCCATAAACGCCCGGTAAGCCAGCGCATAATCCGCCAGCCAGTCCAGCCGGGTGGCGAAGCCCAGAGCCGGGTCGATGAAATCCGTGAAAAAACAGGACAGGGCCACGTCACGCAGATCGCGGCGGCAATGGATGATCCTCGCGCGGGGAAGTACCGACCGGATGATCCCCAGGTACTGGTAATTGAGAGGCATCTTGTCGGTCATCATGGCCGCGCCCTGCCGATATTCGGCGACCGACTCCAGATATCGGGCGCCGATAGGCACACCGGAATCGGACGAGCCCGGGCGCGTCCCCTCCGCGTCGAAGGCCTGCACCAGCCGACCCAGGACCGGCAACTCCCCCGCCGCAGAAACGTCCGGATGGGCAGCCAGGATCTGTTCGACCAGCGTCGTGCCCGAGCGCGGCATGCCGACGATAAAGGTGATCCCCTCGCCCTCCAAGTCCGGGGATGCCGCGGGGGTCAGGTCCCTCAGATGCGCCAGCCAGCGGCGATGCGCTGAGGGATCGAACACGGCCGGCGTGAGGCAATTGCCCTCTTCATACCACTGCCAGGCCGCCTCCGGGTCGCCCAATTCGTCGCACACGTCACCGAGGGAAAAGGCGAATTGGCGCCGCAGCGGTTTGTCCTGTGCGGCAGCGGGGACCGCGCCCTCCAGCCGGCGCCGCGCCTCTTCTGCCCTGCCGAGGCGCCTCAGCAGCCGCCCGGCCACCAGTGCCATGCCCGCACTGTGGCACCCATCCGGCGCCTGGCTCAATGCGTCCAGGCCTGCTTCCGATTTACCCTGCCATTCAAACCATTCCCCCAGGCCGGCGATCGCATCCGGGTTGGCGGGATCCAGGGCCAGGGCCCGTCGCAACGCACTCTCCGCCCCCTCCAGATCACCTGCAGCCTGCCGGGCGGAGCCGAGCCCGGCCCAGCTGTCGGCGCGGTCGGGATCCGCCTCCACGCATCGCTCCCAGGCGGCCAGCGCCTCGGGCAGCCGTCCCCGGCCCCGTTCCAGCGCCGCGAGACCGGCCAGTACCGGGATCGACTCCGGAGCGATCGCCAAGGCGGTCTCCAGAGCCCGGGCCGACGACGCGTCATCCCCCAGGCGGCGGCAGGCCGCGGCCAGATTGGCCAGGGTGCCGGGGTCCCGCGGGCGGACACGGAGACTGCTCTGGAAGGCTTCCCGCGCTGCGGTCACCCGTCCCTGGGTCAGGTGGATCACGCCCAGCTGATTCCAGGCCGGCCCGTGATCCGGTCGCGACACCAGGACCGTTTCCAGTGCCTGGGCCGCCTCCGCCGATCGGCCCAGCCGGTGCAGGATCTGCCCGGCGTGGAAACCGGCATCTGCCGCGGTGGCCGCATCCCCCGTCGCATGACGGAAGCAATCCAGCGCCTCCTCCAGTTCTCCAGCCTGGAGCAGTACCCGGCCCAGTGTCATCCGGGCTGCAGCGTCGTCTTGGGCAGAAACGGCATGGCGGGCATGTGCGGCAGCTTCCTCCAGATGCCCGGCCTGGGCCGCCGCCATGGCGGCCAGCATTAGGACTTGAGGGTGATCAGGCATCCGCTGAAGACAACGCCTGTACCCTTCCAGAGCGCCCCCCGCATCGCCGGCCCGGTGACGGCGCCGGGCCTGTTCCAGCAAGTGCGCCCATCCCTTAACGTTCATCGGCGCCTGCCTCCGCGATCCTCAGCAGAGGTCCCAGATGCTTCCGATAGGCCTTGTGTCGACCCACCGCGCTGCCATACAAGCCGCGACTCACCTGATCGAAACTCGCGGTGGTCACGGGCCGGTCGCTGTCCTCGAACGCCAGGCAGGTCGGGTCCCAAGCCAGATCCAGGAACGCCAGTACCCGACGGGTCTGTGCCTCGACGGCCGCCACCACATCCTCGTACGCAACCTCCAGCAGCGGCAGGTCGATGGTCCGCCGCCAGTGATCCATCAACCCTTTGTAGCTGTCGTAGTAGTCGGCAATATCCTCCAGGCGGCAGGACCAGGACAGTCCCAGGGCACTGAAATCCTGGAAGTAGCAGGACAGACAGGTATCCAGAGGGTCCCGCAGGCAATGGATGATCCGTGCACCGGGAAACAGGGCCTGGATGACGCCCAGATGGATGAAGTTGGCGGGCATCTTGTCGGTGAGCCGGGCGGCGTCGCCGGCCCCTGCTTCCTGCAGGTACCGCCCGGCGGCGGCCAGCAGGCCTTCGCGGGTCAGGCCTGTCGGCGCGACGACGCCTCGATCGTCCTGCCACTCCGCGGCGATGGCGCCGATGACGCCCAGCTCTCCGCAGGCATGAATCCCTGGGTGTCTCGAGAGGATCTGCTCCAGCAAAGAGGTCCCGGAACGCGGCATGCCCACGATGAAAACAGGCTGATCGGAGGTGCAGCCCATACCCGCAAGGCCTTCCAGGGCCTCTCGTGTCCACGCGCGGGCGATGGCGTTCAGGCGCCGCCGGTGCCCTTCCGCGTCGAAGTCCCGGGGCTTGAGGGCATTGGCCTCCGTGATGACCGCGAAAGCCCGGTCATTGTCCCCCAGGTCATCCAGGGCATGCCCGAGGGCAAACAGCGCCAGGGCGCGGGTCTGCACGTCGGCGATCCGCGGCAGGATCGCCTCCAGGGACTCCCTCGCTTCGGCGGCATGGCCGGCTCGACGTCTCAGCCGGGCCCAGGGAATGACGAGGTCGGGCGGCAACGGGTGCCGCTGGCGTGCCGATTCGAGCAGCCCCATGGCACGCTCCACGTTGCCCAGCAGCTCCTCCCGGAGAACCAGACCCCCGAGCGCATCCAGATTGCCGGGGTCCCGCGCCAGCACGCTCTCGAATATCCGTCGGGCGGGCTCGAGCTCTCCCAGCAGCTGCCGGACCTTGGCGATGCCGACCGCCGCCGGCGACAGACCGGGGTCGATCGCCAGCGCACGCTGATAGGCATCCAGTGCGGCCCGATATCGCCCGGCGCCGTGGCATACCAGGCCGAGGCTGTGCCAGAGACGAGGTTGCCCCGGCGCCAGCGCAAGTGCTCGCTCCAGATACCCGATCGCGGTAGAGGCGCTCCCGGTTGCGTGACACGCCCCTGCCAGAGCATGGAGCAGGGACACGTCACCGGGTTCAGCACGGACCGCAGCCTCCAGGTCGGCCCTGGCCACCTCCATGCGGCCCTCCCGGATGGCGATCTCTCCGCGCAGCCGCCGGCAGGCCATGTCACCGGGATCCGCCATCACGGCCCGGTCCAGCAGACGCATCGCTTCGGCCCCCTCGCCCCGGGCGAGAAGCGCGCGGGCTTCACTGACCGCGTTGCGCTCAGGTCCCGCCATGCTCGTACTCTTCCACGGGCAGCTGCCGGGCAATACCCTCGAGGTGATCACGGTAGTTTTTCCAGGCGCCGACCTCTCGATCATCCAGGGGGCGCCGGACCGGGGTCTCGGCGGCGCTGGTGGCCACGCCGGGCTCGTGGAATCGAAGGCACATCGGATCCCAGGGCAGGCCCAGGAAATCGAGCAGACGAGCCGTTTCCGTCGCCGGGTCGGTCACCAGCGACTCGTACCGCAGGACGTGCAACGACAGGCTCAGCACCTGAGCCCAGTGCGCCATCAGCTCCGAGTACAGGAAGTAATAGCGAGCGATATCCTCCAGCGCAAAAGCGAAGCTCAGGCTGCGGCCGGCAAAGTTCTTGAAGTAGCACCGCAGCACCAGATCCATCGGGTGTCGCACGCAGTGGATCACCCGGGCGCGGGGAAACAGCATCTGGATCATCCCGAGGTGCACGAAATTGAATGGCATGGTATCCGTGACCCGCTCCGCTCCCGGTCCCGCGATCCGATCGAGCTCGTCGAGATATCGCCGCGCCTGCTCCTGCAGGAGCAGGGCAGACACTCGGGGCGCGCTCCCGGGCCATGCACCGACCCGGGCGGAAATTTTCCCGCTCACGTCTCCGAGGATGGTCAGTTCCCCTGCTCCGTGCACCGATCCGTGGCTGCACAGAATCTGCTCTGCGAGTGATTTACCGCTCCGGGGCATGCCCACGAGGAAGACCGGGCGCTCCGAAGGGCATGCAGCGGAGGCCATGTCCGCGATCGCGTCGAGGGCGAAAATCCCCTTGATATCCGCCACGGCCGCCGCCATGGCCTCCAGGCCGGCCTCCGGCGCCCCGGGGGGCAGCACACTCCGCCGCCGGGCGTTGGCACGGCTGGCGAACGCCCATGCCGAAGCATAGTCCGCCTGTTGGTCGGCCACCGCCGCCAGGGAAAAGTCGAGCTGCACCCGGGCATCCGCCGGCAGACCGGGTCGCGCGGCGACACTCTCCAGCAGTGTGCGGGCCTCCCCGGACCGTCCCAGGTGCCGAAGGATCCTGGCGTGAATGGGCGCCAGCTGATAGCTGCGCGCGTCCACCGAGGCGCGCTCCAGCAGCGCAAGGCCCTCCTCGTAACGACCCTGGTTGTCCAGCCGGCCCGCCAGGCCGGACAGGGCTTCCGGGTGGTCCGGCCGAGCGTGCAGGGCTTGACGGAAATGTTCCTCGGCTTCTTTGGGCCTGCCCTGGCCCTGCAGGAGCTTGCCCAGGTTTGCATGGGCGTCCGCCAGGTTCGGGGCGCGCCGGAGGGCCTCCCTGTAGCGGGATTCGGCCGCTTCGAAATGCCCGAGGAACTGGAGCGAGGCACCCAGCCACGTCAGGGCAAGGGGATCATCAGGAACCCGCTCCAGGTAGGCGTTGAAGGCATCGATCGCCTCCCGGTATCGTCCGGTGGCGTTGAGCGCCCCCCCCAGGTGCAGACGGGCCGGCGCAAACTCCGGCCGCACCGCCACCACCTGCGCCATCAGATCCCGGCCTTCTTCAGCGGCCCCGGCGGCCAGCCGGGCCAGTCCCAGATTGAACCGGGCAGCCGCCATACCGGGCGCCGCCTCCAGAGCGCGCCGGAAACAGGCTTCGGCGTCCGCCAGGTGTCCGAGATTGCCCAGACCCTCGCCGGCCCGAACCAGAACCTCCGGGCGCGGGTCCGTTTCAGCCGCACGACGGAAACCGGCGATGGCATCATCCCGGGACCCCTCGGCCGAATCGATCCGGGCCAGTTCCAGAAGCGTCTCGCCCTGTGCCGGTTGAAGTTCGAGAGATCGCAGCAGTGCCTGGCGGCCCGACGCCAGGTCACCCGCCGCCACGTCGACCATCCCCAGCACCCGCCAGCAATGGGGATCCCGCGCCTCTGCCTGCAAGGCCTCGCGGCACAGGCGTCGGGCCCGGGCCAGTTCGCCGCGGTCCAGGGCGTCCATTGCCTCGCGGAGGTCGGTCCGTGTCACTGCGGTCCCGCCACGGAGGGAATCCAGGCATCCACGCGATCCGCAAAGCCGCTGCGCCGCCACGCCTTCCAGTCCAGACGTTCGTTCAGCGGGCCCAGGTGGTCCCGATAATTCAGAAAGCGACCCACCGAACTCCTGTACAGCGGTCGACGAACCTGGGCATGGCTGGCCGTCGCCACGACCCGTTTGGAACGGTGAAAGCTGAGGCAGGCGGACTCCCAGGGCAGGTCGAGGAAGGCCACCAGCTCGCGGCTGACCCGCTCCTGGTCATGGACCAACTCCTCGTAGACGACCTCGTGGAAACGGATCGATGCATGTCGGCGCCAGTGCTCCATGACCCTCAGGTAATCGTTGTAGTAGACGGCAATGTCCCCCAGATCGTACGAAAAGGGGATGCCCTGGCCGGCGAAATTCTGGAAGTAGTTCGACAGACAGGTATCCAGGGGGTGACGGACGCAATGGATGACCCGGGCCTGCGGAAAGAGATTCTGTATGAAGCCCACGAACAGGTGATTGGCCGGCGTCTTGTCGATCACCCGCCGCGCGTCGGGGAACAGCTGCTGCAGGCGATCCAGGTAAGCCCGCGCGGCCCTCTGCAGCTGAGACACGGTGGCCGTGAGCATGCTGTCGGGAAACCGAATCCCCTGATCGAGCCCCAGCTCGATGGCGCCCTGTCCGAGTTCGGTCAGTTCTCCGGCCCCCGCCACCATCGAATGACTTGCCAGTATCTGCTCTACCAGCGATGTCCCGGACCGGGGCATGCCGACGACGAAGACTGGCCGTTCGGACGGCTCGTCGATCCGAGGCAGGCCCGGCCAGCTCTGGGCGGAAAACACCTCCAGCAAGCGGGCCACGTCGTTACGATGCTCGTCCCGATCGAAGCGCACCGGCTTGGCCCGGTTTCCGGCCGTGTACGCTGCGAACGCTTCCTCGTACCTGCCCAGATCATCCAGCGCGTCGCCCCGGTTGAACTCAAGCCGCTGGCGCGCGCTTGCGGAGAGATTGCCGCGGCCAAGCAGGCGCTCCAGGATCTCGGCGGCGTCTGCGCTGCGACCCAGGTGCTGCATGATCTGTGCGCCCGTCAGGGCCAGCTCGACGTTCCCTTCGGCGAGGTGATCCTCGATGAGCGCCAGGCCTTCCTGGTAACGCCCCCTGCGATCCATGTTGGCCGCGAGCGCGGCAAGCGCATCCTGGTGATCCGGCGCGATTGCGAGCGCGCGGCGGAAACAGGCCTCGGCCTGCTCCATATCCCTCAAGCCCTGATAAACGGTGCCCAAGTTACTGTGTGCGTCGGGATATTCGGGCGCCAGTGCCACCGCCTTTTCGTAACATGCCCGGGCAGTCTGCAGATCACCGAGCATCTGGCAGGATGCACCCAGGCTCGTATGCGCGCCGGGGTCATTGGGTCGCAGTCGGGTGACAGCGCGAAAACACTCGATGGCGCCCTGATAACGCCCGGTTCCGTGAAGCAGCGCACCAAGGGCTTGCAGGGCCTCGACGAAATCCGGCCGCAGCCGGACCGCCTGCCGGAGAGCATCCATGGCCGCATCCTGCCGGCCCATGGCCCGCAGCACCAGGCCGCGGTTGTAGTGGGCCGGCGTGAAGTCCGGTCGGGCATCGGCCGCCCGGGTGAAAGCCTCCAGTGCCTCCGCCAGCCGCCCCAGGCTGCCGAGCGCCTCCCCCGCACTGTTCCATGCGCTGGCGCGCCCTGGCGCCAGGCCGATCGCCCGCTGCAGGTGAGGCAGGGCCTCACGGAAGCGGCCCCGGCGCACGAGTACCGTCCCGAGTCCTTCCAGGGCGTCGGCCGACGCCTTTGTGTCGACGGCCTGGCGGAAAAGTCGCTCTGCCCGTCCCAGGTCGCCGGCGGCAAACTCGAGGCGAGCAAGCCGGATCATCAGGGTCACGTCGTCGGGTGACGCTTCCAGCGCTGTCCGGAGATCATCGCGCTCGTCAGTCGGTCCCGGACTACCGGACATGATCCCCTTCGGTCATCAGTCGAATGACTTCGTCGAAACGATCGCGATAGGCGGCGCCGCGCCCGATTTCCCCGTCGTCCAGCGGCCGTATCAGCGCCGGCGGCCCCGCAAGTTTCGGTCGACCAGGATCCGTGTAGTCCATCAGCTCGTCAGCCCACTCCAGGCCCAGGTATTCGATCACCGTGCCGAGCGTGTCTCGGGGTGATCGCACAAGATCCTCGTAACTCACTTCCAGAATCCCCACAGGGCCGGTGGACTGCCAGTGTCGCATGAGCCGGTACATCCCCGTGAGGTACCGGGCGATACCTTCCGGCGAGGCCACGAAATCCAGACCGGGATCGGCGAAGTGGGTCCGGAAGCAGGCCCAGGCGGTGTCGATGGGATCGCGTCGACAGAAGATCACTTTCACATCGGGATTCAGCAGCGCCGCGAGGCCGATATGAAGGAAGTTGGTGGGCTGGGTGTCGACGACCCAGGTGGCGTCTCCGGCGAGTTCGTCGATGGCTCTTCGATATTCCCGGGCGAGATCCTCCAGATCCGAACCCCTCAGGGCGCGGATACAGGCCGGATACGGCCGTTGTGGACTGCCGACCCGGCGGGCCACCTCATGGGTCATGGCGCCCAGGTGTCGAAGCTCGCCTGCACCACGGATTCGGGGATGACAGGCGAGCAGGTGTTCCAGGATGCTCTTGCCGGATCGGGGCGTGCCAACGACCAGCAACGGCATGCTGCGGCTATGGGGTCCAACGTCCCGGTGGGCCGCGAACACCTCCTCGTCGTAGGCGCCTATGAGATGATCGACGGCATAGGTGAAGTGCGCCCCGTCGAAACGGGACGGGATCTGGGCATGGGATCCGGTCCAGGTCCGCCAGGCTTCGTCGGTCTCCCCCAGCTCATCCAGGGCGCGGCCCTTGGTGCTGAGCAACGCGGCTCTGTCGAGGGGCCTCAACACCGGTGACTCGAGCCACCGATCGATTCTGCTGACGACCTCCGCGTAGCGTTCATCGGCGATCATCAGCCTGGCGGCGATCTTGACGACCCCGGGTCCCGCCCCCGGTTTATCCAGCAGGGGCGCAAGTCGCTCCAGGCCTCGGCTGGCCCGGCCCAGGGCCAGGTCCAGCTCGGCGAGACCGAGCATGGCCGCGGTGTCCCCGGGGCGATCGGCGAGCACGGCCTCGAAAACTGCCTCGGCCTCCGGATATCGGCCCCTACCTCGCAGCAGGTTGCCGAGCAGGCGTTTCGCGTCGGGGTCGTCGGGGCACAGCTCACCGGCGCGGATCAGGGCCTTCTCCGCGCCATCCGGGTCATTCGCTCCCATCAGGGCCCTGGCAAGCCCGAGCCAGGCGGCATAGCGAGTGGGGTCTTTACGAACGACAAAACGGAATTGCTCCGCCGACCCGTCGGGGTCCCCGGTCTGTCCCAGCACCAATCCCAGGTTGTGCCTGCCGGGCAAATGGTCGGGCCACCGCTTGACGACATCCGTGAGAACCTGCCTGGCCTGGGGCAACCGGCCGCTGCGCTGCAAAGCCAGCGCCAGCTGCAGTCGGATCTCCGGTTGTTCAGGCATCAGTCTGACCGCCTGCGCCAGCGCCTCGGCGGCATCGCCCGGTCGGTCCTGGAGCAACAGGCTGGCGCCCAGCCCAGCGTATGCCGGTCCGTGGTCGGCATCCTCGGCGACGGCCCGTCGGTAAGCCGCCTCGGCCCCGGAATGATTGCCCCCCTGACCCTCCAGTGCCGCCAGCAGACACAAGCCTTCCACATCGCCAGGTCGTTGCTGCAGATGCTGCAGATAGAGGCGTCGCGCAGCCGCCAGATCTCCATGACGATGCCGCTCCATGGCCTCCTGCAGGTCCGCTGCAGGCATGCCCGCCTCAGTCATCGAGGAAGCCCCCTTCCTTCAGGGATTCGATCAGGGGTTCCAGGTGGGCCTGATATCGGGCGGAACGACCGATGGACGAGGTGTACACGGGCTGCTTGACCTGCGCGTGGCTGGCCGTACGGACGATCCGCGGATTCTCGTAGAACCGCAGACACGCGTCCTCCCAGTCGAGATCGAGGAATTCGATCAGCCTCCGGCTTTCGCCCTCGAGGTCGTGGACCAGGTCCTCGTAAATCACCTCGGTCATCTGCAGCCCGCTGATCTCTTTCCAGTGATCCATCAAACGTCGGTACTGGCCGTAGTAATGGCCGATGTCGGCCAGGTCGTAGGCAAAGGGCGGGCCGGCGGTACCGAAACTCTGCTGATAACAGGACCATCCCGTATCCACGGGATTACGCAGGCAATGGATCACCCGGGCCCGGGGAAAGAGCAACTCGATGAGCCCGATGTGTTCGAAGTTCTGCCACATCTTGTCGGTGACCCGCGCAACCTTTCGTCTGCCCGCATTCAGGCGCGACAGGTAGGGACCGGAGCATTCCCTCAGCTTGCGGACGTCCATATCCAGCAGGCACTCGGGATACGGCCTGTTGTCATCGTTGATTCCCAGCCGTATGGCCAGCAGCCCGATGTCCCGCAGTTCCCCCGCACCATAAACCTGCGAATGGCTGGCCAGCACCTGCTCCACCAGCGAAGTACCTGACCGCGGCATGCCGACGATGAACACCGGTACGTCAGTACCCCGACCCGATCGGGGCATGGCATCGAGCCGCTCGCCGCCGAAGGTGTCGATCAGCCGCCCCACGTCCCGTTCCCTGGTCTCCCGGGAGTATCGGGCGCCCCTCAACCGATTTGCCCTGGCGTACGCCACAAAGGCGCGCTCGTACTCGCCCATATCGTCGAGCAGATCGCCAAGGGTAAACATCACGGCCATCCGCTCGCCGTCGGAAAGCCCCGGCGCCTTCTCCAGCGGCGCAAGATGACGCAACGCCCGATGCTGCTTGCCCATGCGGCGCAGCAGATTTGCGTAAGCGACGTGCATGTTGGGACTGGCCGTGCCCCGCTTGAGATGCGGGGCCAGCAAGGCCACGCCCTTGTCGTAGCTCTCCGACAGCTCCAGCAGACCGGCGAGACCCGCCAGCGACGGTCCATGGTCGGGCTCCAACTGCAGAGCTGTCTCGAAGCCACACACGGCACCTTCCAGGTCTCCCATGGCCAGCATGGCAGCGGCCATGTTGCTGTAGGCGTCCGGATCCGTGGAACCGGCGGCGATCACCTGCCGGTAGGTGTAAACAGCCTCGTCGAACCGACCGACCTGATGAAGGGCCAGACCCAGGTTGTATCGACCGGCGACGTTGGTCATGTCCTCTTTCAGGCCCCGCTCCAGCAGCCGGATCGCCTTCTCGGGCTGGTTCTGCAGATACATGGCCGCGCCCAGATTCAGGTTGGCCCCGCTGTGTTCCGGATCCCGGGCCAGAGCCTTTCTGAAACACTGCTCCGCCGCCTCGGCATAGCCATTGCGACGCAGGACATGACCCAGATTGTTGTAGGCGTCGGCGAAACTCGGGTCCAGTTCCAGGGCGAGACGGAAATCGCTTTCGGCCTCCGCCAGCTGGCCGCGGTTGTTCCGCAGGCGACCGCGCTGGTTATAGAGTTTCGGGTCCTCGGGATCCATCTTCAGGGCAGCATCGATGTACGCCTCCGCCTCGTCGAGCTGCCGCGCGCGCAGCCGAATCTCCGCCATGAGCCGCAGGGCACGGACATGGTCCGGCCGTTGCGTCAGCACGGACTCGCAGATTTCCTCGGCCTCCTGGACGCGCCGATCGTCGATAAAGCGTTCCGCTTTCTGGAGATCCATTTGAAACATAGGGCCCTTCCTCCCGACGATTATCGGTCCGCAACTGCCTGCGGGCCAGCGCCGAGCCTCTCCGGACTGTAAACGGGATGCTCCCTGGGCCACGGTTGATCGGCGCCCCGACCGGTGCGGTAACGGTCCAGTTGCCGCTCCCGCCAGGCCGTCAGCGGATCGTTTCGGGTCCGGCTCGACGCCACGACCCTTTCCTGAATTTCCACCGCCCGGGCAAAACCGCCGGTGCCGGCGGACGCCATGGCAAGCGTCTCCGCGTGCGCCTCGTCGGGACGGGCCCTGATCAGCTGGCGTGCAAGCTCCAGCGCCTTCGAGCGGCGGGGGTCTTCGGTGGGAACACAGATCGCGTAAACGCGGGCCAGCGCCTGGTAGATCTCGCCGCTGTCACCCTTGAGATCAAAGGCGGACTCGAGGACGGGAACGGCTCGCTCACAATCCCCACCCGCCAGATGCGCCAGCCCCTGCCGGTATCGGACCAGCGCCTGCTGGTTCCCGGGCAGCTCGATCGCGGCATAGCCATGGGCCGCCTCTTCGTATCGACCCAGCCGCATGAGGGCGTCACCGAGGCGGAGTCCGGCCTGTGAATAGCCCGGATCGGCCTGGAGGGCGGCGGCATACTCTGCGGCCGCGGCGGCATCGTCGCCGGACTCCTCCATCAATGTCCCCCGCCGGTAGTGAGCGACCGGGTGCCCCGGGTCGAGGGCCAGGGCGCGGTCAAATTGCTCCAGGGCAGCCCCGTAATCGCCGGTCAGGACCAGTCCCTGGCCAAGACTGACCCGGGCGGTCACGTCGTCCGGGTTGAACTCCACCGCCTTCCGGAATGCCTCGACAGATTCCTGCATCCGACCTGCTCGCGAGGCTGCGTATCCCTGCTCCAGGTACATCTGTGCGCTACGGGTCATTCGCGCCATCTCGCCGAGCAGCGGGTCCGACACGACGGGCTCGGTGTCCCCCCTTTTTTCCAGGCTTTGACGCGCCAGGTCCGGCTTGCCGGTTTGCCGGTAGGCCATGGCCAGTGGGTAATACAGGCGGTCTGCGGCCGGGTCGGCCTGCAAGGCGGCTTTCAGGTAATCGATCGCCTGATCGAAATGTCGCTGACTCAGCGCGGTCTGTCCCAGGCCGGCCAGGGCGGCGGCGTTGTTCGGCTCTCTTTCCAGGACCGCTTCGAAGTCGGTCCGGGCACCCTCCAGGTTTCGTTCTGCGAGTCGGGCCCGACCGGTTCGGAGCCGTGCCGGCCCGTAGTCCGGATCGATCTTCAGGGCAGTTTCGTAGCGCGCCAGCGCCTGGTCATACTCCCCGAGCTCCTGGTGCAGGTAGCCCAGATAGTACTGCCATCGAAAAACGCCGGGCGCCAGTTCCACGGCATGCAGATAACAAGTGCGCGCCGCCTGCTGCAGGTGATGGGCCTGGTACACCATGCCGAGGCGGCCCCAGGCTTCCGCCAGGGCCCCGTCATCCGCCGCGGTGGCCACGTGCTCGTCGAAGAGGGACCGGGCGTCCGACAGTGTTGCCCGCACGCCGGGCTCGAGCACCGATAGATCGACCTCGGGAGGAACGGACGTTTGGGCCAGGGCGCTTGTCAGCACCAGGGCGAGAAGACCGGCGGCAAGTCGCCCCTGGATCCCCGCCGCAGAGCCGGCGAGACCGGGTGTCATGGCGGGCTCTCCGACCCCCCGCCCTGCCTGAGTTGGTGATAGCGGCCGGTTGCGAGGCCGGCGAACCGCTCCTCGACACCGTTTGGCCAGATGACGCGCACCGCAAGCTCGGCCGGCGCCTTCGGGCCCAGGCCGAAAAGCACCCGGGAATCATTGGAGGACGCATAGCTGCCGTCGGCCCGCACACGCCGCCACAACGGCCGGTCGGCCTCCAGCGCGACCCGCGCCCCGTAGGCATCCCTGCGCCCCTCCCGCGTGACCAGGCGAAGACCGATCCAGCCCGCGTCGCCCTGGAGGACGTTGATCAGCACCCGGGCGGGGCCGGCATTGTTGCCGATCACGACGTCGGGATCCCCGTCCTGATCCAGGTCCCCGAAAGCGGCGCCACGACTGACCAGGGAGGCCTTAAAGGCCGTCCCGGCCTGCGCCGTCACCTCGGTATAGCGGCCATCGCCGAGGTTACGAAACAGCTGGTCCGGCTGCTTCAGCGGATAGGGATCGCCCGCCATCAACTGCGCTTCGACGCGGGTGACGGCGCCGTTCACGACCAGCAGATCGAGCCAGCCGTCACGGTCGTAGTCGATCCATGCAGTGCCGAACCCGGTATAGGCGAAGCTCGGGTTGGCCAGCCCCATGGCCACCGTACGATCCTCGAACCAGCCGCGACCATCGTTGATGTACAGGGTGTTGGTTTCACGGGTCAGGTGGGTCATGAACAGATCCTCGTCCCCGTCCCCGTCGAAGTCACCCGCATCCACGCCCATGCTGGCTTCCGGGCTGCCGTCCATGTTGAAGGCAACGCCGGCCATCACCGCATCGTTGTCGAAACGGCCCTTGCCGTCGTTAATCCAGAGCTGGTTTGCCACGCCGTCGTTGGCTACATAGATGTCCGGCCAGCGGTCTCCATTGAAATCGGCTGCGACGACGCCCAGGGCGCCCCCGTAGGCCCTTCGGATACCGGTCGACTCGCTGACGTCCTCGAAGGTCCCGTCGCCACGGTTGCGAAACAGGCTGTCCACCTGCGGCTGATACACGAGCGGGGAACAATAGTCCCGCGCGCTCGTGGAGGATCGGCAGGGCTTGGGATTGTCGAAGGAATAGTCCACGTAGTTGCCCACGTAAAGATCCAGCCATCCGTCCCGGTCGTAGTCCAGCCATGAGGCGCTCACGCTCCAGTTGGGATCGCCCACGCCGGCCTTCCCCGTTACGTCCTCGAAGGTGCCGTCGCCGCGGTTTCGCCACAGCTCGTTGGCCCCGAAATTCGTGACGTACAGATCCACGTGGCCGTCATTGTCGTAATCCCCCGCGGCGACACCCATCCCGTAACCCTCGGCCCGTATGCCGGCGGACTCGGTGACATCTTTGAATGTCACCCTGCCGTCTTCCAGGTCATTGCGGTACAGGCGATCAGTCAGCGGGACCGGATGGGCTGGCGGAAACGTCGCCTCAGCCACCGGCTTGCCGCCCAGCATGTGGCCCTGTACCAGATAGACATCCAGGTCGCCATCACCGTCGTAATCGAACAGTGCGACGCCTCCGCCCATCATCTCGGGGAAATACAGCTCCCCGCTCATGCCGTTGAAGTGCTGGAATTCCAGGCCGGAGCGCGTCGTCGCGTCCACGAAAACCTCGGCGGCCCAGCACGTGCCAACGGACACCGACAGGGCGGCCGACAGGAGAAAATTCCGGTGGCGAGGGCCTTGGTCCGCAACCTGAAAACGGCCAAAAGTCTTGCTGCGCATACGATCGGTGTGGGTAACCCGGAGGGCGGCACAGGATACCACGGTGGCTCTTTTCCCCTGTGCTAATCTCCGCCCGTCATGAATGCTCCTCTTGGACACGCGGGACAGGGTGCCGCCCAGAACCGGAAGGCGATGCTGAACAGCCCGGAGATTTTCCTGCGCGACCTGGATCCGGTGCGTGGCCGAGCCGTGTTTACGCCGATGAGCGAGGCATCGTACCGGGCATCCTCTTTCCTCGATAATCGGATTGTCCGGGTCGGTGACCGGGATCGGGTGGTCGATCTGGACGATCTGATCGAACTCGTCGCCACACAGCCGGTCCGGCATCGGGTCATCCACTATCTTTTCCACATCGGGCATTGCGGCTCCACGCTGATCTCCAGAGTGCTCGGCGAGCGGCCCTGCTACCTGGCGTTACGGGAGCCCCCCCTCCTGATGGGCCTGTCCCGCAGCTTCCGGGCACTGGATCGGCCGGGCTTCCCCATTTCTCGGGAGAGGTGGGAGGCTCTGAAAGACCTGAGCCTGTTCATGCTGGGCAAGACCTGGCGGAGCGATCAGGTGGCACTCATCAAGCCGACCAGTCACGCAGGCAATCTCATTCCGACACTGATGCGCCACACCGGGCGGGAACTCGCGGTGGTTCTCTACGTGGACCTGGAAACCTATCTCGCCACCATGCTGCGTCCCCACACCCGGCAGGAAGCGCGTCTTTTCGCCAAGGACTTCAGGGCCCGGGAACTCGCTGGTCTGATCGACGCGCCCCCGCGCGCTGCCGACGATTACAGCGACCCCGAGCTGCTCGCCCTGACGTGGCTCCTGCAGGCGAGGGAGCTGGCGATGGCCCTGGAGGCCCCGGACATCGGACCCCGCTGCCTGCCGCTGCACTTCGACGACTTTCTGGCCGATCCGCCGATCGTGACGGATCGGTTGTGCGCGTTCCTCGGTCCGGCCATCGCGCCGGCTGAACGGGATCGAATCCTCGACGAACCTTGGCTGACCCGGGCAGCGAAGGATCCGGGTCAGACCTACGGCAGAGAAGATCGGGAGCGGGAGCTATCGGCCAGTCGCTCACGGCACGCAGCGGACATGGCGGCTGCCCTGGCCTTTGCCAAGGACATCTCCGATTCAGAGGCTTTCAGCGGCCTGCGGGAGCGATTCGGTCCGGCCAGGGGGCGTCCAGGGCCATCCTGAGCGGTCCGAGCCACCGCGCATAGCGTCTCCAGCGACCGACACTGGAGGCGTATATCGGCCGACGGACCTGCTCGTGGCTGGCAGTTCGGACGACGCGGTCGCTTTCGTGAAACTGCAGGCACCGGTCCTCCCATTCGAGACCCACGAACCGAACGAGCCTGCGTGCCTCCCGCTCCGGCCCGGCGACAAGGTCCTCATAGTCCACAGTATGCATCTGCAGATCCAGCACCTCGTTCCAGTGCCGCATCAGTCGTCTGCACCCCTGCTGGTAAAGGCCGATATGACCGAGATCCCGTGCGAAAGACATGCCGGGGCTCTGAAAGTCCTGCTGGAAGCAGGACAGTCCCACGTCCAGGGGATCCCGGCGGCAGTAGATCACCCGGGCCCTCGGGAAGAGCAGCTGGATCAGCCCCAGATTCAGGAAGTTGGCCGGCAGCTTGTCCGTGGACCTGGACGTGCCCGGCCCGGGGGTGACTTCCGCCTCGAGGTACGCCAACGCTGCCTGAACCAGTGTGCCAGTGTCCGCTCCGGCCAGGCACTCGGGCCAGCGATCTGCGGGCGCACCGCCCGCCAGCCGTCGGGGCAGCGCATACAGGTCGGTGCGCTCGCCACATGCGTGCACGCGGGTATGGCTGGCGAGAATCTGCTCAACCAAGGAGGACCCCGATCGGGGCATGCCGACAATAAATACCGGCCTGTCGGAACTGCAGCCGGCGCCGGGCAGGGTCGCCAGACGATCGCGGGTAAAGAATCGGATGAGCCGGTCGACGGTGGCGGTGAACTCTTCGGGGCTGAACTCGCTCGGGCGAACCCGGTTCGCGTCGCGGAACGCGAGAAAAGCGGAATCGTAATCGCCGTCCGCTTCGAGAATCCGGCCGCGCAGGTTGAGGGCAGCCGTTCGGCTACGCCAGTCCATGGACGTCTGATCGAGTCCATCCAGGCGGGCGGCCGCCGCCTCGCGGTGACCGAGTCGGAGAAGCTGCCGGGCCGTCGTCACAACCGCCCATTCCGGCGGCCGGGTCCACGGAGCATTCTCTATCAGTGACAGCACTTCCTGGTTTCGGCCCTGGAGTTCCAGGACATGCGCAAGGGAGGCGATGGCCACCGAGTCGGCCGGCTGCGCCTCCAAGGCCCTGCGCAGGGTCTCCTCCGCGGGGCGGTATTTTCCCAGCGCACTCAAAAGCGCACCCAGGCCGGCGAGGGCCGGCACGTGGGCCGGGTCGATGCTCAGGGCTTCCCGGTAAGCCGAGTCCGCCTCGTTCAGCCGCCCCAGCCCCTGCAGGGCGTCGCCGAGTTTTGCCCGGGTTCCCGGGTCACCCGGATCCGCTTTCACGGCGCGTTGCAGCAGGCCGACGCCCGTCTCGGCGTCACCCCGGGCCAGGTGGGCAGACGCCAGATTGGCCAATGCCGCCGGGAAATCCGGGGCCAGATCGACAGCACGTCTGAAAGCCGGTTCCGCAGAGTCCGGATCGCCCAGGGCGCGACATACGTGACCGAGCCTGTTCCAGGCGATCGCGGAGCAAGGCGACAGCCGCGTGGCCTCCTCGAGTACGGCGCGCGCCTGGGGGAGGCGCCGCAGATTGTTCAGCGCCCGTCCAAGTTCGCAGTGCGCGTCCCCAGAGGTAGGCGCCAGCCGGACGGCCTCCTCAAGTAGCGGCAGGGCCGCATCGGGTTGGCCGTTGTCGATTTGGCTACGGGCATCCTCCAGGAGACCGAGGATCCGCCCCTCGCGATCATCGGACGCGCGGGGATCCCGAATCATCGAATCGGGCGCTCACATTTCATAGCCGAAGCGCTCGACGTGGGGCGCCAGCAGATCCACGTAAGGCTCGAGATGACGCGCGTAGCGCCGCCATCGTCCACTCGAACGAGTGTAGAGGGGTTCGGTCACCTGGTGGTAACTGTTGGTATTGATCCTGCCGCGATCCCGGGCTCGCTCCGCGTAGTCCAGAACCCCAGAGTCCCATGGCACATCCAGAAACTCCAGTACGCCACGCAGCTCCGACGCCATGTCCTCTACCAGCGACTCGTAGCGGACCGTGTAATAGTTGATCGGTAAGCGGGTCGTGTAAATCTGCCAGAGTTTCATGACCCGGTCGTATGTCTTCACAGCGTCTTCCAGGGTGAAGAAATTGGCGAAGGCATCGCTCACCGTGTAGTGCTGCATGAAGTTGGACAGCACCACGTCACAGGGATGTCTCAGGCAGAACAGGAATCTGGCATCGGGAAAGAGCCTCCAAATGATGCCAACGTGAACAGTGCGGATCGGCATCTTGTCGACAACCAATCCGTCGAAATCTCCGGGAACGAACTTGGCAAGCGCTTCTCGGTAGGCCGCGCGGAGCGCGACAATGTCATCCTGGCCAAGTTCTTCAAGCCCCTCCGGAAATCCCTTGGCGCTGTCCTTCAGGGCTTCAAGCACCGGTACAATTGTAGGCTTCTCCTCAACAGTCAGAATGCCCGGATGGCTATCCATAGCTAGGTCGAGCAGAGTGGTCCCGGATCTGGGGAAACCGATCATAAACACCGGCGCAGGCGGCGCTGAGAACGAGGTGGGAGTCCAAGCTTCTGTGTCGGCCGAGGAAAAATATGTCGCTAACCGGTCGAGCATATTCAGGTATCGATTCGGCCGTGACTGCTGTGCCCGGACGGTCTCGCTGGCCAGCCGGTTGGCCTCCCGGAAATTTTTCATGGCCTCGTCCGCTTGGCCGGCGCGGTCATAAAGGTAGCCCAGCTGGTAACGAACCTGTTCCGCCAGGCGCGGATCCATTGCATCGGGGTCCAAAGAGCTCAATCGGTCGATGCCTTCCTGAATTCTGCCGGCACGCCGATCCGCCTTGGCGGCCTCCAGGCGGAGCCGGGGATCCTGCGGAGCCATCTCCAGGCCTCTGCGAAGCACCGCCTCCATGTCCTCGAGCCGATTGGTTTCTTCATACAGGGCCGCCAGCTCCGCGTAGGGCCGGGCGACACTAGGATCCAGCTCCAGAGCCCGCAGCAGACTTTTCTCCGCTTCTTCCGTCCTTCGCTGCTCAACCCGAACCAGTCCCAGATTCAAATGCAACAGCGGGTTCGACGCATCCAGCTCGATAGCCCTGCGGTAGGTTTCCGCGGCGAGCTTGAGCTGCCCCCGCGTGTGATAGGCGATGCCGAGGTTGAGGAGCGTGGGGATGTGTCGGGGCCGGGCGTCGCGAGCCTGCTCGAAACACTCGATACCGCCATCCAGATCGCCCTGCACGATCAATACCGTTCCCAGGTTGTACCTGGCCGACGCGTTCTCCGGGTCGATCAACAGCGCGTGCTCGAAAGCGTCTCGCGCCTCTGCCATATTGCCCTGTGACCGGAAAACGTGCCCGAGGTGATCGTAGGCCACGGCATAATCAGGTCGAACAATCACGGCCCGCCTGAAGGCGTCGATCGCTTCATCCAGCCGTCCCAGGTTGTTGAACGCCCTTCCCATGGTGTCGTAGGCGCCGGCGTAATTCGGGTCTACCTTGAGGGCCTCGAAGCATCGGTCGACTGCACCCTCGTTGTCCCCGCTGCGCAATCCCATCTCGGCCAGATTGTTGTATCCGGCGGCAAGATCGGGCCGAAGGCGTACCACCTGCTCATAGACGGAGGTCGCTTCTTTGAGCCGGCCGCGCGCCTTGAGCAGGTTGCCCAGGCTGTTCAGAAAAACCGCTTTCAGCGGATCCAGGGCGATTGCCCTGCGGACCAGGCGCTCGGCGTCATCGAGGTGACCTTCCCGGGCGTCGATATTCCCGAGGCTGTGCAGGGCGTCGGCATGATCGGGCTGCAGCTGCAGCACTTCCATCAGCCGTGATCTGGCCCGGCCCAGGTCACCCTGCCGTTGGTACTCCTGCGCGAGCTGATAGATATCGCTGACTGAGGCGGTCGGATCACTCATACTGCGGAATTGGATGGCCCTGGGACGGTCAAACGCTGAATTATCGCCGTTTGCGGTCGGCAGGCAAAGAAGCCTCAGGATTTCCAGGATGTTCCATGGCCGCGGCGATGCCTATTCTGCTAATTTTGACTGCAGTGTTTATCGGGTACCTGTTATGCGAATTATCGTCTCTTTGTTCCTGATGCCGATGTTGCTTGCGAGCCAGGCTGCTCTCGCCCAGCAGGAGAATGCGGGCTCAACGGCATCGGCTTTCATGAAATGCGCCCGTATCGCCAACGACGCCCAGCGTCTGTCCTGCTACGACCGACTGGCCACGGAACTGATCGAACTGGGGCTCTCGAACCTGGAGACGCCGGCCCCGGCACCCGCCGCGCCCCCCTCTGCACCGGCTCGAGCCGCGGCCGCAGCTCCGTCTGTACAGGACGATCGCGGCGAGGGGCCCACCGTCATCACCGGCGGCGGAGCCGCCGCCGTTACAACAACCGAAGAGGGTTTCGGTCTCGAACGGGTCGAGGAAGCCCAGGACAACGACATCAAGCTCATCCAGAGCCGCTACGTGGGGGAGTTCTCGGGCTGGGACGGAAAAACGACGTTTCCCCTCGAAAATGGCCAGGTCTGGCAGCAGATCGAGTCTGGCAGGATGTCGTGGACGGCGACCAATCCAATGATCACCATCAAGCGTGGATTCATGGGCAGTTACATGCTGTCCGTAGAAGGCGTTAACAAGAAGGTCCGCGTGAAGCGGATCAAGTAATCCGGAACGGCGTCAGGCCGGGGGGGCCACCAAGGGCCCCTCAGTCCCGGACCATAGATCCTCTTTCTCCACCAGGGCGTACAGCGCCTCGGCCTGCCCTTGCAGACGGCCGGCCACTTCTGCCCAGTTAACATCATCTGCTCTGTCGCCGGCATCGGCCTGGCCACCGAGATCCTCCAGCCTCGCGCTCTGCAGCTGCCACTTCATGGCAAAGTGGCGCGCCGCGTCCCGGGCGGTTTCCGCGAGGGACGACTCGATATGGTCCGTCGGGATATCGCTTCCGGAGATCACCCAGTAGGCGCGGGCCTTGTCCGATTTCGGCCAGATCCTGCCGATAAATAATCGGTGCGGCAGGGTCCAGACAGCATGGCCCACGGCTTCTTCCTGAAAAAGATCGCTGCTGCGGGCGTGTTCGCCCATGCAGCGCACCTCGGCCTTGGCCCACTCGGCGTAGGCATTGAGCTCCTGTTGATCCCTGAATACCATTTTCTTACCTCTCGAATTCTCCGGCCCCGGGGAAAGAATGCGCAGCTCTGTCAGCCACCGACCTGCTGTGCAGGAGACGGCGCCGACAGCGGCTGCGGCCGGTAAACGGCCGCTTCCGGGCTCCAGGGGGCGACGGCGGCCTGGCCGGACTCATAACGCCTCAGATTTTCCCGCATCCAGGGCACCTGGTCATCGTTGCCCCCCTTCACCGCCTCGAAAATCGCCTGGGTCTGGGCCCCGATGGCCTCGTCAAAAAGTCCGTTGGCGGCGCTGGCCATGGCCAGTGTCTCGGACGTCTCCTGATCAGGAGACGTGTCGTACATGGCTCTCGCAGTCTTCAGCGCCTGCTTTTTCTGCTCATCGGTGACATCGCTGCAGGTAGAGTAGGCCCGCGCAAGCGCCGTCAGGATCTGACCATCGCCGGGCGTCATGGCCGCCGCCTTGAGGAGAACGGGATGTGCCCACTGGCACGCGTCGGCCGCCAGCCACGCAACACCGAGCAGATACATGACCTCGACGCTGCCGGGCAGCTGGTGAGCAATCTGGGCGTAGTGATCGGCGGCCGTAGAAAATTCCCCTGCCCTCATCAGCGAATTCGCGAGCAGCATGCGCGGTTCTACCAGCTGGGGCTCCGCCCCGAGTGCCCTCTCGTAGCGAGCACGGGATTCGACGTCTTCGCCGCGCTGCTCCAGCAAGGTGCCGACGAAATAGTTCGCTTGCGGACTGTCGGGATCGAGGGCCAGCAGCCGCCCGAAGGTCATCAGCGCTTCATCCGTCTGGCCGGCGGCACCCTGGATCTGCCCCAGGCGCATCAGCGCTTCGACGTTGGATGGATCGATGGAGATAGCAATCTCGTAAAACGTCATGGCCGCCATCGGCTGCCCCGCCTTTTCGGCGTTTTCTGCGGCCTCAAGATAATGACGGGCGCCCCGGGCATGCCCCTCCACAAAGGCCAGCAGTGGATCCTCGATGGTCGGCATAGTGTCGCCTGCCCGCGCCATCTCGGCCTGTGCCTTGTCTTCCTGGCCCGCCTCGCGATAAGCCATCGCAAGCCTGTGGTGAAGCGCCGAAGCCTCGGGCTGCTGTGCAAGCGCATTCTTGAAATGCGCTACCGCCCCTGCGTAATCGCCCTTATCGAAAGCCACGCGACCCATACCCTCCAGAGCCGCCGCGTCGTCCTTATTCACGTTCAGGACGACCTGAAAGGCCGCCTCCGCCTCCACCAACCTGTTCAATTCCAGCAGCACCCGTCCCAGGCGCACATAGCCGGGCACGTATCGGGGATCCAGGGTCAGGGCGGCGCGGTAACTTTCAACGGCCGCATCCAGGAACCCGGTTTCCTCGTAATGAATCGCCAGCAGGTAAGGCCAGCGGGGGTTCTCGTTATCGAGGATGGCAGCATTGCGAAGGCAGGCCCCGGCCGCCTCCTGCTGTCCCTGGGCCAGGTAATTGATTCCCATCCGCCCGTAGGCCAGGCCGAGGCTTCGTCCCTCCAGCGTGGCGCGTTGCGACCTGAAATACTCCACCGCCGGGGCCAGCATATCCCGAACTTCGGGCTTCAGTTGCGAAAGATCGGGATGGGGAACCAGCTCCAGGTCATCGGCGCCCTTGGCAGCCTGAGCGCTGGCGGCGCCGCTGAAAAACAACAGCAGAATCGCGACCGGCCATGTCTTGCGTGGACTGATAGGCATGAACGCAATTTTCTCCCTTAAGGGGTATGACTCCAACAGCGAATCGGCATTCCCTGCGAAATTGCCCGTTCCGCCACCCCGGGGCCCGCAGCACGACAATCAGAGAGTGCGCCTGGTCATTCGTTTCCCGGCAGCCTTCCGCACCCAAGCCTGGCGGTGCGCGGGTTTCGGCGCTCGTGGGAGCAGGGGCAGGCCCGCGGGGGGCGCAAGGATACCACGCCCCCGGGCCATGCTCGCCTCAGGGGTAAGGGATGACGATCTCCTGGTCCGGCCCGATGCTTTCCAGGACCTTGACCTGACCGTCTGGCCAGGTGACCTCGACGCTGACGGGTTCGGTCGCGACCCCGAATCCGAACGTGAGCGTCAACTCGGTCTGGGAAAGATAGCTCCGGGCGCCGCCCACACGTCGCACATCGTCTCCGCCAGGATGACTGACGCTCACCCGTGCGCCAACAGCATGGCGGTTTGGCGCGGGGGCCACGAGCCGCACGCGCAGCCAGTGGTGGCCGGTGACCTGGTCGTTACGTAGCAGTCTCGCCGGTCCGCCGGCCTGGGTCAGTACCACATCCAGATCGCCGTCACCGTCCATGTCGGCATAGGCTGCGCCCCGGCCCACGATGGGCTGGCCAAGATCACCCAGTTCGTCGGCGGGTACGGCGACGAATCTTCGCGGGCACCCGGGGCCGCAGTTCCAGAAGATCTGTGCGGGCTGGGCATGGCGCTGGCTCGCCTGAACCTTGTTGATCGCATCCTCCACATGGCCATTGGCCTGCAGCAGATCCTGCCGGCCGTCCAGGTCGACATCGAAAAAGAAAAGGCCAAAACTCAGCACGGCGCGGCTGGCGGGGCCAATACCGGAGATGATGGCCTCGTCCGTGAACAGTCCGCTACCGGCAGGATCAACATAATAGGAGGTCATTTCGTTGGCAAAGTTGCCGATGGCCACGACCATTTCCCCGGTGTCGGTGTGGCGGGCCACGTCAATGCCCATGGCGCCGGTCGCGTGCCCGGTGTTGTCGTAGGCGAGCCCCCGGCCCACCCCCTGCTCCTCGAATCGCCCCCCAAGATTCCTGAAATAAAAATTCCGGACGGTATCGTTGGCGACCAGGACGTCCGGCCGGCCATCGTCGTCCAGATCGTCCACCGCCACTGCCAGCCCCTTGCCTACCGGGTCGCCCGTATTCGGATGACTGACCCTGACGCCGGCTTCGGCCGAGACCTCGACGAAACGCCCGTCTCCCTCGTTACGGTACAGATAGGGCTGGGTGCCGGGAAAATTCGTCGGCGGCCCGTAGGCCCTGCCGATTCCTGCCAGGCGGTAGTCCACCTCGAAATCCAGTTCCCGGTTCCACTCGACGTAATTGGCGACGAACAGGTCCATGTCCTGGTCGCCGTCGAAGTCCAAGAACGCGGCCGAGGTACTCCAGCGATCGGCGTCTCCGGCGACACCCGCCGTGCCGGTCACATCCTCGAACCGGCCGCCACCGAGATTCCGGAACAGCCGGTTGGGGCCCACGGCGGTTAGAAAAATATCCAGCAGCCCGTCCCCGTCCACGTCGCCCAGGGCGACCCCCATGCCGTAGAGGCTGGTCTCCAGTCCGGACCCCCGCGTGGCGTCGCGAAATGTTCCGTCACCGTTGTTCAGGTACAGGGCCGACACGCTCGGCTCAGCGGGACTGCCCGACCAGGGCCACTCCGAGGAGTTGACGAACAGCAGATCCGGATCCCCATCCCCATCCAGGTCGGAGAAGGCGACGCCGCCGCCCATCGTCTCCGGCAGAAGCCGTTCGCCCGTCGCGCCGTTGTTATGGACAAATTCGATCCCGGCGCGAGTCGTCACGTCGGTGAAGGAGAGTGCCGGCGGCATCGGGATCCCAGCCTCTTCGAGCGTTGCGGGGGCCTGGAGGGGAGACTCCTCGACGAGCTCGACTGCCTGACGGTCCCTCAGCGCCCACCAGGTCAGAAGCGCCACGAAAGCGATGAAAAGCAGTCCAAGTGCTGAACGGCGAAGCGCAACGCCGATCACGGCATCGTTCTGCTCTGACCCGTCATCACCGGCTTCTGCGTCCCGTAGCCTGTCGGTCTCGGTCGGATCCTGGTTGTCGGTTCTCACTGCTCAGCCTTTGTCGGCATGGGATCGGCAAGCCCATAGTTACCCGGCCGCTGCAGATCATAGATAACAACCGCTTCCGCGGCATGGTTCGCCGCCGGGTTGGCGCGACGGGCTGCCGCGATCGCCCGATCTCGCGCATTGTCGTCTACCTTGTAGCGCGCGTGTTGCTCCCGATGAACCTGGGCGTCCGCGGGCCGGTTGAGCAGTCCGTAAACCTGCGTCAGCCCCCAGTGCGCCTCCTCGTTCTCGGGATCGATCGCCAACGCGTCGTTGAACGCCGTCTCGGCCTCGATGAGAAAAGCGGCGCGCCGCAAGCTGCGGTCGTCTCCGCCCCGTTCCAGTTTGGATCTCTCCAGCAACGTGCCTCCCAACTCGTTCAGCAGTCGATAATCCCGGCTGAAGTCAAATCCGCGTGTTCGAGCCTCGTTGAAACGCGTGTCCACCAGAGTCCGATAAGCTTCGATCGCTTCGTCGAGAAAGCCGTTCTGGCGATTCAGAACCGCTGTGAAATAGGTGAGCGACCAGGGATAAGCGGGCGGATCGAATACCCGGGCGCGCTCGAGGGCTGCCGCCGCTGCCTCCAGGCGGCCCTCACGCAGATAGACCCGGGCCAGATTCACTGCGCCATGTGGAGAGCCCAGTGCCTCGACTTGCCTAAACGCCGTTTCCGCCTGCCGAAGTTCGCCGGCGCCTCCCTTTCGCAAGAGCCCGATGCCATAGTCGTTCCACCGCTGCCACGGCTCGACGTCCAGGGTCTGCCCGCCGACGATGGCACCGTTGGGTGCCACGGGCAGAGACACGCTGTCACTGGCGATGACCGTGACGGGCAGGTCGTTGCGTACGAAATGCTCGCCCTGGATAAGCTTGAGATAGTGGGTGTCGAATTTCCGGTATTTGAGGCTGACCTCCACCTGCACCGGCTCCGTCACCCATCCGGGGACGGTGAATCGGTAATGCACCACATCCGCTGCGCCGGGCGGTATCTGGTTGTTGTACAGCGCCGTGAAGATGTCTTCGGCGTTCCGTCTGTCGATCCGCCTGCCTTCCCGGTCCAGAATCCAGGCGTTGACGAAATGCGCCCAGGGATCCACCCGCGCTTCAGATGGCTCCATCGCGCCGCTCCGGCCGAGGATCCGCCCGCCGCTGCTCACCGTTACGTCGACCCAGATCTGATTGGAATCCGCGGTGCCCTGGGTAAACAGATGCCCCAGAGAAAGGGTCCTCAGCACCGTCTCCAGGAGATAGGTCTGACCGGGAATGATGGCGGGGGCCTCCGGGCGAAGCGGCGCATAGAGCCGGCCTTCCACCGTGCCGCCCTCCTTGAGACCGAAAATGTCGACTCGGAGCGCATCTTTGAGGAACGCCCGGTGGGCGTCGTTGACGGCCTCGGGCAGACCCAGCAGGTGCGGAATTCCGGTGTTGGCGGACGGAAATTGGTGATCGTGGACCTTGAGTTCACTGCTGTCATCCAGTCGGCGGGCGCCGAAGTCGCTCGAGACCACGGTGGGCATGTGGCAGCCGTTGCAGTTCGGCTCGGCCGCCTCCGGGTAATAGAAGCTCCTTATACCGTGACCCGAGACGCCCGATAGCAGGAAGCTGTCGTAGTGGTTCTGCCCGCGAAGCCAGCGATAACCGTTCAGTTCCTCGGGAAGATGCACCTTGTGACAGGCGCCGCAGAACTCCGCCGTCCGATGCAGGGGCTTAAGGAAGGTCTTTCGATGGAATTCCGGTTTGGCCTTTACGAGCGTTTCGTTGACCCACCGGAGAGCCGGGCTCGTGGCGTACGCAAACGGGTAATGCAGCGGTTCCTCGATCGTGTAATCCGCGTTGCCGCGGGGGCTGTTGATATTTGTAACCGCGTGGCAGACGGAACAGGTGATACCGGCCTGAGCGGTGGGGTGCCCTACGTCGTCGAACTGCGGATCGTCGAACGCGCCGGAAAAAAAAGGCACCGGGTCGTGACAGCCGGCGCAGAAACGGGCGGCCTGGACATCGCCGTCCCGCGCCAAGGCCTTTTCCCGTGTGTTTCGCACCGAGAACAGGTAGGCGGGATTGTTGAACGAAGCAAAACGGTGGACGCTGTTCGACCAGCTTTCGTGCACATCCTGGTGACAACGCTGGCAGTAGGCATCCTGCATCAGCGCCCGGGCCGGTATGAAGTCGCCGCTGGCGGTGCGCGCCAGGGACGGGAAAAAATACTGCACTCCGGCATCGGGTCCGACCGCGTTCCACCGGCGGGGATCCTGGGCCTGAACGATGGTCAGCAGCACTGATATCAGTACGGCGCCGGCAGCAATCGCACCCCCCAGACGCCAGTTGATGCGCGGCCCCGCAAGTCGGTGGAGCACAAAAAGCCAGATGGCCAGCACCGGCGCAACCAGATGGACCCAGTAGGCGGCCTGGCGCAGCAGAGGATCACGGATCTCGATCAGGGGAATGCCCCGGGTCAGAAGCAGACCCGTGACGAGCAGCGCGACACCGACCACGAAGAGGGCTACCCCCACTCTCACCGCCCGACGATTTGGCCGCGACCAGGCGCGCTGCATATGGCGAATACCGTAGATGATGAAGGGCACGATCAGGACGACGCCCAACACCAGGTGGCCCAGGAACATGAGCTGGTAAAAATAATTCTGGATCGTTTCGCCCGTCAGCCATTCGACCCATGTCACCGACGCCAGGTAGGCCGCGTTAATGGCCAGCAGGGAGAAAAGCCCGAACACGAAAAACAGTAGCCGCTTCAGGCCGGGTGTGACGACGGGCGCGGGTCGTGGCCGGCCGGGGCGCTTTTCATATACAGAAGCTGTCATCGGCCGGACTGGTACCGCAGGTTGAATCGGTCATGAAGATCACGCCTGCGGGCCTGCTCGGCCTGGGTTCGACCTTCGCTCACGGGCAACGGACCAACCCGACCACCCCCGAGCGTATACAGGTCCATGTCCTTGGCCCAGCCCCGGGCATCCACGACAATCCGGCGTCTCCAGCCCGCCGGGGCCGGCGGCGGCACGGCGAATTCGAGATGGACTTCCTCGCCCGAGCCGACGATTACCACCGCGTCGTCGGCTTCCGCCAGCAGCGGATCCACCGGACCCATAACGGTGTAATAACCGTCGAGATAGCGGGCGTCCCAGAACGTCTGTCGAACCGAGTAGTCGTAGTCGGGCAGTCGCTGCGGACCGTTACGACGCAGCGGGAAACCGGTTTTCCCCAGGCGCGCCTCCAGCGGCCGCATCTCATGCGCCCGGACCTCGGGGGGCTGCTCCTCGTACACCACCCGGAGACGGTCCCAGTAAACCTCCTGTGAGGTGGTCAGACGCAAACTGACGGTACCCGGAGGCAGCGCATTCAGCGGCAGCGCCATGACCCTCGGCATGCCGGCGGGATAGCCAAAATCGGCGTGAACCAGATGCCACTCGCCATTCTCGTCGAGGGCTTCCAGATCCGGCGGGTCGTATGTCGCGCCGGCCTGCCAGGCCGCGAAGACGGTCTGAGAGTACGGATATTCGACCCATCCGTCCGCCACGAGGACCGGTTGCGATCCCATCGGATTGATAACCTCGTCAAACGCCAGAGTGAGGGCGTGAGGGGCCCGCAGCCGCCCGATAAATCGGTCGTCTATCATCCCCGGCGGGGCGGCGACATGATCACTGGCGGCGATGCTTCCGGTCACGTCGTCTCCACGATCGTTGGTCGCTGCGACAACGGCTCGCTCTGAGCGGAAGTAAATCGGCCGGCCGGTCACCTCGGGCTCGCCCGTGCCCATCCGCTCGTCTGTCACCATGTCCCAACCGGGCGGCAGATCGAAGACCTGCAAGGCGACCGTGTCCAGATAGGCATTCTCCTCCATGGGCTCCGTGATCTTTATCTGGTAGCGGCCGTTGCGCTCTGCCGGCAGTCCCTCCGGCATCAGGAAGCGCTCCCATGGGCGGGGCGGCGCGTATTCCCCGGGGGCGACAAAGAATCCCAGTCCGCCGACGCCCAGAATGTCGCTGACGAACGCATAAGCCTGACCGTCCCAGGCGAAAATGATCGGGCAACTGGAAAGCTGGCGCTGGGTTTCCGCCACCGTGTGGATCTCGCCTGCACCGAGATCCAGTTCCGTCTGAAACACCCCGTCGGTCCAGTCCAGGGCAACAAAGTCCGCCGCCTCGCGGCCCCCCAGGCCCAGCAACACTGGCTGGAGGCTCTGCCCCGGCGCCGTGTTCCTGTCGAAGTTGTCCGTGATCGTCCAGCGGTCCAGCGTGCGCAACGAGATCCGCGTGCCGATGCCGGACCGGTTGGATCTCATGGAGTCCGCCCGGTCTTCCTTGCCGGTGACCTGCAGGGCGAGGAAACGATGCCTGCCCGTCCCGGGCGCCCAGACCCTGAGCCCGGCCAGGGTGGGCCCCGCCAGGGAAGGGCCTCGCGCCGCATCCCCGTTCAATACAATGAGAGGCCCTGACAGCTCGGCATATTCATCCACCAGCACCCGGTTCTCCTCGCCAGTCAGGATCACGACGCCGGCGCTGCTCACGGCCATCAGATCGACCCGGCCATCCCCGTTGAAATCCGCCAGGGCCAGTCCCGGGGATTCACCGTCTACCCGAGCCACGGGTGACGGGCGCCACTCGCCATCCTTCGCGGGCGCCCAGAGGGCCAGCTCGCCATTGCTGTCGATCGCATAAACCTCGGTGCGGCCATCCGCATCCCTGTCACCGGCCACCGCGGCGATCAGTGCCGCGGAGCGGAAACGGTCGAAGCCCGGCGCCGGTCGGTACTGCCATAGCCGGTCGTTGAACCAGACGTCACTGCCGGTTTGCCTTACGACGATCAGGTCGGTGTCCCGGTCGCCGTCCAGATCGGCCGGTAGAAACTGCCCCGGACCGGCACCACCCTCGATACCCGACATAACGGCGAGACGACGAAAACTGCCATCCAGGTTATTGCTGAAAAGCTCGTCCGGGCCGTTCGAATTGACCACAAATATATCCAGGTCGCCGTCATGATCGGCGTCGATCAGTCCGGCGTCGCTGCAGTAACCGGCATCGTCGGTACCGGTCTCCGCTCCCGCCTCTGTCCAGGTGCCGTCGGCTGCGCCCAGCCATAACTGATTCGAACCCAGCCTGCAGAGATACGCATCCAGGTTGCCGTCGTTGTCCACGTCCCCCCACAGGGCCGCGCTGATGCCGGCGATGCCGGACAGGGGATGATCCACGACGGCACGATAGCCATCCTCGCCGCGGGCCTCGAGCACCAGAGATCCACTTGTAGATACGCGGTACAGGTCGAGTACTCCATCGGCGTCGATGTCCGCGGCCGTCAGCCGGGCCGGCGCCCCGCCGGGCGGAGCATCAATATCGCGAGGAGCCGCGAACAGCGGGCCATCCGGCAGGGGATCTCTTGTGGGCTCGGGGCGATCCACCGCCATCGTCTCGGCCTTGGCGCCCATGCGGGTATATTTGAACTCGGCGAGGCGGGCGCGAGGATTGTCGGCAAAGCGCTCGTAATCCGACAGCATTTCACGGGCTTCGTCGGCACGGTCCAGACGGCGAAGCACCAGTCCCGCGCCGTAATATCCGCTGCGCAGGTAGGGGTCGAGCTCGATGGCTCGTTGATAATTTTCCAGCGCGCCTTCCAGGTCACCCTGCTGCAGGAGTGCCTGGGCGACAAAATAGACCGCGTACGCGTCTCCCGGGTCTGCTCGGGCAACGCGCTGCAGATGCTCCAGCGCCCCGTCGATCTGCCCAAGATAGAGACGCAGAAGCCCGCTGACATACTGGGCTCTCAGATGGGTCGGATCGCTTTCCAGGACACTCGACAGGATCTCCAGGGCCCGTTGTTCCCCGCCTTCCTGCTGCATGTTCAGGGTGGCAATGGCCAGATTGACCCGGGCATCCAGCCACTGGGGTTGCCGCTGGACCACTTCCGCGAAGGCGTCCCGGGCGCCCCGGTAATCAAAGTATCCCATCAACGCAACGCCGCGATTGTTCTGAATAATGTCCTGATCGCTCAATTCCGAACCGCGATCACAGGCCACGGCCAGGACAAAGAAGACCACGGCGACCAGCGCCCGAGCCCGTGGGATCCTTCGCAGTGATGCCAAGCGCTCAGCCACCATCTAGCTGCTGCCTCGCAGGGTCTTCTTTGCTGCCGCTATCCGCTGGCGGAGATTCTCGACCGAGATAGGTTCGTCACCGGCCGGCTCCAGGTGGCGGGAAGAGAGATAGGAGTAGAGTTCGGATCGCAGGTGGCCGAGCATGTCGTGACCGCCCCGCCGACTGCGCTCCTGGCGAAGCCGCTCAACGTCGACAGGGGCGACGACCACTTTTTCACCGGGTCCCGGGTCGGCCTGGGCCAGGACGCGACCGTCATAGTCGACGATCATGCTACCCCCCGGCCAGCTGAACGGTGGGTAGTTCGACATGGCCGCGCCCTGATTGGCCGCCACTACGTAGACCGAATTCTCCAGGGCCCGTGTCCGGTTCACCAATGTCCACCAGTTCATGGGTTCTGCTGTGCCCCATGGATCCATGTAGGCGGAGATCCGCACCATGATCTCGGCGCCCCGGAATGCCAGCTCGCGAATGGTCTCGGGAAACAGCCAATCGTAACAGGTCGCTACGGCGATCCTGCCGAGTTCGGTGTCAGCGACCGGGAATGGATCGAGTGGGTAATCCGCGAAATCGTGGGGACTTGCATGCACTTCCCACGGAATCCAGGGATTCACTTTCCGATACTTGCTGAGGATGCCTGCCGGCCCCACCAGCACGGTCGTGTTGAACACCGCATCGGGAAACTCGGAGTCGTATTCTAGGAAGGACCCAGTCTGTATGTAACATCCGTACTTTTTCGCCAGCGCCTCGTAGACATCCGTGTGCTCGTTGGGCACCGGGACGGCCAGCCGGCGCCGCAACTCGTCCACCGTCGGATAAGCCGGAACCGCATGAGCGAACTCCGGGAACGCCAATAGTCGTACGTCAAAAAAGGGTTCGTAACCGAGGATGGTCTGCTCGACGATATCGCGCATCCTGCGCACTCGTGCCGGGATCTCCTCGCGGGTCTCGGCGGACGGAAAATCTGTCTGGCAGGCTGCAGCGTAAAACACGATGGACACCAATTCTGGGGACGGAATGGGGAAGTGCATTGTCTTGGCCGGTCGGCATTGCCTGCGGCAATCCGATCCTGCCCGTCCTATTGTAATGGCCTCGCCCTTCCGGGCGCAGCAAATGGCGAGGGCACGGCGGGTGTACTATATTGGCCAGAAGGATTCTTTTTGAATCCAGTGCCGGACGATCCACAAGCACGAGGGGACGATCCAAGATGACGAACAATCTCCAAGACCTCGAGAAGGCCTTGCACGATGCGCGTACCCAGTTTTCCAAGACTGCGCAGCAGACCTTCAATCGCCTCAACCGGGAACTTCAGACTTTGATCCGCCGCGGCAAGCGGGCCGGCGACAAGGTCAACAAGCTCAGGAAACGCCTCGAGGCCCAGGCCGAGAAGGCGGCTCGATCCGGTACCAAGGCGGCCCAGCAGCAGGTGAAAAAACTCGAGCAGATGCTGGCGGACGCCCGCGATGAACTGCGTATCACCGAGGAAGACAAGCGGCGTGTTCGCCAGATGTATAACGAGGCCAGGAAGTACGTGAAGAAGAGCGAGTTCCTGGACAAGGCTGTTTCCCGGCTCGAGGCGGAGATCGAGAAGGCGTTCGCCTCGCGCAAGCCCAAGAAACGCCCGTCCAAGAAGAAACCGGCGGCACGGAAGAAGGCCGCGGCAAAGCGTCCATCGGCCAAGAAGCCTGCGAAAAAGAAATCGGCCGTCAAGAAGAAGGCTGCGAGCAAGAAGAAGGCTGCAAGCAAGAAGAAGGCTGCAAGCAAGAAGAAAGCTGCGAGCAAGAAGAAAGCTGCGAGCAAGAAGAAGGTCGCCAGCAAGAAGAAGGCTGCGCCGAGACGAAAGGCGAAGGTAAAGAGGAAGCCCGTCAGACGGAAATCCGCCAGCAAGAAAAAGCGGGTTTCAAAGAAGAAGTCATCCCGATAACCGTTTCACCGGAAGTCGAAGGGCCGCTCCAGAGAGCGGCCCTTCGACGTTCAGAACCGTCGACCAAGGAACATGAATCCGGTGGCGTCACCATCTTCCGCATAACCGCCGCCGATATATATGGGGCCGAATACCGAGTCCATGCCGAGAAAAAGACTGCCCGCGGTTTTCCCGTCTGCGATGTCGACGTCGTCGCCGATCGATCCGAATTCGATCGATCCGCCCATGTACACGGGCAGAAACGCCACGTCGTTTATTCTCCGATACATCACGGTACGCGCCAGAACGAACTCTTCACCGCTCAATTCGTTTCTTTCGAAGCCCGTCAGCCTTAGAAATCCACCCAGTTCGAATAGTCGGGAGATGGGAGCGTCTCCGTTCAACGTCGTGCCGCCCGCAATGGACGGGATCAAGGTGAATCGACCCCAGGTCAGCGCGACATCGGCCCCGTATGTCAGCTGATCGAAGCTGCCATTGTCGCCAAAGGCGTCCCGATGCCAGGCGTAGTTCAGAAAGAGCGAATGCCCCGACGTGGGGAAATTGACGTTGTCCAGTTCGTCCAATTCGAATCGAACCAGCAACTTACCCTCCGAGTAATCCGCTTCCAGGTCGGTCGGCTCTCCTACCCTGATACTGGAACTCACCTCCGAACGCTCGTAGCCCGCGCGGATTTCACCCCAGGTCCCCAGCTCCCGACCGACACCGAGGCCCAGCCCGTACTGAGTGAGCCGGTACTCGGCGACCCGCCGGCCATCCTCGAACACGTTGACGTTTCGCTTGCCCCAGAAACCGGTCGGCTGGACAAAGTAAAGCTGGTCCTGGTCAACGGGCTGATACCAGTCCGTAAACACGCCGGGTTCCTCGCCGACGGTGACCTGTGTCCGCCACTCCGCGCCAAGCGAGTTCATGGCCGTGCGCAGGTAGGCGATGCGCAGGTTGAACAGCGTGTCGCCTTCGAAGTCGTCCTCCAGATCGAGGCCGAATTGCAGGTAGTCCGGGCCCCAGCGCTTGGCTCTTGCATCGATGGCCAGCCCGGTCTGGCCGCTCCCCTCGACGACCTGGTAGCTGATCTTCTCGAAGAGGTCCATGCCGTACAGGGTCTCGATGTCCCGCTCTATCTGCCCTGCCTCCAGTCGCTGTCCTGTGGGGTGCTCAATCTTGTCTCTCAGGATTCTGGGGTCCAGGGCCACGTCCGTGCGCACGTCGATGAAGTCGATCATGGGCGGCAGCGTGGTTCGGCTGTCGCGGCGCGCCAGCCAGCGTCGGTACGCGGCCTCGGGAAGCGTGTACCCGGCCAGCCGGGATCTGAGGGCGTCAGCCGCTCTGTACCCGGCGTCGACGGCCTCGGAGGTTCTGTCGAAATCGGTCCCAGTAATGTCGCCCAGATCCGGCACGATGGGGATGTCCACGGCCTTCAGGGTGGCCAGATTCCGCTCCGTGTTGGACCGGGTCATGATCGAGGTCAGCTGATCCGTGATGATCAGCGGGTCGGTGAGCGCCTCCGGCGGATGCAGGGGCGTGCTGATGTCGACGACGATAAGTACGTCGGCGCCCATCTCGCGCGCCACGTCCATCGGAAGATTGTTCGTGATCCCGCCATCGACGAGCATGCGGCCATCCACGATCGTGGGAGAGAACACACCGGGGACGGCCATGCTGGCGGTGATGGCGAGCGCCAGATCGCCCTCGCTCAGGACAGCCGCCCTGCCCGTGCCTATGTCGGTGGCCACCGCCCGGAATGGGGTTGGCAGCTGATCGAAGTCCCCGATCGCGGCCACCTGGGTCGTGAAGTCCTTCAGGGCAAGTGTGATCCGTTGACCCTCGATCCATCCCAGAGGCAATTTGAATTCCCGGGTAGCGAGATCGAAGCCGGGCTGGGCCTTCACCAGCAACAGGCGATCATCCGACTTGCGCCGGAAACTGCGGTCGACCCGGTCCACGTCGTCACGAAACATGGCGTCCCAGTCCATCGCCTCAATGGCTGCCTGAATTTCATTGGCTGACAGACCGGAAGCGAAAAGGCCTCCGACGATCGCGCCCATGCTGGTGCCGGCCACATAATCCAACGGCACCCGCATCTCCTCGAGCACCTTGAGTACCCCCACGTGGGCGGCGCCACGGGCACCGCCGCCGCTGAGCACCAGCCCGACCCGAGGTCGATCATCGGGCGGATCCTGAGGGGGAGCCTGCCCCCCCAAAGACGGCGCCGCCAGGCATGCCAGAACAACCGCGACGAACGGCTGCCATGCCGGATGAAACATTCTCATGGTGTGTCTCCGGGAATCACCCGCTGTGCCGGCCTACTCCTCCGATCTCTGGGAGATATGCATACCGACAAGACGGGCCACCAGAATGGTCAGGTAGAGTTGCCCGACGACAGCCTCCATCGTGGCAAAAGAACCGCCCACCCGAGTCAACGGGGTGATGTCACCGTAGCCGAGGGTGGTCAGCGTCACGAAACTGAAGTAAGTGAAGTGATAGGGCGCGCCGCCTTCCGGGGGGACCCCACGGAATGCATTCGGGTCAAGGGTGAAAATCAACGAGTAAAGGTAGGCAAAACAGACGCCGATCAGCAGGTAAACGGCGGTCGCTCCAAAGATCAGATTCATGGAGACCCGTTTCCCCTTGGAAAGGATGTCGACCAGGATCTCGTAGGCCACCAGTCCGAAGAAGAGCACGCCCGTGACACCCGCGGCCACGAGCGCCCATTGCTCTTTCATTGCGCTGAGGCCGAGCCACATTGTCACCATAAGCAGCCCCGCCAGCACGATGACGATGACAAAGCTCTTGCCCTGATGCGACATCGTGTAACAGGCCGCAATCGCCATGGCCGTGATGAAAATGGCGTTAGTGACCTCCTCGATATTGGCCATACCGAAGAACGGGGCCACCAGCCACAATCCAACCAGAGACAACAAGAGCAACGAGTAGCCGTGGGCCGGCGGATTGAGCTTTTTGCGCAAGATATCAAGCTGATCGTCTTTCATCGAAGGCTCCTCGCCACCTTGTCCGCGGGTGATTCTAGTCTAGCGACAGGAATGATGATTACCTAAACAATGGGCCCCGGGAGGACAGCAGTATGTGCGCGACGACCGGCGCCACTCGCCTTTGCCGGATCGGCGTCACGATGACACAGTTATCCTGACGCCGGCGGACGAGAGGACCCCCCCGAGGCGATTCCGGTACACTTTCGCTTCGCGGGTCGCGGCACCTCCGGCGGCAGCGCGAGGGAGGAACCACGGTATCACGACCCAACTGCAATGCAGGACGGCGACACTGCCATATCCGCGCGCGGCCGGTCGGACCGGCAATCGATATCTGAGTACATGACCCGAGGACATGGAAACCCATGAGCTGGACCCCCTACGACGGATCGCAATACCTGGACTTCACAGGCGTTGAGGAATTCTGCCGGAACCTGGCCGCGGCGCACCCGGAATGGGTGACGTTGGAAGAGGTCGGCCGCAGCCATCACGACCGGCCCTTGTTGCTGCTGACCCTGAGCCGAACCGATGGCGACGTGTCCCGGCGACCCGGATTCTGGCTGGATGGCGGAACCCATGCGGCCGAGTTTACTGGCGTAATGGCAGCGCTCTACGCCATCAGTTCCTGGGTTAGCGAGATCGTCTCCGGCAACGAGGATGCGATCAACTGGTTTTCACGCCGTGCAGTTTACGTCATGCCGTGCATCAGTCCGGATGGCTTCCAGGCCATGTGCGACGGCGCGCCTTTCATCCGCTCGTCCCTTCGTCCACCCCAGCCCGGGACTGTACGCTCCGGCCTGGATCCCTGCGATATCGACGGCGACGGCGTCGTCCGCTGGATGCGGTGGAAGCACCCCGCAGGCTCCTTCGTTCCGGACCCGGAAGTACCGCTGTTCATGCGTCCGCGAACCTTGACCGACGATCCGGAGGATGCCTACTTCCTCTGCGACGAGGGCGAATTCATCCAGTGGGATGGCGGCAAGTGGCGCAGCGCGCCGCTGGCCTTCGGCGTCGATCTGAATCGAAACTTCCCCGGCAGCTGGCAGCCTTTTGAGATGTTCGGCATGGACGGCGGCGCCTTCGCCCTCAGCGAACCGGAGAGCCGGGCCGTGGTAGACGCGTTTTCGGCCCGTCCTTTCATCGGGGCGGGCCTGACCAACCATACGTACACCGGCTGCCTGCTGACCCAGCCATACGCTAAGAACCCGCCCATCTCTCAGCCGGATGTGGATCTGATGGAGCATCTGGCAAAGGAAGCCGTAAAGGGCACCCACTACAAGGTCTTCAAGGTCAACCCCGAATTCACCTACGACCCGGACAAGCTGATCGTCGGCGTATGGGCCGACAGTATGGTCACCGTGTTCGGGGTCCCCGGCTATACCCTGGAGCTCTGGGATCCGCTGAGCGAGGCCGGACTGGAGGTGGAAAAGCCCCTCGACTTCTTCCTCAAGCCGGAGCCGGAGCAGATGAAAAAGGTCTTCGCCCATTTCAGCGGCGACGGCCACGCGGTAGAGCCATGGCGAAGCTTCGATCATCCTCAGCTCGGCAAGGTTGAAATCGGCGGGATCGACTACCTCCGGACCCTTCGCAACCCGCCGGTGGCGAAGCTGAAGGAGGAATGCGAGGCGGGTTTCAGGGTGGCGGATGCGCTGCGACGATCGCTGCCGGACGTAGACGGCAGCCTCCGAATCGAGCATCACGGCAAAGCCTGGACGGTCGAACTGACGCTCGAGAACCACGGCTACCTGCCCACGTCGGCGACAATCCACGGTGCCAGACTGGCGGGCTCGCCGCGGATATCGGCCAAATTGTCGTGTTCCGACGGGGTGTCGATCATCTCGGGACCGGACGAAATCGAACTGGAGCATCTGGAGGGCTGGGGCCAGACCCTGGTCGGCTCCGGTCGCAACCCGGTGTACGCCAGTCTCCCATCTCACGGCCACCGGACCATCGCACGCTGGATGGTGGAGGGCTCGGGCGAAATCAACGTCACCTGGTGTGCGGGTCGCGGCGGTGAAGGAAAGGCGGAAAGCCTGCTGGACGCCGGGTAAAGGCTTTCGGCGATTCGGCATGGTCTGGCGACCCGGAATGACGGTTTTTCGCCGACGACGCGATTCTCTACTAATCTCAGGACTGACAAAGCGCTGGAGAGACGACGGGTGATCAGGTCAAGCAAAGAACCGGACATGCCGCCCGAGGTGGCGGCCATCAAAGACTGCGGGTTTGCCATCTGGGCCAGCGAGAACGTGGCGGTGAGCCTGCGTGACAACTTCGATCCGCGGCGAATCCCGGTCAAGGGTGTCCGGCACGTCCGCGTCTGGGGACTGCAGGTGGACGACGAGCGGGAGTTACCGGGGCATGAGCGGACCATGATCCCGGACGAAGATCTCTGGGAGATCAACTTGCAGGCGAAAGACGGTTCGTCCTACGCCTTCGACTCCAAGTTACTGAAACCCGCGGGCTGAATCTGCCTGCGGTCCCTGCGCCCTCCGGGAGAGATTTGGGGAGCTTTCGAGCAGTCCTTCAAGGCGGAACGCCGACCCCTGGCAATGGACCTCATGGCGGCGATCATTCCGAGGATTTCAGCCGGCCCTCGATCACGTAGCCCAGTATTTCCACCACCTGCTCCGGCGTCTCGGCCACGGCCAGGGCAGCGGCGTCGACTTCCTTCAGCGCATGGGTCAGTGCGGGGTCGTGAAGCGTGATGACAGGTGTCCCGATCGCCGCAGCATAACCGGCATCAAAGGCGGCGTTCCATTGCCGGTACTTATCGCCGAAACGCACCACGACCACATCGGCCCTCTCGATGAGCGTTCGTGTCCGGATGGCGTTCACCTTGGCGCCCTTGTGATCCTTCCAGAAATCCGAGGATTCTGGACCGAGGATTGCGACCCCGCAGTCATCGCTGGAGGCATGATCGGTCACCGGCCCGGTAAGCGCCACCGGGAGCCCGGCGGCACGCACACCGGTCTCGATGCGGCCCCGCCAATCCGTGTGGATCTCGCCGGAAAGATAAATCTCCCAATCGTGCGACATTTTCACCTGCTCCGTTCTGAGTAAGCCGTCATCGTACCGGAAACTGGAGCTGTATGAGTCTGCTCACCTGATCGGGGTTCTGCAACGGAAGGGGCTGGCGGAGCAGACCGTCGCCCGCCTTCGCCGAACCCGTCATTCGCGGCGAATTCCGGTATTCTGCAGGCTGCCGCACAAGCCATGGAGAATGCAGAACATGACCGATGAGGCGACCGAACGTGAATTCCGCCGGGTGGCGGATACATTCATCGACCTGGCCAATGAACACATTCAGACGATTCAGAAGGAAAACGTTGGCATGGCCCTTCTGTTCGCCGCCGCTCGTTTCAACGCCTTCGTGGTTGCATCCCATGCGGGCACGCTGGAGAAGTACGAGGGTGAACACGACAAGGCAGTGGAATTCTTTACAGCGGAATACCTGCGGATGTTGAGGGAGAATCTGGACGACTATCGGCGCGCCTTCGAGGAAGCCGGTTAGGACAACTCCCTGAGATCTCCGCCGGTAACGGCTGCCCTCAGCGGCAATGAACACCTGTTGTTCCCCGCGCGCGTCGGGGATCATTCCTGCGAAAACCTCGCCCTGAGATTGATCCGACTTGCGAAACCCGTCCCCAGAGCCTACATAACAATTGACTGGTTAACATAAGGTGAGCCGCCGTGCTTGCCGGGATGTGCCTGTGACCGTACGCGAACCCGCAGTGGCCGGGACGTTTTATCCGGGCCGGCCGGCCCGTTTGAGAGAGACGCTGGAGGACTTCCTCGCAGAGGCCCGGGACCCGGGGGAGATGCCCCCTCCCAAGGCGCTGATCGTGCCCCACGCCGGCTACGTCTATTCCGGCCCGGTGGCGGCCAGCGTCTACCGTCGTCTGGAACCACTCCGAGAGAATATCCGACGCGTGGTGCTGCTTGGCCCCGCCCATACGGTATATCTGGAGGGTATGGCGGTTCCGGACGTGGCGGCTTTCGAAACGCCACTTGGCAAAGTCGGCCTGGATCGGCCGGCCATCGAGTCCATCTCGGCGATGCCGGGGGTGGTCTGCTCAAACGCCGCCCACGCCCGGGAGCACAGTCTCGAGGTGCAGCTGCCATTCCTGCAGATGCTGTTGGATCAATTTCTGCTCGTCCCGATAGTGGTCGGCCATTGCGATACGGATCAGGTCGCCGCCGTTATCGACGCGCTCTGGGGCGGCTCGGAGACGCTGATACTGATCAGCTCCGACCTTTCACACTTCCTGCCATACGGGGAAGCCCGGGAGCTGGATGGCAACACCTGCCGACGCATCGTCGACAAGTGCTCTTCCTTGTCAGGGGAGGAAGCCTGCGGCGCCTACGCGATCAACGGACTCATGCGCTCCCGGCACGGTCGAAATATGGTCGTAGAGGCTGTGGATCTGCGGAATTCCGGCGACACTGCAGGCGACAGACGAAGGGTCGTGGGCTATGGCGCATTCGCCCTCCACTGAACTGAGTTCGGCGGCACGATTGCGGCTACTCCGCATCGCGAGGGACTCCATCGCGCACGGACTCATCCATCAGGCGCCGATGACCCTCACGGCGGACGATCGGCCCGGCGTTCTCGGCGCGCGCCTGGCGAGCTTCGTCACCCTCCGGCAAGAGGAGATGCTGCGCGGTTGCGTGGGCTCGATGGAGCCGGTCCGTCCGCTGGCGGAGTCCGTTGCGGAGGCCGCTTTCAGCGCAGCTTTCCGAGACTCTCGATTCCCGCCGCTGCAGGAAAAGGAGCTGCGGGTCATTACCATCGACATCTCGGTGCTGTCCGCTCTCGAGCCTGTGACCGCGCCGAGCGAGGCCGCGCTTCTGTCGCAGCTCGAACCCGGCGTCGACGGGCTTCTGCTGGAAGAAGGATGGCGGCGCGCCACTTTTCTGCCAAAGGTATGGGAACAGTTGAGCGCGCCCGAAGATTTCCTCAGGGCCTTGAAGCAGAAGGCGGGTCTGCCGCCGAACTACTGGTCGGAAAGCATGCGCTTCAGGCGCTATCGAACGACCTCCTTTTCAGACGTTCCCCAGCTCAGTTCCGCGAGCGCCTGAGCGGCAGTCTCCGGCGACCGGGGGCGGTCTGGCGACCGGTCTCGCTGGTCAGTCGATCTCTGAATTCGATGCGCCGGCCCCGGTCCGGCGGGCACGCCCTCTGCCCGGGTGGGCGGCCAGGGCCCTCCGGTCGAAGCTGACACCCTTGACCAGCGCGAAAATCGGCATGCCGGATGAAAGCCCCAGATCTGCCACCGCCTTGCGTGTCACCCGGGCCCGCAACAGCGCCCCGCCCGCATCGATGAAAACTTCGGCAAACGCGGTCTCCGGCTCCTCCATGATCTCGACAAGCGTGCCCTCTAAGGCGTTACGGACGCTGACAGCCTCGGGTCGTCGGGTCGCCAGGGCCACGTCCCGGGCGCGGATCCTCAGCCGGATGACCTCTCCCAGCGGCAGGTCCACCATGGGCATCAGAATCGGCTGACCGCAGAACTCCACCCGGGTCAGACGGAAATCACGGTCGTGCTCCACCACCCGCGCGTCGATAACTGCGCCGGCCTCGAAGTGGCCCGTCAAATGCTGCAGATCCGGTCGTTCCAGCACCTCGACCGCCGGCCCGGCCGCCGCCACCCGCCCGGCCGACATCACCACGATGCGGTCGGCAAGCCGGGCCACCTCGTCCACCGAGTGACTCACGTAGATCGCCGGTATGTCGAAGTCGTCCGGCAACCGTTCGATATACGGCAGGATCTCGCCCTTGCGAGCGGCATCCATGGCAGCCAGCGGCTCGTCCAGCAGCAACAGACGCGGTCGCATCAATAGCGCCCGCCCGATCGCGACACGCTGGCGCTCGCCACCGGAAAGTGCGTCCGTCTCCCGATGAAGCAACGGTCCCAGGTCCAGCGCGTCCACCACGTCGGAGAAACCGGCGCCGTTCCCACCACGGCAGGCCCGCCGGTGTGCGTAATGAAGATTTCCCCGAACATCCAGATGGGTAAACAGCCGGGCATCCTGGAATACGTATCCAACCCCGCGTCGGTGTGCGGGTACTGCGTCTCCGGATTCGTTGTCGAGCCAGATCTCACCCTCGAACTGGATGCGCCCGGTCGCGCCGGGTTCCAAGCCGGCAAGTACGCGCAGCACCGTGCTCTTGCCGGCGCCGCTGGGCCCGAACAGCGCGGTGACCCCCTCCAGCTGGAAGTCGTGAGAGAAGTCGAGTTCGAAACCCGAATAGCGAACTCGGGTCTCGACCGATAACAGCGGCATGGCTTCATGCGACACGGGTCGCACCCCGCCTGTTGAGGGCGTAAACGACCAGCAACACCGTAAAACAGAAGATCAGCAGCGCCAGAGAAAGAACGTGGGCCTCGCGATAGTTCAGTGTCTCCACATGCTCGTAAATAGCGATGGATATCACCCGCGTCTCCCCCGGGATGTTGCCACCGACCATGAGCACGACGCCGAACTCACCGATAGTATGGGCAAAGGCCAGCACCGCCGCCGTTAGATACCCCCGCTTGCACAAGGGGGAGAGGACAGTGAAGAACGCGTCCAGGGGGCTGGCGCGCAGGGTGGTGGCCGCCTCCAACGGTCCGCGCCCGACGGCCTCGAAAGCGCTTTGCAGCGGTTGTACTGCGAACGGCAGCGAATAGATGACGGATGCAACGACCAGACCGGCGAAGGAAAACGTCAGCGACTCGCCTGTGACCCTTACCCAGAAAGCGCCTACCGGCGTTTCCGGACCCAGGGTCACCAGAAGATAGAAACCGAGCACTGTAGGCGGCAGCACCAGGGGCAAGGCGGTGATCGCCTCGACCGCGGGCTTGGTTCTGGAGCGGGTGAACGCCAGCCACAGGGCGAGTGGCGTCGCCAGCACCAGCAGGATCGCCGTCGTTACCGAGGCGAGCTTCAGGGTCAACCAGAGGGGGCCGAGGTCGGGCACGGGTCAGTCCATGTCATACCCGAAGGACCGGATGATCCCGGCTCCCTCGGCACCTGTCAGAAACCGGAGAAATTCCCTGGCCGCGACATTTGATCGCCCGTGATACAACAGAACGGCGTCCTGACGGATCTGGGAATGGAGTTCGGTCGGCACATCCCAGCGGCTGCCGGCATCGGCCGGCGTCATGGTCAGTGCCTGCGACAGGGCTACGAATCCGAGTTCAGCGTTGCCGGTGGCGACCATGGAATAGACCTGCCCCACGTTTTCACCCATCACGATCCTCTCCGCCATAGCGTCGAGCAGACCGAGGGATCGCAAGACCTCCGCCGCCGCCGCACCGTAGGGAGCGAGCCTGGGATTGGCCATTGCCAGCCTGCGAAATTTCCCGGCCGCCAGCGTCTCGACCCCATCCAAAGGGATACGCCGGGGATCTGGACTCCAGAGACTCAGGCGCCCCACAGCATAGGTGAACCGGGATCCCGCCACCGCCCTGCCCTCGTCGGCCAACAGCGCTGGTCGGCGCTGATCCGCCGCCAGGAAGGCATCGAAAGGCGCGCCGTTGACAATCTGTGCATAGAGCTTTCCCGTGGATCCGATCACCAGGGTGACGGAATGATCGGTGGTCTCCTCGAAACGTGTCTCCAGGGTCCGGGCGGTCTCGCCGAAGTTGGCGGCGACGGCGATCAGGCCGTCGCCCGCCCGGCTCACCCCGGCGGCAAACACGATCATCAGGCCCAGCGTCACAGGAAATAGGGGCCGCCGGCGGCGATTGGAGGCATTGTCAGGCATGCTGAACTGCGCTGTTTCCGTCTCGGGCTGTCGGAGAATATCAGCCCTCCGAACGGGCACAAGCATACCCCTGGTGTAAAGCGACATCATCGAAAGACGCGCGCGCCGGTGACGATCCGAGGAAACTGAGGCACGCCGCGCGACGGCAACGGCTGGGACAGGGACCGGTCAGGGCGCCATTGCGAGCAGGACACGGGTCAGTCCCGCCGTGATTGGGCGTGGCAGGGGCACAAGCATTTCCCAGACCGACTCCGGTGCCTCGCTGAACACCAGTTCCTCAGTGGCAGGGACCACGTGCCAGCCACCGCGAAGAATTTCCTGCTCCAGTTGCCCCGGCGCCCAGCCTGCGTATCCGGCAAACACCCGAAGGCGGCTGGCGTCCATGGCCTCCTGTGAGAGCGCATCCAGGAGGGTGCGACTGCCGGACAGATAGGTCTGTCCAAACACATGCCGTCCGGGCGTGGGCGCGGTAGCGGTCCGGATCAGAAAAAGAATGTTCTGAGTCTCGACCGGCCCGCCCAGGAACAGCGGTCCCCGGTAATACGCGAGCCCCCTCACCTCCGGGAGCACGTGCTCGGGGAGGACCGCGACCGGCCGGTTGATGACCAGGCCCGTGGCCCCCTGTTCGCTGTAGCGGGTAAGCAGAATGACTGTCCGTTGGAAATTGGGATCATTCAGCTCCCGGGAAGCGACCAGCAGCTTGCCTTTGGACAATGCTGTTTCCGCATGAACGCCCGGCGCGGTCCCGGGCAGAAAGGAGATCAAGCTGCCGATCAGGACAGTGATGCCCGCTCGTCGTATGCGATCAGGCAGACGGGCCATCGACTGCATCATGATCGGGTTCAGAGGAGGAGCGGAGGCGATTGCTGGCGGCAACGAGGACGATCCTCGAGATCTCCGTCAGGGTCTTCGGATGGCCGGTTTTCATATGTGTCCTTCACTGGAAGTTTCTTCCTTGTGTCGAGCCAGCCTCGCCATGTGTCGCTGAAACGCTCGCATGACGAATCCATGGGCAGTCGCTTGGGTGGCCTGGTAAAAGTTCCAGGGCAGTGACGGGGCGAAATCGTGAATTGCAATAATCGTGTAGCGACCCGCCAGCACGTCGTGGAACTCCATCCGGCCCTTGAGATTGCGACTTCCGGACGCCAGCAGACCGCCGGTGATGAAGTACATGCGCCGCTCCGGGTCGCTGTGATCCGGTTGGTGGCTGAGCTCCAGCAGCGTGAGACCCACACCGCGAACCTGGACACGGTATGAACCACCCTCGTCCGATCTGCAGGCAACGAACGGCCAGACAAAGTTCTGGAGCCAACGAAAATAGGTGTCCGCCATCCAGGATGCATTTCGTCCGGGCGGGAGTTCGATGCGTTGAACCGATCGGACGCTACGTGCCTCTCTCAACTGCTGTTCGTAAACGCTCAGAATCTGGCTGCGGGGATTGACGAGACCCTCCCGGTCGCCCGATAGGTACGGTCGGATCGCCTCTCGGCAGTCGAGGGCGTCCGCTCCGATGACTCGCTGCAGCGGATTATCCTTAGGCAGAGAGTCATGCTGGAGATCCCGGACCAGCAACTGGATGGTGGCAGGATGGGTTTTCGGGCTGCGCCGTCGGAGCCACCACTGATAGATGCGCGGGGTTAGCCAAGTGACAGGGACGAAGCGGGGTTTTCTTTTCAGAAGCGATGCCGTCTCCTCGAGGATTTGCCGCCAGTCCATCACCTCCGGCCCGCCGATATCGAAGCTGCCGGAGAATGCCTCCGGCTTGCCCAGGCAATGCCGCACCGCTCGCATGAGGTCGCGTACGGCGACGGGTTGTTTCCGACTGAGGGTCCAGTCGGGCACGGGCACAGTTCGTCCACGCAGCACCTGGCTGGCGATGAGGTTCACCAGCGTGCTGCCCGGCGCCACCACCAGGCCGGCTCGAATCACGGAAACCGGCGTGCCGTAGGCCCCGAGGGTCTCCACGACCTCGTCTTGTTTCCGGGCGATCTCAGGTGGCACTCGACCGCTGGGCCGCAGGCCCCTGAGACAGAGAATCTGTTTGACATTGTTGAGGCTCGCCGCACGGGCGAAATTATCCGCGGCGATAAGTTCCATATCCTGGAACTGAACCTGGTCCAGCCGTGCACTGGGCAACCGCGCGTGCACAAGGTAGATGCCGTAGTCCGCACCGCTCAATGCCTGGGCCATCTCGGAGCGGGAAAAGAGGTCGCAATGACGCCAGGTCACCGGCAGATCCGGGACCGGGGTCTTTGCCCGCTCCTCCAGGTGAGTGACGGCAATGATGTTGTACTCACTGGCGAGATGGCGGCACAGCGCAGTGCCAATGCTGCCGCTGGCGCCAGCGATCACCAATGTCTTTGGCTGCGAATCCTGTCGTGTTGCTGCCGTATTCTCTTGCATGCCGTAGCGCGAACAAGTATCCGTGCGGAAAGGGCCGCCTCGTCGGATCTATTGGTGGACGGTCGCCCCACTGCGACCGCCACTCCGTGAAAATCCGGAACTCCTGTCAGGGAGGGGCCGAGCGGCTAGCATAGCCCCCGGGCTAAAACGGAATCCACCGTGCGATGGCGGGTGCGAGGCGAGAGAGTATTTAACTTAATGCTCTCGGGGCGATTTCACCAGCCGGATGTGTCAAATTGACGTGTCTGGGTTCTTTTGCTGGTCAACCCTTTGTCGGTGTACTAGATTGAGGGAAGGATTTTAAGAACGCTCGGGTGTTGATGAAATGGCTGGCTTGGGCAGACTGTACCAGGACGGAGAGATCATCTTCCGTCAAGGCGAGACCGGAAACTGTATGTACGTGGTCCAGGATGGCACGGTGGAGGCCATCGCTGAATCGAATGGAGAAGAGGTGGTACTCAGGACTCTGGGCAAGAATGACTTCTTCGGCGAGATGGCCTTGTTCGAGAAAGACGTGCGAACCGCCACCATACGCGCCGTGGGGCCGGCACGGGTGCTCACCATCGATCGCCGCAATTTCCTGCGGGGCGTGGTCGAGGACCCATCACTGGCCATGCGAATGGTCAAGACTATGTCACACCGCATCAGAGATTTGACAGGCAGGCTGGCCAGATACGAGAACACGGCCAGCCTGGGCGAGACCTAGACAGCGGGGGACTGCAGCCTCGCGACGATCGAAAATCTGGAAAGCCCGGGCGCGGAGATGCCGGGCACAGGGGGAAAAGATGGCGACCCTATTGCGCCGTGGCACCACCGACGCATGGGCCAGTCTGGCGGATAGCGCCAGCCACACTCTCACGGACGGGTCCCGAATCGCGGTCATCGGTGGTGGTCCCGCCGGCTCCATGTTCAGTTACTTCCTGTTGAATTTTGCCGAAACCATCGACCTGGATCTCACCGTCGATATCTACGAACCTCGACACTTCACCCATCGGGGGCCGGCCGGCTGCAATCACTGCGGCGGAATCGTTTCGGAATCACTGCTGCAAAGGCTCGCCACCGAGGGCATCCACCTGCCGTCCCACGTCGTCCAGCGGGGGATGGAATCCTACACGCTCCATATGGACGTGGGCACGGTACGCCTGAAGGCGCCCGGGCTGGAGAAAAGAATCGCTGCCGTGTATCGCGGCAACGGCCCGCGGGAGTCGGAGCCCACGGGAACTTTCAGTTTCGACGGTTACCTTCAGCAGCTGGCCGCCGAAAGAGGTGCCAATGTCGTTCACCGCCTCGTGACCGGAATGGAGAGGACCGAAGATCGGATACGGATTACCTGCGCCGACGGCCACACCGAGGACTATGAGCTGGCGGTCATCGCCACCGGAATCAACAGCCATTTCCTCGATCTTCTGTGTGGTCCGGTGGCGCCGATACGCCAGCCGACGAAGACCACCACCTTCATCTGCGAATTCCGACTGAGCAAGGACCTGATCGAAGAAGTGCTCGGTGATTCGATGCACGTATTCCTGCTGGACATTCCGCGGCTGGAGTTCGCCGCCCTCATTCCCAAGGGCGAATTCGTGACCCTGTGCATGCTGGGTGACGAAATCGACGACGAACTGATCAAGCGATTCTTTGACTCGAAGGAATTCCAGGATTGCTTTCCACAGGGCGTCGTGCCACCGCACGTATGCCACTGTCTTCCCCGTATCAACGTATCCACCGCCCGGGTGCCTTTCGATGATCGGATCGTGCTGATCGGCGACAGTGGGACGACGCGTCTGTTCAAGGACGGTCTCGGGGCCGCTTATCGGACGTCCAAGGCAGCGGCCAGAACGGCCGTCTATCGAGGCGTTTCGGCCAAGGATTTCGAAAGTCATTACTGGCCCCTTTGCCGCTCGATCGATATCGACAACCGGATCGGCAAATTCGTTTTCTCGGTGAGCGGACTCATCCAGAAGATGCGCTTCACCCGGCGGGCGGTGCTGCGCATGACGGCCACCGAGCAGGCGGGAGACCGGGATCGGAAACGCATGAGTGAAATCCTTTGGGATATTTTCAGCGGCAGTGCCCCCTACAAGGAAATTCTCGGCCGAACGATGCACCCGGTTTACCTGGGCGGGTTGGTGTGGAACCTGGCGGCCAGTAACTGGCCGACCTCGAGGCGCCGTCGATCAGACACGGCCGGTCAGCAGGCGTGAGTGGCGGGGCGGATGCACTGTTGGCCACTGACCGGGTAACCGGCGGCGGCCAGCCAACGAGACGGGACGAAGACCGGAGATAAGGACAATGCGGTTGTGGAACAGGGTCAGGTCGAGGCCGTGCGAAGCCGATAAAGAGGAAGGGCAAGATCTGGGATTCACGATTCGCCCCGAGCAGTTCGCGAAGATCCCACCCTGCCAGATGCATTGTCCCAACAGCGGCGATATTCGCGGCTGGCTCGGCATCATTGCCCAGCGCGAGAAAATGGGGCTCAGCCTGGAGGAGGCCTTTGACCGGGCCTGGCTGAGGCTTGTCGAATTCAATCCCATGCCGGCCACCATCGGCCGCATCTGTCCTCACCCCTGTGAAACCGACTGTACTCGCAGCGACAAGGATGGCGCGGTCTCCATCAACGCCATGGAACGGTTCCTCGGGGACTGGGCGGTGGAGCGGAATCTGCAGTTCCCCGCACCGGTGGAACCAGGCCACGAAGAATCGATCGGCGTGATCGGCTCCGGTCCTGCCGGCCTCTCCTTCGCGTACCAGATGGCCAGGCGCGGTTATCCGGTCACCCTCTACGATCGGCAGCCGTCCCCGGGCGGCATGCTCCGGTACGGGATCCCGTCATACCGCCTGCCGATCGTCACTCTGGAAAAGGAGATCCAGCGGATCATCGACATGGGCATCGATCTTCAGCTGGAATCCGATATCGGGGCTGAACTCTCGTTGACGGAACTGAGCAGGCGTCACGCACTGCTGTTCCTCGGCATCGGGGCGCAGAAAGCGCGAGGACTGGGCGTCCCGGGCGAAACGGGGCCGGGCGTCTGGTCGGGCATCGAGTATCTCAGGCACCGGAAAGAGGGCGAGCCCGTCGATATTGGCCGAAAGGTAGCGGTCATCGGCGGCGGGAACACCGCCATCGACGCGGCCCGCATGGCGCGCCGGGACGGGGCGGAGGTCGTCCTTGTCTACCGGCGCACGCGCGATGAGATGCCTGCCGTCGAAGCCGAGATCGACGACGCCCTCGTCGAGGGCGTGAATTTCGAATTGCTGGCGGCGCCGACGGCCATCATCCGCGATGGCGAGGCTGTGTGTGCCATGGACATTCAGAGGATGGCCCTTGGTGAGCCCGACGAATCGGGGCGCCGCCGTCCTGTACCCGTCGAGGGCGATATCCGGCGACTCGACGTGGACTCTGTCATCGTCGCAGTTTCCCAGGAACCGGATTTGCAAAACGCGGAGGGCTTTCCGGAGATTCACGGGTGGATCCAGACCGGCGAAGACGGTCGTATGGGTCCGGGTTTGTGGGCCGGAGGCGACGACAGGGGCCTGGGCATCGCGAGCATGGCCATATCCCACGGACGCCATGCGGCCGAGGCGGCGCATGCCGAGTTGCGAGGTCTGCCGGTGCCCGCCTCCTCCCAGCCAGCCGCCGCCCGGGAAAAGGTCAAGCCGGATTTCTATCTGGACCATCAGGCCGTGGCGCCGCCACGCCGGTCGCCGGATACCTGGCTCGACGAACCGGAAGCGGAGATTACCGGCACCTTGACGGAGGAAGAGGCGGCTTATGAAGCATCTCGCTGCCTGTCCTGCGGCCTCTGCATAGGGTGTGACCAGTGCTGGATGTACTGCAACGCCGGCGGTTTTGTTCGTTTGAACCAGGTTGAACCGGGTGCCTACTACGCCTTCGTGTCGGATGTCTGTGAAGGCTGCGGCAAGTGCATTGAGGTCTGCCCCACCGGTTTCCTTACGCCACGCCCCGCCGGGGCTTGACAGCGCCCGATCGTTGGCCGGATCCCGTCCGGGTCCGGCGGATTCAAGCTTATAATCAGGTGTCTCGATCCATGCTCCGCGGAAAGCCGAGTCCTTGATCACGACCGGACCGGCCACGGACCCGGCTGGCTTTCCGGCGGCCGGGATGGACGACCCGCAATCAACGCGGGAAACGTATTCCGCCGGTTGTTCACCGGTCAATCCGGCTTCTTTGGCTGGAAGGAGATCCTCTCGATGCAAAGCCGTACATGTTCTCTCGCACCCGCCATCTTTTTGATTGCTTGCGGTATCTGCCTGGCGGCACCGGAATCCACCGGGAAAGGCAAGATCCGGGTAGAAACCCTCGACGATCTGCCAAGGATGACCTATGCCATCGAGGGATCCGCGTCCGGGTTGCTGCAATCCGACGCGTTCTCTGCGTTCGCGGCGCGTGTCCGGAAGGATCAACAGCGGTTGCTGGACGATTACGACATCCAGGATCCGACGACCCTGCAGACGGTCTACTCAACCCTCGGGCGTATCGATTTTCTGGCTGGCGATTACGACAGCGCGCTGGCCTGGTCAGAGAGAGGCAGGGCACTGGAAGACAAGGAGGCCAATCGATTGACCGCGGGCCTCACGCTCAGGGCCTGGGTTCAGGCCCGGAGAGTCGCAGACGAGACCGGCAACCCGGCCGCGTTCGGACCGGGTTTTGCGGACGAACTCGGCGGACTGCTCGGCGATCTGCCATGGGACGTGGTGCGGGATAACGTGAAGGGCACCAAGGGATATGCGGAGTACATTTCCGGAAATCTGCTGTTAGGCATCGTTCAAACAGAGATCGACCCGGTCGTCGAGAAAACCGGGCAGCTCACCGAGGAGATGGCCCGAAGACTGGTCGACATGCGCTACACGCTCGAGATGTTCCTGCCTGTCCGCGAAGAGGTCGCAGCGGTTTACGGGCACTACATTTCCCAGAATCGTGTCGAGAAAGAGGACATCTGGGGGCCTCGCGCCATCACGCTCACCCAGGAGGATGGCGCTGTACCGGTCACTGTGGCGATCTGGGACTCTGGAGTCGACTCAGAAGTGTTCCGCGGGCATCTGTGGATAAACGAGTCTGAACGCTTCGACGGCGCCGACACCGATGGCAACGGCTTTGTGGACGATGTTCACGGCATCGGCTTCGACGTCAATGGCTTCCGGACACCGGAATTGTTGCACCCAGAGGGCGATATGGCAGGCCGCGTGGAGTCCACCATGGAGTACATGAAGGGCTTCATGGATCTGATCGCGTCAATCGACAGCCCGGAAGCCTCGACGCTGAAGACATACGTCGGGAACCTGGCACCTGACCAGGTCCACAACTTTCTCGAGGCGTTGAATTTCGGGGCACTCTACGCTCATGGAACCCATGTCGCGGGCATCGCCATAGAGGGTAACCCGTACGCGCGGGTCCTGATCTCGCGGTACACGTTCGACTATCACGAGCCACGCCGACTGCTCACCCGTGAGATTGCGGAGCGTCACGCCAGATCATTTCAGGACGCGGTCGACTACTTCAGAGCGGCGGGCGTTCGCACCGCCAACATGAGTTGGGGGTGGACTCTCAAGGAAGTGGAGGGCGTGCTGGAATCCAACGGCGTCACCGATCCCGAAGAGCGGGCCGCTCTGACACGGGAACTCTTCGGTATCCTCAGGAAAGGCCTGCACGACGCTCTGGCCTCCGCGCCTGAAATTCTTTTCGTCGCCGCTGCCGGGAATGACGACAATGACGTGAATTTCGACGAGATGATACCGGCGTCGTTCGAACTGCCCAATCTGATGGTCGTCGCAGCCGTAGACCAGGCCGGCGACCCGACGAATTTCACCAGCGGGGGCCGCAATGTGGTCGTCTATGCAAACGGCTTCGAAGTGGACAGTTACGTGCCGGGCGGAGAACGGATGGCTTTCTCCGGGACCTCCATGGCTTCGCCCAATGTCGTCAATCTGGCCGCCAAACTGTTCGCCCTCGACCCGGAGTTGACACCTGTCGAAGTTAAGGAGCTGATCATCAACGGCGCAACACCACGGGGCGGAGAAGAGGACATGCTGCTCATTCATCCCCGGCGGAGCGCCGATTTGCTGCATCAGCTTTAGCGTTTTCGGGCCACCAGCTGCGCGAGGGCGGCGGGGCGACGATCCGGGTCCTCCACTTCCCCTTCCCGGTAGTGGATGATTTCGAGTCCTGCGGCGGCACGGCGCAGAGCGCCGGGCGGAACGCGGAATCGGGGGTCCCGAGGTCCAACGACGTCGGCATCTGTGGTCAGATGTTCCTCGATCAACAAGTAACCGCCGGGCCGCAGCGCGTTCTTCAACTCGCTGATCAATGGCAGGTTGGTGTATCGAACCATCACTGCCAGATCAAACGGTCCTTTTAGGGATGGCCCATCGAAGATGTGGGAGGACTGCTCCAGGTCCCGCTGGATACATGTGATCGCAAGCTTTTCAGAGGTCGCGGTTTCTCTGAGTCCCTCCAGCGCAACTTCGGAAACGTCGACAGCAACCACATCCCAGCCATGTTGCGCCAGATAGATCGCGTTTCGGCCCAGGCCGCACGCTACATCGATGGCGCGACCCTGCTTTCCCTCGACTATCAGCCTTGGCAGCCACGCCACCAACAGGGCGCTGGGGTGTTTGCGGGCCGAGTAGGCCCCGTCCTGGTAGCGCTTATCCCACTTGTCACGATCAGACTGACTCATTCACTCACCGCCACGGCTGCTGTCCCTCACACCGCGAGCATATATAACCGGGTTGAAAAATATCGAGTCCACGAATGTCCGTAACGCTGTAGCGGTCAGCCAAAGTTATCGATTTCGCCGGCGGGCTATTGGGGTTTAGAGACGCTCGCGGGAGTGTGTCGCCCGCTGCTTGCAGGAATCATCTTTGTGGTCCCCCTGTCCCTGATGAGAACTGTTGAATACCGAGAGTCCGCTGACTGCCTCGTCGCGCTCGACCATAATCGCCCTTCAACCCGGATTGAAGAAAATCTAGACTCGTTCGGATCCGATATTACGCAGGCAGGACCGGAACAGAAATGAAGTGGAAAGGTCGCAGGGGCAGCTCAAACGTTCAGGATGCGCGAGGACGCCGCGTGGTCACCGGGGGGGCCGCTCTCGGTTCCGTGATCAACCTGATCGTGCGGGTCTTCGGTATCAAGGGCATCCTGGCCCTGGTGGTGCTGGGTTTCGTTGGCTGGCAGATGGGTCTGCTCGACCCGGCCATGCTGCTCGGCGGGAGCCAGGTTAAGGAAGTCAGCTACGAACCCAGCCCTGAAGAAGAGGAACGATTTCAGTTCGTCCAGGTGGTTCTGGCCGACACCGAAGATATCTGGTCGCGGGAATTCAATCGCATTGGGGGCCAGTATCGGGAGCCTGAACTCGTCGTCTATGTCGGCCAATATCCCACCGGCTGCGGACTGGGCGACGCCCGTATGGGGCCGTTCTACTGCCCGGCCGATCAGAAGATCTATATAGATCTCGGTTTCTACGACGAACTCGAGCGCCAGTTCGAGGCGCCGGGTGACTTTGCCCAGGCCTATGTGATCGCGCACGAAGTCGGTCACCATGTTCAGAACCTGCTTGGCATTTCCGAACAGGTCCAGGCCCGCCGGCGTCAGCCTGATTACAATCAGCACTCCGTACGACTTGAATTACAGGCGGACTTTCTTGCCGGCGTCTGGACCAAACACAATCAGCGGTACCTCGATATCGGAGACATCGAAGAGGCCATGCGGGCTGCAAACCAGATCGGCGATGACGCGATACAGTCCAGAACACAGGGCCGCATAGCCCCTCATGCCTTCACCCATGGCACCTCGGAACAGCGCATGCGTTGGTTCATGAGGGGTGTGGAGAGCGGCCGCATCGAGGACGGCGACACTTTCGCCATCCCCTACGACAGCCTCTGATCGAAAGATCAGCCAGTGGCTCCGCCACATCAGGATTCGGGCTTTCTGTGAGGAAGGACATCCGTCGCGCCCCCGGGAGCTACCCCTGCCCTCACCGTGTCTCGCGCCGTGAAAGGGGGGCCTCATGTGCCTTGCCGTTTACGGCTGTCAGGCCCTTCCGCGGCGTTCCTCGAGCCGCAGCCTGACCTCGTGGGCGCTCTCCTCGGTAATCGGGAATGCCGCGATCGCCCAGATCGCGATACCCGAGGCAATGAAGGGAACGAATACGTCGAACAGCCGCATCAGGAATATTGCCTGCGCGGTCTGGTTTCCTTCCAGAGCCACATCGAAACCCGTCGCGTTGAGCAGGAAACCTCCTGCAGCCAACGCGGCGGCCATGCCCAGCTTGACGACCCACCAGAATATCGACCCGTACATGCCTTCGCGGCGCTCGTGTGTCTGCAATTCGTCACAATCGACGACGTCAGCGATCATCGACGGCATGATGGTGAATAACCCGCCAAGCCCGAACGCAAGAAGCGGTGCCGGGAGCAGCAGCAACCACGGGGTGTCAGGGTTGTAACACACCCACTTGAGCGCGTAACCGAGCATCGAGATACCGATGGCGACGAAGAAGGTTCGGCGTTTGCCGATATGGGTGCCCAGCCATGTCACGAAGACGATGACGCAAAAAGTCGAGATCGCCCCGAGCGTGCCAGCGTAGCCCGCATACTCGGCACCACGGATCATGTCACCACCGAAGACGTAATAAATGATGACGTAGAACTGGAACGACGAGACGAGCATGAAGCCGTTGAAGACAAGGAATGTCGCCACACAGAGCTTCAGGAACGGCGTGAACTTCAGCGTGATCACGAAGCCACGGAGGAAATCGGCCATGTTACGAAGAATGACGCCGCCGACACCGTCCGGCTCCTTTTCCTTCTCGTGGGATTCGGCTGCAGCCACCGCCTTCAGCCGTTCGCGAAGAAAGATGGCTGGCAGGACGCCGACACCGATCACGACAACCGCCACGATGATCGACAGCCCGGCCGCACCGTCGACCATGTTGTCAAAAAAGCGACTGTTCTGCATGAACAGCAGGAACCAGGGCGCGATGATGTAGGCCGTCTGGCCGATGAAATTCTGGACGCCCATGAGGCGCGTGCGTTCATGGTAATCGGGTGTGAGTTCGTAGCCGAGCGCTACCCATGGCGTGGCGAAGATCGTGTACGCCAGGTAGAAGGCGAACGACCCGATCAGGAAATACCAGAAATAGAAGGACTCGCTCTTCCCGGCTGGGAGCTGCCAGAGTAAAGCGAAGATAATGCCGGCCGCGATCGCGCCAATGAATATATAGGGACGCCGGCGACCCCAGCGCGTCTTGGTGTTGTCGGAGATATAGCCCATGACCGGATCGGTGATCGCGTCTGTCAGCCGTGGCAATGCACCCAGCAGCCCGACCAGCGCCGGATTCATTCCAAGCCCGAGATTGAGAACGATCATCATGCCGCCGCTTGCCGCTGCCAGCAGGTTGTTGACGAACGCACCGAGTCCGTACACAAGCTTCAAGTGAAACGGGACTCGATCCTCGGGTGATGTCGCGTAGTGATCCATCGCCGGGCCATCGTCGCCGATATTGACAGCGCTGTCAAAGGTTGCTAAAAGAGGCTCTCGACGGCCGCGCCTTAGGACCGGAGATCTATAACAGGATGATCGCCGTGCCGCTGGGTTAACCCGGCATTCCCGGCCTGTTCGGATCGGAGCTGGGCCAGCGTGCCCCTCGCCGGAATAAATGACCAATTCCAAAATCGGTCCCACTCGAGGGGTTGCGAACGGAGGCAGTCCGCGATTTGCCCGCCATCATGAACTCCGTCACAGCCAATCCTCCAGATCAGTCCGCAGGACTGGAACGCCGCATCGCAGAACTCATCGCCCAGATGACTCTGGACGAGAAGATTGGCCAGATGAGCCAGGTCGACGCGAGCCAGAAACGGGCACCGGAGCGTCTTGGTGGAGCCTTGCGCAGGGGTCTGATTGGGGCCGTCATCAACCAGGTCAACCCGGATACGGTCAACGAACTGCAACGTATCGCAGTTGAAGACAGCCGACTCGGAATCCCACTGCTGGTCGGTCGGGACGTCATCCACGGTTTCGCGACCATCATGCCGATACCACTGGGCCAGGCAGCCACCTGGAATCCGGGCCTGGTTCGGGCGGGCGCCCGTGTGGCGGCGGTGGAGGCTGCAGCTGCCGGCGTCAATTGGACTTTTGCGCCCATGGTAGACATCGCTCGCGATCCTCGCTGGGGTCGGATCGCCGAAAGCCTGGGCGAGGACCCGGTCCTTACCAGCATTTTGGGCAACGCGATGATCGAGGGCTTTCAGGGCGACGACCTGTCGGCTGCAGAAAACATCGCGGCCTGTGCTAAACACTTCGCGGGTTACGGTGCCAGTGAAAGCGGCCGCGACTACGCCACGACCAATATCCCGGAGAACGAGCTTCGCAACATCTATCTGCGGCCATTCAACGCTGCCGTCAACGCGGGGGTCGCGTCGATCATGACATCGTTCAGCGACCTGGACGGCATTCCCGCATCGGCCAACGCGTTTCTTTTGCGGGAGATTCTTCGTGACGAGTGGGGCTTTGACGGCTTCGTCGTCAGCGATTGGGATTCCGTACGGCAGCTCTCTGTGCACGGCCTGACCGGCGGCGACAGGGATTCTGCCTATGAGGCTGCCAGCGCGGGCGTGGAAATGGAGATGGCCGGCGACGCCTTCCGCAAATATCTGGCCGGCCTCGTTGCTGGAGGACGCGTCGGTCTCGAGATCATTGATGACGCCGTCGCCGATATTCTTCGCATCAAAATCCGTCTTGGACTGTTCGAAAATCCTTATCGCCAGCCCGGTCAGAGTCCATCGATAGACCACGCAACACGGCTCAGGGTGGCAAAGCAGTCCGCGCTGGAAAGCGTCGTCCTTTTGAAAAACGACGGCCCGATTCTGCCTCTCTCCAGGGACCGTATCCACTCTCTCGCCGTGATCGGACCGCTGGCGGACGCCCCCTACGAACAGCTTGGCACGTGGATATTTGATGGCGACGTCGAGCTGAGTGTCACCGGACTGGACGGGATTCGAGACCTGGTCGGCAGCGACATCGACATTCGTTATGTGCGTGCCATGGAGACCAGCCGAAGTCGGCAAACGGAACCATTCTGCCAGGCCATCGAGGCCGCGCTCGTATCCGATGTGGTCGTCCTGTTCCTTGGCGAGGAGTCGATTCTGTCGGGCGAAGCACATTGCCGCGCTGATATCGGTCTTCCAGGCGCACAAACCACACTGGTCCGACAAATCCGTCAGGCCGGTAAACCCGTTGTCGCCGTCATTCTGGCGGGGCGACCGCTGGTCCTGAGCGATATCGCCGATGAAGTGGATGCCATTCTGTTTGCCTGGCACCCGGGGACCATGGGCGGCGCGGCTATTGCAGACCTGTTGTTCGGCATTGAATCGCCGTCGGGCAAGCTGCCGACAACGTTTCCCCGGATGGTCGGTCAGGTGCCGATCTACTACAACCGGAAGAACACGGGAAAGCCCCCGTCACCAGATACAGTCGTCCATATCGACGACATCGATGCCCATGCGCCACAGACCTCTTTCGGCATGACCGCATTCCATCTCGACGCAGGATATACCCCATTGTTCGCATTCGGGCACGGGCTGTCCTATGCGAAATTCACCTACGACAAACTGACGCTCAGCGCATCGGACGTCCCCGTCGGTCACTCGATGACGGTGAGCGTTGATGTCAAAAACGCGAGCGATGTACCGGCTGACGAAGTCGTGCAACTTTACGTGCGCGATCTTGTCGGAAACGTCACCCGACCGATCAGGGAGCTCAAGGGATTCAGGCGCGTTCATATCGAACCCCGCATGACGGTGACCGTCGACTTCGAACTGCACACCGATGATCTGGCCTTCTTCGGGCGTGACAATACGGTGATTACCGAGCCCGGCGAATTCCATCTCTGGATCGGCAGCAGCTCGGAGGCTGAGCTCCGTGCAGAATTCCGCGTCGTCGGCGCAGGCTGACTCGGCTACCCTGCCATGCGGCGAAATTCGCAATTTACGGCAACAGTCTCTCTGATCGTCGCTCTCGGCGGATTCCTGATGGGGTTCGATGCGTCCGTGATCTCGGGCGTGGTCGGTTTTATCGAAGTGGAATTTGCCTTGACGAAGATCCAGCTTGGCTGGGCCGTTTCGTCCCTGGCGCTGACCGCGACGCTCGGCATGATGCTCTCCGGACCGATCAGTGATCGGATAGGTCGACGACCGGTGCTGCAGATCGCCGCCGTGCTTTTCGCGGTGTCGGCCATTGCATCCGCCGTCGCGCCCAGCTTCACCGTACTGGTCATTGCTCGCATGGTCGGCGGCCTGGGCGTCGGTGCCGCATTGATCGTCGCGCCGATGTACATCGCGGAAATCGCCCCGCCCCAGTCTCGGGGACGCATGGTGTCTTTCAACCAGCTCAATATCGTTGTCGGCATATCTGCAGCATTTTTCAGCAATTACCTGATCCTTATGGCCGGTGAGCAGGACATTGGCTGGCGCGAGATGCTTCGACTGGCCGACTGGAACTGGCGCTGGATGCTCGGCATCGAGACGTTGCCTGCCGTCGTGTACTTTGTCGCCCTTGCCTTCGTACCGGAGAGCCCGCGCTGGCTCGCCATGCAGGGTCGGGATGACGAGGCGCGAGATATTCTCGAGCGCGTCAGCGGAAAGGCACGTGCGGCCGGCGACCTCGAGGCCGTCAAGGCGAGCATCGAAGCTGAGTCCGCGCCTGGCGCCACCTCACTCAACACCCTGTTTGATCCCTCCTTGAGGCTGGTGCTGACAATCGGGCTCTCGGTGGGCATTCTTCAGCAGATCACCGGGATCAACTCGGTATTCTTTTACGCACCGATGATTTTCGAACAATCGGGTATCGGCACCAATGCATCGTTCATGCAGGCCGTTCTCGTTGGGCTTGTAAATCTGCTGTTTACGATCGCGGCGATGGCGCTGATCGACCGGCTCGGTCGACGTCCGCTGCTGGGCTGGGGCATGACTGGCATTGCGGTGTGCATGCTGACGCTTGCCTATGGCTTCGGGACAGCGACCTATACGCTGGGGGATGATGCGCTCGACAGTCTGCCGGCAGAGATTGACCGGCAGCAGATCGCGACGCTGGTCGATACGACGTATGACAGCGATACGGCGTTTCGAGCGGCTGTCCACGCTGCCATCGGCAAAGAGGTCTATAACCGGCACGAAGCACAGCTGGTCAATAGCGCGATCGTCATGAATCCTGTCTTGATCCTGGTTGCCATACTCGGTTTTGTTGCCAGTTTCGCGATCTCGATTGGGCCCGTCATGTGGGTGCTGTTCTCGGAATTGTTTCCAAACCGGGTTCGTGGAATGGCGATATCGTTCGTCGGCCTGATCAACTCGATAGTCGCATTCCTGGTGACATTCATTTTCCCATGGCAACTCGAGACCATCGGCAATTCGGCCACGTTCCTCATATACGGTTTGTTCGCGATAATCGGGCTCGTCTTTGTGATGCGAATCCTGCCGGAAACGAAGGGACGTTCACTGGAAGAACTCGAATCGACTCTCGTCAGGAGCTGACATGAGGTACCTGATTATCTCCCTGATCGCAGCCTACGCCACGGCTGGCCCCGCCTCCGCGAAAGACGACTCGCAGCCGCCAGTCAAAGTAGAAATCGCCAGAACGGATTCCGGCTATCAGCTCATGCGGGGTGGCGAGCCTTACACAATCAAAGGCGCAGGCATGTCGATCGATCACATCGACGATTTTGCCAGGCACGGCGGTAATTCGATCAGGAACTGGACCACAGACAATGAACCCGAGAACGTACAGGCGTTGCTCGACAAGGCGCAGGCAAACGGGGTGACCGTGATGCTCTGTCTGCCGATGCAGGCAGAGCGATGGGGATTTGACTACGATGACGCCGACGCAGTCGCGGCCCAGCGGGACAGGTTCCGAGAAGAGGTGATCAGGTATCGTCATCATCCAGCGCTGCTCGCGTGGATTATCGGCAACGAACTCAATCACGAATACACCAATCCACGGGTGTACGACGCGGTGAACGACATCGCCAGGATGATCCGCGAGCTGGATCCGAATCATCCGGCGACAACAACCGTAGCGGGCTACAGCAAAGAGGTGGTTGACACCATACTGTCGCGTGCGCCGGACCTGGACTTCATCAGTTTCCAGGCCTATGGGATGTTGTTCGCGCTGCCGCAGTTGATGGAGGAATCCGGATTCCGGCATCCATTCATGGTGACGGAATGGGGCGCCATTGGTCACTGGGAAGTCGAAACGACAGATTGGGGCGCGCCGATCGAGGCAACCAGCTCACAAAAAGCCGCCGTCTTCCTTCGTGCCAATGAGGATGTGCTAGAGAAGTTCGGCGAGCAACTGGTCGGGTCCTATGCGTTCTACTGGGGCCAGAAGCAGGAGCGGACCCCCACCTGGTTCGGCCTGCTGACCGAGACGGGCGAAGAAACGGAATCAGTCGACGTTATGCATTACGTCTGGAACGGTTCATGGCCCGACAATCGCTCCCCGCAAGTCCGCTCGATGCGACTCGACGGCAGGAAGCCAGGAACCAGCGTGCGGCTCAGGCCCGGCGAGCGTGTCGAGGCTCAGATCGATGTTGTCGACCCAGACGGCGATGTCATTTCGTATCGCTGGGAACTCAAGCCCGAGAGCGACTCGACGCAGATCGGCGGTGACCGTGAAGACGCTATTGCAAGTCTCGATGGATTTATTGAACACACGGAGTCGCCCAAAACGCTTGTCACCGCGCCTGACCCCGGGGCGTACCGACTGTTCGTCTATGCGTATGATGGTCAGGGGCACGCAGCCCACGCCAATTTCCCCTTCCTCGTCTCTGCGGGAAATATGAGTGAACGGCGGTAGGGTCCTTGCTCTCGTCCTGCTGGCGATAGCCGGCTGTTCCAGCGGTGCCCGCGAGGCCGTGGCGCCGATCGGGATTGACGGCTTTCGGCAAGCATCCGATCACCTTCTGGCCGGAGAGCTGATGGCGGTTGCTTATTCGGGTTACCGGGAAGGCCAACACCCGGACCGTGGACATGGCGCCGTCAACCCAGGCGAGGAGCAGATTCTCGAAGACCTGGAGATATTGGTCGCCCACGGCTTCCGTCTGATTCGCCTGTACGACTCCGCAGAGAACTCTCTGGCCACGCTCGAACTGATCAGGCGAAATGGCCTGCCGATCAAGGTTCTCCTGGGAATCTGGCTCGACGCCGAGATCAGTAATCACGAGGGATGCCCCTGGCTGGATGAACCGATCCCGGACGAAAAGCTCAGAGCGAATACGCTCAGGAACGCAGCCGAGCTACAGCGTGGTATCGACCTGGCGAGGCGGTTCGAGGACGTCGTCGTGGCCGTCAACGTGGGAAACGAAGCCCTCGTCGACTGGAACGATCATATGGTCCCTTTGGCGGATGTCATCGATTACGTCAGGCGAGTCAAGGAAAGTATCAATCAACCGGTCACCGTCGCCGACAACTATTTGTGGTGGATACGGGACGGTGGGCCCCTGGCGGCCGAGGTCGATTTTCTGGGCGTACATACCTATCCCGTCTGGGAAGACAAGACGATCGACGATGGGCTGAGCTACACGATAGAAAACATCCGGGGTGTTCGTGCGGCCCTGCCCGGCAAACCGATCGCGGTCCTCGAAGCCGGATGGGCGACGGTCGCCTCGGAGTTCGGTGACCGCGCCAGCGAGGCCAACCAGACGCGATACTACAACGAACTGAAACGATGGGCAGACACGACAAACACAACAGTCTTCTTTTTCGAAGCCTTTGACGAGCCATGGAAGGGCGATCCAGATAATCCGTTGGGAGCCGAAAAGCACTGGGGCCTTTTCACGGTCGACCGAATGCCCAAACAGGCGATGCAGGCGGATCGGAAATAAAAAGCGCAAGGGGGCGCCATTCCGCCAATCTACCGGGGTGCCGGGCCCGTGGATTCTCTGATCTGCAACGTGGCCGGAACGATCTCTGTAGCGCGTGGCGGTTCGCCCTTTTGCGCAGTACCGATCAGGAGAAGTGCCGCCCGTTCTGCCATTTTGGCCAGCGGCTGCCGGATAGTCGTCAGCGTCGGGCAGAGCTGCCGCGCGAGCGAGATATCATCACAGCCCGTAACGGACACCTGGCCAGGAACATCGATGCCGAGCAACCCGGCGGCGCGGATGACGCCGGCCGCCATGTCATCATTTGCGGCAAAGATCGCCGTAGGCCTGCGGCTCCGCCGCAATAACCTGTTTCCGGCCGCTTCCCCGGAATCGAATGAGTTATCCCCATCCTCGACAATCCGCTCATCGAGCTTCAGGCCGGATTGTTGCAGTCCATCCAGGTAGCCGAGATAGCGGTTGGCGACCGCCTTGTGACTCTTGTGTCCCCTGATGAATGCAATTCTCTCGTGCCCAAGGGAAGCGAGATAACGTGTCATCTCGGCGCTTATTTCGCGGTCATTCGTCGCAACGGCGCATTGACCGCTGGTCCCGGCGCCAGGTGACAGGCGCACAAAAGGGGTTCCAGTGGCTTCGATCGCCCGGACGATTCTCGGCATATTCGACAGCGGCGCCGCGAGAACGATGCCGATCGGCCTGGCGTGCTCGATAAGCGCTTTCAGCTCGCCTCCTATATTTCTGTTTCGATAGTTGCACGGGTGTATCAGCAGCTCATAGTCCGCCGTCCGGCATGCGCGCAGGACGCCCAGTTGCATCCTGATGACATACCCGGCACTGGGAATCTCGTAGGCGCTCGGATCGTCATAGATCAGGCCAATCAGGTGCGAACGCTGGCTGGCGAGGTCCCGTGCAGAACGGTTGGGCCGGTAATTGAGCTTGGCTATTGCGTCTTCGACCCTGGCCCGTGTCGAGTCCCGAACATTGGGCTCCTGATTCACGACGCGGGAAACAGTCTTTATAGAAACCCCTGCGAGTTCCGCAACGTCGTCGATTGTAGCTTTAGGCATTGATCACGTTCCCGAGACTGTTTTTTTTGGGAAGTCACATAGCATTATGGCGGTTTATGACAGCGCTGTTATTGTCCGAAGACCATTCCCGCCGGGACACTCAGGGTCATTTTGCGAAGGCGACCGCTGCGCCGAAAGATTTCCGAACTCAGATCCGGAGACAGCGATGGATTCGGCAGCACCTGAGTACGGCCGTCATCCCACATGACAGTCAGGATCGGCGCCGTGTCATCGCTCAGGCGGTAGATCACCGGGACCTGGCACCATGTGAATGCCAGCGCATGTTCAGAAACACTCAGACTCTCCCATTCACCGTCCACGTTCAGGAATCGAAGCTGTCTGCGATCAGCCAGGAATTCGTCCTTGCGGAGCAGCCGGGGATCGAATCGAACCTGGCCGTCCCTGACGCGCACCCCGAATTCGCCGAAACGCGACAAGACTTCTTCCTTGACTTGCCCGGTCATCCCCGGTTGCTGAGCACCCCCGTGTTTAGGCGTGTGAGAATACGGGTCGGTCGGAAATGCACCGTATTCCGCCGGGGTCTTGTTGAAGCCGAGCCCGTGGCGAACCCGATAGTACAGTGACCCCAGGCGTTTAACTGTGGATTCATCAACGTGCTGATCCAGCGCGGCGAAGAAGTTCTCCTGCACCGCCAGGAGCAACTTCGAGACCATGTGCCAGTAAATACAACCTAGCCCCTCGAAGCCGAACATGCCGCCCGAACGACCTGTGAACGCACGGTGGTTGAAAACGCTCTCGTACATTTCCTGCAGCGATTCTCTTGCCGCTTCTATTTCCGAGCCGTACGCCTCCGAAAGGACCTCCAGCCGGGCGTTAAGATCGCTGATATTCTTGAAATCGGCGTTGAAGCGGTACTCGCCGTTTGCATCACGGGAGATGATTCCCTCGTCGCCCGCCTCCAGCATCCGCCCCAGCAGGGGAATATCTTCGATCCGGTCGGCCGGGATACGGTTTTTTTCCAGGAATCCAGGAAGCTTCCGATCTGGATAGAGCATGAAGGAATGTTGATCGCCCCGATACACGTCACTGTCGTACAGCGCCTCCAGGAGTGAGATCGCTTCTGCAGGCGGGATCGCCCCTGAACTCAGTGCAGCGACCTGTCCCTCGAGCATGGTGTACAGCCCATCGATCGTGACTTCGTCCTGCCTCAGATTCAGCAGGTTGTAAGCGTGGTAGAGACCGTCTTCCCGCCGATTCATCCGAATACTGTGATCGATCGCCGCCAACGCCAACTGGAGCATCGCCTTTATATGCTCAACCGGCCGCACGGCCTTCGCGGAAAATGGATGGTCACTGTAGACCGACTGGCGGTAACGACCCGCGGCCCGGCCGAGTTCATTTAACGAAGCAAATCGGGCCTGGGCGCTGACAGGCGTCGCCCCCAGTTGCGGGCGAAGATTCTCTAGGGCGGCAATGGTGTCCGACAGCCACTGGCTGACTTCAGCGGAGAGCTCGATCGAGTCTGTTTCATCTTCGAGCAATTCCTGGAGGAAACGGACATAACGTCGCATGTAGTACAGCGTCACCATGGACAGTCCCTGGCCCACCAGCGCGTTGTTCGCGTCGTTCCATTCCGGCCGCTGGGTGTTGAGCCAGATCCCGCCATCGACAACCAGATTGCCGAGCTTGCAGAGCAGCGGGACAAGCAGTTTCTCGACCAGGTTAACAAGGTAAACGTCGCCGGCGGGATCGAGGACGAGCCTGCCGTCAGCGCCGTTGGAAGCCACCCGCCCCGCTATCCGTTCGGCAAGTCCATGGTCATAATCCACCGTGTGCTTCGGATTTTCTAGCAGGGCATCGAACGACCTTATACGGTAGGGAACATTGGCGTAGCTGAAAATCGGGCGGCGCAACAACCGGCCGATGCGCGCCGGATGGAACTGCCTGGAGAGTTCCAGCAGTTTCAGCAAATAAATGATTTGGTGGTCGCCCCAATACCCGATGTAGCTCCAGGGGTTGTCGGGCTCTTCGATCTCCCAGTCAATACCATTCTGGGTGATGCGGTACGGGTTGTAGCCATCCACAGTGGACGCGTTCACGAACTTGGCGATAACGTTCTCGGTGAATTCCGGAAAGCTGAATACCAGTGCCTCCCAGTTCTGGAAAATATCCCGCCAGTTCCCTTCATACGAAATCAGCCGGTCCCCGCATTCATCCTTCAGCCTGATGGCGAACATGTTCCAGGGTCGGCTGGGGTCGCCGTGACGGCGTCCAAACGTGATCGGCAGGTACTCGTAGCAAAGACGTTCCAGCTGGGGGTCACCGCGTTCCTTGACGGACGAAAGCAGCGTGTTCATATCCAGCGGGTGCGGCAAACCTTCGAGCCACTCCCGGTGGCGCTCATGCACGTCCCTGTTGAAATGCGCCACAGCGCGCTTGAAATCTTCGGCAAGTAGCTTGTACTGGTCGTCGAAGACACCGCCACGCAGGATGTTGAACAGCACGTTGGCGTAATGGTGGGCCGTGACGCTCTCCTCCGCCGTAGCCTGGAACCCATCTGCGGACGCTACGATACGGGCCAATTCCTCGCTGCCCTGCTGTATCGAGCGACCCAGTTCTGCCATGACACGTTCCGGATCATCGAGCTGTCTTTTGAGTTCGACAACCTGGCTCTGCGTCTGCTGGACGTTGGCCACACACACCCATTGTCGCGCCGCGCCTCCGGGAATTTGCAGTTCTGCTGCGACAATGTAGGCGCCACGGATGCCGCGTTTATGCGTCTCCTGTGCCACAGGCCTTCCGGCCCGGAAATCGTCTAGCTGTCTCGAGGAGATCAGCACCGTTGTGTTCTCGAGGCCGAGAGAAAATACGGTATTGGCCCTGAGGGATTCGCAGGGCTCGGCGCGATCCGAAATACCTGAGTAAAGTGCGTAGATGGCCAGCCCGGTCTCTTCACAGAGTTCGGTCCACTTGTATGCATCTACCAGGTTGCTCGAGTTTGCCTGGGTGAAACTCGGCGTGCCGGCCGGGAGTATGTTCTGCAGGCCATCGAGCAGTTCGATGGTAACGTCCCGGTTTGACAGATTCTGCAGTTCGCATTGCCTTGCAAAGCCGTAACGGTCGCTCGTGCACCATGTATAGCGGTACGTCAACTGGAGGTCCTGGTTGACCTCTTCGAAGCAGAGCTTGTTGCCCAGGACGTTCTTGTACAGGTTGAGATTCAGCGCGTAGCGGTCGCGCTGTTCCCGGTTGAAGGGCTCCCAGATTCGCCAGCCGTCCCCTTCACGGACCCGCAAGACCGTCCTGCCTCCCGTGTGCGGGGTGCATTCGTGGACTTTATCGACCGTGACGTACGGAAATAGCGCGGACTCCGGCGAGACACGGCCGGCCGTCAGCCCACCCGTCGACGAAACGAACAGCCAGTGGTCCGAACTGGAGATGACGCTGATGAAGAAGGGCGCCATACCGTCGACCTTGCGTATCGTGTAAAAGCGCTCCCCGGCGATGTCCACGAACTCACCGGAAACCGTTACCTCCCTGTCGACGCTGGCGTCCAATTCGGGCCCGGCCGGTCTCAGGCCCTGCTGCTCACGTGGCCCGGCCTGACGGGATCGGAGCCGGCGCGGCAATGGCCCCGAGCCGGGAGCCGCTTCGGGCAAATCCTCGGTATGTTGGTCATGCTCCTTCATTCCGGTTCGGCGGCTCTGATAAAAAACCTATCTCCCCTGAAAGTCCGGACGGATAACCATCCTGCCAGCGACCACGGCATCCGTGACGTTGAGTACGAACAGGGTCGACACGGGATCGACGTCGTCCATGTCCCCGGGGCCGGCGTCGTGACCCGAAGAAGGCCCGGCCATCCGTGGCCGGTTCCCTGGGGCAGATCAGAGTCCGGCGAAGCTGTAGGCGAACCGGACACCGTAGGACCGCGGCGCGTTCCAGGCGAACAGGGGCCGGCCCGGCGAAGAACCGGGGTCGGCGAGGTAAGTCTGGAAGCGCTCATCGGTCACGTTGTAGCCGAAAGCCTCGACGAACCAGTTCCCGTCCGATGAGGTATACCGCAGGGTCATGTCGACCGTCGCGAAGTCCTCTCTCTTGTCAGAGAACTCCTCCAGATCGTCAAAATTGCCCTCGGTCATGTGCATATCGTCTTCCCAGTGCACCTTGACGAAGGGGCTGATCGTGGCACCGTCTCGGAGCAGGAATTCGTGCGTGTAGCTGAGACTGAACTCCATGGGGGAAGCGTAAGGCAGCTCGTTGCCCTCGATGTTGCTCTGGCCGGAGCCGTCGTCCTGAGGGATGCAGGCATACTGTTCGCCGACAGTGGCTCGCTCATCACAGAAATAAGCCTCGCCGGCGTAGCCGGGCCAGCTGTTGAACTCGGTGTCCAGCCAGGCAAAGAAGCCGGTGAAGCGACCGCCCTGCCAAGGCGGCAGGTAGTCGAATTCCAGCTCGATGCCCCTGATGTCGGCGGAGGCGGCATTGGTGGTGACCAGAGTGCCAATGTCCTGCGGCGGCTCGACAGGCGTCCCCGGCGGGTCCTCGACGAATCCGACCGTTCGGAACGACGAAACCTGCTTGTCGTCATATTCCGTGTAGAAAGCGGCGAACTGCAGGCTCAGTGTTCCGTCCAGCAACGTGCCTTTATAGCCGAATTCGTAATTGGTCACTTCTTCCGGGTCGAACGGGAAGAACTCGATTCGTCCGCAGCGGCATGTATCCACACCGTCCCCGAATGACCCGGCCTTGGACCCGGTGGCTGCCGTCAGGTACATGAAGGAATTTCGATCCAGGTCGTAGTCGATGCCGAAGCGCCAGTCGAAGTTGCTGAAATCCTCCTGGTTGTCGTTGATATCGAATGTTTCGTAGTTCTCGAAGCGATTCTGGGATCCCATGCCGAATCCGAGATCCTGGCTCGTGTAGAGCGGGAGAATCAACTCGTCCAGCTGATCGTCATCGGGAAAACCGTCGTTCTCGACTCTTCTCTGTCCGTCGGCGGTGTAGCCGCTCCAGCTGCAGTTATCGCCTCCGTAACAGCCGATATTCCTGCCGCCGGAGTCCTCACGCTCATCGTGGGTGTATCGGAATCCCGCCGTGAGGTGCCACTTGTCGGTGACGTGCCAGGTCGCCTGGCCGAACACGGCCTGGGACTCCAGATCGCGATCGGGCTGCACGAAGCTGATACCGCCAAGACCGCCGTTGGAGCAACAGAACGGCTGTTCGACATCGAACGTGATCTCGTTGTCCTCGCGGAAATCGAAGCCCCCGAGGATCCAGCTGACGCGCCCGGTGAGCCCCTGGAACTGGAGCTCGTTGGACCATGACTTGTAGTCGGAGTCGTCCGTCGCCAGGTAAAGCTCCAGCCACGGCGGATTCTGATTGAGCCAGCCCGTCGTTGGGCCGGGCACCGCGCGCCAGCCCATGTCGCCGTCCCACTGCTGGCGCCGCTGCTGACGCGCCCAGCCCAGGTTGTAGATCAAATCGACGTCACCGAACCACTTGTGATCCTCCAGCATGGCCCAGTTGAGATGGCTGCGCGCACTGTCGATCGTCATATCCAGGTAACCCGGGATATTGGGATCGACATAGTCGATGCCGCCGCCGTTGTATTCGCAGAGATCCGGGTTCCGGTCGCAGTCCGGTGCGACTGGCCATCCGGCCGTCTCGTCCTCGTAACGCTCGTAGGTCAGTCGCCAGTCAAATGATTCGCTCGGCTGCCAAAGTGCGCTGAAACGCGCCGCCCAGCGGTCCGAATTACCGTAATAGTCTTCTTCGTCTACGTCATGATTCCAGCGCTGATCCATGTCCGGTATACCATCGGGACCACTGAGACCCACACCCTCCAGATCCTTCGTACCTGTGTCCTGATCGGCGAATCCGTCCCGCTCCTCCTTGAAGAAATTGGCACGGAACGCGATGGTCTCGGTCAACGGCGCGTTGATCGTCGCCAATACATTCTTCTGGCCCCGGTTTCCGACCTCGAAACCGGCGGTGGCGAATATGCCCTCGAAGCTGGGCTTGGCCGTGACGACGTTGATGCTGCCTGCGGCCGAGTTGCGCCCGAACAGAGTGCCCTGGGGACCTCTGCTCACCTCGAGGCGCTCGAGGTCATACATCAAGGCAACCGCGCCTTGTGGTCGCGGCGAATACACGCCGTCCACGTGAAACGCCACACTCGGGTCCGAGATCTCGGTGAAGTTGTTGCTGTTGATGCCGCGGATCGTGAGCTGGACACCCGTGTCTGAGGGCGAGAAGGCAATGTCCAGGTTGGGTACCAGCGAACCGACATCACGAATATCTTTGACACCCTCCCGCGTCATCGTCTCCTGGTCAATCGCGGTCACCGCGATCGAGGTTTTGTTCAGCTCCGTTTCACGGCGCGTCGCCGTGACCGTCACGGAACCCAGCCTCGCCGGTGATTCGAGCTCGTCGCCCTCCCCTTCGAGTTCCCGGATC